>Ga0208458_1000924_pt1 | contig 26977 bp, 25 predicted proteins | sample AD_UKC085_MetaG_FD_184432 | JGI IMG/M metagenome (GOLD analysis project Ga0208458, IMG submission 184432) | Active sludge microbial communities of municipal wastewater-treating anaerobic digesters from USA - AD_UKC085_MetaG (SPAdes) (version 2) | ecosystem: Engineered > Bioreactor > Anaerobic >... | reverse complement strand
AACGTGAACTCACCGGCAAGATCGACGATGTTCGGATCTACAACCGGGCGTTGACACAAGAGGAGATTGCGTGGCTTGCCGGCCGGACGAAACCCTTTGACAAGCCGTTCTGAGATGAAGTCTGCAAGAGCAGAGACGAGCCGAGGGAGAGACTTGCTCTCTCCCTCAGCTTCTACTGATGGCGGTAGTATGGCGGACCTTTGATGACATCTTGGCCTTGGCCATCGAACAGGTCGATCAGGATCACTAGGATTTCCAGAAAATCCGGGGCCATTTGGTACTACGTTAAGAATGTGAAGGTCCAGGCAAGGAGATACAAATGAAACGAAAAGCCTTTACCTTGATCGAACTACTTGTAGTGATCGCCATCATCGCAGTGCTCATGGCCATTCTAATGCCAGGACTACACGTCGCTAGAGAGCAAGCCCGTAGTATTGCCTGCCGTAGCAACGTGAGGACACTGAGTTTGGCATGGCTTATGTATAAGGATGAGAATGACGGCAAGTTGGTTGGTGGCATCCCTGCATCGGAGAATCAGGCCCCTTGGGTGCGTGTTCCACCAGATGGGTACGCGTGTACCGCCGAGGAGGAGAAGGAGTATATAGAACGGGGGCTCCTGTGGCCCTATGCCGCGGATATAGGTGTATACCGCTGCCCGTCTGACCGTAGAGCGAAATACCAGAATCACGCCTATCGCACCTATGCCATTCCCGGTGGCATGAATGGACTTGACCCGCAAACCGGCGGATTTGAGATCCTGCCATGCGTGAGGTATTCCGACATAAAGAACCCGTCCACCAAATACGTCTTTCTACCTGAGTGTGATGTTAGAGGAGCTAATCTGCATTCCTGGACTATGGCTCCCAAGTCCAGAGAGTGGATTGACTCAGTCGGAATATGGCATCGTAGCAACAGCTCTGTTCTGGGTTTTGCCGACGGCCACGTCGAGACACATAGATGGTACAGTCAGACCTTTATCGAATGGAACGAGACAGCCTTGTGGGAACCTGCCCAGTTCCAGTTTTACCGGGACCCCAGGAGCGGCGATGCTGAGGAGCTGGAAGACTTTGAATCTATGTTGAATGGTTATGCGTATAGAAGCCTTCTCAAATAGCGCCATAGCCAACCCCGACTTTTCCCGCAGGAACAAAACCTTCGTGACTTTCAAAAGAATGCTATGGGCTATTTGTTGCGGATTGACATTGCAGGAGTGATTCACGCGGTGTTCATACTTTCCTCGATACAAGCGAAGAATGCGCCATTCTCATAGTTGTTCGTACGAATCCTCAACACAGTACATTAGGAGATCATGGATCATGAGTAAGACCACACAGAGAAGTACTTCACGTCGCGAGTTTCTCAGGAGTACGGGCCGTGTGGCCACGGCTTCGGCTTTTCTGGCGGCAGTGACGCCTCGTATCTACGCCGCCGAGGGCAACACCATCCGACTCGCGCTGGTTGGCTGTGGCGGAAGGGGCAGTGGGGCCGTCGGCGACGCGCTGTCCTCCAAGGCCGGCCCAACCAAGTTGTTTGCCATGGCCGATGTCTTCGAGGATCGCCTTCAACGTAGCTATAAGGCCCTCAACGAGGGGTTTGCCGACAAGATTGATGTGCCGCCGGAACGGCAGTTCCTCGGCTTCGACGCCTACCAGAAGGCGATCGACTGTCTGCGGCCGGGTGACGTCGCGATCCTGACGACCCCCGTCGCGTTCCGCTGGGTCCACTTTCGCTACGCGATCCAGAAAGGAATCAACGTCTTCATGGAGAAACCGGTCACGGTGGATGGCCCGAGCACGCGCAAGATGCTCGAACTTGCCGAAGAATCCGAGCGGAAGAACCTCAAGGTGGGGGTCGGGTTGATGTGCCGACACTGCAAGGCCCGCTGGGAACTCTATGACCGCATTCAATCTGGTCAGATCGGTGAGATTCACACGATGAGAACATACCGGCAGCAAGGCCCTGCGGGATTCACGGGACCCCGGCAAGGCAACATTAGCGAGCTACTTTGGCAAGTCAGGCATTACCTGAGCTTCATGTGGGCCAGCGGTGGACTGTTCCAAGACTATGTTGCCCACAATGTCGACGAATGTTGCTGGATGAAGGGCGCTTGGCCGGTAAAGGCCCAGGGCTCGGGTGGTCGCTGCCATCGCGGCGACAACGTGGACCAGAACTTTGACCACTACGATGTAGAATACACCTTCGCCGATGGCACCAAGCTGTTTCTCTATGCTCGCAATATTCCTGGCTGTCACGGTGAATTCGCCAGCTACGCCCACGGCACCAAGGGCTCAGCTGTGATCTCCACCTACATTCATACACCAGCCAAATGCCGCATCTACAAGGGCCACAACTTTATCAAGGACAATCTCGCTTGGGCGTTCCCTCAGCCGGAACCGAGTCCATATCAGCTTGAGTGGGATGACCTGATCGACGCGATTCGCAACGACAAGCCCTTCAACGAGGCCAAACGCGGCGCGCAGGATAGCCTCGTTACTGCGATGGCCCGTCGGGCCGTCCACACAGGGCAGATAGTAACCTACGATGAGATGCTCAATTGCGATGAAGAGTTCGCCGCGGACGTGGACAAGTTGACGATGGATTCGCCTGCGCCTGTTCTGGCCGGGGCCAACGGCATATACCCTGTACCCCAACCGGGCATCCTAAAGGACCGGGAGTACTAGAAGGTCGAAGTCTTGTGTCCGAGACATTTGCCATAGCCCTGAATCGTGTGAAGCACGATAATAATGATAATACTCGTGGGCCAAAGACTGACAGCGGTTTGCTGTATAGATGTGCCGTTTCTGTTGTCAGGCGAGGCCAACTGGGAGATCACGCATCATGAGTAAAGGTAGACAGAGGAGTACTTCACGTCGCGAGTTTCTCAGGAGTACGGGCCGTGTGGCCACGGCTTCGGCTTTTCTGGCGGCAGTGACGCCTCGCATCCATGCCGCGGAGGACAACACCATCCACGTCGCGCTGGTCGGCTGCGGCGGACGCGGCTCGGGCGCTGCGGCCAACGCGATGGCGGCCAAAGGCGGCCCGATCAAGCTGTACGCGATGGCCGACCTCTTCGCCGACCGCCTCCAGCGCAGCTACAAGGGCCTGATGGAAGCAGCAAGCGTTCCGCGGACCGGCGGCTCAGCCGACACCTGGATCATGGGCCATCAGGCCGAACAGATCGATGTACCGCCGGGGCGGCAGTTTCTTGGCTTCGACGCATACCAGAAGGCCATCGATTGTCTGCGACCAGGCGATGTCGTGATCCTGACAACGCCCGTGGCATTCCGCTGGGTCCATTTTCGTTACGCGATCCAGAAAGGGATCAACGTCTTCATGGAGAAACCGGTCACGGTGGATGGCCCGAGCACGCGCAAGATGCTCGAGCTTGCCGAAGAATCCGAGCGGAAGAACCTCAAGGTGGGGGTCGGGTTGATGTGCCGACACTGCAAGGCCCGCTGGGAGCTCTATGACCGCATTCGGTCCGGTCAACTCGGCGACCTGCTGACGCTGCGCACCTACCGGCAGCACGGCCCGGTGGGATTCTATGGTCCCAACCAGAGCAGCGAGAGCGAACTGCTCTGGCAGATCCGAGGCTATCTTAGCTTCTTCTGGGCCAGCGGCGGCCTCTTCCAGGACATCATCGCCCACAACGTCGATGAGTGCTGTTGGATGAAGGGCAGCTGGCCGGTGAGGGCTCAAGGCTCTGGCGGTCGCTGCCTTCGCAGCGGCGCGGTCGACCAGAACTTCGACCATTACGACGCCGAATGTACGTTTGCCGACGGCACCAAGCTGTTTCTCTACGTCCGTGCTATTGCCGGCTGTCACGGCGAGTTCGCCAGCTACGCGCATGGCACGAAGGGCTCAGCCGTGATCTCGACGCACATGCACACACCAGCTAAATGCCGTGTCTACAAGGGCCATGATTTTGTCAGGAGCAATCTCGTTTGGGCGTTTCCGCAGCCCGAACCGAATCCGTATCAGCTTGAATGGGACCATTTAATCGACGCGATTCGCAACGACAAGCTTTTCAATGAGGCCAAGCGAGGTACCGAAGCGGGCTTGGTCACTGCTATGGCCCGCCGTGCCGTTCATACCGGGCAGGTAGTGACCTATGATGAGATGCTCAACTCCGAGGAGGAGTTTGCCTCAAATGTGGACGCACTGACGATGAATTCACCCGCCCCGGTTCATCTTGGCCCAGATGGAATTTACCCCACGCCCCAGCCGGGTATTCTAAAGAACAGAGAGTATTAGGAACAAGGAAAATCCGAGGTCAGCTGGAAATCGGCATGTAAAAGGGACCCACCTCGGCGCCGAATTGGGGCCCACCTGAGGCGTACTGTCAAGGATCGGGTAGAACCAGCCACTCGGATTGGGTTCAAGACCAACCACCTTGAGGCGCTGACGGTTTGCCGTAAGGATTTCTCGAAGACAATCTGCGGCCTTCCAGAACTCCGCGCTCCGATGGCTGTTCTCACCGCCGCAGCGCCCGCCATGCATGCGGCTATGCGGCAAATATCACCTTCTCGCGAAAGGCAATCTGCCGGACCGAGGCGCAGGAAGGGGCTTGCCGCGCCCGCAATAAGACCCCGAAAGTATGTCGGTGTGAGAAAAATCTCCCAGTTTGCGATTTCGTGCTTGCCACTACATAGAAGCAGATAGTAGCATACCGCCAATCGTTCGTTTTGGTCTTCAGAAACAGGGAGGTTCGTCAGATGCTCAAGGCGGTTTGCACGCAGGCCGAGTTCGAGGCCCTCAATGAAGCAGACAGGGTCCACTACCGGCAGGACGGCGACAAGTATTTCGCCGAGGTCGATCCGGTGACCATTGACGGGGCCGACGGGGAAAAGGCCACATTTGCCCTGGAGAATATCACCGGGCTGCGGTCTGCCCTGGGGGGATCGAGGAAGGAATGCCGCGAGCTGAAGGACAAGGTGGCCGATTACGAGAGCCGATTCAAGGGTCTGGACCCCGATGAGGCCCGGACGGCGATCGAGAAGGTCCGGCAGATCAGCGACGCCGGCTCCGACGAGGATCGCAAGAAGGAGATCGAGGCGGTCAAGGCTTCGTTTGAAACGCAGTACAAAAAGCAAGTGGCGGCCCTGGAAGGGCAGTTGCAGGTGGCCACCGAAAAGGCCGACAAGTACGCCGCCCACATCAAGCAGAGCAAGATACGGGAGGCGGCCGTGGCGGCGATTCAGGCGGAACGGGGTTCCGTGGATCTGCTGTTGCCGCATATTGAGTCACAGTGCCGTGTGGTTGCGGATCGGGATGACCCGGACAACGCGGACCTGTTCGTCATAGAGGTGGTCGACTCGAAGGGACAACCTCGCTACAGCATGAAGCAAGCCTCTGCCGGGCAGCCGATGGCCCCGGCGGAGTACGTGTCGCAATTGAGAATGAGCGACACCTTTGCCCCTGCCTTCGAAGGAGCCCGAGCTGCTGGTAGCGGCGCGAGCGGTAGTTCCACTGTACGAACGACGGGACGTACCATTCGCAGATCGGACCAGGCAGCCATAGAGGCGAACATTGACCGCATTGCGAAAGGCGAAGTCACCGTCGTCGATGGGTAACCCTGTTTTTGACGAGGTGACAAAATGTCGAACACCCTAACCCCCCTCATTCACACGATCCTGGCGCGCGGTCTGCGCGTGCTCCGCGAGTCGGCCCTGTTGCCCCAGGTGGTCAACCTGGAGTATTCTCTGAGCCCCAAGCAGAAGGGCCAGACCATTGACGTGCCGGTCAGCAAGCGTGCCAGCACCTACAACATCACGCCCAGCCATCAGGACAAGCAGGCGTCGGACACGGACATCGAGTATATCCCGGTGACCCTGGACCAGTGGAAAGGTGCTGATTTCTACCTGACGGACCAGGAACGGACCCGCATCAACAAGGACGAGACGTTCCTGCCGCTGACGGTCCAGGAGAAGATCCGGGCGCTGGCCAACGATGTCAACGCCGATGTGCTGAGCAAATACTACAAGGTGTATGGTTTCGTCGGGACGCCAGGCACCACGCCGTTCAGCAACGCCACCGATCGGACGGCGGCGAAGGACGGCTCTCAGCTTGCTGCCAAGCTGGATGCCCAGCTGGCGCCCAAGGTGGGCCGTGTGGCGCTGATCGACACGAACGCCGAGGCCGAGGCCCTGGCCCTGCCGTACTTTGTCCACGCCGAGAAGTCCGGCGACCGGAACGTCATCACTCTGGCGGCCATCGGCGAGAAGTATGGAATGAACTGGCTCGTGGAGAATGCGATCGCCAGCCACACCGCCGGTGTTCCGGGTGCCTCGGCCGCCGTCAATGGTGTTCACGCCGCTGCGGCGAACGATTTGACGGATACGCTGGCCGTCAGTGGTATGACGATGACCACGGGTACGTACAAGCAGGGCGATATCATCACGATCGCCGGCCATACCCAGACCTATACCGTTCTGGCGGACGCCACGGCAGACGGTACGGGCAACGCGACGCTCAGCATCGCTCCGGGCCTGCGGGTGGCACTGAGCGGTTCCGAGGCCGTCACCCTGAAGGGCAACCACGTGGTGAACCTGGCCTTCACCCGCGAGGCGTTCGCCCTGGTGACAGCTCCGTTCGAGACCGATGACATGGGCAACCCGGACATCGCGTACCTGCGGGACCCGGTGACGGGTCTGGTGCTCCGCCTGGAGGTCACGCGGCAGTACAAGCAGACCAAGTGGGAGTTCGACATCCTGTGGGGCTCCGCCTGTGTCCGTCCCGAGTTCGCGGCACGGCTGGCCGGGTAATCTCGCCGACTTCGCATCAGACGCAAGCATGGCCGTGGGCAGGTCTGGCGATCTGTCCACGGCCCCTTCTCTAGCGAAAGGACCGATTCATGCAAGTACCTACCGTGAAGATCAAGAACCAGGCGGGCCACGCCCTGATCGTCAATGTCTGTGATTACCCCCAGTGGAAGGCCAGGGGATACGTTGAGCTTGTCCGTGTGCCGGATTCGCCGAAGACCGATGGCGACGGTGAGAAGGGCCAGGCGAAGGGAACGGACCCCAAGAATGAGCCCCAGGCCAAGAAAGCGGACGCCCCGAAGGGCAAGTAGTTGTCGGCTACTTAGGCAACGGAAACTGAGAAGGGATCATCATGGCGACGCTTCAAGAAATCTACGGAATCATCCAGCCTCAAAACCCGGTGATGGGCCGCGTGATGGCGGCGCTGGTCAAGGCGGCATGGGCGGTCCTGTCCGAGGACGCTGGCACGGACAATCATGCGAATCGTCTGGCGTTGGCGCAGAAGGTGATTGCCGACCCGAAGACGTATGAGGCGAAGGTGTGGCGGTTGTTCCTGGCCAATGCCACGGTCCAGGCGGCCATCGACGATCTCTCGGCCTTGAGTGACAACGACATTCTCTACGTCGTCCAGACGGAGCAGTACAACACCCTGGCGAACATGGAGGCAGCCTGATGGCCGTTGCGAACAACGAAATCCAGGTCCAGTGGGGTTCCGCAAATAGCGTGTCCGTCAGCGCCGGCGGCAATCAAACATCGGATGTCTTCGCGTTTTCCGCCACGGCATTCGATGCGGTGGTCACGCTCAAGGCGGACAACGGCGGGACGCCGGCCAGTGGAGACACGGTGGATTTCTACTACCTGCCGACGGCGGGCGACCCGGACGGGGCGTCCACGGACGAATATCCGGCGGACGACACGAACGGCATCTTCCTGGCCCGACTGGACACGTATGCGGAAGACCCCTGCGTAGCGACCCTGACCATTCCGGTGGCCAAGGGCGCCAAGCTGTACGCCAAGAGCAACGCCGCCAGCAACGCGATCACGGTTTCGGCGTGCATCAACGAAAAGACCGCGAGCTAAGCCATGCTGGTACTGCCTGACAGAGCAAGACCGATCCGGCTGGTGGACAGGAGCAAGGGCATTGCTCGGGGCCTGGTTTGCGCGAGCCTGTTCAATCAGCCGGGCGGGGCGTATGACCTGATGAACGGCGGCAGGTTCGATGGGACCGCCGGCGTCGGGGGCCTGGTCGCGCCGTCGATCTCATCGGGCGCGTGGCACAACAAGACGCTGAACGGCTATACGGTGTGCCTGTGGCACGGTGGCTTCACGTTTGGCTCGTGGGGCGCGGTGGTCCACTCGAATGACGGCACGAACCGATGGGTCTGGCAGCGGTACAGAGACTCGACCACGATAAGCATCTTTCACAACGCGGGCTCACACGACTTCACCGGCTTTACCACGAGCGACTGCGAAGTGCCCGGCATGCTGGCCATGCGGTGGGATGGCGTCAATGCCCATGCCTTCTACAACGGCGAGTATCTTGGATATTCAATACACGCCAACGCAATTGGGTCCACCGTCACGTCTACGCTCTACTTTGGCAACGCCACGGTGTATCAGGCGTTTGTGTACTGCCGGGCGCTGAGCGATGCGGAGATTCACCGTCTGTATGGTGACCCGGCTGCGCCGTTGGAGAAGTCCAGGAGCCGCGTGGCAGTCCTGTTCCTCAGTAGCGGTGGTCCGCAGCCGCTGGCGGGTGGGATTTCGGGGCAATCGGCTGTTGCGGCGGCGCTGGCGGTGTCTGGCGCTCTTACCGGGCAGGTGACATCGCAGGGGGTGGTATCCGGTCAGGTGTCGGTGGAGCATCCGTTGGCCGGTTCGGCTCAGGCACAATCGTCGATGACTGGTGGCCTGTCCGTGGCAAGGCCGTTGGCTGGGTTGCTGCAGGGGCAATGCTCGGTGGCCGGTGGCCTGTCCGTGAGCAGGCCGCTGGCCGGGTCGATCCAGTCCGGTTCGCAGGTAGATGGAGTAGCGGCGGTCGAACGGGGCCTCTCCGGGGCGGTAGCAGGGCAGTCTGGTTTGTCAGGGACCATGTCAGTGACACGGTCGTTGGCAGGGTCGGTGACGGCCCAGGCCCAAGCCGCGGGCGGTCTGTCGGCGACGTGGGCATTGGCCGGGTCGCTGGAAGCGGCCAGTGCAGCGGCGGGGACTCTGACCATCGAAGGTCAGGTGGCCTTGGCAGGTCAGTTGACCGCAGCGAGTTCCTGTGCCGCCAGCCTGTCGGTGGGCCGTCTGTTGGCCGGTCACGTGTCGGGACAGACGGGCGTGGCCGGCGATCTCAGCCTGCTCGGCGAGCAGGTGGCGTTGTCGGGAGCCATCAGTGCCCAGAGCGGTGTTTCGGGTGCCGTGCGGGTCCAGAGAGGTCTTGCCGGTCAGCTTGTGTCGACTCCCAGGGTGTCCGCGACTATGTCGGTGATGCGGTCCCTGTCGGCCCAGTTGAGCGGAACAGCCCAAGTGGTCGGTCAGGTCCGGGCGGATTGGGCGCTGGCCGGTTCGATCATGACGCAAGCAGATGTGTCCGGCCGGTTGATCGTTTTGGGCGAGGTCAATCTGGCGGGCGTGTTCCTTTTCCTCAAGCGAAAGACGAGGTGACAGATGGGCAGTTTTGCAGCCTATGCGAAGAACAAGATCGTGGACCACTTCACGGGCAAGGCAGCCTGGACGATGCCCACGATCTACGTGGCGCTGTTTGTCGGTGACCCGGAAGGGGCGGGTACGGAGGTCAGTGGCGGTAGCTACGCCCGCAAGGCAACGGCAGCGGCCGACTGGAACACCGCCAGCGGCGGGGCGACCAGCAACGCGCAGGCCCTCGCGTTTCCGCAGGCTACGGGGTCGTGGGGCACGGTGGACTACTTCGCGCTGTACGACGCGGCCAGCGGCGGCAACCGGACCGGCTCCGGGGCATTGGGCGAGCCCAAGACGATCGGCAGTGGCGACACGGCCAGCTTTGCGGCGGGCGAGCTTGATGTCAGTCTGACGTAAGAGGGCAGGGCCATGCAGCAGGCGATTCCAGGTCAGGCCAACACGGTTCGGTACGACGTGGTGAACAAGACCACGGCCGAGCCGATCACGTCCGGTGTGGTGACGGCGTACCTGCGATGCTCCGAAGGGGCGCAGGCCGGAAAGTACTGGGATGCTGCCGGGGGAGTGTGGTCGGACACCGAGGTTCCGGCGGGAGCAATGCAGCCAGCTGGCGGGGCTTCCTGGTCAGTCGCTATCGCGGCGGGGGCGTGGTTGCCGGGCGCGAGTTATGACCTCTATGGCAGAGAGTCCGGCAACCTCAATCTGCTCTACACCGAGTACGTCGTGACCTGGTCGGCTCCGACGACCGGCAAGGGCGGTCCGGGCTGGACGTACACGCTGACCGATTCGTCTACGGGCCTGCCGATTTCCGGGGCGGCGGTGTGGGCAACGACGGATGCGGCGGGCTTGAACATCGTGGCGTATGACACGACCAACGAGAGTGGACAGGTGACGTTCTATATCTCGGCAGGCACGTACTACATCTGGCGGCAAAAGGTTGGGTACACCTTCAATGATCCCGATGTGGAGGTCGCAAGCTGATGGGTGGTAGCGGAACAGGCACGCCGACATCGAGCAGTCCGGTGTTTGTGGTGGAAGACGGCACGGGGCTGAGCACGGCCAACAGTTATCTGTCCGTGGCGGATGCCGACACGTACCACGCGAATATCACCCGATCCACGAACTGGTCCAGTGCGACGCAGACCGAGAAGGAAAACGCCCTGATTGTAGCGACGCAATACCTGGACATCCGGTTTCAGGGACGGTGGCGCGGGTACAGGAACACTCGATCTCAGGCGTTGTCGTGGCCCAGGTATTCTGTGGAGGACGACGATGGATACGTGCTCGATGCCACGGCGTTGCCCCAAAAACTCCAAGATGCTTGTGCGGAGATGGCCCTGCGTGTGGTGCTCGGAGACGACCTGCTTGGTACGGTCACGGAGACGGGCGAGGTGGTGTCGGAGTCGGTATCGGTCGGGCCGATCTCGGAGTCCAAGACCTACGCGGGCGGCAAGCCCTATGGCTACGAGTACCCCAAGCTCGATGCGTTGGTTCGTGGGTTGATCGCGGCGGGTGACACGATCATTCGAGGTTGAGATGGCAATCACGGCGGCCAAGACCCTGGCGTTGCTGACCAAGTACGGCGCGGATGCGGTGTTCCGGGAGTACGAGTCGTCCAGCTACGATGCGACCACGGGCAAGCGGACGATGGGCACAGCGACCGGGCATACGGCCAAGGCGGTGGAAGAGAGTCGCAAGGACCGGGTGCCGGGCTGGGCGGATGCCCTGTTGTATGTATCACCGTCTGGTTTGGAGTTCACACCGGCCGTTCAGATGGAAGTGGTGTACGCCTCGAAGACGTGGACGGTGGTGTCGGTTGAGGCGGTGGCGTATGCGGGTGACGTGGTGCTTTACAAGTTGGGCGTGAAGGCGGTGGCGTAGTGGATGTGAACCAGTTCAACCTGTCCCTGAGGAACTTCGCGGCCGTGGAGGTCCCGAAGAAGATCCAGCAGATTCACCTGAAGGTGGCACTGGAGGCCCTGAAGAGTCTGGTGATGAAGACCCGCGTCAAGACGGGGCGGGCGCGGGGCAACTGGCAGGTGGAGAACAACAACCGCCCGGATGCGGCGTTGCTGATTACCGATCCGGACGGCGGCACGACGATTAGCCGGGGCGCCACGGTGGTCGCCGAAGTCCGGCCGTTCAGTGTGACCTATATCACCAACAACGTCGTCTACATCGTGTTCCTGGAGGACGGACGAGGCACGTTTGCCGGTGACCACATGATGGCTCGCACGATCGAAGAAGCCAAGGGGATGTTCCGGTGACGTATACGCAGATTCACAACGCGATCCGCAGTCGGTTCAAGACCCTGATCGAGGATGGGCAGGGCTTGGCGACGCTGTACGAGAACGACGGCCAGACGGCTCCCACGGACAATTCGATGTGGTGCCGGTTCTACATCCGCGACTCGGCGGGGCAGCGGCTAACGGTGGGGGTGAAGAACTACCGCCGTTCGGGATTGGCGGTGGCGCAGTTGTTTGGGCCGGCGGGTCAGGGGGATGGGGAGTTGATCGAGGTGGTCGACGCGATCGTGGCGGCGTTTACGAGCGTGTCGGCGGGCGGCGTGAGGTATTTGACGGCCTATCAGCAGCCAGTGGGGCTGGAGGAAGGGCGGCACCAAATCAATGTCCTCTGCCCGTTTGAGGCAGAGCACCAAGCGTAAAGGAGAATGGCATGAGTGATACATCGAGGGTCCAACTGGCGTATGTGGCCGAGTCCAGTTTTGGCGTCCAGAAGACCGGCAGTAACCTGCAAATCCTGCGGATCACGGGCGAGAGCCTCAAGCAGGACGTCGCGTCGTCCCAGAGCAACGAGATACGATCGGATCGGCAGATCGCGTCGATTCGCCGGTCCCGGATCACGGCGTCGGGCGGGGTCAACTTCGAGCTGAGCTACGGGACGTATGATGCCCTGTTGGCGGCAGCGTTGTTGGATTCGGCGTGGGGTTCTCCGGTGGCGGTCTGTTCGTCGGCCACGGTGTCGGCGGCGGCCTCGGGCAACAAATTCACCGGCACCTTCACCGCGCCGACGGCGGGCGAGTGGATCAAGGTCAGTGGATTCACCAACGCGGCCAACAACGGCTACTTCAAGGTGGTGACGGCCAGCACCTCGGAAATCACCGTCTCCGGCGGCACGCTGGTCGACGAGGCCAGTGCAACCGGGATCAGCATCACCCAGGGCGGCTCCATCGTCAACGGGACCAGCCTGAGCACGTTCAACCTGGAGCGGACCTACGACGATTTGTCGAGCGAGTTGTCGCTGTTCCTGGGCATGGCGATCAATGGCCTGTCGCTCAATGTGCCGGTGGAAGGCGAGATCACGGGGGGCCTGGAGTTCCTGGGGTCCAGCGAAAGCTCCGAGACGGCGTCGGGCGGTACGGGTTACGACCCGGCGACGCAGACGGAGCACATGACGGCCCTGGATGTCCAGAACCTCCTGGAGAACCAGGCGGCCATGAGCATCCGCGCGTTCAGCCTGAGCTTGAACAACAACCTGCGCCAACGGGCGGTCGTGGGCAGCTCAGGCGTGCTGAGCATCGGGACGGGCCGGTGCATCGTCTCGGGGACACTGGAGGCGTACTACGCCAGCAAGACCGTCTACGACAAGTACCTCAACGGCACGGCGACGGCCCTGGCGGTGTCCCTGCAAGACCCGGCGGGCAACGGCTACGTCATCGACCTGCCGGCAGTGAAGTACACGGCGGGGCAGCGCGTCGCCGGTGGACCGGACGACGACGTGATGGTGCCGCTGTCGTGGTCGGCGCACGCACACGCCACAGAGGACGTGACGATTCGTATCGCGCGCTTCCCGGTGGCCTAACCGAAAGGAGCACAAAGCATGAAGTTGAGCGCCATACGCGCTGATTTGGACAAGGAGTTGCAGGGGGCCTGGGTGCCGTATGCGGGCGACATCGTCTTGAAGATCGCCCGCTGGAACAACGAGCGGTGCCAGGAGGTGTACCGCAGGCTGCTGGACGAGCGCAAGGTGCTGCTCGGGGCCAAGGAGTTGACGGACGAGCAGCGTATCGACGTTCAGAAAGAGGTGGCAGCCCAGACGATCCTGGTGGACTGGAAGGGCGTCGAGGACGACGACGGCCAGCCGATCCCGTATTCGAGCGACACGGCCCTGGAGTGGTTCCGGGACAAGGAACTGTGGCGGCTGTGGAACTTCGTCTTCATGCAATCCCTCGAGGAAGAGAACTTCCGCAAGGAGCAGGTCCGGGATGCAGAAAAAAACTCGGCGACGTCCTGAGGTGGCAACTCCAGTGGGGGCCATACATCGGGACGCTGAGGCAACGAGCGGCCAAGGGCCTGCCGACGCCGGCGTGGGACGGCAGGCCGCCACTGCGGCAAGAGTGGGCGTGGGTCTATGATGGATTTCTGGTGCTGTCCAAGCAGAGGCAGGCGGGGTTCGGGGTCAATCCGATCTCGGTGGCCGATGTCCGCGCGTATCTTGATCTCGCGGGGATTCGAGAGGTGTCGCAGCGCGTGGTGTTCCTCGAATTGGTCGTGGCTCTGGATGAGATAGCGAGGCAGTGGCATGTCGAACATTCGGGAAGAGACGCTAAGCCTCAAGATTGATTCGACCGGCGCTGTGAGCGGCGCAGCGGCGTTCACGGGGGCCACCACAGCGGTTCAGGGTGGGGCCACGAAGGCGGCCGTGGCGGTAGCGGGGTTGGCGAAGAATCTCGGCGGGCTGTACGTGGGCCTCAAGGCTTACGGTGTGCTCAAGCAGTCCGTGCGGGAGTTTGCGGCGTTCGAGCGGCAGATGGCCAACGTCTCAACCATGCTGTATCGCGGCGACGCGATGAAGCATCTGCCGGCGTACAAACAGCAGATTCGCGAGTTGGCGTTGGAGTTTGGTGAGGGGACAGAGACCCTGAGCAAGGGTCTGTACGACATCCTGTCGGCGTCGATTGACGCCGGCAAGGCGATGGATGTGTTGACTGTGTCGTCACGTGCGGCCCAGGCGGGATTGACGACGACGGCGGTGGCGGGCGATGCGATTACGACGATCCTCAATTCGTACGGTCTGTCGGCGGAGTACGCGGGGAAGGTGTCCAGCGACCTGTTCGAGACGGTCCAGCGGGGCAAGCTGGTCTTTGGGGATCTGGCGACAGAGATCGGCTTGGTGGCGGCGGATGCGGCGTCGGCGGGGGTGTCCCTGGAGGAACTGCTGGCGGGCGTGGCGACGCTGACCAGGGGCGGGTTGAGAGCGCCGTTGGCGGTGACATCGTTGAGGGCGCTGATTAACGCCTTCCGGAAGCCTTCAGAGGAAGGCAAGAAGGCGGCGGCGGAGCTGGGGTTCGAGATGAATGTCACGACGCTGCGCGCGCAGCAGTTGTCGGGCATGTTGCGGATACTGGCAAAGGCGAGCAACGAGCAACTGGCGGCGATCTTCCCGAACGTGCGCGGGCTGACGGGCCTGGCGGTTGCCCTGGAGCAGGCAGGGGGTGTGGCGGGCGATGTCGGCTACATCATGGAGACCTCCGGGGCGGACCTGGAAGCCTACAGCAAGATGGCGGACACGGCCGCCAAGCAATTCGAGCGGTATCACGAGGCCATGAAAGACGTCCGCGTCACGATCGGCGAGGCATTCGCTCCGGCCCTGGCGGACGGTGCCAAGGCGATGGCCGATTTCGTGAAGGACAATCAGCGGTATCTGGAGAGGTGGGCCAGCGACTTTGAAGAGGGTGCGGAGTTCACGGCCGGGGTGATTTGGGATGCGTTCGAGTTCATGGCGCAAGCGCCGGCGGCGTTCCTCGAGAAGCTGAACCAGATATGGGAGGCGATGCAGAAAATCCGAGCGTCCTGGAGTTGGCTGCCGAGTTCCGCTGGTATGCCCCTTGCCGATCCGTCGGAGCCGTCTGGTACCGTTGGCTATGGGCTCTATGGTCCAGAGGTGGACGAAATGATTCGCGCCGTTGCGGAGGGCCGGGCTGGGCCGATTGGTTCCGGCCCATTGTATAGCATGGCTGTCAAGCCAAGTGAACCCGTCAAGAGCAAGCCGGGCCGAAAAAAGCCAGTCTACACGCCGCCGGCAGAGCCCACGGTGGAAACCGGGATGCCCACCTACGGTCGACGGGTGCGGGAAGAGGGCCTGATCGGCGGCGAGGGGGCAGAGGAACTGTCCGAGTCGACGCTGGATGCCCGCGACAAGGTGGACCGGCTCAATGCCGAACTGGTCAAGGAAATGCAGATCATCGGCCGCCTGGAGGACAGCCATGAGCGGGCGGCGAAAATGGTGGAGTACGAGGCGGCGGTACAAGCGGCGTACGGAGATCAGATGAGTGTGGTCCGAGCGAAGCTGGCGGAATACGAGGAACAACTGGATCGGCTGGAGAAGCAGAAGAAGCTCGTCGAGTTGGGCGAGCAGTTCGGCGACACGTGGGGCAGGGCGTTTGAGGACATGGCGGTCGGCGCTCGGGATGCTCGGCAAGCCCTGGATGCGCTGTGGAAAGACGTTGCCCGGATGCTCCTTCGCCAGCGGATCACTGAGCCAATAAGCAGGAGCATCAGCAATGCCTTTGTGGACTACTTCGGCCGCACGCCAGCGGCGACGGATGTGCCAATGGGGGCGACGGACATCTCTTCGGCCGTGCCGGTGGCGCATGACGGGTGGTTGGTGGGGACAACGCCGCCCAGCGTGAGAAACGTTCCGCTGAGCCTGTTTGCCGGCGCGCCACGGTTGCACAACGGCCTGCGATGGGACGAGTACCCGGCGATTCTAAAACGGAAGGAAACCGTGTTGCCGGAGGGGGTGTCGCCGGTGACGTATGTTCCCCAGCCGGTGTTCAACATCACGAACAACTCGTCGGCCCAGGTGGAGGCGCAGCAGACGGGCGTGCAATTCGACGGCCGGCGGATGATCGTGGGCATGGTGCTCAAGGACAAGCGCAACAACGGCCCGATGGCGCGGGCGAATCGGCGGAGGTAGCGCATGGCACAGCCTGTGTATCCAACGTTGGGCGTCAACCCGGATGAGGACGGCTTTGTCCGCGAGCCGGCCCTTGATCCTTCCAGCCGCACGCAGTTGGAAGACGGGGCCTATCTGGTGGTCAAGACCAAGACCAAAATTCCCCTGCGATGGTCGTTGGTCTACAGCCAGTTGAGCAACGCGAACAAGGAGACACTGGACGCATTTTGGGAAGACGACGCCGGCTGTGGGGCGGTGCCGATCAAGTTCACCGACCCGACGAACAGCACGACCTACTTCGTGCATTTTGCAGGCCCGCCGCGGTGCAGCCTGGAGGCCGATGGCCAGAGCACGTGGCGGGTGGAGATCGACTTGATTGAGGCGATAGGGACGTACACGTAATGCCTGAGATGTCAGCCAATTTGACGGCGTTGAAGAACCAGCTTTCCCAGCCGGGGGCATGGGTGTGGCTGTTGACGGTGACGCTGCCCGGTGGCCCGACGTTGCGGTATGCCGCCAACACCGAAGATGTCAGCTACGGGGGCCAAACATACACGGCGTTCAACTTCTCCATCGGTGGGTTTACCTGCGATTCGGAAGGGGAGATTCCCGAGTTGACCATGACTGTAACCAACGTCGGGTATGCGCTCCAGGAGCACATGCGGACGTACGACGGCATGATCGGAGGGACGATCAGCTTCGTGCAGGTCAACACGGAGTATCTGGCGGAGGACTACAGCGAGGACGTGGTGAGCTTTGCTATCGTGGGCACGGGGAACCGCTGGCCGGATGTGTCGTTCACGCTGGGGGTTCCTTCTGCGGCGCGGTATCGCGTGCCGGAGGATCGGTTCAATCCCCATTCGTGCAGACACAAGTTCAAGTGTACGCGGTGTGGGTACACGGGACCGTTGACCACGTGCAACCGCAACCCCGACGACTGTGCGGCCAGAAGCATGTTTCCTGGCAACTATGGAGGCCCTTTGAGCCTGCGGAGAGAGGCGGTGCGGTACGCATGATCCGATTCACACCCAAAGAGCTGGATGCGATCCTCGCCGACTTCCTGGGTAAGCCCTACAAGCGCATGGCCACAGGACCGGACGCCTACGACTGCTATGGGCTGGTCAAGGCGTTCATGGCCCGGCTGGGCGTGGACATCCCCGAGATCGGCAAGGTGGACCCGGCGGACTCGCGGCCGGTGTACGAGCGGCAGCAGACCGACTACATCCGGCTGGACTGGCCGAGGCCGTGGTCGCTGGTGACCTTCTCGGGCAAAGACCTCAACGCGCACATCGGCGTGGTGCTGCCAAACGATAACCTGTTCCTGCACTGTCCGGGCCGGGCGGCGGGCAAGGTGATTGCCGAGCCGCTCTCCCGCAGGCCGTGGCGGGACACGATTGACGGCTACTGGTGGCCCAGGAACCACCTTGAAACGGTTCTTCTGCTCACGCCGATGACCACGAAACGCGCGTGGCAGTTCGTGCGGTGCGATGGGCGCAGCCTGGGTGAGATCATCGAGCAGGACATCGTTGAGGGTCGCGACGTCCAGGTGCAGGCGTTCATCGACGGACAACTGGTTGAACCGGACGATTGGGCACTGATACCGAGTCCGGTCAATCAGCTTGTGATTCGGCCGGTGGTGGGTGAGGGCGAACAGGCATTGATGATCGGCGGGATGTTGGCTTTGTCCCTGCTTGCGCCGTGGGCGGCCGGGGCGATCAATCAGGGATTGGCCCTGGGCCTTGGCAAGGTCAGCCTTGGGATGCTCCAGGCCGGGGTGATGATGGGCGGGGCGCTGGCGCTCAATGCGCTGGTGGGGCCGGGCGAGGGATCGAAGAACGCCAGCCAGCACTACACGTGGGAGCCCCAGACGACGCAGCGGGTGGGCAGCTTCATCCCTTTGGTGTACGGAACGTATGGGGTGCGGGGCAATGTGATTTGCTCCTACGCCACCAGCGAGATCGTCACGGAAACCAATCCGTTCAACAAAGAGACCCAGGTGGACCATGCCATCGATCTGTACTGGTTGAAGATCGCGTACAGCGACGGCCCGATTGACGGGGTGGTGGCGGGCACCGAGCGGTTGAACGGCAAAGACCCCGAGCAGTACGGCGACTCGGACGATTTCGTGCTGGAGCACTTCACGGGCACGGACGATCAGGCGGCGTCGAGCGTGCCGGATGCGTTCGAGATTCCGGTCAACCAGCTTTGCGACGACCCAACGGGAGGGGACAACGAAGTCACGACTACGTTCACGGCGGTCAAGTGCGACAGGGCGGCGGTGGTGCTGCGGTTCCCGAATGGGTTCACGAACTACTCGTCTGACGGGGATCACAACGCGACGACCGTGGACATAACGGTGCGCATCCGTGAATCAGGTGGGACATGGCACACACTGGCAGATGGAGAGATTTGGGGCGACACGACCAAGCCGGTGCGTCTCCATCGGTGGTTCGATGAAACCTACGATGGAGGCAGCGCATTTACGCTGGTGGCCGGGACGACCTACGAGGTGGGGGTGACCCGCAACAACAGTCGCCACCACGACCACGGCGACGACTTCTACTTCGACTGCATCCAGTGTGCGTTCAGCACAGCACAGAAGCACCCCGGACTCGCATACACGGCGATCGGGGCGGCGGCGAGCAAGGACATCAGCGGCGCGATTGACTACTACGCGGTTATCAAGGGCAAGCTGGTCCGGGTGTACGACGGGGAGACCTGGAGCATCGAGTGGTCGGACAATCCGGCGTGGGTGGCGTATGACATCCTGACCCGGCCGATTATCAAGGGCAATGGGGGAGCGGTGCCGTATGCGGTGGAGTCCTACCGCAGGCTTGACCCGAGCCATCTGGTGCTGGATGACTTCGTGGCCCTGGCGGATTGGTGCGACACGCTGGTTGACAACGAAGCCGGGGGGACGGAGAAGCGGTACGTCTTCAACGGCGTCTTCGATGAAGAAGGATCGACGTGGGAGCAGGCGATTCGCGTACTGAGAAGTGCCTGCGCCATGCCCTACTTCCGGGGCAACAAGATCGGGGTGGTGATCGACAAGCCGGGCACGCCGGTGCAGATGTTCAACGTCTCGAACCTGCGCGAGGGGTTCAGCGAGACGTGGATCGACACGTCGGAGGCGGCAACGGTCTACGATGCGGAGTTCTACGACGAGAAGGCCGACTACGGGGCGGAGTCGTGGCCGGTGCCATTGCAGGGGGCGACGCAGGACATCCCCGCGAGCCTGGACTGTTTCGGGCACACGAAACGTTCGAGGGTCTGGCGGTACGCCAGCCGGCAGCTTCGCGTCAACCAGTACATGAAGCGAACGGTGGAGATCCCTGCGTGCCTCGATGCGATCTACACGAATCTCGGCGACATCGTGTACGTCCAGCATCCGAGCCTGCAACGGGCGACGGGCGGACGGATCGTGGCGGTGTACGAGGACGGCGTCAAGATCGACAAACCGTTGACGATGGGGGCGGGGGACTATGCCCTGCTGATTCGCACGCACGATGGGACGGCGGAACGGCTGACGCTGTACGAGGTGGATGAGGTCACAGGGGCCGAAGAGGGTGACAACGACATCGTCAAGATCGTCGGCGAGTGGGAGTACACGCCCAACGTCAACGACCTCTGGACGTTCGGCGAAGAGGTCAAGGTGATCGACCTGTACCGGGTCAAGGGTTTTGAGCGGTTTGGCGACGGGCGGGTGTTGATCCAGGCGGCGCAGTACACCACGGACTACTACACCGACGACGAGGAAGCGCCGAAGATCGAGGCCAAGACCTACAGCCAGACCAAGGGGGGCATTGCGCCGAGCCTGCTGCCGACCACGGCACAGGCGGTGGCGGCAGATCGGGCGGACGGCAACAGTGCGGTGGACACGGTCCTGTGGGAGGGCCTGGCCTTCACCGGCAATGCGGTGGACAAGGTGACCTGGACATGTAGTGGGGCGGGGATCAAGTACAAGGGCGTGTGGTGCCCGATCCTGGACGATGCCACCGGGACCACAGACAAGTACATCTACTTCGACCCGGCCATCGGCGACCCGCGCTACCTCCAGCACACGAACGATCTGGCCGATCTGGCGGGCTACGAGCGGTATGTCTTCTGCATCAACGACGGCGGGGTGGCGTACTTCCAGCCGGGCAAGCTGATGAGTTCGCAGGATGTCAAGCTCGATGCCCTCGACCACGTGGTGCAGTTCTTCTATCAGGCCACTGAACCGACGAGCGGCATGGCGGAGGGCGACTACTGGCAGAGAGATCCCGACCACCACTGGTTCCGGTATGACAGCTCTGCGTGGCAGTCGGTGCAGGACGCCGATGTGGTGGCGGCGCTGAACGCGGCGACCACGGCCGAGGCGATTGCGGACGGTCGGATCGTCACGCATCGCGGGTCGGCTCCGCCTCTGGTGGGGCATTGGAGGCTCAACGACAATGCCGCCAGTACCACGGTCGTCGACGCGACGGGCAACGGTCACGATGGCACCGCCACAGAGAACACCAGCGGTCTGAGCACCACGGGCAAGATCGGTACGGCCCTGCAATTCGCGATTGCGTCGGCTCGGTACGTCAAGATCACGGACCATGCCGACCTTCGCATGGATTCCACCGGGGGCACGGTCTCGTGTTGGGTCAAGTGGGACGGAGACTTTACCCCGACAAGTGGTTCTTCTCCGCGCATCTGGGCAAGGGCCTCGTACGTTGGGCTTATCGTTGTTGAGTCGAATGGGCGTCTTACCGGACAGGCGGGCGGGGCGAATTTTAGCACCGATTCCAGTCAGGGCGTGGTTGCCGGAACCTGGACCCACGTTGCGGTAGTTTTTGACCCGGTGGCGGGCACGCGCCGGATTTACGTCAACGGCGTGGACAAGACCACCTCAGGGGTCAGTGGTCCCATGCCGGCCTCGACCGCTTATGACTTCTTCCTTGCCGCCCGTACGGCGGACAATGGCTACTTCGGCGGCGTGATTGACGACTTCCGGGTGTATTCGCGTCCGCTGACTCAGGGCGAGATCCTCAAAATCTACAACGGCGGCAGCGGCACGGAAGACGTCAAGGTTCCGGACAAGGGCGACCTGTGGATCAAGTCGAGCGAGGACAACAAGCCCTACCAGTGGACCGGTTCGGCCTGGCAGGACGCCGGATACGACGTGGCGAGCTGGAGCAAGATCACCGGCGACCACAAGCCCGAGGACGACGCGACCGCGGGTGCGACGTGGGGAGAAGACATTACAGGTCAGCCCTACGACCAGCAGAATCTGGTCAAGAAAGGCACGTTTGAAGATGGCAGTATTGGAACATGGCAGCATAGCTCAGGTGCTTTTACGGTAGAGGATGTTGTAGGACAGTTGTGGTCGAAGGCTTTAGGCGTCAGTTCGCGGCACGCGGTTGAGTACAACACAGCCAGCATAGACATTCCATCTTGTCAGCCGGGTGAGAAGCTCTATCTCCAAGCAGACGTGAACACGGAGGATTCTCCGTATGCGTTCAATCTTTACGTTCGTTTCTGGAAATCGGACAAGACCACAGCAAAGTGGGTCACGGCGGATACGTTGGCTGCCGGGCAGGGCTGGACCAAGCTCAAGGGGGAGGTGACAGTCCCCGCAGATTACATCTATGCGATGGTCGATCTGTACTCAGTTGGTTCTTCGGGCTTTGGCACGGTACTGGTCACGAACATCCGCATGTCTCGGTACAATCCAGACGCGGACGTCACGGCGGACCACCAGGGCGACATCAGCATCGACAACATCCAGGACGGGTCGAGCTACAAGAAGCTGTCGGCGGCGAATCTGACGGCGTTGCAGTCGGCGATCAACATGGACACCCCCCAACCCCGCAGCGGTTGGGAAGGAGCGTTCACGAGCAACAGTCCGTCGGCCGGTTATGTGGCCTGGTCGAGTTTCGTGATTCGTTACCAGGGCACGGACTACACCGTTGCGGCCTCCAACAGCAACAAGAAGTACCTCTACTGGAACGCCGGAGCGACCAAGACGCAACTGTACGGGACCGACGCGATCGGCGATGCCCTTGGTTCGGGCAAGTTCATCGTCGGGTACAATGACGGCGGTACGTTCTACCCGGCGCAGTTCATCAAGATCGTCCACGGCGCGTTGATCCAGGCGGCGACGATCCTGGCCGAGCACCTCAGTGTCGGCCAACTGTCGGCGATCACCGCCAACCTGGGCACAATGACCGGCGGCTCGATCACGCTATCGCTTGGTGGCGACACCCGCCTCAGAATCGACTCGAACGGGCTGTACGTCAGCAATGACGCAGGGTCCAATTGGACGGAGGTGATTTACAACAACAGCGGCGTCGTGACAATGAAAGCGGACATCGTCGAGGCCGGTTCCATTGTCACGGAAGCCATCGCCGCAGATGCCGTGACGATCGAGCGCGGAGTGTCGACGTCGGCAGAAGTCACGGTAACGGCCCATGCGACGATGTTCACAACGGTGCAGACCCTGACGAACTTCCCGTCGGCGGGGGGGATCATTCGGATGTCTGGCAGTGTCGATCTGAGGAGCAACACGACATCGCCGACGAATGCGTATGTACGCATTGTCCGTGGCGGCTCGGCCGTGTGGGGTCCACGCGCGTACATTATCCAGGCCAATACGGGTGACTGGTTGCCCGTAGAAGCCTCGTTCTGGGAGCAGCCGGGCAGTGGCAATCGAACGTACACACTGGAAGTGCGAACCGACTCGCAGCAGGGCAAGGCACGGTATCGCAAGCTGTTGGCGGCGGAGACAAAACGGTGAACGTGTCAAAACGGACAGTGAACTCGCGTTTCGACGAAGAGGGATAGAATGGCGAACGGCAACGGTACACAGGACCCCACGACCACCTGCGGCGTCGGGATTGACAATAGACGGCGCATCATCGCTCTGGAGAAGTCCGACGAGGGCCAGTGGACGGCGCTGGAGCACCTGCGAGCACACACCGACGAAGCGATGGACAGGCTGCGGAATCGGCTGCCGGTGTGGGCAACGCTCGTGATGTCCATCCTCACGGGCATTGTCGGCGTCCTGCTGGCACTGGCGATCAAGGGTGGCTAATTTCTCCGGTTTGTTGCCAGATCGCCAAGCCCAGCAGTTACAGGACGACCACGGCAAGAATGGCCATCACGGACTTCGCGGCAGAGGAATCCCATTGGCCTCCAGCCATGACCGGACGTCTTCGCCCTGCATGTGCCGTTTCCTGAAAGCGCTTCTCGGGGAGACCTGGGCTGCCGGGGTGATGCCTGGTGCCTGCTGTGACGAGCAGGTATTTGACAAAGTCTTAGTCTGGGAGTGCGCTGCAAGTGGGACTTCCCGGGAGCCGAGTGGTGTCGACGGCAAGGCAGTCGTGGCCTATTCAGGGGCTGACGCATGGTGCCAACTCCATTAGTCGTCCCGTCAGTTCTTCCGCTTCTTATCGTCTTGCGCCAACATCCACGTGCTTCCGGCTGATCTTCTGGTCAGGACGCCATCACCGATCATCTTCTTCCGTTCACTGCGCATGTTGTCCTGCCAGCGGCACCGTCTTTTCCCTATCGGCCGCTCCAAGTCAGCTTCGGTGAAGCGACCTTTGAGCTGCTGTTCGACCCGAAGCATTACTTCTGACTCACGGACACCACCGTCGGTTCCCTCTAAGGCCCGTATAATCTCTTCTCTTAGCACTTTCGCTGGTGTGACTTCTCTAACCCGTTCTCGTATCATGTCACGGAAATCTCGGTCCGGCCGCCGTTGACACAATCGCCCTAATCGCTCTACCAGATCCAGAAGGGCCTCATAGACTTGGTCGGCTTCCGAGTCTTCTCTCAGTCCTTCAATAGCAGCAACCAGACTCAGCTTGAGTTCCTTGAAGGCTTCCGGCACTGGAATGTGATTGCGTTCTAGTCTGTGGATGGATGCCTGCAACTCCCGCAACTGCCCCTTCTTGTTCTTCAGCTCCTCAGCGGCGCTTTTCTGATGCGTCACTTCCACGACGTAGGCGTTTAATGCCTCAATATGGTGCAGCAAGTCAGCATTCATTATCGACCCCTCGAACTCGTGTCAATTCATGCGCGGCTGCAGTTCTATACTTGCCTGGGTTGTCTATCGCAATCGATCATGAATCCCATGTCTCGTTCTCGGAGTTGGAATTCCTTCTCGATCCTCAATAACTCCTGTATTTGATCGCTCTTGATACCCGGGAAGACACGAACCAGTGAAGACTCCCGGGTAGGTCAAGAGTAGTTTCTGAAGAATGCCTCTGCGGTGAACTTCACGAATTCCTCTGTCTTCTCGGGGCTGCGGGCTACGACCTGCCAGGGTTCAAGGCGGGCAACCTCCGTTTGAAGATCCCGTGCTGTTCTATTGCTGCAACCCAGAATCTTCTGGAGCGAGGGGGCAGTGACTCCATCGCACTGAAAGATGTACGCGAACTCCAAGAGTTCCTGGAAGTTGAAGAAGTCCTGCTGATAGTCAGACGGCGATTGGCTGGCGAAGAATACGACGATGCCCTTTGAGCGACCCTCGCGGATAATTCGCTGCAGGAAGGGATTCTTCTGACTCAGATAGTTGTGGGCCTCGTCGATGACGAGAATGGTGCGAATTGTCCGCCTGCCGTCGTTGAGCGGGCTATCTGGCATTGCGGCCATTTCTTTGTAGAGGCGTTCGATCACGAGATATGCGACCAACTCCTTCAATACCGGCATGGTATGCAAGTCGATAAGAAGCGTGCGACTTGCCAGACGGTCAATCGGGGGGATCTCACTCCCGTGCTTCCAGAACAGGTCGAAGGTTGCCAGGTCTCGCAGGACTTCGATAAGGCTGTCATCCTTCTTGTTCTCTTCGTCATAGGCAGCCACCGCTATCTGGAGCACATCGTGAAAGTCGGGATAGGGGGCAGGAGAGTCCTTCCTCTTGGCGTAAGCGGCACGGATAGCCTCGGTCAGTGCCCCTTTCTGAACAACGCCGAGTTTGCTGCTGATCGAAGCAAAGCTCTCGGCCTTTTCCCTGGCAGAAACACTGATCGTCTGCTCATCATATGCCGGAAGCACGAACGGATTGACTGGAAGGCTTTGGCCCCCTTGGAGTAAACGGAAAGGCTGCACCCTGGCGACTTCGAGAAACCGTACCTTGTCGACCACGTCGCCCTTGTAATCGAAGTAGATGAAATGCGTCTGGTAGTTCGACTGCATGCGGATGTCCGCGAGTATCTTCAGGAGAAACTGAGTCTTGCCGACACCTGGTTTGCCCATGATCGCCAAGTGCGAGTTGGCGTGCTTGGCGGTGTTGTTCAGTTCCATTATGAGGTCTTTACGTTCCAGGAGCGTGCGCCCGATGAGAATCTCCAGTCCGTGCCCCAGAGCCTCCTTCCGGCCTGCGAATTCAACCTCGTCCGCGAGCCTGGCTAAGAGCGAGTCTGCGCTCTTCCCACATTCCAGGAAGAGTTGGGCCAGAACCATTGCTCCGCTGTCGATGTGATTCTTTGCGATAGATCGATTCGAAAAGAACTCGTCCTCGGGGATTTCGGGTCTTCGGTAGGTATAAGAGATCAGGGATCTCAAGAATACCTCATCTTCGCCTACAAAGGTTGGACGCTTCATCTCGCCGCCACTGAAATCTGGGCTTTGTGTGACCTGGGTGCCCTCGCGAGTGAGAGATAGCGCAAACGCGATGCGAGCAAGTGTGGCTTTTTCGAGTTTCGTCTCAAAACGTAGTGCACTGAGCACCTCGTCTGCTTCCCGGGACGTGTAAAGACGATCCGCCATGGTTCATTTCTCCCAGAAGTAACCTTCTCGGAAGGTCGTGAGTTCCTGCCGCTGGTCGAATTCAAGGCTTGCAGCTCCACTTAGGTGCGGCTTCAAGGCTCGGTAGTAGTTCGCGTCAATTTCAGTGTCTGTGGAGAGTATTACTACCTGATCCCCGGCGGTCGGAAAATAGTTGTTCACGATGTTGTCGCGATGCGTGCTATCCAAGCGGGATAGTGGAGTATCAACGATGATCGGCAGCCTAATCTGGCTGGTCTGCGCCAAACCCCACAGGAGGGCGATCGCGAAGATCTCCTTCTCGCCCGCCGACAGAGCGGATTTCTTGATCTCGTGACCGTTGCGGTCGATGATCCGCACTTCGTAGGTCTTGTCGTCGATGCTGATGTCTTTGATTAACCCGCTCCGACTGGAGAGTTGCCGATACATCTCAAATGTCTTGTCCTGGAGCAGGTGAACCTTGTTCTTGCGAAGTCGGACAATGAATTGATTAAGTACGTTGGCGATGCTATCACATTCCTGAATGAACTCTGCTCGGTCTTTGGAGATATTGTGTTTCTCATAGAGCTTTTCAATCTCAATCTCGATTTCGGCTATCCGTTTCTCCATCGACAAAATGTCTTCCTCTATGAGCCGGAGTTGTTCCGTCTTCCTGCCGATTTGAGTGGAACAGCTTTCCATTTCAGCCTGCAACTGCTCGAAGAGTTCACGCTCGGATTCAGTCATGACGCCGACCTGCGATGCGGCTTCGAACTGCCGGATTTGAGCTAGCAGATCACGTTTCTCTTCCAGCAGCGGCCGCAACGGTAGTTGTCAAGTCGGATGAGACAGTTCCTTTTTGGAATTAAGCTCTAATTCATGGCTTGGTTTTCCGGGTTCTTGGGTGGATTGATCCAGACGGCCGGCGGGGGCAGGGC
>Ga0208458_1000923_pt1 | contig 26999 bp, 25 predicted proteins | sample AD_UKC085_MetaG_FD_184432 | JGI IMG/M metagenome (GOLD analysis project Ga0208458, IMG submission 184432) | Active sludge microbial communities of municipal wastewater-treating anaerobic digesters from USA - AD_UKC085_MetaG (SPAdes) (version 2) | ecosystem: Engineered > Bioreactor > Anaerobic >... | reverse complement strand
ACAATAATCTATATATGATTGAGTAGCATTAATATAAGTGTCCATGCAAACCGAATTACCCGTCAATGCCTTATCTTCTGCATCCAGACCCCATCTAAGATTACCTTCAGGACCTCCCATTGATGCTCCGGCCCATCTTGTATGATAAACAGGATCATAACTACCACCTACGTCATTCTGCCAGGTCGCATCCCAGCACCAGCCAAAACCCAATGCCGTGAGGGCAGGACCATTGTTCCTGCAGTACAGCAAACCTGCTTTGGTCCTGGATATGGCTGTTGAATTTGTATACCAATCCTCTTCACCATAACTATAGATCCATCCTGACGAATTATCCTTATCGCCCCATGTCGCACCGCTAAATCTGAGATGGGATGTTGTATATGGTTCAGGTGTCCCGGATTCAAGCACACTAACAGAATAAGCTGAATTTAATGATTCCAACAACAACAAGCCTGCCCTGTAAGCCTGACTGTGGGATTCACCGGCTATTGAAACCCACATCTTCTTCACCTCATTAAGATAAGCAGCAGGAATATCATCATACCGGTCAACCACAGAGTGATCTGCTATAATCTGGCCATCGGATTTTGTTAATGTTGTAAAGTCTATTTCCTCCCCGAAGGAAGTTCCGGCTGAATTAGTGGCATACGCTTTTACAAAATATTTTGTCCCTTCAGTAAGGCCTGTCAGATTACTTGTAAAACTACCTGATCCCTGACCTTCATTTGTATTAAAATCAGTTAATGCTGGATTCCCTGTAGTATTCCAGCAGACACCTTTTGCCGTGATTTCAGTTCCGCCGTCAGATATAACATTCCCGCCTGATTTAGCTGAATTATCAGTAATTTCAGTAGCAAAATCCGTATTAACTACAGGCAATGAGACAGACTGTTCAGGTCTGCAGGATAACGTTAAAAGAATCAATGATAGAAGCAGCAGAATACGATTTGTCATCATATAAATATTTCTGTCAAAGTTAATCATATCCTGAATACAATAAAAACCTGAATCAAGACATTTTAAATCCATTTGTTTACAGATAGTTAGGCTTTCATCAAATCATGTTGACTTATGTCTTTACATTCTATGAACGTTTTCCGTGGAAAAAAGTTACAGATTCAGGTTTTTCTGATGAGTTTTTTGAATTTTAACTTTAATATGCAAATACGTTTTACTTTACCGTGAAACAATTAAAGCAAATTCATATTTTTTTCAGATTCGTAATGAGAAAATGTAATTTTTGATTGAGCCATTGTCTACATTACGCACGGCTTCAGCTAATAGATAAAATAATGTGGATCTCGGAACTAAACAAATATAGTAGTTCATAGTCCTGCATTTTAAAAAAACAGGTCTGAATAGCTAAAAGAGAAGAATTGATGAGTCGCTTAATTCACTGATAAACAAAGTGCAATACAACTAAAATCAATACAGGATATTTTCATCAATTTTTTTAAACAACTTGTCAAAATTCGTTTCCTTTTACCTTAGATATATTAATTTTATTCTGTTCTTTGCTAAAGTTGTGCAACAGATTACTTTCACTCATTAAAACTTCCAAAGTATGCATAAAGTTGTTGCCTTTCTTATATTTGCGTCAGTCAATGTTATTGTTTTTGGTCAATCGCTTTCTCCTGGCCAGATAGGCAATAGCCAGGTTTTATGCTACAGATCTGCTCCTCAGACTCTCAGCTTTTTGATACAACCAACAGGAGGAACTCCTCCATACACATATCACTGGCAGCGATCAAACAACGGTTCAGACTGGTACGACATCACGGGTACAACAGCTCAAAGGCAAACTTATTCACCTCCTGTTCTGGGAAAAACAGCCCATTTCCGTTGCCGCGTGACTGATAATGTTTCAGCAAGCGCTACAACAAATGCGGTATCTATTAGTGTCGCCACTGATCTCATTGCACCTGTAATTGGCACTGATCAGACGATATATAATGGCACAGCACCTGTTCCGCTGATTCAAGTCACAGAAGCATCGGGAGGTAGTGGCAGCTATTCCTACAGATGGCAAGTATCTAATGACGGGCTTTCATGGTCAGATATTACAGGAGCTTCTGCACCGGAATACAGTTCTGGCGCATTGATTGAAGACAGGTGGTTCAGGCAATGGGTAATTGATGCAGCATGCGGATCAACTGCCGGAAACGCGATTAGAATATCCGTGAATCCAATTACCCTTTTCACATCAGAGATTCCGAACTCATTTTATGCCTGGATAAGATGGGATTTTGGGACCCAGTTTGAACCTCTTGTGAATGGAGTTATTGTAAGTGCAAGAATTTTCACATGTTCAGCTGAAGCCGGACTGCACCAGGTGAGATTTTGGAGACAGAATGATCAATCAGTATTTGAGCTGATAGCCGGACCCTATGACTGGTCATTTACCCCAGGCACTCAGGGTTGGCGTGAATTCAATCTTCCTGCCCCGCTGACAGTCGAGGCAAACCGGAATTATATTGTCAGCGTTACAAACAGTGAAAACAATCAGTATTGGTCTCATAGTAATTCTTTCAGCCCTCTCGTCTCAAACGAATATATAAGATACATCAGATCCGGAGGGGGAGGCATTGGGACTGTACCTTTACAGGAGCTTCTTCATCCGCAAGAATGCTTCTTCAGAGATGTGGTTTTTGTGCCATTCTCAGCAGGGTCGGCCGGACAAAACCAAATTACATGTTATAACTCAATGCCCTCTGCTCTCACAGAGTCAGTACCTGCATCAGGCGGATCTGGTAATTATGTATATCAGTGGCAATCCTCTGCTGATAATCAGAACTGGGTTGACATTGACGGAGCAACTGGCCCAGAATACCAACCACCTTCCATTACTTCCAGCACCTACTACCGAAGAGCCGTCATGAGCGGAGACTTTACATCTTATACATCATCTGTGTTCATTAATGTTAACAACCCTTTCCCTTTGGCCCAGTTTCAAAGTTCCATATCCATTTATGATAATACATCAACTAACCTGTCTGTTGATATCACTGGAGGCACTCCCCCATATACGGTTGAATATACAATAAACGATACATCTTCTTTCACAATACCCAACTATCAAAGCGGCGCAGACATCAATACCGGATTGCTGACGGCCGGCACTTATAAATTTGAAATTACTTCAGTTACTGATGCTTTAGGTTGTCATCCTCTGTCGTCGGGGACCCCTATAACTGTAACGGTCTCAGGAATAAATCCGGTTAGCCATAACAGGAATGCACTGGTAATGTTCAATTCAGGATCTACTCTATATTACACTGGTTATGTAAACTTTATCAAACCATATCTCGATTGGTTCGGTATCCCTTATGATACTTATGATGTCAACAGCGCTGAACCTTTGCCGGATTTAAGCGACTACGCCCTTCTAATTTTGGGCCACAGAGAGGTATACACTAATGCATACCCTTTGACTCAACTGGAAACTGCGATAAGCGGAGGTACTGGCTTATACAGTTTTGATCCGCATCTTTTTGACTTCCCAAGCGCGTTTTGTGAACATGTGGGTTCTCATCCAGGCTTTTCCTCATCAGAGATCAGGTTTAATACAACACATTATATCACTGAAGCCCATACTAATGATATCTATAATCCTGCAAATGACACAATTGCAACCAAAGCTCCTCTACAAGTCGGGACCTACAGCTACGATCTTATAGATAACACCGTATTGGCATCACTTGGCACAAGCGATAATAATGAAGCTCTGATGCAAGTTGCTGAATATGGTGATGGCCGCATAGTAAAATGGAACTCATACCAATGGACCTTTGACGAATATCTGGGACCTGTCTGGGGAATGGACGACCTCTTATGGAGGGGAATTGTATGGGCAGCAAGAAAGCCTTTTGTTATGCAGGGTCTGCCCCCCATGGTAACAATGAGGGTGGACGATGTTGACGACCGAAGTCGAGAAATGTTCAATCTTGAATGGATAAGTATTTGCAATAATTACGGGCTTATACCCTGGGTAGGGGTTTTTACAGTACCTGAAGGGCATGACCCTGACGGTTTCTTTCCCAAATTAAAAACATTTGTTGATAACAATCTGGCTACTGCTTCTCCTCACTCTTTCACATACCATCGTCTGATCTACTATAATATGTCATCGGATCCTCAGTTTTCGGCAGTCGAAAATGTAATTGAAGCCAGAAATACATTTACAACAAATGGCATTGCTATATCCAATTTTCTGGTGCCTCATTATTACTATCTCACTGCCGATGCTCTACCTGGAATAAGGGATATGGGGGTGGAGTTCCTTGGAACAAAGATCCCTTATGATCCTGTTCCCTATCCCGGAAACTGGCTTAATAACAAACCCTACAGGATCAACAGGGATGGCTGGGCCGGAACGGGAGTACCGCATTTTTATGCCGACAGCATTAACTGGTTGAACACCCCGTTTTTCCTTTGTCTGTCCGAAATAGGAGATGACGGAACAACAACTTCACAGTATGAATGGTATCCTGGCACAGGCAGTGTTGACTCAGTAATCGCAAGGGGTGTCCGCCATCTGAGGCGGTCCCTGAACAGCATGACTCTTCCTGTGCTTTTCACTCATGAAGATCAGTTAACAATGACTTCCTCTGACTGGCATCAGATACTATCAGGTGTTACCACCGGTGTCTCGCCCTATAACCCTGAATACAAGTCAACTGATGATGCCGTTAAGTATATCAGGGCAAAAAGCAACCTGGTAATAAGGGCTGTGGGTTCAAACAATGGTTTGGTAACTATCTCAGTAGCAGGCATTAATGACATGGGGACTAAATGTTATCTTTTCACTGAAGCAGGAGGCCAGATTACTCATAGACTGGTTAGCCTGCCCAGGGTACAAAACAAAGTTATACCTGTAAACATATGTATCAATGATTAATGATATTCCATAAAGAATGAAAGCGATAAAGAAAGTATTATTTACCACCGTCTCTGCTTCACTGATTGTGATCAACTCTATTGCACAATGGAATGCAATAGACGTTCCGACAAAGAATCACCTTAACTCTATTGCTTTTACAGAGGAAACAACAGGCTGGATTGTTGGGAACAAGGGAACAATGCTATACCGGAGCGGTAATTCATGGTTGGAATATCCTGCCATAACCGATGAAAAGCTTAATTCAGTTTGTCTATTAAGCAAGACGGAAGGTTGGGCTGTTGGTGCGCGTGGCACTATCCTCCACCTGAAAGGGTCACACTGGCAAAGAATAGAGAGTCCTACCAAGCAGGAACTCCATACTGTTTGCTTCAGCAACACCGGTAACGTATATGCAGTTGGCAATAACGGTACTTTTTTATCATACAGAAATGGCATCTGGGAAAAGGCTGAAATACAAACTCCCTGGCACTTTTATGCCATTGCACTGAATAACGGAACACCGATGATTGCCGGCGGACGTGAGAATCTGACTGTTCCGATTATGGATGTCATATATCGTAATTCATATAGCTTTACCAAAATATTCGACCCCGGATATGTTGAAATAGCTGGTATGGCATCTCCCGAAATCGATATTGTATGGGCTGTCGGCAAACCTGGAACTATTTTCCGCAAAGACGGGACAGGCTGGCAGAGGATCGAAATTGAAGGAATGTTACCTGCCCTGACAAATATATTCTTCACGGGAAAAAATGATGGCATCACTGTAGGACATGGTGGTACGATTATGACCTATACCGACGAAAGCGGATGGCAAAGAGACGAATCCCCTGTTAATATTAAACTAAATGGCTCTTATATAGTAGGGAACAAGTATTATGTTGTAGGAAACAATGGAACAGTCTTAGTGCGCACCCGGAATACAATACCTCCTGAAGGAGAGTCATCTATCAGCTCCCCGAAACTAATAAGCACCTATCCTAATCCTGCGTCTGACATTCTTAATATTATCATCCCCGATATGGAATTACCTTCTGGAACTGTAACTGTACTAAATTCGTGGGGGAAGGTTTTATTCAAAAAGGATTTTGACTATATAAATGAAGGATTTCCTGATAAGATAATAACAACAGGGTTGAGTGACGGATTATATATTGTTAACATCTCAAGTGGAGCAAGGCATGTTGCATCGGGTAAATTCATTGTAAAACACTAACTGGGGAAAAACATATAATACGAAGATCCCGATTTTTACAATTGTGGCATTACTCATTCCGGCGTTTCAACGAATCTGCGGAAGATCACTGAAATACTGACTCAAAATTAACCGGCATCTGGAGCTGAATGAGAGTCAGGAATATTAAAACATCAGGAGACCGAAAATCACACGTTTATGATAGAAACAAAACATTTGACAAACAATCTGGATATTTTCCTTTTAGTGGTATACTTCTTTACAAGGAAAATGAAATCAGATAACAAATAGAATACAAACATCCGGCAAGCTACATATTGCCCGATCAGAGAAACGGTCCCTTTTATTCACCTATAATCTTGACAAGCACCCGTTTTCTTCTTTTGCCGTCGAATTCACCGTAGAAAATCTGTTCCCAGGGTCCGAAATCGAGTCTGCCGTTTGTAACAGCCACAACCACCTCCCTGCCCATCAGGGTTCTCTTGATATGGGCATCGGCATTGTCTTCAAATCCATTATGCCGGTACTGGGAATATGGTTTTTCCGGGGCAAGCTTTTCGAGCCACACCTCAAAATCATGATGCAGCCCGGATTCATCATCATTAATGAATACACTGCTTGTAATATGCATGGCATTAACAAGAATCAGACCCTCTTTAATGCCTGATTCGGCAAGGCATTTTTCAACCTCGGGAGTGATGTTGATAAAAGCACGACGGGTGGTTGTTTCGAACCAGAGTTCTTTTCGATAGGATTTCATATATGTATAACTTTTAAAAAGTTTATTGCTTATTGTTGCTGCTTACAGAAGTCCTACAGGAAGATATTTATAAAATCTGCCGCTTTTACCTGCTTTTTGTTTTTTATAGTACGTTTTCCTTCGGAAAAATTCGTAACTGCACATTCCCTGTACACGGTGCAATCTCCCTTGCCATCGGGGGCATAGCCTTTACAAACGCGAAGCACATCAGGAGAGATTTCATCGATAAGGACAATTTTGCCGTCACCATACTTAAGTCGTCCCAGTTCAAATTTTCCGTCGATAACATGAAGTCCCTTAGATGCAAATTCAACGGAAACAATCTCTGCAATATCACTGACCAGCTTTACACTAAATTCAATCTCTTCCCTGGTCATTGCTCCTGTTTCCTCAAGGGCTTCAAGAGTGATCAGGATGTCAGCGTCTCCCTTGGTCCATGCTTCAACAACCCTGTGAATATTCCTGCAGGGTTTTACAAAGGGATACCGTCTCCAGAAGCTGCCAGTTGCATTGTTCCTCCAGGTGAATTCCAGGTTGGTTAAAGGTGCAGATCCCTTGAATTCCGGCGATTCAACAGCCATGCCGAGAGGAAGTGCCGGTTCGACAATCATTTCATTTTCTGAAATGGTATCAATATAGTGCGTGGGAATTCCTTTGTCTTTCAGCAACTTAAAGAAGTACGTGGCAAATCTGCATGCTATGGAACCCTTTCCCGGTATACTTCCCACAACCACATCGTAACCAGGATCAAAGACAGGCTTCCCGTTTTCAATGTACCCTGTGGCTTTATCTGTAAACACAAACCGGTATTTGCCGGCATGGGGGCCTTCTGTGATATTGAATACATCCTTCGATTTTCCACGGTATACAAGGTCTTTTTCTTCCATATGGTTTCAGTTTAAATTGAGTCCTGTAAATATACAATTCGGGATTATTCCGGCAAATCTGAAAAAAAGAATTTTCTACAGTTACCAGCGGATCCCTCCCAATCCCTCAGCAAAAATATGCATAATGCTTTATTCTGCCTGCACAGTGACCGTTGTACCAGGCCTTTCATTCCCGGGGATACATGGGAAATGTCAGAAAAAATCATCTGAAAAATTAACCAGGTAAACCCTGTCCGTCGATCTTGTAAGGGCTGTATAAAACCATCTGAGGTAATCAATAGTGATTTCGGTTCGGTTGAACATTCCCTGATCGATGAAGACCCTCTCCCATTGACCGCCCTGAGCCTTATGGCACGTAACCGCATAAGCAAATTTGATCTGGAGGGCATTAAAATACGGATCTTCCCTGACGGCCATATATTGCTTTTGTCTGGTTTTCAGATGAAGGTAATCAGCCTGGATATTCCTGAATAGTTCGGAGTTTCTTTCGGAAGGTAAAGCCGGAGTATCCATATTCAGGACATCAAGCATCACTTTGGATTCTATTTCCATGTCATAATCGGGGAACCAGAGTTCCATTTCCGCGAACCTGAAGCCGTATAATTCCTCATACTTCCTTATCCTTTTCACTTCGGCAATATCTCCGTTCGCGATGAATCGATCCGGATCCTCCTCACTCGCAAGGGAATAATTGTTTTTTACAACCATCACGATATCGCCCGGGGATATCTCTTCCTCCCTGAAAAAGATCCTGTTACGTATCCCCTGGTTATAACGGTTAGCCTGTTTGTTGGAATTAACGACGATTATCGTTCCCTCCAGCCCGCATCTTCCATAAGCATATGATATCTCCTCAATCAGGTCTTCTCCTGACAATCTGATTACATCTTTGAAATCTGAACAATCCAGTTTTGGCCGCTCAAGATTTCCGTCAGCAATCTGTAGCCTGATACTGGTTGCATTCATAAGTATGCCTGAGGTCTCGCTTTGCCTTACAACTTCCTTAAGTTCAGCGGTAATAATGCCAAATCCGAATTTCATAAGGGCGTTTGGATCAAGAGCGGGGCTCAGGATCGAGCCAACCGGAGGCAGCTGGGCGGTATCCCCTACCAGTATAAGCCGGCAGTCGGTACCTGAATAAACGTATTCAATCAGATCCTCAAGAAGCCGGCCGCTGCCAAAAACCGAATCGTCATTGGAGCTGTTGGATATCATCGATGCTTCATCCACAATAAAAAAAGTATCCTTACTCAGGTTCCGGTCAAGGACGAAGCTTCCTATACCCTCCTTCATCGATTTCTGACGATATATCTTTTTGTGAATCGTGAATGCCGGCTTTCCTGCAAATGATGAAAGTACCTTTGCCGCCCGTCCGGTTGGAGCCAGCAATACCGATTTCATTCTTAGAAGATCCAGTGTTTTGACTATGGCACTTATCACACTTGTTTTACCGGTTCCTGCATAGCCAGTGATCAGGACTATAACATCATTGCTACCTTCAGTTATATACCTGGCAATCAGCTTCAGCGCCACAGACTGATCGGAAGTCGGGGTGTTGCCGAGGTTTTTACAGAGACCGTTATATATTATGATATCGCGCATTACAGGAAGTTGTCGGTTACCGGATTAGTCAATGCCAGTCAGTGAAATGTACGAAATTAGTATAAAAATCTGCAGGAGGCAAGCAAAACAAGTAAGACCGCGAGCCTCATACCGAGAACCGCACTTATATAATTTCCTCCTTCCTTCTTGCAAACCCGTTGATATTTTCTACATTTGTTTGAAATCATTCCAAACCATGCCATTCCTGGAACTATTTGACGAGACGCTTGACATCAATGCCACCGAGAACTATGAGCTATCTGTTCAGATGAGTTCCGATGATATTTCCTTTTGCATCCTGGATACTCTCAGGAACAAGTTCGTAATGTTAAGGTCATATGAACCCGAGGACAATTCCAGGTTCGATCCATACAGACTGTCTGAGATAATAAAGAAAGATGACTTTCTCACCAAAAAGTTCAGAAAAACCAGCATCATAACGCCAACGTCACGTTCTACCCTTGTTCCCGGACCACTATATGAAGATTCAAGAAACGAGGAATATCTCGACTTCAACCAGAAAAAGAACGACAGGGAGAAAGTGTTGATAGACAAGATAAAGAACGCTGATATTTACAATATTTTTTCGCTTCAGGAAGGAATTGCAGATTTGATCGGGGGATTGTTCCCCGAAGCAAATATCATGCATTCACTGAAGCCGCTGTTTCAATACATCAATTTCAACAAGAGGTCGACCGGCAATAATATCCACATACATTTTGAGAAAGAGTATTTTTACGCTGTCATTTTTGACCCCAATGAACTGAGGTTCTGCAACACTTTCTATTTCAGGAGCAGGTCGGATATCGAGTACTATGTATTATATGTACTGAAAAAAATGAATATAAGACAGGACGAGACTGTCTATCTGAGTGGCAAGACCCGGGAAAAGGAAGCCCTGGTACAGGGGTTTTCAGCTTATCTTAATGATGTCCGTTTCGCGCTGCCTCAGGGAAATTACACCTTCAGTTACGTCTTAAGCGAGGCGGAGCTCCACAGGTTTCTATTACTTTTCAGCGCGGCGAATTGCGAATAATAGGAGGAAAATATAAAGGCAGGATAATTACTCCGATTTCAGGACTGAAAATCAGACCAACCACTGATTTTGCCAGGGAGAGCCTTTTCAACATATTGGTCAACAGGGTTGATTTTGAATCAGTAAGCATGCTGGATCTTTTTTCGGGTACCGGGGCAATCGGATTTGAGTTTTCATCCAGAGGAGCCGAAGTGGTTCATATGATAGAAAAAGAGCGCAAACACATCACAGGCATCAGGCAGAACATACAGAAACTGGGAATTACGAATATCAAACCTGTTCACATTGATGTAAAAGCCTTTTTAAAAACATGCAAGTTTAAATATGACATTGTCTATGCCGATCCTCCCTATGACCTTGACTGGCTTAAAGACATACCCGATCTGGTAATAGGTTCAGGGATTATGAAAGCTAATGGATTCTTAATCCTTGAGCACCCCAGATCCTTCAGTTTTAAAGACCATAAATACTTTTTTGAGCACCGGAATTACGGAAGTGTGAATTTCAGCTTCTTTTCATCCTCCGTTCTTCCTGAATAAGTCGTTCTGACAACTTTTTTGCTTATATTTGTTAATTAAGTTGCTAAACATAGAAACCATAAAGACAATTTATCATGAAGTTAAGATTAATACCAGCCATACTGATTATATTGGTTGTTTCATTAAATTCATGCAAGGAAAAAGAAAAAACATCTGATATGAACATACTTTACATTCATCACAGTACCGGGGGAGTAATCTGGCAGGGAGAAAAAGCTTCTCTTTTCACCAGGGCTGTCAAAAGAGTAAGTCCGAATCTTGCCGACAAACTTGGCAGTCAGGCTAAATTGCCTGCTCTTTTTGAACAATACAACAAGGATAAGGGCAAAAACTATCTGATAACAGAAACCTCGTTTCCCAAAGCAGCCCCATACGGATGGCATAATTATCCATATGACTACTATAACATTTGGGTAAAGAATGCCGGAAATGAACCATATATGGAGGAACCAACACTGGAGATGCTTACGAAACAGTATCAGGTCATTGTATTCAAGCATTGTTTTCCGGTAAGCGACATACAAGCTGACAAAGATTCTGCCGATATCAATTCGGATTACAAGTCGCTGGGCAATTACAAACTGCAGTATGACGCTCTGAGGGATAAGCTGCATGAATTTCCAAATACGAAATTCATTGTATGGACCGGAGCAGCCCTGGCAAAAGGGGCAGTTTCTGAAGAATCAGCTACCAGAGCAAGGGAGTTCTTCAACTGGGTCAAACAGGAATGGGATTTGCCGGATGACAACATTCATATCTGGGATTTCTATGAACTTGAGACTGAAGGCGGACTATACCTTAAGGAAGAATACGCGACATCCGATACAGATTCGCATCCCAACACGGCATTTGCTTCAAAAGCGGTCGGATTAATATTCAACAGGATCGTGGATGTAATAGAAAATAATGGTACCGGGACAAATCTGAAAGGTGAAAAGATCTGATCTGCAGGTCAACCCGAAAAATCGGCATTTTTTCACCGCATAAATTTTGACTAATCAAAAAATCCTTTAATTTTGCATCGCAATTTTGAATTGGTGCGGTAGTTCAGTTGGTTAGAATATCGGCCTGTCACGCCGGGGGTCGCGGGTTCGAGTCCCGTCCGCACCGCGACAAAAAATAACAAGCCACTGGAATTCAGTGGCTTGTTATTTGAACAAACTACCCCCGCCCTACATTCTCCCTCATATTTGCAAAATTCATAATATGTATTTTAAGTTTAATATCACCATTGGAAACCATTTTCCCTCCGTATCCTTAAACCCCATTCCGGGAATAAAATTAGAGTAACCGTACAGATCCAGATATTTGTCAGTTGGAAACGAAAGCTGAAAGTCAATATGTGTTTTTAACCGACTACTTAGTTTAAATTCGTATCCAAGTGATGAGCTAATACCAAATAAGAAAACTGTGTGCTCAATCTTGTCTGCATAAGAATATGGTCTTGAATCAATCGGAGACAAATACAATCCTTTCTCATGAACAATTGAATTTGTTAAGAATAATCCGAGATGAAAGAAATTTTGTTTTTCAAAGTCCTTACGCAGATTAAAATATCCTCCAAGCTTAAGGTATCCGCCTGATTGTTTATCAATCGAATAACCATCATACAATTTAACGTGCGGTGTCAGAAAGATGCCAATCAAATCGTAATTCTGGTTATATCCAAATGCATATCCAATGTCAATTGTCGGGGTAAGGAATGGTTTATACCCGAACGAATAATTGAAATTAATAGTTGAAGCCGGTAATTGTAAAATATTCAATCCTATAAACTGCTTTTTATCATCTTGTCCGTATGATTTTAAGCCAATTAAGATTATCAATGCTGTTATAATCCTTTTTGTCATGTTTGCTGTTATTTTATGCGCAATAACCATTGCAATATACGAATCCTTTGTTTTGCTTAATATGCCTGATAGAACAGGGACGAACTGGTTCACATGATTATAAATTAGCGGGTTATGATTCAGAATACGAAGGTCCGGTTTTCCCCGAAGTAGAATAAAAAGCATATATGCGGTACTATCTCAGAATTCTTTCATAAATACTCGCAATAATATTTTGTTTATATTATAAATTAATTTATATTTGCAAAAAATATATTATGACACACAAAGAATTTACACCATCAGAAAGCCTGGATTTAATTACCAATATAATACTGGAGGCTAAGTCAAGATTCAAGGACAATGGGTTTGCATTCATTTTTATTGGCTTATGTTGTTTTATTTCCAGTTTGGGCCAATTCATACTTCTCAAACTTGAATATTATCAAGTCAGCTATTACCCATACTTTATTATGCCGGTTGCCGGTGTTATTACCTATTTTTACTATAAAAAGAAAAGAAGCACTGTTAAATCAAAAAATATTATCGGTACTTTGCTTGCTTTATTTGGTGTAATATTGGGTCTTAATCTGACGATTGCCGGATTTTTCTTTTGGGAAAAATTTGATATTGCTTTACTTCCATTCATGCTGATCTTGTTTTCACTGTGGCCTTTCTTAACCGGGGTTTTAATCAGAAACAGGTTGTTTACTGCATTGGGATTGATAGTAAATTTCATTGCATATTGCTCTTTCTTTATTGGCATGGAATACCATCCTTTGGTTCTCTCAATTGTTTCCCTGATAGGGATTGTCTTGCCTGGCATTGTGATTAATTATTCACATAAAGAAAGTTATGTATAAAGATTTAGATCCATTACTACATTCGCAATTACGACTTGCCATCATTTCACTATTAATGGTACATGAGGAAGTTGATTTTAATCAGATTAAAGATATAACCAATGCCACATCAGGCAATATCAGTGTTCAGATCAAAAAATTGCAGGATGCCGGATATATTGATGTGATCAAATCCTTTAAAAATAACTACCAGAACACTTCTCTTAGAATAACAAACAAAGGAATTAAAGCATTTGAAGATTATGTTGAGAACCTGAAACAGTATATCAAACCAGCAAAATAGTCTTTTTATAACAATATAGTTTATAATATAAAGTAATTTATGAATACCTGTGATTATAAAACCCACATGTATCAAATACACGAACACGTATATATTTAATTTTCAAACATATAGACTCCCTGTCTGCCGATAGACAGGCATCATACATTAAAATAAAAATTATATTATGATCAGACCATTGAAATAAAAATTATATACTGATGAAAAATAAGCATATGAAGCATAGACTATATTTTATTACATCTGTTTTGTCATATCTCATACCGATTTGTTTTTATTGCAGTTGTAGTGTAACACCGAATTCAAAGGAGGCTTTTCGCGGAATCATTTTGTATCCAAGTGATATACGCTCTCTCGGATCAGAGAAGCTTATTGACATTTTGAAAAAGACGGATATTAATCTGCTAGGACTACATTCCAATACTTTAACAGAAAACCTGGATAGCTTGAAAGTATTCCTTGAAGGTCCCGAGGGTCAATTATTAATTGACTTATGCAAAAAAAACAATATAGATTTGGAATATGAATGTCATGTGTTGCAAGAAATCCTGCCTCGCTCCTTATTTGATAATCATCCTGAATATTTTCGAATGGATAGCAATGGCGAAAGAAGAAACGATCTCAATATCTGTTTTTCCTCAGAGGAAGCCTGGGGCGTTATCGAAAAAAATGTAAGCGGATTGCTTGAATGGATGCAACCGACTACAAATCGTTATTTCTTTTGGATTGACGATTCTCCCGATGGATTTTGTCATTGTGACCTATATAAATCTTATTCACAAAGTGAGCAAGCTTTAATTTACGAGAACAGGATGTTAAAGATTATTCGTAAAGTTAATCCTAAAGCCACTTTAGCCCACTTAGCGTACAGGAGCACAATAGAAGCCCCGGGAAACATAAAACCGGATAAAGGCATATTCCTCGAATTCGCACCAATTAAACGAGATTATGAAGTACCCTTATCTTCCGAACTATATTCAGCATTGAAAGAAAATCTGGAAGTTTTCCCGAAAGAAACCGCACACGTGCTGGAATATTGGCTGGATGCCTCCATGTTCTCTTCATGGGATAGGGATAAATGGAGTAAAGTCCCCTGGAATCCCGGTTATTGCAGGCGTGATATTGAATTGTACCGAAATTTAGGGATACGCTCTTTTACCTCTTTTGCCACATGGATGTTACATCAACACTATTTTGAACTGTATGGTCGCGAGGAAACTATCAAGGTGTTAAAAGAATATGGCTCTACATTGAAAAGGTATTAAAACAAGGATATAATGTAATTTTTATGAGTTCGATGCGAAATATTTATTTTGGTATTAGTTTACTTGTTCTGGTATCGTGTGGACAGGGTTGTCGGGACACGAAACCGGACATATTGCTAATTGAACACCGAGCTTCGGAAATTCAAGTGGACGGGAACATTGAAGAAAGTGAATGGAACAATGCAACGACCATCACTGATTTATGTTCTCCCTGGGTGCCAACGGCAAAAGACCACACGGTCTTTAAATGTTTTCATTCCAGACAATATTTTAATTTCTATTTCAGCATGATTGACAAAACCATTACCTGTAAAGACTCCAAAGATGAATTTGTGGTTACAGAAGGAGACAGGGTTGAGATATTCTTTAGCCCAACTCCCGATCTCAATAAATATTACTGTATAGAAATTGCTCCCAATGGAAATACCCTGGACTATGCGGCACAATTCTATAGGAAATTCGATTATTCATGGGATTTTGAACACCTTGCTGTTATCAGTAGAATAACGCCCGCGGGCTATGTCGTGGAGGGACGTGTATCTTTGATTGAGCTGGAAAAATTGCACATTGATTTTAAAAAGGGTTTTTATTTGGGTATTTTCAGGGCTGATTTCACGGAAGAAAATGAAGATTCGGTGATTTGGTATTCCTGGAAACATCCCCGGGTAACAAATCCTGATTTTCATATTCCTTCTGCATTTGGTAAATGCAAATTGAATAAATTCAAAATAGGCTTTTAAAGATTTCATGCACAGACGATCTATAAATGACTATATTGTCTGATACATTGTTGTTATGTGATTTTCAATACTCTCAATACCAAAAATCCTGAAATCATAATTTACATTATGGATTATTCCTAGAGCACTTACGATTATTATCAGAGAAGGTCAATATGTTTTGGATATGTATTGTCTTTTAACTAAGCTATACACATGTTATGAAGCGTTCCTGAATTATTCACATCAGCCCGGTGTATGTTTTGTTAATGTGCCCGCCGCCGGGAGGGTTGGAAAAACCATTCTGTTTTCCAAACCCAAAAATCCATAAATCACTGGATTTACCAAAGAAAAGGAATTAATCTATATTTAACTTCTTTGCAATACTCTGAGTATCCTGCCAATTCTTTCTGTAAGATCTTATCCTCATAATATGTTCTGATAAAAATTAAAACAATCATGATGAACAGGGGAATAAATGCAAGTACAGAACCCAATGCCAAAGGCAATGAAATTGAACCCAAAAGCATTCCAAGGTATCCCGGATGTCGTACAATTTTATATGGACCAGAATTAATCACATTTTGATTTTTCTCTTCCTGTATTCGTACGGTACTCTCAAAGAATGGATTATGAAGCATTGGCCATGTAGAAAATATTGTTGAAAATATGTATAGAACAATACCAATATATAACCAGAAGAAAGGCAATACTTCAACAAGGTTGAATCTTCTATCAATTCCGGCAACAAAAGGGGTTATTACAATTGCAAAGAAAAAGTAGGTTAGGATAACATATTTATCAAATTGTTTTGTTCCCTCTTGCATCTTTCCTCTGCTATTCAATAGTCCAGGAGACTTATTTATGAGTATAACACCGACAATTAGTCCGCCAATAGCATAAACCCCTATATATATCCATACTCTGATATTATTTATTTCTCCGGAAGCGAGGAAAAAAACAAGTCCCGTAACAATTATCCAACGAATTGGTGCCAGAAATGCTCTTATGCCTGATTTTGTTAATTTTTCATCCACGGTTTTATTCAAATTAAGCTGGAAATTCCTCCGAAAAATCTGTTTTCCACCTTTCCAATCGTTTCATCCCGCGAGTGAAGATCCAGGCCATAAATTTGTTGTGTCAGTCCTAAATCATTTCCTGACGGCAGAATTCCTAAAATGAATCCGGATAACTTACAAAGAATTTCGATTCATAATCATTCGTCGCGTTCCAAATATCTTTATCCCTGTCACATTCATATAGTTTTAAAATCCATGTATCGAATTTTCGTTTACCTTCGTAGAGCTCAATTACACGAGCTCCACGCCCTATCTCCCCGTAACACTGTCTGCCGGTCACATTCCCGTAGGCCAGGCATATATTATGCAAACAACCGATGTAGTTGTTATTATGGTCGTGCCCAACAAAGACGCCCATGATATCTTTACACTCGAGCATTGCCGCGTACATTCCTGTATTGATATCAGGGGAACAGACTGATTCTTTTTGTATACCTACGGTGGTGTTTTTACCCAATACTTCCTTGTATTCAGGAAATGGAATATGAAAGAAAGCCAGTGCAGGGAGAGGATTTCCGCTGTTCTGTACGGTGAATTTTACACTCTGATCCCGGTACCATTTAATCTGGCTGAAATCGAACCACTGATATGATCCGGTATTGGTTTCGGGTTTAAAACTGGAGTGAGAATCGAAACAATAAAGCAAGGCAGCCGTTTCAGTTGATTTTGAAGATTGTACCTTAAGTATATAATTGCCGTTTCCTGAAACATCTTTCGGCCCGTTAACGCTTAGGTTGTAAGGCAGTTCTTCAATTGTTTCCATGATCTGTTGCCCGGTAAGTTCGTACTCAACATCATGGTTTCCAAGCATGACAGCCCATGGAACTTTGGCGTCGATCAGAATTTTAGACAATGACTTCCAAGCCTTTACTGTATTTTTTGAACACACCACGTCACCGGTCAAAACGACCAGATCCGGCTTTTCTTTCCGAATCACCTGTTTCATCAGGTTGAGCGCACTGTCGGAACGATAGGAGTCATACTGAAAATGAATATCCGTAAACTGTACAATCTTAAATTTCCCGTTCTGATTGAACTTTAAAACAGGTTTTGAACTTTTTTCTGCAGAAACCAGCCCAAGGGAAAGAATTAGTAAAATGAAGGACAGAATCTTTTTTGACATTTCTCTTGTTTTTATTGAATAATCTCTTTTTGTTTATTTTGATGATAAAAGCGGGAAAGTTCTGATACTTTGCCATTGTTGATATAAAAAGAACGATGTTGATAATTGTTGTGCGAATGGGCGTTCTGTGTTTTATTTTGCTATTCCCCAGTTTATGTTTGGTTCAGCTCCCATTTCATAAATCAATTTACCTCCTCTAATAATTTCTTCATGGGTAATCCACGAACGGTTCAATGGCTTCCCGTTTAATGTTGCCGACTGGATATAATTGTTTTCCCTGCTTTGATTCTTCGCTTCAATAATAAACTGTTTTCCGGGATAAACTGAAGGATCCAGCGTAATGACCACTTTGTTAAAAATGGGAGAAGTCAGCTGATAGACCGGATTGCCGGGACATAGTTGATAAAGTCCCATCGCGGCCATATTGTACCAGGCAGCCATACAACCATAATCACAATCCATTTCTTCCAGGTAACCATCGGGAGTTGTTTTATATACCCGATCAAAAATCGGTTCAGGGAAAAAACCATGTGTACCGTATTTCTGAATGATTGGTTCGGTGAGGATCTTCCTCGACCATTTCTGGCTCAGCCAGGGAGCATTGGCGATATTGAATAAAAACGGTGCCTGCAAATCGATTTGGTTTCCGGCTGTATATAAGTCATTATCAAAAAAATACTCCAGTTCTTTCAGAAAAGCTTCTTCCCCACCAAATGTTTCAATTAACGAAGGCACATCATGGATTACGTTCCAGCGCCAATGCCATTTGGAACCTTCATACGTATATTTTTCCCGGTTTATATTTGGGTCTTCCGGAAAATCGAGCCAGGTGCCGTCGGCAGCACGGGCACGAAAATAACGGATTGACGGATCCCATGTATTTCTCCAGTACTCTGCACGATTCATAAAGTAATTATAATCTGTCTCATTTCCAATTTCTTTTGCCAATTGTGCAACACACCAGCTATCCCAGCAAAATTCTCCGGTTTGGTCGGGCCGGGCCGGGATATAACCGATTGAATCATAATTCTCCGGCATTTGTACCATTGCCTCGTTACGTATGTACGGATAAACCTTTTTCAGGTCGAGGTCAAAAAGTCCTTTAAAATAAGCATCGGTCATAGTCATCAGCATATGTTCGTATCGGCAAGTATTGAATGCCTGAAACCCGTTCTTTCCGCTTGGCCGGAAACCTTCTCCCTGATGAGGTGTATGGTTGTTTTCGGGTGTAATTCCCCAATTATCGGCCTGTTCATACAAATCGCGCAGAGATTTAATTATGTCGCGATAAACCTGGGGTTGCCAAAGCGTGTATAACGGAAATTTGGTTCGAAAATCATCCCAGAATGCATAATTACTGTAGTGTAAATATCCGTCGGCCTGATGCGTTTTTTGATCAAGTCCGGGATAAGTGCCATCCACGTCTGTAATTACCTGAGGCATAAAGCATGTATGGTAAAGTGCGGTATAAAAAATAGTTTTATATTCATCTTCTCCGTCGACCGTAATTAACCTGAGTTTTTTATTCCATTCCTCGAGCGCATTTTTTCTCACTTCTTCAAAATTAATACGGTCAGGACATTCCGTTTCCAAGTTTTTCCGGGCTGCTTCCATACTGGTTAATGATACACCTACTTTGATTTCCAGTGGTTTCCCCTGCAAGTCGCCAAATTCGCAAACCAGCCCCCCTGAAAGCTGTTTTTCGAGCGTTGCCCCTTCTGTGAGCATTGTCCCATTCCAGATTTTTGTAGATTGAATCGGTGAGCTGAATTTCATAACGAAATAAATCCCGCCATAACAATACTGGATACCCTCAATTTCCTGATTTCCTTTCGGCGAAAATGATATTCCCCTGGAACGGGGCCGGTTTCCTTCATAAATAAACAGGCGCGCAACCTGTCGTGCCGGATAGGAATATTTGTGTACCGCGACATGCGTTTCTGCAGTCAATTCAGCATGAATTTGCTCATCGGGCAAGGTAACAGAATAATACCCAGGTGTGGCTTTTTCGGTTTTCTTATCAATATTCAAAACAGGGCTAATATAAAAACTGTCGGGTACATTGATAAATGGCACCAGTGAAAGTAAACCGGAACGGTCGCAAATGCTGGTACCGCCCGAACTTCCTTTATGAAAGTTACTGAACCCGCGAATCTGGCTATCAGAAAAATCATATCCTGAGTGCGCGAAACCACCGTCAGCAGTCAGGCTTCCCGGATAAGTATCGGGACAAACCTCAACGAGGCCAAATGGGACCAGTGCAGCTGGTAGCCACTGCCCATGATCGCCTTGCGAACATATAAACGGATTTACATAATCGACCGGACGCTTCCCCTGGCACGAAGAAAGAATTAAAAGAACCAAAACCAAATTCAGATACTTAATACATTTTTTCATTTTTGTAATCAATAAGTTTATTATTCATCTTAAACTCACTCCTTTATTCTTGACTCAAGAAAAATTATTTAAGTCGGTAATTGTATTCCAGACTTTTTCTACTGGACACAATATCGTAACTTTTATATTTACATTATGCCATAATATAGCTTTTCCTGTCAAATTCACCTATTTCTTCTTTTTGGATTTCGGAACAGGTAAGTCATCAAATATAGCGTTTAATAATCCTTTCAAATAATCTTTATTATCAACATTATCAACCAACAGCATTTCTTTTGCACCCTCGTACGGCAATTCATATATTACGTCTTGCATATAATCTATTGCGGATTGCACAGGTTTTACAAGAAATCTATTATCATATATTCCACCTACAATTTTTCCTCTGTAATACAGAATATATTCTCCCATCATTGTTACGTAACTTATGTCATCCAAATCGGATAATTGTTCTAAAATAAAATCTAAATATTCTTTTCTCGACGCCATAATTTCTTATCATTTCGTTTTAAAAGTTGCAGTTCTTTTCAATGAATTGTATGATTTCGCTGTTTAATTCTTCTGAATATTCCATTGGTAACGAATGGGTTGCGTTTTTCCATATTTTAGCGGTTAAGTGCTTAACGTTTTTTTCTGCCACTTCTATAGCCTTAACAGAATTATGAACACCACTATTATCAGCAAAAGCAACATATACAGGGAATTCCCATTTTTGCATTTGTTGCTCACTAATCATTTGTGGCACAGGTAATTTAGGAAAATAATAATTTGCTCCAATGTCAATCATATTTGCCACAGGGTCAGTTGTATCAATGGTTTGCGAACCACTTATTTCTTTCAATAATCCCTGTCTCCACTTTTTTGGCAAAAACCGCATATTGTAGGGTATCGATTTTAATACGATAATTAGTTTTATCATCTGAAATGTGAAAACAGGTTCAATCAGAATCAAAGAGGCAACTTTTTGAGGATAAAATGAAGCGTAATTAGCAGACAACCAACCTCCAAACGAATGTCCTATTATATGGGCTTTTGTCAGATGAAGATTTTCTATCGTTTCATTGATCCATTTTGCCTGGTCAGAACCATTATTTATTGGAATGTTTTGTTCACTCAATCCGGCATCCCCCAAAGCATCAATGGCGTATATGGTTCGATTTTTATATAAACCGGGAATATTAGCATACCACATAGGTATACCTGAAGACCTGCCAGGCAAGAGAAGTATCGGACTTTTATGATTTGCATTATTATTTTTCCAGCAATAACCTTGTACCGTTCCGAAAGAGGTTTTAATTCTTATCGATTCGGCTTCAGGCATTGTTTGTAGCGCTCTTTTGTAGGCATCTACATACTCCTGCCGCTTTTCAGCGGAACTCCATTTACCAATTAACTGCTTCATAATTAGTTTTGACTTTTCAAGTTTAAATAACACTTAACGGTTCGGGGCTATTTTCTTACTGTCGAGATATTCGCATTGCCTATATGATGAACAAAACAACAAACCATCACTGAAGCCCACAATAAAATTGATAATGTGCTAAGATCAAACGCCTCGTATCTGCCGGGCAAAAGCTCAGGAGAAAGATTTATCATCGTGTGAAAAAGCAACGCACTCGTCGTTGCACCGCTGGAATATCTATACAAATAACCCATGATAATTCTATACGCCACACTGCTGGTAGTAAGAAAAAAAACTGTCCTGCCATCGTGCCCCATCATAATATACGGAACGAGATGCCACAGTCCCCAGACAACTCCAATCAGAACACCTGTTTTTAATATGCCGTACGATTTTTGCAACACCGGAGTCGCATACGTTGTCCACGCCAACTCTTCAAATATGGCACCGAAATAAAAGAGCACAAAACCACCGGCAAAAATTACAATGCGACTTCCCCATTGGGACATACCTAAAAGATTATCAGGGTCTTTGATAATAGCTGCAATGAAAAACAAAAAGGGCATGAACAAAAACGACAACACTAAACTAAAACGGTTTTTTGCCTTACGAAAATCTACTATGGCACGAAAGAACTCTTTCAGTTTATCAGCGTCACCATTTTTCCAAACAGCATAGATTGCCAGACCTAAAGGGACGAATATCATAAGAACACTCGTGGGCAGCCTGAAAGGGAATAATTGTACCGGAATCAGGTTCAATACATAAAACGGTACTGAAAGTGGAATTACGAGTAGGAGAAACCGGAAAATATCCTTTTTGGTTGCAAGCATTTCAGACTATTATTTACACCCTCTAATACTCAAAATCGCTTTCCGGTAAATGCTGCACGATTTTCTTGTAAGCGTTTATACTGCATATTATACATTGAATATTCAATCAATTGTTATTACAACATTACCTTTTTTATGACCTTTATCAACATATTCGTGGGCCTCAACAATTTGCTCAATTGAATAGACCCGGTCAATAACAGGTTTCATATTGTCGCTTTCAATTAAATCTTTCAAAAAAAGTAAATCTTCTTCCTTTGCTTTAGGAAGTTGAGTGTTGTTCAAGAAAACACCATTCTCTTTCAGTATACTCTTACACTTAGCTTTTGTTGACTTCATTACAGCATCATAAACAATGTCGTATTTCTCATTACACTTCGTGAAATCTTCTTTTGTATAATCAATCACTTTGTCAGCTCCGATTGACTTGACCAGTTCAAAATTTCTCTCACTACAAACTGCCGTAATTTCCCCACCGTAATATTTTGCCAATTGAATGGCGAATGTGCCCAAACTGCCCGAAGCTCCATTTATCAGTATTTTTTGTCCTTTGCTGATATTTGCCTTTTGCAGATTTTTCAATGCCGTTAGTCCGCCGGCTGGAACAGTTGCTGCCTCTTCAAATGATAGTTTTTGGGGGTTCAAAGCGAGCAAGCCTTTTCTGGAAAATGATTTTGATTTTTCAGGCAGACAGATATATTCTGCATAACCGCCAAATTTAAAACCCGTATAAGCAAACACTTTGTCACCCACTTTGAATGATTTTACATTTTTTCCAATTGTTTCTACCTCGCCTGAGATTTCCATTCCGAGTATCAGGTTTTTCTTTGGCTTGAACAAACCAAACACTAATCTTACTAAAAAAGGATCGGCTTTTCTGATACGGGTGTCACCAATGTGTACAGTAGTTGCAAAGATTTTTATTAAAACTTCGTTGTCTTTGGGTGTTGGTTTTGCAACTTCAACTATTTTCAAAACTTCCGGAGTCCCATATTTTCTAAAAATAACTGCTTTCATTTTATCTCAACACTGAATCTCAAAATAGTCTTCAATTTATTCGTGGAAATCTTTCTTGCATCGCAAAGATAAATTTCCCGGCGAGTTTTTGATTAAGGGGATAAACAGTAGTGTTTCATGTTTTGCCTGCGATATTTTGTATTGCATGTTATGTTGTTAAATTGTCTTCTTCGTGTTACAACACAAGTAATTATTGCCCTAAAGGTATAAAAGTTCTTCACTAAATATTTGTAATACATGAATCTATACCTTTTAATAGATTCGGTTAATTTCTTAACCTAAGTCAATGAATCTGATATGTGAGTGTTTCAACTTTGCATTAATGTTAAACATTTAAAATTCAAAACCATGACTTATTTAAGAATTAATGTTCTGGGATTGAGCTTAGCTCTCCTTTGTTCAAATTTATCAGCACAACAAGTAAATATCGCTGATAGCCTGGTTACAATTTCGTTAAATTCTGATTCCTGTATTCTGCAATCAGAATCACATGTACCTTTAAATTCGATCGATTTTAAAGACATTACTTTGTTAGCTGTTAACAATGATAAAATTGAATTATCAAATTCACCATTTCAAAATCGGATGACATTGAATTCTCATGGATTTAGTAACTATCCCCGACAGAATGATAATTTAAGTATCTATTTTCTGGAGAAACCGATCAATGATTTATCACTAACAAAGAATAATTTTTTTGAAAAAAACAGGAGAAATATTTATTCATCTGTATGGGCATTTGCTTCTTTGAATTATCTGTATTGTGATTTGGTTGCTTTTATGGATAAAGACATGCATTTACAATATCATACCGGTGAGGTTGGAGGTATGAAGATAACTCCTGAGTTTTTAACCGGAGCTGCTTTAATGATGCAGATTCCAATTGCTAATGTATTTTTACCTCATGTAATCAAAAATGACAGGACGTTAAAATGGGTTCAGATAGCATCGGGAATTGCCATGACCTTAATACAGTCCGCTACTTTATTTTCTGATAAGCCAACTCCTTATTATGCAACCTTTTCTGCTCTTGAAATTGGTGCAACAGCATTTATTACAATTAATGCTCTGAAATGGAAAACTGATTCAAAGAAAACAGCACCCACAAAAAGCAATTAATTTAATGTTTGTTGGCTCTGTTTTTTTGTTGTATCTTTTTTCTTATACGACTAAGAGATTCAGGTTTTACTCCAATATAAGTAGCAATATCATATTGAGGTACACGTTGAAAAATATCAGGTCGTGACTCCAATAGCTTTAAGTATCTTTGTTCAGGTTTATCAGTGATAAATGTAGTCAAAAAATTTTGTTGTTCTGAAAAAACAGTTTCCATTATCTTTCGAGAGACAATTTCAAGATGTGGAAACTGTTTAAATATTTCTTGTGCTTTTTGTTCGTTTCCTATCACAACAGATGAGTCTTCAACACATATTAAGTAGTAATCTGATTGAGGTTCAGTATCTGCCAGTTCATTCGATATAATCCATTGTTCTTCAGTAAAGAAATTGGTTGTAATGTCATTTCCGTCAATTATTTTAAACTGGCGAATACAGCCCTCAAGGACAAAATAGGTGTCAATATTGAATTGTCCTTCTTTAGCGAGAAAGCTGCCCCTGGGGTATTCTTTTATTACCATACTTTCAGTCAATACTTCTATTTCATTGACAGATAAATTAGTAATCCTTAAAAAATAATTTATTAGCTTATTATCCATGTCAGGTCTCTTTTTAAGCTATCGCATAACATTTTAGTTGCTAAATAAATATTCAATATTCATAAATATATGACTTATTACGTTTATATACTGTTTTATGTTTTTATACTCAATTAAATGCGGGCATCATTAAGATGTACAGTAGATGCAAAAACTTTTATTAATGCTTCGTTGTCTTTTGGTGTCGGTTTCGCAACTTCAAATTTTTCCAAACCTTCCGGATTTCCATATTATCTGCAAATAACAGCTTTCATTTTTTCTCAACACTGAATCTCAAAACAGTCTTCAATTTATCCGCAGAAACCTTTCTTGCGTCGCTAAGATAAATTTCCCGGTGAGTTTTTGATTTTCGACTATAATTTTCTTGTTCGGCAAAACTTTCCATAAGTTTAAAGCTTACAGGTTCATTGTCATAACTGCCTAGATGGAGCATTTGAATACAATCGCCTTCTATTATTTCTTCAAATTTGACCTGTTCAAATAAAATATGTGGCTTCTTCTTTTTAGTCTGTTCGAGTATTTGCAAGGCAAAATCTTTGTCAACAAAGTCAGGTTGACGTATCATTAATTTAAAAACAAAATCATTCTTATTTATCGTCCCGTCAAATGATTTCCTGGCTTCATCATGTAAGTCCCAAACACCTTCAAGGGGATAAACGGTATAATCAAAATATCCTTTGGGTTCAATCCCTTTCCTGGGACTCATTTTTATTCCATAAGACAGAGAATATAAAACCCCAATATATTCAGCAAAAAAATCATCATTGGGATTTCCGCTTCCCTCAATTGTGAAAAATTTAAATTTGGGAATACTAATCAATTCTGGCTTGTTTTTCGGTAAGTAGAATTGTTTTTCGTATTTTTTCCATTCGTGTTTCATCCGTATATTATTTTATTTTAAAGGTCGGATGCCTGCCTGTCGGCAGACAGGGAACCGCACATGTTTGATAATTATATACATAAGTGTTTGTGCATGCAATACATGTGGGTTTCATGTTTTTTCCTGATTAAGTGGATTACAATGAAAAATTCACCCTATATGTAACCATTGGCATAAATCCTTGTAATAGTGTTTCTTTGTAAACACCTTCATCAATATCGTAAATCAAATTGTAAATATTTCTTTGGTTGGTTAAGTTTTGCAGGTCAAAGGCAAGTTCGTTTGTAAATTTCTTCCTATTTTTTCTATAACCTATTCGTAGGTCTGTTCTGAAATAGTTACGTAGTTGCAATTCATTCACACGAGTTATATCAAACACTACTTTACGCTCTCTTTTACTCTCTTCTTCCAATACCGGGGTATAGCGTGTACCTCCTGCCAATGAGCCTTTTATATCAGCAAAGAGTGTCCATCCTTTTTTAAGCGTTAATTGATAAATATCAATACATCGTTTACATAAAATATCAATACATCGTTTACATCTAAGGAAGACCAAAATATCAATACATCGTTTACAAAACGATAGATTACGTTCTTTGAATTATTGTTTTTTCGTCTGCATAACCTTAATGATTATGAAAGACGAAATCATTCTCAGAAAACAGGCAGTGGA
>Ga0208458_1000903_pt1 | contig 27314 bp, 16 predicted proteins | sample AD_UKC085_MetaG_FD_184432 | JGI IMG/M metagenome (GOLD analysis project Ga0208458, IMG submission 184432) | Active sludge microbial communities of municipal wastewater-treating anaerobic digesters from USA - AD_UKC085_MetaG (SPAdes) (version 2) | ecosystem: Engineered > Bioreactor > Anaerobic >... | reverse complement strand
TTAACAAGCAGGCTGCTTAATACGGCATAGTCATTTTCGCCAATGTTTTTTACAAAGCTTTGCTTAATACTATCTTTATGCTTTTCAAACATTTCATTTATGCTTTTTTTGCTTAAGAGACCGGTGTCAATATAATGTGCAGTACTTTCTGCGAAATTTTTCTGGTTTTTAACGATGTAGCCAAGTGAAAAATTGCTGAAAAAAGGTAGCTTAGATAAAATTTTAATTTTTCTGTATGGCTTGAATATCATATTTATTGCTATTACATTTGTAATAAAACCTACAAATGCATAGGTAACCATATTAGCTATATTTATTTCAGAAGGAACCAGGGGAGTATTCTGAAATGCAGCCAGAATCAAGCCTGCGGCTATCCCCAATACTCCGCCGAAAAGCATTATGGGTTTTAATTCCCTGCCTATAAAATCATTGGCAAAATTAACAAGTTCATCATCGCTTAGCTTGTTCAGATTATCTGTGACAATACTCTTAATGGAGCCTTTTAGAATTGAGTCGGTATTGTTTATAATGTATTTGCGAAGGGTTTCTGAACTGTTTTTTGATAAGTTTTCTATGGAATTCAACTTATCAAGAGCAAAGGACAAATTAACATCCTTTAGTTTTGATGCTTCCTCCTTGTATTTATCGTAGGATTCCTTGTGAACCAGGTCCATGAGCTCCTTGCTTTTTAAATTATTCTTGTTTATCTCAAAATTTTTAATCTTTTCAGATATATAGTCAGCAATGGAGTTTTTATTGTTGCAGTATTCTTTTTTTATATATTGCGCTGCTTTAACAGCATAATGACCAAGTTTGTCTTCACTGGCTAATTCGCTTAATTCCTTGCATAATATGGCTTTAACAAGGTCTTGTGATTTACTTTTCAAAAACCCCAGCACCGGACCGGATGATAATAATTTTTCTGCCGAGAAATCAAACCTGGGCAAGATTTCCTTGACACGCAGTTGAAGAACATAATTCCCTGCATTTTCTAAGATACCGCCGGCACTTTTGCTTAAAAATTCTGCAGCAATCTCATAAGCTTTATCAAGATCAAAGCTGTTTTCTGCTCCTATGAAAATATCCCTTATGGTAACAGTATCCAGACGGTTGATTATTCTTTTGCTGATATGGCTGCTAAGCCTTTCCGGCTCCGTAGACTGCCTGATAAATGAAATGATCCTTTGAACTATGCTGTGTTTTTTGCTTAAATTGTTAAAATAGGCATTCTTAACTGAATACAGCAATTTTGACCTTAGTCCTTGAGACTCACCTATTACCTCATCTATGGAATCTTCGATAATTCCGTCGATAAGCAAGCTGTTCTTTTGAACATAGCTGACTAATTGTTCAGTAACATATGGAAGATTTTCCTGGATATATGCCTTAAGACTGCTTTCAAAAGCAGGGTCTAAAATTGAATATAAACTTTTATCTATAGTTTTCCCGTAAGAAACCAATGACCGGCAGACCTTATGAACATTATCTTTGTCTGTAATGTAGGAAATAAAGGAACTTTTTAGTTTTTTATCGAATTTAATAACATCTTTAATATGTTTGTCGTAAAAAATATCCAGAGCTTCATTTACAGCGCTATTAAATCCTGCAATTGATTCTAAGGAGGGGACCTTATTTGCTGCAATCTCTGCAAGCTTATTTATTGAGACGTCAATTGTCCGAATATTTGAGCCAAGAACATCTGAAAGCTTCAATTCCTTATTGTTTTTATATAAATATTTTAAGGAATTTTCCAATACATCAGTATTTTTAATAACATCTTTTATGGTACCGTATAATGATTCTGCAATTTTGTCTGATTGTATCTTTGTAAGAAAACAGCCCGCATCAAAATTATCGATTATTAATTCAATTAAGCCATCAATATTTTCACTGAAAATTTTTTGAACATAATTGTCTGTTTTCTTCATTGTAGGTTCAAATCCGTCAATATCTGAAAATTTTACTTGACCGATAGTCTCTTGGAGACAGTTTTCATAGAAATCACAGGTAAGTTTTTCGAATTTATCCCGGAAGTCCCGGCTGTTAAATATTTCGTGAAGTTTTTCTTTGTTGATTATGTCATTTTCAACCATGGAGCTTAAGTTTTCTATAAACTCTACCCTTGTTTTCTTAATGACACCGCCTAATTTTAAAGGAGTGTATTCCTTAAAAAGCATGTTTATGGCATAGTCATTTGTTATATAACCGGAGGCGCCGCCTAAGACTGCCTGAACTATGTAATTTAGCAGTATTTCATTCATATTATCACCTTTTACTTTTTGGGAACATTCCTATATTGCATAGATTAATAATCGGGGGACATCTCTTGACCTTGGGATTATTCCAGGTACGGGTCATTCCTTAAAAACTGCCCCCATAAAGTCGCATGATTTTGAATTTGTATCCCTATTCCTTTGCAGGTGTGCCACATACCTGTGATACTTATTATGGGATTATAGCACTTAAAATATAAATAAGCAAAATACATTTTTATTCGAGGAATTCCTCCATCCATAGTGACTATCTCTACTACAAGGACAATTTTTCAAAATCTGTCCCCCACAGAGCCTCTGTTTTTTGAAAGTTTGTCCGTTTTCCCCTGCCGGGATGTCTACATACATACCTTGCCGGGTATCGTAAAATTATATTGATTATTATTTATTTTTAATGTAAAATAGAATAAATAAGCACAACCCATAGGAGGAATAAAGTTAATGAGAACGTATAACGCAGACAAAATCAGAAACGTAGCCCTGCTTGGCCACAGCAGCTGTGGCAAAACTACAATAACGGAAGCTCTTTTGTTAAATACAAAAGTAACAAACAGAATGGGTAAAGTAGAAGACGGAAATACTGTATCCGATTTTGATAAAGAAGAGAAAGAACGCCATGTATCAATTGGAACATCAGTTATACCGATTGAATACCAAGATACAAAAATTAATTTTTTAGATACACCGGGATACTTTGACTTCGTCGGCGAAGTTTATGGTGCCTTAAAAGTTGCAGACAGTGCAGTATTAGTTATCGATGCCAGCTCCGGAATAGAAGTAGGGACAGAAAAATCATGGAAATACCTGGAACAAAGAAATATGCCGAGAATTATTTTCATTAATAAATTAGATAAGGAAAATATTAAATTTGATGACTTACTTGACAGTTTAAGAGATAAATTCGGTAAGAAAGTAATTCCGTTTGCACTTCCCATAGGCAAGGGAGAGAACATTGACGGATATATGGATATATTGAAAGGACAAAGCTATATAGATTCAAAACCGGTGGAAACATTTCCGGATACAAAAGCTAAGGCAGAAGAGTTAAAAGCAATTCTAATGGAATCTGTCGCTGAAACAGATGAAGAATTACTGGAAAAATACTTTGAGGGAGAAGAATTTACCGACGAAGAAATTCACACGGGACTTAAAAAAGCTGTACTTGCCGGTGAATTGGTTCCCGTAATCGTAGGAGCTGCAATAAAAGGATTGGGTGCTGATATGCTTATGAACACAGTTGTGGAATACCTGCCCAATGCTCTGGATGCAGGCTCACTTAAGGGCAATCCTTCAGAACCATTATCTGCATTTGTATTTAAAACAATTGTTGACCCCTTTGTAGGGAAAATTTCACTATACAAAGTTATGTCAGGAACAATGAAAAAAGACACAGATGTTTACAATTCTGACAGCAGCGAATCAGAAAGAATAGGCAGCGTTTTTTGCTTAAGAGGAAAAGAGCAAATAGAAGTTTCAGAAGTATCAGCAGGCGACATAGGTGCTACATCCAAGCTTCAGAATTTTAAAACAGGTGATACTATATCCTTAAAATCCGCTCCCATAGTTTATGATAGAATTGATTTTCCAAAACCATGCTATTTTATGGCTATTACAGGAAAAACAAAGGACAGTGATGAAAAAATAGGCACCGGCCTCCAGAGACTTAATGAAGAAGACCCGACATTCTCAATGGAAAGAAACATTGAAACCAAGGAGCTTATTGTAGGCGGACAGGGCAATATTCAGCTGGATGTAATTGCAAGCAAGCTTAAGAACAACTATAAGGTTGATGTTGACCTTAACGCTCCAAAGGTTGCCTACAGAGAAACAATTAAAGGGAAATCGGATGTTCAGGGAAAACATAAAAAACAATCAGGCGGTGCAGGCCAGTATGGAGATGTTCATATCAGATTCGAACCAACTCAGGAAGAATTTGAATTTAATGAAGAAATATTCGGCGGCTCAGTTCCGAGAAACTATATTCCAGCAGTAGAAAAAGGACTTAGAGAATGCCTTGATAAAGGTGTTCTGGCAGGATGCAAGGTTGTTAATATTAAAGCTACCTTGTACGACGGTTCCTACCATGATGTTGACTCGAACGAAATGTCATTTAAAATTGCAGCATCATTAGCTTTCAAAAAAGGTATGACAGAGGCAAAACCTATTCTTCTTGAACCAATAGCAAAGGTTGAAATCAACATTCCCGATGAGTACCTGGGAGACATAATGGGTGACATGAACAAGAGAAGAGGAAGAATTCTTGGTATGGAACAGCAGTTGGACGGAAGCCAAATTGTAAGGGCAGAAGCTCCAATGGCAGAAATGTACACCTATGCAATCGAGCTTAAGTCCATGACTCAGGCAAGAGGCACCTTCGAAGTTGAATTCCTAAGATACGATGAAATGCCTTCCAACCTGGCAGAAAAGGTAATTGCTGATTATAAGGCGGAAAATGAGAATTAAATAAATTTTGGCTAGATTTAAACCTCCCGGTTATGTAACCGGGAGGTTTTTGTCGGCCTAATTTATCCTCCTTGTTAATAGGCTGTTGTGGAGTGATCAAGACAACTCCCTGTTTTGCATAGACACCTAAAACTAAAGCTTCGATAATTGCGCTGATGTTCAGTGATTAATAATTAGCTGCCTGCCGTCGTAATCCACTTGGAGAATTGTGTTTGGATCTAAATCCTCTGATATTATCAATTTTGCAATCAGTGTTTCCACGCTGCTTTGAACAAAACGTTTCAATGGTCTTGCACCGTAAACAGGGTCATATCCTGTATCAATGATATAGTCTTTAGCCCTTTCGGATACGGAAACAGACAGTTGTTTGTCGCCGAGCCTCTTGTTAAGGTCCTTGAACAACAAACCAAGTATTGATGAAATTTCTGATTTTTTCAAAGGCTTGTAAAATACAATCTCATCAAGGCGGTTTAAGAATTCAGGCCTGAACTGACGCTTCAGCAGACTGTTTACAGTTGCCTTTGCTTCCTCCGTAATTTCACCCCCGCTGTTTATACCTTCAAGTATATAATTTGAACCGATATTTGATGTAAGTATAATGATCGTATTTTTAAAATCCACTGTCCTGCCCTGGGAATCGGTGATTCTGCCGTCATCAAGAACCTGAAGCAAAATATTGAATACATCCGGATGGGCTTTTTCAATTTCATCAAACAAAACGACTGAATAGGGCTTTCTTCTTACAGCTTCAGTAAGCTGCCCCCCTTCCTCATAACCCACATATCCGGGAGGCGCTCCGATAAGTCTTGAAACAGAAAACTTCTCCATATATTCACTCATATCGATTCTCACAATATTTTTTTCATCATCAAACAAGGCCTGGGCCAATGATTTGGCAAGCTCTGTTTTTCCTACCCCTGTAGGACCCAGGAACAAGAATGAACCTATAGGTCTGTCAGGGTTCTGAATACCTGCTCTTGATCTTAGTATTGCTTCAGTGACCTTGTCGACAGCTTCATTCTGCCCGATTACTCTTTCGTGAAGGATTTCGTCAAGGCGCAGAAGTTTTTCCCGTTCTCCCTCCATTAATTTAGAAACAGGAATACCTGTCCACTTTGCCACAATGCGTGCAATTTCCTCATCAGTCACCTTGTCTCTCAAAAGATTATTCGAGCCCTTTGCATTGTCTGCTGATTCTTCCTCCTTCTGCAGTGATTTTTGCAGCTCAGGAAGTTTTCCGTATTTTAATTCGGCTGCCTTGTTCAAATCATAATTTCTTTCCGCCAGTTCTATATCAGCATTTACTTTTTCTATTTCTTCACGAAGCTTTTGAACCTTTGAAATTGCTCCCTTTTCATTTTCCCATTTCGCCTTCATTTCCTTAAATTGAGCTCTCATGTCAGCCAATTCCTTTTGAATGTCAGCCAGGTGTTCTTCTGAAAGTTTATCATGCTCTTTTTTCAGGGCTGCTTCTTCAATTTCATGCTGCATTATTTTTCTTGATATTTCATCAAGCTCCGTAGGCATTGAATCCATTTCTGTACGTATCATGGCACATGCTTCATCAATTAAATCTATGGCCTTATCCGGGAGAAAACGGTCTGATATATACCTGTTGGACAATACAGCCGCAGCTATTAATGCCTGGTCCTGAATTTTCACGCCGTGGAAAACTTCATATCTTTCTTTGAGGCCCCTGAGTATTGATATTGAATCCTCAACCGTGGGCTCATCCACCATAACCGGCTGAAATCTCCTTTCAAGAGCAGCATCCTTTTCTATGTATTGCCTGTATTCATTTAATGTTGTTGCACCGATACAGTGAAGCTCTCCTCTTGCAAGCATAGGCTTGAGCATATTGCCTGCATCCATGGAGCCTTCTGCCCTGCCTGCTCCCACAATTGTATGAAGCTCATCAATAAAAAGAATTATTCTGCCTTCACTCTTTTTCACTTCTTCTAAAACTGCCTTAAGCCTTTCTTCAAATTCCCCCCTGAATTTTGCTCCTGCTACCAGGGAACTCATATCCAGCGAGAAAATTTTTCTATCCTGCAAATTAACCGGCACATCACCTTTGACTATACGGAGAGCCAGACCTTCGGCTATAGCTGTTTTGCCGACACCGGGCTCGCCTATCAACACCGGATTGTTCTTGGTTTTTCGCGATAAAATACGAACCACATTTCTAATTTCCGAGTCACGGCCGATTACCGGATCCAATTTATTATTTTTGGCTAATTCAACCAGATCTGACCCGTATTTGGCCAATACATCATAAGTTGATTCCGGAGTATCACTGGTAACTCTTGTATTGCCCCTTACAACACTTAGTGAGTTTAAGAATTTATCCTTGTCAAATCCGAATTGATTAAATAAACTTTTCAAACTCATTTTTGGATTGTTTAACAAGGAAAGCATAATATGCTCAACAGAAACATATTCATCCTTCATTCTCTCTGCTTGATTTTCAGCATCTGCCAATGTCCTGTCCACATCCTGTGATACATAGACCTTTCCAGGTTCTCTGCCGGGTCCTGATACACGGGGCATTTTGTCTATTATACTTTTCAGTTTGTTTTTAAACTGCTCCGTGTCAATATTCATTTTAAAAAGAAGTTGTCCTATTAAACCGCCCTCCTGGTCAACCAATGCATACAGTAAATGCTCCTGCTCAATTTGCATATTTTGGTTTTGTATTGCTATATTTTGTGCATCCTGAATTGCTTCCAATGATTTTTGGGTAAATTTTTGTGCATTCATTATAATCCTCCATACTTTAAATGTTAATTTTATCTGATAATATTATGATACCATCAAGTTATTAATTTAAACTAAATATTTTAAATCTTATATTTAAAATATATATCAGCTCCGGGGACCTTTACATACTATTCTTATAATTCTTGTTTTCAAAAACAGGGATGCTTACAAATTAATAAAACTGCATATAGCGAAGGATATAACATAAGAAAGGTGATAACAGGGGATGCATATTGTTAAATGAGCAGTATTATACATAAAAAAATCGGCCTCATTATTAATGCTGCCGATTATTATTTTTTTATCCGGAAATTGTAGTATTGCCTCTGAAGTAATGAACATGACCACTGTTAAAAGTTGTTGTTCCGGTATACGGATGGAAATGCCCTTGTTTTACGGGAATTGCCGGAGCTGTGGTTACGCTGAAGCTGTGGGTGTGCCCGTTATTTAATGTTGTTACGGCAGATATATTATGATCATGTCCCGGAGTATCAGGGGATGCAGAAGATATTCCGCTGTAAAAATGCCTGTGTTTGTCATTCACAGTGGTAGGGCCTTCAAAGCTGTGGGTATGAATACCTAACATTTTATAATCACCTCTTTTATAATTTCTTGTTTTATTATTTTATGTCCTGTATTATTCTTTGCCACTGGTGTAAGAAGTGTTTTTCAAAAAAACCCTTGCATTTATTTTGTAAAGGTGTTAGAATATGCTTAAGGTCAAAGATAGTCAAAGTCAAATTCAGCAGAACAAAAGTCATATCGACTTGAGTAAGGAGGTGCGGCGTGTCAAATTTAAGCGATATAATTGAAGGTTTCATAAAAGAATTAATGGATGCAAACAATAATGATGCAGTTGAAATTCAAAGAAATATCCTGGCACAGCAGTTTGACTGTTCTCCATCTCAAATTAACTACGTTCTCACAACCCGGTTTACCAATGACAGGGGATATGTTGTGGAAAGCAGGAGAGGCGGGGGCGGCTATATAAGAATTTTAAAGGTCAGGTCCTCAATGGATGAAGAATTGAAGCGTATATTGAATGAAACAATAGGGGACAGCATTACACTAAATAAAGCTCTTGATTTAATAAATGCACTTTTGGAAAGAGAAGTAATAACAGAAGACGAAAAAAGAGTTATGCAAAGTGTTTTAAGCGACAGGGTTTTAAATATTGTTGCTTATGAGGACAGAAACAAGCTGCGGGCTGATTTATTGAAAAAAATGATATTGGTATCCGTAGAAAACAAAGATTATTAAATGACAGGAGGGTTTACTATGTTATGTAACGAATGCGGCAAAAATGAAGCCAATGTGCATTTAACTCACATAATTAACGGAAAAAAGACAGAAAGCCATCTGTGCGAGGAATGTGCGAAAAAGAACCAGGCAATTTTAAACTCAAATATTTCAATGGAAAACTTGTTCTCTGCTATGCTGAACAATACCTTTAACAATAAAACATACCTGCCGGCAAAGTCCTGCCCAAATTGCGGCACCACATACGAAAACTTCAGAAATACAGGCAAATTCGGATGCAGCCGGTGCATTGACTCATTCAAGGGAAGATTGAAGCCTGTTATAAAAAGTATGCAGGGATTTGACAGACATACAGGGAAAATCCCCAAAAGAGCAGGGGGAGACTACAAGGTGCAAATGGATATTGAAAGGCTGAAAAATGATTTGAAGGCTGCTGTTGATAGGGAGGAATATGAACTGGCGGCAGAACTTAGAGACAAAATTCACGAGATGGAAAATAAAAAGGGGGATGAATGATTTGGAAAACAATGATATTGTAATAACCAGCAGAATCAGACTTGCACGGAATTTAAAAAACTACAAATTCCCCATAATCATGAGTGAAGCAGAAGCTAACTGCGTAATTGGAGAGATAAGCAATGCCTTAAGCAAGCATGATAAAAATTACAAGCTGACTTACATTAAGGATCTTTCTGATATCAAGAAAAATTCCCTGATAGAAAACCACATTATATCTCCTGCATTGGCAAATAAAAAGGATGCGGGCGCATTTCTTCTAAGTCCCGACCAAAAAATTTCAGTAATGATAAACGAGGAAGACCACATTAGAATTCAAACCATAGAAGATGGTCTATCCTTGAGGGAATGCTGGGAAATCAGCAATAATGTGGATGATATAATCGAAGAAAATGTTGATTATGCTTTTGACAATGAATTGGGATATATTACAGCCTGCCCAACTAATATAGGAACAGGCATGAGGGCATCGGTAATGCTCCACCTGCCTGCACTGTCCATAACAAACCAAATCGACAAGCTTCTCTACGGGGTCTCACAACTGGGGGTTGCAGTCAGGGGAGTATATGGTGAGGGAACAAAGTCCATAGGACATCTGTATCAGATTTCAAACCAGGGAACACTGGGTGTTTCTGAAGAAACATTGATTGAAAAGATAAATCAAATTGTAATGCAGATTATTGAAAAGGAAAATAAAACAAGAGACCACCTTTTGAAGAATAATTATGATGATTTGGAGGATGATTTTTACAGAGCTTACGGTTTATTGACAAATGCAAGAAAAATATCTTCGGATGAAGCAATGAAACTCTTGTCTCTGATTAAACTGGGAAGCGAAATGGGAATAACACCCATGGTAAAGGGCAAGAATATATACCGGCTCATGGTTTGGAGCCAGCCAAATAATATTTCAACTATTGAAGAAAAAGAACTTTCCCCCAAGGAAAGAGATAAAAAAAGAGCGGAAATAATTAGAAGTGAATTATTGAGTTAATATATACAAAAAGGAGATGAAAGATATGATGGGAGGATTAAATAATTCTGCAAAAAATGCATTAGCCCTTGCTCAGGAAGAAGTGAAAAGATTCAGACAAAATGTTTTAGGTACTGAACATATTTTACTTGGTCTGATGATTGAAGAGGAAGGTATTGCAGGAAAATTACTCAGAGATAAATTAGATGTTGAAAAAGTCAGAGAAATAATAAAAAATTCAACAGGCATGGGAGATTCTATACCTGAATACATTACCATAAGCCCAAGAAGCAAATATATAATAGAGCTTGCCCGCCAATTTGCAGCACAGCTTAAAACGCCTTATGTAGGCTCAGAGCATATTTTACTGGGGCTTATAGAGGAGGGTGAAGGTATAGGAGCTCAGATTATTAAATCAGCAGTGAATTTAAAAGATTTAAAAAATGAGGTTCTTATGTCCATGCATGGGGGAGGGGGCCAGGAGCCGGTTAATCCCAATATGGGCGGCGGTATGGCACAGGAAAACTCAGATACCAGGACCATAGATAAATACGGCACTGATTTAAATCAGCGTGCCAAGGAAGGAAGATTAGACCCGGTTATCGGGCGGGAAAATGTAATTGAAAGAGTAATTCAAATACTTTCAAGAAGAACAAAAAACAACCCTTGTCTCATAGGTGAGCCCGGCGTGGGCAAGACAGCCATTGCGGAAGGTTTGGCCCAGGAGATTATTAAAGGAAGCGTTCCTGAAACTTTGAAGGATAAGCGGGTAATTACTTTGGATATGGCCGGAATGGTAGCAGGAGCAAAATACAGGGGAGAATTTGAAGAAAGACTTAAAAATGCCATTGACGAAATAAGGGCAGCAGGCAATATTATTTTGTTCATCGATGAGATGCATACAATAATCGGTGCGGGAGCTGCAGAAGGAGCAATAGATGCATCAAACATTTTAAAACCCGTGATGGCAAGAGGGGAGCTTCAGGTTGTAGGTGCAACTACCATAGACGAATATAAAAAACACATTGAAAAGGATGCGGCTCTTGAAAGAAGATTCCAGCCGATAATAGTTGAGGAGCCAACAGTTGAAGACACTATCAGGATTCTTAAGGGATTAAGAGATAAATATGAAGCTCATCACAAGGTGGCAATCACAGACGAAGCAATAGATGCTGCAGCAAATCTTTCCCACAGATATATTTCAGACAGATTTCTGCCTGACAAGGCTATAGATCTAATAGATGAGGCGGCTTCCAGGGTAAGATTGAAATCATCCACTGCCCCCAAAGAACTAAAGGAAATGGAAGATAAAATAAAAGAAGTTGACACTGAAAAAAGAACTGCTATAAACAACCAGGATTTTGAAAAGGCAGCCTCATTAAGGGATGAAGAAAAGAAACTATCCGATGAACTTGATAAACAAAAGAAATTATGGGCTGCAAAAAACATAAAGGATATAAAAATCGCCTACGAAGATATAGCAGACGTAGTATCCCAATGGACAGGAATTCCGGTTAAAAAGCTCCAGGGAGATGAATCGGAAAGACTTCTTAATATGGAGGAAATTCTTCACAAAAGGGTAATAGGCCAGGAGCCGGCTGTTGAAGCCTTGTCAAAGGCTATCAGACGGTCGAGGGTAGGTCTGAAGGACCCGAAAAAACCAATAGGCTCATTTATATTTTTAGGTCCTACAGGCGTGGGAAAAACCGAACTGTCAAAGGCGCTTGCCGAAGCCATGTTCGGTGACGAGGATGCAATGATAAGGGTTGACATGTCTGAATATATGGAAAAGCATTCCGTGTCAAAAATGATAGGATCGCCTCCGGGATATGTAGGATTCGATGACGGAGGTCAGTTAACGGAAAGAATAAGAAGAAAGCCATATTCTGTAATATTGTTTGATGAAATCGAGAAGGCCCACCCGGATGTATTCAACATCCTGCTGCAAATACTGGATGACGGGCGGCTGACAGATGCAAAGGGAAGAACAGTGAACTTTAAGAACACAGTAGTTATTATGACATCCAATGTGGGTGCATCTACCATTAAGAAGCAAAAAACTATGGGTTTTGCAGCAAGTTCCACAAATGCAGAAAAAGACGAATACGAGAAAATGAAGGAAAATGTGCTGGATGAATTAAAAAGAACATTCAGACCTGAGTTTTTAAACCGTATCGATGAAATAATCGTCTTCCATTCATTGAATAAGGATCATATAAAAGAAATTGTGTCGCTGATGATAAACAATCTGTCAAAGCGCCTTGATGAGATGGGCATCCATATAGAGGTCGATGACAAGGCAAAGGACCTGCTGGCAGATGCAGGATTTGACCAGGTATTCGGAGCGAGGCCCCTCCAAAGAGAAATAAGAAGACAAATCGAAGACAAACTATCAGAAGAGCTTTTAAAAGGAGCAATACAGAAATCTGACACAATAAAGATTACAGCCGATGGCAAGGATTTAATTTTTACAAACGATAAAAAATAAAAAAATCCTCTTGACAAATTATAAAAACTATATTAGATTTATAAAAACAAGGAAATATTTAGCGATGATGGGAAGAGTACTTTATAATTAAAGTCACAGAGAGATAGCGCCGGTGAAAGTCTATTACAATGATTATAAAGGAAGAACATCCCTGAGCTTTTGACCAAAACTGCACATGCATTAGTAGGCTCAAACGCATCCGAGCGATAAAGCGGCAAAGACATGTCAGTGTCTTTTGAGTGAGCCTATATGTAAGTATATGCTAATTAGGGTGGTACCGCGAAATTCAACTCCTTCGTCCCTTTCCGGGGATGGAGGAGTTTTTGTATGCCCTAACCCAAGACTTCGACCGGAGGGAGAAAGTCTTGATGGTAGGTCAACCGCAACGAAATCCCAAATTATGCGACGGAAGGAGCAAATAATTTGGTGATTGAGACTGCGTATGCCCTAACCCAATTTCTTCGACAAAATAGGTATGGGGACACACCTCTACCGGAGGGATAGTCTCTGCAGTCAGAGGAATGTCCCCAAATAGATAAAATGGTGAAAGTAGATTGCGTATTACCCAAGGCGATAAAATTTGTAAATTAAAAAATATTATTATGTAGAAAGAGGAAATTATTATGCTGAGAGCAAATGAGTACCGCACTCACACCTGCGGGCAGTTAAGGGAAAGTGATATAGGTAAACAGGTCAGATTATCAGGATGGCTTGAAAATGTAAGAGACCACGGAGGCGTTAAGTTTGTGGACTTAAGAGACCAGTACGGCATTGTACAGGTAGTTGTGGAAGATGAAGAAATGCTTGAGGGAATACCAAGAGAAAGTGCAATCCGGGTAACCGGTCTTGTTGCTGAAAGAGATGAAGACACAATAAACAAGAAACTTGATACTGGATACATTGAGATCGAAGCAGACAGCATAGATGTGCTTGGCAAGGTCAGAGAATTCCTTCCTTTTGATGTTACAACATCGAAAGAAACAAAAGAGGATCTTAGGCTGAAATACAGGTTTTTGGACTTAAGAAACGTAGAGGTCCAAAAAAATATTATTCTCCGGTCCCAGGTTATATCCTTTATAAGGAGCAAGATGACAGATATGGGTTTTTTGGAAATCCAAACACCGATTCTAACATCATCTTCTCCTGAAGGTGCAAGAGATTATATTATACCAAGCAGGAAGCATCCGGGAAAGTTCTACGCTCTGCCTCAAGCCCCTCAGGTATTTAAGCAGCTCTTGATGGTTTCGGGATTTGACAAGTATTTTCAGATAGCTCCCTGCTTCAGAGACGAAGATGCAAGAGCTGACCGGTCACCGGGAGAATTTTATCAGCTTGATTTTGAAATGTCCTTTGCAACTCAGGAGGATGTATTTTCGGCTGCGGAAGAAGTATTGTACCAAACATTTACAAAGTTTTCTAACAGGGAAGTATCCAAACCTCCTTTTAAAAGAATTCCTTATGAAGAAGCAATGCTTGTTTACGGGTCTGACAAACCGGATTTGAGAAACCCGCTGAAAATTATAGATATAAGCCCTATGTTTGAGAAAACAGATTTTGCACCATTCAGGAAGAAAACGGTGAGAGCAATCAATGTGCCTGACTGTTCATCACAGCCAAAGCGTTTTTTCGAAGATATGCTGGGATTTGCTACAAAAATCGGCATGAAGGGGCTTGGCTACATCAAGGTTGACGATGAAATGAAATACCAGGGTCCTATAGATAAGTTTCTTTCTCAGGAAGACAGAAAAGAACTGGCTCATAAAGCAAACTTAAATCCGGGAGACGTATTGTTTTTCATAGCAGATACAAAGGACCATGCACCCAAGCTAGCAGGGCAGATTAGAACCGAGCTGGCAAAGAGGCTTGATTTAATAGATGAAAGCAGGTATGAAATGTGTTTTATCGTTGATTTTCCAATGTATGAAGTAGACGAAGAAACAGGGGCCACGGCATTTACCCACAACCCATTTTCAATGCCCCAGGGAGGACTAAAATCATTGATTGAAAAAGACCCTCTTGACATTATAGCTTTCCAGTATGATATTGTATGTAACGGAATAGAGCTTTCATCGGGAGCTGTAAGAAACCATGATTTGGATATAATGATTAAAGCATTTGAAATAGCAGGATACACCAAAGATGAGCTGCAGACAAAATTCGCCTCCTTATTCAATGCGTTTAAATACGGAGCACCACCCCACGCAGGCATGGCTCCGGGGATTGACAGAATTATAATGCTTCTTACGGGAGAAGAAAACATAAGAGAGGTTATAGCCTTCCCAATGAATAACAATGCCCAGGATTTAATGACAAATGCACCATGCACAGTTACTGAACAGCAATTGAGAGAAGTTCATATAAAATTGAGGTAGGTGAGAAAATGATAACGAAGGAAGAAGTTTTGCGTATAGCTAAAATTGCCAAATTGTCAGTGAAGGATGATGAAATCGACCTGCTTATAAAAGATATGTCAACAGTGATAGAGTACGCAGACTTAATAAACAGTGTTGTTGAAGACCAGGATAACGAATTCGGAGATATCAACAATATTTATAATGCATTTAACGAAGACATTGTTGTGGATTCTTATGACAGGGATGAAATTTTGAAAAACAGAGAAGGCGGAGAAAACGGATATTTTGTAGTCAGGAAGAGCCTCAGGGGGTGAAAATTTGAGCAAAATAAAACATATACAAAAGTTATTGGAAAACAAAGATATTTCATGTGTAGAACTGACAAAGAAGTATTTAACAGCAATCGAAAAGCAAAATAAAATTATTAATGCATATGTAAATGTAACGGCTGATGAGGCACTGAAAACTGCAGAAAAGGTTGACGAAAGAATAAGAGCTGGGGAAAAGCTGATGCCCCTGGAAGGGATACCCATGTCTCTAAAGGACAATATATCAACTAAGGATATTGAAACAACATGCTGCTCAAGGATGCTTAAAGGTTATTATCCAATATATGATGCAACGGTTTGGGAAATTTTAAAAAACCAAAATGCTGTGCTTTTAGGAAAGACCAACATGGATGAGTTTGCCATGGGCTCATCCTGTGAAACTTCAATTTTTGGAGGCACCTTGAATCCTAACAATACGGATTATGTTGCAGGAGGAAGCTCAGGAGGGGCAGCTGCTTCAGTTAAAGGGAATATGGCGGCATTTGGCATAGGTTCGGACACCGGAGGCTCCATTAGGCAGCCTGCAAGCTTTTGCGGCCTGGTTGGATTAAAGCCTACTTACGGTACTGTATCACGATATGGAGTTGTTGCATATGCTTCAAGCCTAGACCAGGTTGGACCTATAACTGAATCTGCAGAGGACGCTGCAATAGTCTACGATACTATATCAATTTATGACCCCAAGGATTCCACATCAACAGGAAGCAAAACCACTGCAAGTGATAAACTGGACAAAAGTGTTAAGGGGCTTAAAATCGGTATAGCAAAGGAATATTTTGAAGGAATAAATGGTGAAGTAAAAAGCTCATTAGAAGAAGCAATAAAGGCATACCAAGATGCAGGGGCTGAAATAATAAACTTCGAAATGCCCAGGCTCCATGCTGTTCTCCCTGCTTATTTTATTATTTCATGTGCAGAGGCATCATCTAATTTAGGCAGGTATGACGGTATAAGATACGGATATAAAACAGACAGCTACAAAGATATAAATGAAATGATATGCAAGAATCGCAGCGAAGGCTTCGGCAGGGAAGTTCAAAGAAGAATACTTTTAGGGACCTATGCGCTAAGCTCGGGCCGTTATGATGCATATTACAGGAAGGCACAAAACTTAAGATCTTCAGTAATTCAAGACTTTAAAAATATATTTAAAAGCTGTGATGTCATCCTAACTCCTTCTGTACCGGTTACTGCTTATAAAAAGGGAGAAGCATTAGCTGACCCGGTAGAAATATATATGATGGATATCTGCACCGTTCCGGTAAATATTGCCGGTCTGCCTGCAGTCTCGGTTCCGTGCGGTTTTGACGAAAATAAGATGCCTATAGGCATGCAGTTAATAGGAAACAGTTTTGAGGATTATAAGGTTCTAAATGCAGCCTATCAATTTGAAAAACTGACAAAAAAGACAGGCGGAAGGTCTCCTTATCCGGAGGTGGAAATATGAGTTATGAATTAGTTGCAGGACTTGAAACACATATCGAATTATCTACGAATACAAAAATATTTTGTAAGTGTACGACAGAATTCAAAGGAGAGCCAAACACTCACTGTTGTCCCATATGTATGGGAATGCCCGGGACTTTACCAAAGCTTAATAAAAAGGTTGTGGAATACGCAGTTAAGGCCGGCCTTGCCACTAATTGCAAAATAAGAAATGTTTCAAAAATGGACCGTAAAAATTATGTATATCCTGACCTGCCTAAAGCATATCAAATATCACAATTTGACAAGCCTATCTGCTATGAGGGATATATCAAGCTTTCATCGGGGAAAAATATTAATATAAACAGAATACATATAGAGGAAGACGCAGGCAAGCTTATTCATGAAAGAGGAGACACTTACATAGATAACAACAGAGGAGGAGTTCCTCTTATTGAGATTGTAACAGAGCCGGATTTCAGAAGTATTGATGAAGTTTTAGAGTATATGGAAAAGTTAAGACTGATAATGAAATATATCGGTGTTTCTGACGTTAAGATGCAGGAAGGTTCACTGAGGTGTGATGTTAATATATCCGTAAGGGAAAAGGGTCAAGAAAAGTATGGCACCAGAACGGAAATAAAGAACATGAACTCACTGAATTTCATAGCAAAAGCAATGGAATATGAATTTAACAGGCATGTGGACATATTGGAAAGCGGGGGTGTAATTGAACAGGAAACAAGAAGGTATGATTCTGACCTGAATATTACTGAAAGTATGAGAGGGAAGGAAGATGCTGATGACTACAGATATTTCAGAGACCCTGATTTAGTTAATATCAAAGTTACAGAAGAAGAAATAAACAGATTAAAGGGCCAGCTTCCACAGCTTCCGGACGAAAAAATGGATATATTTATGAATGAGTATGGTCTCCCCAAGGATGATGCCGACCTTCTGATAAAATACAAAAAAATTGCCGAATATTTTGAAGAGGCAGGCAAAGATATAAAGAATAAGAAATTGGTTTCCAATTATATATTAGGGCAGGTATTCAGAAGAATTCCCACAGACTCAGATAAAGAAGAATGCAGGATTTCCATACCGCCCGCCTATATAAATGAATTGATTTACTTGCTTGAAAATAAAAAAATCAATTCCAGCATGGCAAGCAATGCTCTTGAAAAAATGCTTGATACAGGAAAGCCTGTGAATGAATTCATATCCAAAAAAGATATGGAAGGCATAGATGATGATGCCCTTAAAGAAATTTGCATGAGAGCCGTTTCCGGAAACAAGGAGGCCGTTGAATCATACCTGGGAGGCAAGGAGAAGGCATTCGGGTCTATCATAGGATATATAATGAAGGAAACAAAGGGAAAGGCAGACCCGCAAAAAGCCGCAGAAATTGTAAAAGAGGTAATTCACAAAGGCTAATGTCTCCCAGGTGTAATGAATAGTTTATAACATTTACTAAACATTTACTATAACATTAGCATGATAAAACTATAGACAAAAAATAATAAAAATATTTAGCGAACATTTGCAGGACACGACTATAATTCTTAGCGAATGCAGGTCAAAAATCTGTCAAGCAGCTTGCACTGTTTGAGCACAGCGAGTTTGCAAGCTGTAGGATTTTTTAGCGGCCATGAGCTCTTAGAATTATTCGTGTCCGAAACCGTGAGCGGATATTTTTATTATTTTTTCTTGTATACAAAACAATATTTTTTATACACATCATAATTTTATGGTGTGTTTTTGTATGACCTAACCCCATATGCTCAAGCCATAGCGAAGAACAGATGGCTGGTAGGTCAACCGCACAGAATGCCAAATTTGTGCGACACAAGGAGCAAACAAATTTGCTGTATTCCCCTGCGATGCACTAACCCCATTTGCATTCTCCGCGATGCCTAACATAATATTGCATTCATCTTTCATAACACTTGAAATTTTAATGCATATATTAATGGATAGAACAGAAAGGAGAATGAATATGATAATTCATGTTGTACAGCCCGGAGAAACAATATATTCAATAGCCAGTCAATACAATATATCACCGCAAAAAATAATAATAGATAACGAGCTTAAAAATCCCAATGTCCTTGTGCCCGGCCAGACTTTAGTGATACTTATTCCGGAAACGATTCATGTTGTACAGCCGGGGGAAACATTGGCAGGCATAGCCAGGCAATACAATACAACAACAGTAAATTTGCTGCAGCTAAATCCATTTATTGAATATGCAGATCAAATTATGCCCGGTGATCAAATCACAATAAGCAATTCTGCGGAAAAAAGAGGTCTCATATATACTCTTGGATATACATATCCGAACATAGACAGAACAGTACTTATGAAAACACTGCCATACCTAACTTATCTGACAATATTTACCTACGGAATCACCGCACAAGGTGAATTAATCGGTATAGAAGATGAAGAATTAATCAGAATGGCAAGGGATTTCGGTGTTGCCCCTCTTATGCTTATATCTACATTGACCGAGGAAGGAACCTTCAGCAATGAATTGGCACATGTAATTCTAAATGATCCGGTTGTTCAGAATAATCTGATTGAAAACGTATTGGAAACATTAAGACAAAAAGGTTATTACGGATTGGACATAGATTTTGAATATGTGTTGCCGGAAGATGAAGAAGCATTTATAAACTTTATACAAAATGTTCATGACAGGATAAGCCCTGAAGGATTTACTCTATTCACTGCTCTGGCACCGAAAACATCAGCAAACCAGCCTGGACTTCTTTATGAGGCTCATAATTATCCAAGAATCGGCGAAGCCTCAGACAAAGTCCTCCTCATGACTTATGAATGGGGCTATACTTATGGTCCTCCCATGGCTGTTTCGCCTGTTGACAAGGTAAGGGAAGTACTGGATTACGCAGTGACTGAAATACCAAGAAAGAAGATTTATATGGGCATACCTAACTATGGCTATGATTTTACTCTGCCCTATGTTCAAGGGGTATCAAGAGCTGATTCTGTGTCTAATGTGGAAGCTGTCGAGCTGGCAGCTGAGGTTGGGGCATATATTCAATATGATGAGGTATCCCAAGCTCCCTACTTCATATATTATGACAAACAGGGAAGGCAGCACAGGGTTTGGTTTGAAGACGCAAGAAGCATCATGGCAAAATTGAATTTATTCAGTGAATACGGCTTCGAAGGTGTCGGCTACTGGAACATTATGAGATATTTTCCCCAGAACTGGCTTCTGGTAAGCAACTTATACGATATTGCAAGGCTGATATAATCAAAGCTTGCCATAAAAATGTAATTATACGAAAAAATCAGCATATAAATAAATAACAGGTATAGTAGGAGGTTTTTATGAACAATAAAAATTATAGGGTGCTGAAATTTTTTGAACCGGTTAATAAAAAAGATAATTCTAAAGGATATGTACGTCTGGACATGAGAGGAAACAAAGGAAACATGATTGTAGCAGCTGAGAATTTAGGTGACCCGAAGTCAACAAGCGAAGTTTATTTATATAAGGATAAACACAATAAAATCAAGCTGGGAGATATAAACAATAAAAAAGGAATAATAAAGAAAATACTTACCTTTGGAAACAGCAATGCTATTGAGGATTACAACATATGTGCAGTGGTGAAGGATGGAAAGATTGTTTTGTATTCAAACCTATTCAGTACATCAAGCCCGGACATGGTAAGAAAGCTGGAAGAAGATGCTGATGAGCCCGAAAAAAATATTTTTGCAGATGAAAAACAATTCCGGGAGTCAAAAGAGCCAAAACCTAAGGCAGATGAGCAGGAATATATGAAGGCCGCAAAAGAAGTACTAGAGCCCAAAGAAATAATTGAAGCCAAAGGGTTACGGGAGATAAGGGCAATAAAAGAAAAAGACATAATGAGGGCAGCAGAAAAGGAATCAGCCGGCCAAATAAAAGAAGATATTAAAAAAGTGGTGGAAGAGCCGGTGAAAACGATAAAAATACCTGTAAAAAAGGAAAAAGAAGAAGTTAAACAAGCAGGAAAAGAGGAAACAGGAGAAGAGACAAAAGAAGAAGCAAAGGAAGCCGAGGAGCTCGCTGTTCAGCAAAGGTACAAAAATAGATTCGATGAAAAATTATATAAAACATTAAATGCTTATAAAGAAGTTGAACCTTTATCAGTCAGATTAAAGGATTTTAAATGGTGGTATATACCCTATGATGAAACCGGCATGAAAACAGGGATACTGCCTTATTACAATCAGATAATAAGCTCATATTATCCCTATCCCATGTCTGCCCGTGTGACCACCTGTGCAAGTCTCATGAAAAAATACGGCCACTATATTTTTGGTATCTGTAAGGATAAAGATCAAATTACAAGGTTTATTTATGGTGTGCCAGGCGGATTTACCAAGGAAGAACAGCCATATAAGGGTGTGACCGGTTTTAAAAATTGGTCATACGCCAGAGAAGACAATAAAGAAGGCTACGGATACTGGCTTGCCTTTGTGAATCCTAAAACCGGTGAAACCACAGACCCACCCCAGATTCAACTGATATAATTCTTAATTCTGTAAAAAAACTCCTTTAAGGAGTTTTTTTAAATTGACTGATTAAAAAAAATATAATATAGTTAATAAAAAAATTAATATTAAGGATGATTTGGGTGAAATATAAATATGTAATTTTTGATTTTGATGGAACTTTGGCTGATACTGAAGAAGCAAATTTCATTATTTATCAAAAGTTAGCTGAAAAATACAACTTAAGAAATATTACAATGGATGAGCTTGGTCATCTAAAGAAGATGAATGCCAGGGATGTTATGGCATATGTTGAACTTAAAAAAAGATACCTTCCGTTCATTTTAAAGAAAGGGAAAAAACTTTTAACTAATGACATACAAAATATAAGTCTCTGTAAACCCGATATTTTCCAAATAATAGGCAGGCTTCGGGATATGGGTGTAAAAACAGCAATAATAACTACTAATTCCAAAGCTAATGTGAAACTTTTCCTGGAAGCACATAATGTTGATGCATTTGATTTGATTTTAAGTGCCGCAATGTTTGGCAAGGAATCAAAGATGAAGAAAATTGTAAAAAAGGAAAAGATAAAACTACATGAATTTCTTTATGTGGGAGATGAAATAAGGGACATAACAGCTGCAAGGCATGCAGGCATGGATATAGCATCAGTAGGCTGGGGTTATAATACAGTTGAAAGTCTTAAAAAAAATGAACCGGATTATTTAATATTCGAACCCTCTGAGCTTATAGAGATTTGTCAGGGGACATATGTAAAGGGGATATAAAAGTTTATGAACAAAATGATTTATACAATAAAGCCTGAATATCACGATATTGAAAACTTGAATAAAATTTTAGGAGACCATCACGAAATACAATTTGTATCCTTTATGGGAGTAGATATAGGCGGAAACGGTACAGACGAAAAAATACCCGTTAAATTGTTTATAAAGGATATGGAGGAAATGCTTAGATACGGCATACAGACAGACGGATCCAGCGTTGAACTTCAGGGTATAGCTGATTTAAGCGACGCCAGGGTTGATCTGCTGCCGGATTGTGACTGCACATGGTTTGTGGATTATAATTACGAATACTATAATGATGAAAACGGACTTCCAACTGGAACCTTAAAAATTCCTTCCTTTATTGTCCACAATGACAAAATGGTATGTTCCAGGTCAATTCTTAAAAGAGCTGAAAATAATTTTAAAAAAGAAATAAATAATTTATTAAAAAAAGCTCCTCATATTACAGGGTCCTTAGGGTTTAATTATTATGAGGCGGAAGAGGTCTTATTGACTGTTGCCACTGAACTTGAAATGTGGGTAAAAACACCGGAACAAAGAGCTGATTTTGAAGAACTGCATGCATCCCAGGTACTAAAGGAGCAGTACTGGAAAAGAACAACGGGAACTGTAAGGACAGTTTTGGAAAAAATAATGGGATTAATGGAATGCTATGATTTAAAACCGGAAATGGCACATAAGGAAGTTGGTGGCATTACCAATAGAATAGATGCAAAGGGAAGAATAACCCACGTAATGGAGCAGCTAGAAATTGACTGGAGATTTTCAAATCCTCTCCAGGCAGCTGACAATGAAATTTTCATAAAGGAGCTAATTGAAGACCAGTTCAGATATAACGGTTTGGAAGTATTATTCAAAGCCAAGCCCATAGAGGGTGTTACGGGAAACGGAAAGCATACTCACTTGGGGGCAGCAGTAAGGCTTAAAGATAATAGAAAAATAAATTTATTTTCTCCCGAAAACATGAAAAAGGATTATTTAAGCGAAATAGGCTATGGTGCCCTTATGGGCATACTGAAAAATTATGAAGTAATAAATCCCATAGTGTCTGCTGCAAATGATGCCTTTAACAGGCTTAAACCCGGATTTGAAGCCCCTGTGTGCACTGTAACCTCCTTGGGAGGCACCAAGGATGCACCTTCGAGAAACCGGTCTGTTTTAATTGGCCTAATCAGAAATATTGACAATAAAAGTGTAACCAGGTTTGAATTAAGGTCTCCTAATCCTTATTCCAACACTTACCTTGTTATAGCTGCATGTATCCAGGCAATGTTAGACGGAATAGTGTCAGTAATCGATGCAGGAATGGATTGCCGGATGCTGGAGAAAGAAATATCAAAAAAATACGGCGAGGATGGGATCTACCTGGAAAAGTTCCGGGAATACAGAAGCGAATTTGATGTATTTGTGTATTATTCACAGGAAGAAAGAGATAAACTTTACGGAAAGGCACCCACAACCCTTTGGGAAAATATAAATGCATTTTCCTCTAACCAGATTAAACAGCAGGTTTTGAAAAAGGGCGATGTTTTTACGGAAGAAATCATTAATTCCTTCAGAATATCAACAGCGGAAAAGTGGAAAAATGAGCTTGCAGGAAGGATAATACATGATAATATAGTACTGCTAAAAACATTTGTGAAACTCCATAGCGAGTCAGACCACGCTACAGATTTGGATGTCGTAAATTGGGAGAAGATTGTTTATTTAAAAACAAAGCTTATGAAGGACAGCATGACTAAAAAGTGTATATTTACCAAGATTAAAACAGCAATATCCCAGGGAGATTATGATACAGCATCTGATTTGCAAATACAGATGAATGAAAAAATGTCTGAAATAAGAACACTTTACATTGGGTATAAAAACAACATATTCTAAGGAAGAGAGACAACCTTCTTCACAAGGGACAGTCTTTGCAGGCGCGGAGAATGTCCCTGTTTTTTGGTTTTTTATAATTTATTTGTTTATTTATTAATTTCCACAAAATGTTGTTTACAAAACTGTTAACATGTGATAAAATTAGCCTGATAAACGTATTCTTGCTTATTGGGTAAAGCAAGACTGCGTTTATAAAAATATTTGCACATATCAGGATAGCGTTATTAATGGGTTATGGGTTGGACTAAATTATTTGGGTTAGTATTAATTTATCCTGATGCATTGTGCTAAACAAATTATGGAGGAGAATTATGAGTAAGGTTCCAAGAGAAAAGAAAGAGGCAACATTAGGAATTTCTTTAATCCCGGTAATTGTTATCATCATCGCATTAGCCTATGCTATAATAGTTTTAGGCGCAGACCCCCACATTCCTATTTTAGTAGGCGCAGCGGTAGGATCGTTGATAGCTGTTTTTGGTTTAGGCTATACTTGGGAAGAAGTTGAAAAAGGTATTATTGACTCAATAGGCAGCGTTATGCAGGCAATCTTAATACTTGCTATAATCGGTATGTTAATCGGTACATGGATTGGCGGAGGTGTTGTACCTACATTGATTTATTATGGATTGCAGATATTATCACCAACATTTTTCTTAATTACAGCTTTGTTATTGTGCAGTGTTGTTTCCTTAGCAACAGGATCTTCATGGACTACTGCAGGAACAGTTGGTGTAGCACTTATCGGTATAGCACAAGGACTTGGAGTTTCACCGGCATTAGCAGCAGGCTGTATAGTATCCGGAGCATATTTTGGTGACAAAATGTCTCCTTTGTCAGATACAACTAACCTGGCACCGGCGATGGCAGGCTCTACATTATTTGACCACATTAGACACATGATTTATACAACTGGTACTGCTTATGTAATTGCAGCAGTATTATACATTATATTAGGGTTGCAATACAGAGGCAAATCAATTGACGCATCAGAAATTAACGGTATATTAACAGCAATTGAAAGTATTTATTATATTAACCCCTTATTCTTACTGGTTCCTGTTATTACAATCGGTGCCGTTGCCATGAAGGTACCGGCAATCCCGGGACTTCTTTTAGGAGTTGTAATGGGAGCATTCTGTATGTTCTTCCAGGGCGCAGGGGATATAGGAAGCATTGTTGATGCTATTCATTATGGAGTAGGTGCTGAATCAGGTCATGTAATGGTTGATGATTTGCTATCAGGCGGCGGTATGGATTCAATGATGTGGACTATATCACTCATTATGTGTGCTTTGACCTTCGGCGGTGTTCTTGAATCAACAGGAATGATGGCAGCTATAGCAAACAAGATGCTGGGATTTGCAAAGAGCACAGGATCATTAATTCTTGTTACTAATTTATCCTGCTTGTTTGTAAATGTGCTTTGTGCAGACCAATACTTGGGAATTGCTTTACCGGGTAAAATGTTCAAAGATGCTTATGCAGAAAGAGGGTTAGCTCCAAGAAACCTGTCACGTTGTCTTGAGGATACAGGTACCATGACATCGTCTCTTGTACCATGGAATACATGCGGTGCTACCATGGCATCATTCTTGGGAGTAGCAACATTTGCATATGCTCCATTTGCATTCTTAAACTTACTTTGCCCGATAGTATCAATTATTTTCGGATACACAGGAATCACGATGATGACACTTGAGGAAGACCCTGCATCACCACAATATAAACATAAGATGAAAGTTAAAAAATCTCCTAGAGAATTAGAAGAGTGGATAAGAAATTACCAGGCTAAAGCACAAGCAGTTCAATAAGAACTAAATAATAACCCTGCAGGCCGACTGCGGGGTTTTTTATTAAATATTTGACAATTTACGGCATTCAATATATTATATTTTTAAGAATGTAATGGGGGTAGATTAATTGGCCAGAGGGAGTACATTTGATAAAGAATTATATAAACTTGCAGATAATGAAGACAATATTGAAGCTGTCAGAGAAATACTTCTGAAGGATATTAACAATACCTTTGATTATAAATTAAAAATTGACAAGCTGCTTAAGTTTTCAAAGGAAAATAATCTAAGCCGGTCTGAAGCCTGGGGCTATTATTATCTGGGATGGCATCATTTTGATATTTCTGAATATGAAAAGGCAGTAAATAAATTTTTAATTTCATATGATCTGTTTGATAAGCTTAACAATTCATATGAAATCGCATATGCCTGCAATGGATTGACAAATGCCTACTGCCGCATGGGACAATACAAATTATCAAATGAATGGGGTCTAAAGGGAATCTCCTTTTGTGATGATACCGGTAACAAAGAGGCAATGATTATACTCCTTCTTAACACTTGTACCAACTACATACAAATGGAGTATTATGACAAAGCATTGGATATGCTGGAAAGCATAGAAGAAATGGATTATATATTAAATACAACTCAAAAAATCTCATATCTGCTGTCAAAAGCAGAAATTGAAATAAATATCGGAAATCCGGAAAATGCATTTGAAATTATTGATAAGGCAATGGAAATAGAGTCAGATGCAAAGCTTAATGCAGACATAAGCGAAATGCTTAAGCTTAAGGGCATGGCTTATTTAAAAACAGGCAAATATGATTTGGCAGAGGAACAGTTTAAAAGTTCCTTTGATATAAGTGTCAAATATGACTTAATGTATGAAAAATGTTCAGCCATGCTTGAATGGTCAAAATTATATATGATCACAAAAAATGATGAAGATGCAATAAAGCTGCTGGACGAAATCATAATCATCAGTTCATCCAAAAAATATAATCACATAATGAGAGAAGCATTTCATTCTTTGTACTTGGTTTATAAAAGGCAGGATAATACTGAAAAGGCACTGCACAATCTTGAAGAGTACACAAAGGTTGATGATGTAATGTATGATTATGAGCAAAGTCAGCTCATGGCAAAAATGAGCTTAAACTACGTAAAACGTACAGCAGAGCAATATAAAAGGCTTGCAACCTATGACCAGCTGACCAAGTTCTTAACAAAACTGGAAATACAGAAGATTGGTTATAAAATTTTTGAAGAGCATAAGGATAAAAAGACAAAATTCAGTTTAATGATGATGGATTTGGATAATTTCAAAGATGTAAATGATACCTACGGCCACATTTATGGAGACAAGGCCATGAGCCTTGTGGGAGAAGTCATTACAAAGAGCATAAGAAATTCAGATTATATAGGCAGATTCGGCGGTGATGAGTTTTTGCTCATATGCCCTGGAG
>Ga0208458_1000900_pt1 | contig 27400 bp, 23 predicted proteins | sample AD_UKC085_MetaG_FD_184432 | JGI IMG/M metagenome (GOLD analysis project Ga0208458, IMG submission 184432) | Active sludge microbial communities of municipal wastewater-treating anaerobic digesters from USA - AD_UKC085_MetaG (SPAdes) (version 2) | ecosystem: Engineered > Bioreactor > Anaerobic >... | reverse complement strand
TACACTTCCCCATGAAAATGAATGAGCGTGGCCTAATTCCTGATGACGATTTCTGGTCTAGTTTACAATGCCGATTTACATGCCAAGTTTCATGATTTTCTTGAGCAAACCTATCCCAGGGTCCATGCTACATTGAAACGTGAAGTAGTGGCTGGCCATAGCCTTCTCTACACATGGATGGGGCAAGACGAAAAGGCTGATCCCATTCTTCTCGCTGCACACATGGATGTGGTGCCTGCCGACCCTGAGTCACAAGGCGTCTGGGAATATCCCCCGTTTGAAGGACGCATTTCTGACGGATATATCTGGGGCAGAGGCTCCCTCGACGACAAGTGCAGTGTGATGGGTATTCTGGAGAGCCTTGAAAAATTACTCCAAGAAGGTTTTACGACACACCGGACTATGTATATTGCCTTCGGTCACGACGAGGAAGTCGGTGGACAGAATGGATCGGTGAAGATCGCTGCCCTCCTGAGATCCAGAGGAGTGAACTTGGATTTTGTCCTGGATGAAGGCCTCAGCATCACCGAAGGTATAATGCCTAATATGACGAAACCTGCCGCATTGGTAGGGATCGCAGAGAAGGGCTGTGTAAGCATGGAGCTTGCTGCAAAAAGTGAAGGCGGACATTCCATGATGCCCCCTCAACAAACTGCCATAGGAATTCTGAGTAATGCTGTGAGTAAGCTTGAGAAGAACCAATTCCCAACAAGGATGGAGCTGCCGGTTCAAAAGATGTTTCAGACGCTCGCACCTGAGATGCCCCTTGGGATGCGTGTCGTGTTCTCGAATCTGTGGCTCTTTGAAGGCCTTGTTAAGAAAAAGCTTGCGTCAGCACCAAGGACAAATGCCCTTGTCCGTACAACTACTGCACCCACAATATTCCAGGCAGGGGTCAAAGAAAATGTCCTGGCAACCCATGCCCGTGCAGTGGTCAATTATCGCCTGTTACCAGGTGAGACCGTTGAGATGGTAACTCAACACATAAGAAAGACCATAAACGATCCGAGTATTGAGATAAAGGCACTTGAGGGATTCAGGGATGATCCATCACCTTTTTCTGATACGAACTCATCGGGGTATCGAACAATAGAACTATCAATTCGTCAGGCATTCCCTGAAGCGATCGTAGCTCCAGGACTTGTCCTTGCTGCAACAGACAGCAGGCATTACATACCATTGGCCCGAAACGTCTATCGATTCAGTCCTATTCGCTTGACCTCGGAAGACCTGCCCAGAATCCATGGCAATGATGAGAGGATACCTGTTGAAGATTATACCAGAGTGGTGTTGTTCTACACGCAGTTCATCCGCAATGCCGGTGCAGTGCAGTGAATGGCAAGGTACGTAACGTAATATCCAAGCCATAACACCCATAATGTACTCTGATACAATACATATTCCACAACAGTATCTATGCAGAAAAATCATAGGTAGAACTCGAACAGTTATCACCGGAATCAACGGTCCAGGCAAAGCGATGCGTATGAGTTAGTATCAACAGCGGGGATCGCGCATGCCTACAACGTTATTTTGGCATATAAGCTATGGGTTAAGTATTTTAATAGCACATCCCCTTGCACTCAATATCTGGATATACTGCAATTGTGCATCGGATAACTATAGTGATATACTGCAAAAGTGCAGTATAGTAATTGTTGGCCCTCTCAACTGCATCATGTTAAGTTATATGATATTTTAAAATATAAATTACTCTAAAAGGCACTTTATGGTGGATAGGCTCGAAGAATTGCATCGAATGCAGCAAGAATCGCATGAAAAGGCTAGGCAGGATGCTATCCGTAAGTTTAAAGGAAAACAACTAGAAGAAGTTTTGAAAAAACTAGATGAACTTCATCAGCCATTAGAAGAATCATATAAGAAGTACAGGAAGATAAAGTCCAGAAATGACCTATCTGCGAAAAATGTTATACTTATAATCTTCTCGTTAATTCTAATAATTTTTATAGCAATAATCTGCATAAGATGTTTTGAATCGGTCTTATTTTTTAATACCAAATTGAATTGGGTCGCAATTTATATCTTATATCCCTTTGGAGTGTCTATTTTATTATATTTCAGCTTGGTCCGCTCCCCTAGAAATCAATGGACAGTTGATATTAAAACTGGTGAAAGGCGTGTTTATCCTAAATACGTAAGAGTATTGTTTTCATTTATCGGAGGGATAATATTGCCCATCTTCATATATGCTCCAGCAAGTGTGTGGATGAATTTTATGAATTCACATCCAATCAAATTTGATTCGACCCTTATTGAAATTAAACATCATCGAGGAAGGTATTCTGAAAGCTCATATTTATTTGATTGTAAGGTATTGGCATATAAGAAAGAAAATGAGCCACCAAGTGAAGAAAAATTAGTAATGCCTTTAGATCAACTTAGAATGCCTCTTAAGAATGGTGATAGAATAATTCTCTTAGGTAGAGAAGGTTTTGCAGGTGTCATTATTGATGAAATAAAAAAGGCCAACTAACAAATCCAGCCGACCGGCTCCGCCGGCGGCTGATCCGCACGTTATACACTGGCGAGGAGATGTAATTATGGATAAAAGCCTTGATGATCTATTAGAAGCATTAGAGATCCTTTGGAGCAGCTTTAATAACTGTAGAGCACATTTCCCTTACATACCTGAAGATGCAGTTGGTATTACATCAGCGAACACTGCTCCTTATTACGTTGCACAAGGTTTTAATATCTCATTCGTCTTTAGTGAAGGTCTTTCCAAGGAAGGGATCTTGAAGATTAATCAGATTGGGCACTGGATCAATCAGAATTTTGTAGTTAGGCTTTGTGCCTTACTTGAATCGTATCATATTTTATCAAACAGCATAAAAATTGATTTTGACATTGATGGGGCTGAACAGATCAACATTATAAGACGCTTAAGAAATTACTTTGCCCACTCATCTGGTAGGTATCATCCCGAAGATGAAGATCACAAAAAAACCATTGAACTCATTCGAGAGCATATTGGAGTACCAATTGATGGTAGGACGGAATGGCCACTCTCAATCGATGCTGTTCTAAGACCTTTGTATGAAGGTTGCGTAAGATACTCAAAGCTGAAGATGAAAAGTGTATAACCCGCAAATCCACCGGACGGCTTACAGCCGCCGGTGATCAGCACGTTAGCGTACAAATACAAATCATGGATTAATGCAATGAAGCGACTACTATTTCTGATTTTCGGCATCTTTTTTACTACAAATTCATTTGCTCAATCATCTAATCAAGAAATCATAATCAAACTCATTCTTGATAATCATTTGTTAGTTCGTGATTCTGGGGCGCCACTCTCAAGAGATTTTTTAATCAAATGCATACATGCAAAAGGAGATCATCAGTTTGAGATTGAATGTGATGATATCCTGTTCAAACACTACATCACCTTTTTTAAGGATTCCCAAAATAGGAATGTAATCTTAATAACAGAGGATGGTGCTTCTGTTGAAAACAGATGGGTGTTCGTAGTGGGGAAAAATTCATTTACCGATTTTACAAATAAGCTTTGGCCTGAAATCAATTTGCAAACCCTCAGTACAATTTTAATTAAGAAAACAGGAGATAAAAAGTATACCGAGGAGTTTATAGATAGTGTTGCTCACTCAAGTTATCGTATAAAACATCCAACCAAACAAAACCCAAACATTGAAGTTTCTTCAGGCATTCCAGATTCTTCTTGGGGCCTAAAACTTGGTGAGATTCATTGGAATGGAAATAAGTTCAAATTCAAAGCAAATGAACGCTAACAACAGCATCCAGACCGACGCGGGCTGCCGCCCGCGCTGCTGATGCCGACGTTATGCTCTTCTTGAAAGAGCGAGGCTAGTATGAATAAAATTAATGTAATAATTCTTTCTATCTTTGTTTTAGCAACATATCTGTACGCAAAAGAAAACGACGAAGCACCGAATATTCATTATGAAGATATTATAAAAGAGAACGGCAAATTGTTTGTCGCTGGAGAAATTCAGAAAGGTACACCAGTCCTCCTTCTTAGTGAAAAGGGTTCATCTACATGTTTGGCTGAAACTGCCAGTATAGAAACATATGTCCATCCTGTTGGACCGTTTAAAATCACAAATCTCAAAGTTAAGGAAGAATGCCAAGGTAAGGAATATTTTGGAGGACTGATAGGCTCTACGGGAGCACAATACCAATTCATAACTTTGACCCGTCTTCGACAGTAAATCCTCAAAAATGGTGGGTTAGCGTCTGCGGAGGCGCATAAATCCACGATCGTGATTTTCAGCGGGAAGATCATGGTGCCAACTTATTATGATATATGGCTTGACATAGCTGCATTCTGAGATGATAATGCATAGTGTCAATACAAGGAGGGCGCCATGTTCTTCCGGGAAAAGAAGACCAAAGGCTATTCCTACCTGCAGGTGGTGGAAAACCAGTGGGTAGACGGCAGGAGCCGCCAGAGGGTCCTGGGTACCCTGGGGAGACTCGACCAGCTCCGGGAAGCAGGCCACCTGGACGCCCTGCTCGCCTCCGGGGCACGGTACTCCCAGTCCCTCATGGTCCTGAGTGCCCACAAGGAAGGCCGCATGGCAGAGATATCGAAGAAGAAGATCGGCGGACCCCTGATCTTCGAGAGGCTCTGGAAAGAAAGCGGATGCGCAGAGATCATCGGCCGTCATGCGAGAGGCAGGAAGTTCGGATTCGATCTGGAGCGTGCCGTGTTCACGACTGTGCTGCACCGGCTGATGAGCCCCGGATCCGACCGGGCATGCGAGAAATGGAAAGAGGCATACCGGGTAGAAGGTGCGGACGCACTGGACCTCCAGCACTTCTACCGTGCCATGGGATGGCTCGGAAATCCCCTCGGAGAAGAAGAACAGGACGGGCTGGTCCCCTTCTCGCCCCGGTGTGTGAAAGACGTCATCGAGGAGGAGTTGTTCTTCAGACGCCGGGACCTGTTCACGACCATGGACATGATGTTCTTCGACACGACCTCCATCTACTTCGAGGGAGAAGGAGGGGACACCCTGGGAGAGTACGGGCACAGCAAGGACCACCGTCCGGATCTGAAGCAGATGGTGGTGGGTGCCCTCCTGGATGGTGAAGGACACCCGGTGTGCTGTGAGATGTGGCCCGGGAACACCACGGACGTGAACACACTGATACCGGTGGTGGGGCGTATGAAGAAGCGGTTCGGGGTGGAGCGTGCCTGCGTGGTGGCGGACCGTGGCATGATCTCGAAGGAGACGCTCTCCTGGATGGAGAACCCACAAAATCCCACGCCCTATATCCTGGGGGCCAGGATGAGAAGGGTCAAGGAGATCGACATCGAGGTGCTGGGGCGTGCCGGCCGCTACCAGGTGGTACATCCTCAGCGATCCCATGCCAAGGACCCGTCTCCGTTGAAGGTCAAGGAAGTCCTGGTTGAGGGGAGACGGCACATTGTCTGCCACAACGATGACCAGGCGGCCAAGGACGCTTCCGACCGGGAGGCAATCCTGAAGTCCCTGACGGACAAGCTCAAGGGCGGTGACAAGTCCCTGGTGGGCAACAAGGGGTACCGGCGGTACCTGAAGACCAGGGGAGAGTCGTTCGTCATCGATGAGAAGAAGGTGGCCGACGATGCCCGGTATGACGGGAAGTGGGTGCTTAGGACCAATACGGATCTCCCTGCTGCCGAGGTGGCGCTCAAATACAAGCAGCTCTGGATGGTGGAGACGTTGTTTCGCACCATCAAGTCGGTTCTTGCGACCCGGCCCATCTATCACAAGCGTGACGAGACGATCCGTGGTCATGTGTTCTGTTCGTTCCTTGCGCTCATTCTCATGAAGGAGCTCATGGGCAGGCTGGAGGATAAATCCCACTCTCTGGAGTGGAAGGACATCATCCGGGATCTGGACAACATGGACGAGGTGGAGCTGGAAGAGGATGGCAAGCGCTTTGTGATCCGCACCGGTTCATCGGGTTGTTGCGGGAAGGTGTTCCAGGCAGCAGGTGTTACCATACCGCCCACGATCAGGCAGGTGCAGTAGCGACACAGGAGGCTTCTACTGACTGTCATTTCCTGGTGCCAAAGCCAACATGCTGCCTTCTATCATGCTGATATCAAAGAGCTTTCAAAATCCAACTGTCGAAGTTGGGTTTGAAGGAATTCAAAGATCCTTTGTTGGCAAAGAAGATTGCTAATGATGCAAAGAAATTCGAACATCCTAATTGCCTAGATATTTTTCGAATATCGGGTGAGTTAACGTCTTTCTGGCAAGTGCCAGATCAGAGAAATAATATATTTATTGCTCAAGCGAAGCGTCATGCTTTTATTCACGGCCCTCTCTTCGTTTATATGAATAACAAAACATTTGCCCTCAAAGGTGGCTGTACACATGATATTAGAACCTTTTCTATAAATGGAAGACTCTACATCAATTATACTTATTCAGGGTGTGATAATGGTGAGGTAGTGATACTTATCTATGATCTTTCAGGAGAAGAGCCTGTTCGTGTCTATGAAAATGGTTATTGGTCAACATAAGATTAGCATAACCATTCAATCCAGCGGACGGAGTACTTCCGCCGCTGATCCTCACGTTCCAATGTGATGATAACTGCGATTAATCGGTGGTCATCATGCCTTGGGATCATTCTGAAGATTACGCAAAAAAATTGTCGGTCTTGTTAGATTGAAGAAATTGAAGATACTGCGCCAAACTATCCGGTCAGAGCCTTGAGTATAAACAGCATTGATTTGAAAACACAATCCTCACTCCAGCTCGAACCTCCTGTTGAATGCAAGAAATCCAAGCCAGCTCCCCTCCACCTTGAGTTTCCCCGAAGCCAGGGCCTTGAGCGGGGTCGTCACCTTGGTCGCCATCTGCCGGTAGGTCAGGGCGTCCACAATGAGCGTGGCCACGGGCTCGGGCGTGCCGGGAAGCGGGTCGCCCTCAATCACCTCGGCGATGCCCTTTCTCACCGTCACGATGAACCGCTTCTTTTCGTCCGGGAACACGTAGTACACCGTCTCGTGCACGTCCATGGCCTTCTCGGCGTCGAGCCTGGTGGCCATGATGGTGAAGATGGCATCCAGCGGGACATTGGCAACGATGTTCTCGTCGAGCTTGGGTGGAGGTGTCTTCTCGATGCCGTGCCTTATCTCGTAAGCCGACTCCAGGAGGTAGCCCCTGCCGTTGAGGTTGTACAGGGTGGAGGCCAGCCGCTCGTAGCCCACGGCCAGCTTTTCGTTCAGCGCATCCTTCATGCCCCCCTCGGCCATACCGCTGTCCCTGAGCTTGGAGAGCAGGTGGATGGCCCAGCGGTAATCGCCCGCATGCAACGCATCGTCCGCCAGCGCAATGACCTTTTCCGGTCCGCCCATGAGCGCGATCTCCTTACTTGCAGCCTCTTTGACCTTCATGGGGTAGAGCCGGTCCGGCCTGCCGTCGAACCAGCCCAGGTTGTTGGTGTAGACCGCCCGGGCGGACCAGTCCACCTGCCCGTAGTACTCGGTGGTGTAGTGGAGGCCGGCCAGGTGAGGCGGCAGCGCGACGCTCTCCGCGATGGCGGCCATGTCGTAGCCCTTGTTGGCGAGCCTCACGGTCTCGTCCCTGACCCACTGGATGGCGTCCCGGTAGTTGGTCAGTATGGTTGCGATCTCCTGTGCCCCGTGCACGGGCACGGTGTGGCAGGGTGCGAGATGCTCGGGGTTCAGAGCGCGCATGGCGTCGATGCTCTCGATCCACCCGTCGATGGGCCGCGGGCTCGCGCCGCGGATGGTGTAGAGGTTCGGGAAGGTCCAGTAGAAGTTGTCCGCCGCGATGAGGGTCCGGTCCGCGGGTATCCAGACCACGAGCTGGTCGTGGGTCTCGCCCGGCGCCTCGATGAGCCGGATCTCCACGCCGCCGAAGGTGAGGGTCTTCGTACCGGAGAAGGTGTGCGTGGGCAGGCGGATGCCCGCGCCCTCCTGGGCGGCCCTGATGTCGGTGCGCCGGCCGATGCCGTTGCAGGGCAGGTCGTCCAGGCTCGCGTGGTCTCCGAACTGGCGGCGGCCCCGGATGGTCTCGATGGGCAGGAAGACCTGGTACTGCTTGTAGAAATGGTCCGTGAAGGTGTCCGTGGCCCAGATCTGCGGCCTGTCGTCCATCCACAGGGACGCGCCCCCGATGTGGTCGATGTGGCTGTGGGTGAAGATAACGGCCTTCACCGGCCCGGCCGGCGCGCTGGCGAGGAGGTCTCGCTTCGCCGCCTCACCCCGCTTGGGGCTCATGAGGGCGTCCACGATGACGTTGCCCTCGGGCGTGTGGACGAGGATCTCGTTGGCCAGGTCGTACCCGACGGCGGCCCAGACATGCTCGGAGATCCTCTCGATGCGGGGCTGGCCGATGAGCTCGCACTGCCTTTTCATGAGGTCCGGGCCCGGCAGGGCCTCCCTTATCTGCCGGATCTTGGGTGCGCAGCTGATGCACAGTACCAGGGACAGGACAAGAACTATCCGGGAAAGGCTCATCATACGGGCAGACTCCTTTTGCTGGGGATTACCGAAACAATAACGGTAAGGATGCTACAGGGCAAGGACAGGCCGTTTCATTCCTTCATGGTCACCCGCACCCGCACGATACGGTTGCCGCGCATGCGCTCGATGCGGAACTGCATGCCGTCGAAGGTGACCGTGTCGCCCTCCTCGGGGATGCGGTCGAGCTGCGCGTAGATGAGCCCGGAGAGCGAGTCGTAGTCGTCCGGGAACTCGCGGTCGATGGTGCGCTCCAGGTCCAGCAGGCTCATGTTGCCCGTGACCACGAAGCTCGTGCCGCTCACCGGCACGATGGGTGGGCGCACGATGTCGTGCTCATCCGCGATGTCGCCCGTGATCTCCTCGATGATGTCCTCCAGGGTGATGCCCCCCTTGACCGTGCCGTACTCGTCCACCACGAAGGCCATGTGGAGGCGCATGTCCTGGAAGTCCACGAGCTGGGTGAAGATGGACTTGGTCTCCGGCACGAAGTGGGCCTCGCGCAGGCAGTCCTTCACGTGGAAGGCCTCCCTCCTGGGCAGGTGCGCCCAGATGTCCCTGATGTGCAGGTACCCCACGATGTTGTCGGGCGCATCCCTGTATACCGGGTACCGGCTGAAGCTCTTGGTGGTGATGACCTGGAGGATCGCGTCGAAGGTGCTGTCCTCGGAGACGAGGATCATGTCGGGCAGCGGCAGCATGACCCTGCGCACCGGCACTTCGTCCAGCTCCATGATGGCGGCCATCATCTTGGCCTTGGAGGCCGGGAGGAACCCCTCCTTGTGCCCCATGGCGATGACCGAGCCCACGTCCTCCTCGGAGAACTCCGGGTGTTTCCCGGGCTTCAGGCCGAAAAGCAGGAGCACTGCCCTGGCGATCAGGGTGAAAACCCGGACAAAAGGGTTCAGCAGGGAGATGATGAGTCTCATGGGCTGGGAGAACAGCAGGGTGACCATGTCCGGCCGGTAGGCCGCGATGGTCTTGGGCGTGATCTCCCCGAACACGAGCAGCAGGATGGTCATGGCTATGGTGGCGTAGAGGATTCCCCGCTCGCCGAAGAAGGAGATGAACAGGGCCGTGGCTATGGACGAAGCGAGCACGTTGACGAAGTTGTTGCCCAGCAGGATGGCGCTGATGAGCCGTTCCGGCTCCTTCAGGATGTCCTCGACGATCTTCGCCCGGGCGTTGCCTTTTTCCGTCAGGGTCCGCAGCCGGAACCGGTTGGCCCGCATGTAGGCGGTCTCGGTGCCGGAGAAGAACGCGGACATCAGGATGAGGACGACGAGCGCCACCGTGTAGATGATGGTGTCACCTCCGGTCATCATGTCGTCCCACCCCCCCCGCTTCAGTCGAACAGGACCATCTGCCCCGGCCTGTCGGTCCTCGCCCGCTCCACGGTCTCGCTCGCGCACCGCGCCGGAATGCGGTCGATGAACCCCGAGCACTCCCCGGTCGGACATACGAGGTACAACCGTTCCCTCGCCCTCGTCATGGCAACGTAGAAGAGGTTCTTCTCCTCCTCCGGGTCGGCGCCCGTCAGCGGGAACACCCCCGGTGCCAGGCCCGCCACGAACACGCACCCGAATTCGAGGCCCTTGGCCGCGTGGGCCGTGATGACGTGGACCTTCTCGCCGCCCAGGCCGCCCTGGTCGCTGCTCAGCCTGAGGAACTCCACGAAGGCCTCCGTGTCCTCGCCGAAGAGCCGGGCGTAACGGTAGAAGGCATGCCCGGCGTCGAGGGCGGGGAGCCTGAACAGCCCGGAGGCCTCGATCGCGGATATGCGCTCGGTCAGGGCACCCGAACAGCCGTCGAGAAAGGCCCGGGCCTGCCCACCATGCCCCTTGGCGAGTGCCTCCCAGCCGTCGCCGGTCAGGAGCGCAATGCGCTCGCGGATGCCCTTCACCTCGGCCAGGGGCCGTGCATAGGCCGTATCGCAGGGGATACCGGCCCGGGAGAGCGCCTCCAGAATCGGCGAGGCCTGGGCCCGCGTGCGCACAATCACGGCCATGTCGCTCAGGGGGACCTCTGCGGTGGCCTTGTCAACGGCCCGGTGGGACAGTCCGCCGTTCAGCGCCTCGATTTCGCGGGCAATGAACTCGTACGGCCTGTCCGAGCGCACGATGCGGACAGGCTCACCGCTGCGGGTGATAGAGACCGCGTCGGTCCCGATGAAGGCGTTGGCGGCCCTGGCAATGGCGCTGCCGAAGCGGTAGGTGGTGGCCAGGTGGATCCGGCAGCACCCGGGATGGCCCCTGATGAAATCGTCGAAGGACGCGGGGCTGCTCCCCCGGAACCCGTAGATGGCCTGGTGCGGGTCGCCGATGACCATGACGCTGGCCGCATCCCGCGAGAGTGCCTCGAGGAAGGCATACTGGAGCGGGTTGATGTCCTGGAACTCGTCCACCATGACATGGTTCCATCGCTTCGTGCACGTACCGGTCTGCATGAACCGCAGCGCCTCTTCGATGAGTCCCTCGTAGGTATAGTAGCCCTGCGACTTCAGGACGGCAAGGAGCCCGGACTGCTCCCGGTCCAGGGGTCTCGCCGTGCCCTGGCGGAACAGGAGATCGTCCACCCATGTTTTCACGTCCGGATCGATGGCCGGGGAGGCCACCTGCTCCAGCATGGCCTCGTCGGCCACTTCGAAGTCGATGCCTGCCTCCCTGAGGATCCGGGCGGCAAGGGAATGGAAGGTACAGACCTCGACGGCTGCATCTCCAAGCCTCTCCGCGATCTCCCGCGCCGCACGGGTGGTGAAGGTGACGGCCAGGATGTCCGTCTGAGAGCTTTCCATGAGCGCCCTGATGCGCTCCACCAGGACCCGGGTCTTGCCGGTTCCCGGTCCCGCGACAACGGCCAGGCGGCCTTCTCTCCATGCACAAACCTGCTGCTGGTCCGCATTCAGACCGGGCTTCTCACCGGCCGGCACGGCAGGTTGCGGGTCCTTTTTCTTCCTGATCGTTCTCTTCCGTGCAGGCATTCCCTCGATACCTCCCCTGAAGAGCATGTCCCGCTCGTTGTCCGCGAAGACCTTGACCCGGCCGAACCTGCCGTCGTACCCCGGCTCCTTGTGCACCTCGCCCGCGCGCATGCGCCTGACGGCAAGGGCAAGGGTCTCGCCTGCCACCGAGGCGATCCGGGCCGGGTCGGTGTCGAGCAGCAGGGGCAGCTCTCCCCCGAGGCGGGCGCATATCTTCTCGTGGGCATCCATCACCTTCTTCGTGGGGGAGGCCACCTGCATGATTTCTGCCATGATCTCGGCCAGGGGAATGAGCGGGAAGAACGGCTTCGCGCTGACGGGCCTTTCGCCCTCGGGGCGCCCTGCGAGCTCCTCCACCCGGCTCAGCACGCCCACGGTGAGCGGGCGGCCGCACACCGGGCACCTGCCGCCGAGCTCCCTTGTCCGGTGCGGCTCGAGAACCACGCCGCAGTCCCTGTGCCCGTCCAGGTGGTACTTGCCCTCCTCGGGGAAGAACTCCACGGTGCCGAGCAGACCCTCGCCCGTGGCCATGGCGCGGCGTATGGCGAAGTAGTCGAGCTCGGCGTCGAAGGCCGTGGCCTCCCGGCCGAGCTTGTCCACGGAGTGGGCGTCCGAGCAGGAGACGAGACGGTAGCGGTCCAGGCTCTTCACCATCCAGTTCATGGGCGGGTCCGAGGAGAGCCCGGTCTCCACGGCGAAGACGTGGGGGTCGAGGTCCAGGTAGCACTCTGCAATGGAGTCGAAGCCGCTCTTGGACCCCATGGCAGAGAACCACGGCGTCCATATGTGGGCCGGGATCAGGAAAGTGCCCTCGCCCGCCTCCAGCACGATCTCCAGGAGGTTGCGCGACGTGATGCCCAGGATGGGCCTGCCGTCTGAGAGGATGTTGCCCACCGCGGCCAGGGAAGCGGAGATCTTCTTTGCCGCGCCGATGTCCGGCGCGCCGATCACGTGGTGCACCTTGCGCACCTTGTCTCCCTGTTTATAGATGGTGCTGATCTCCCCGGTCAGGAGGAACCGGGTCGGGCAGTCGCCGCTTCTGCACCGGTACAGGCCGGGCTCGGCCTCGACGAGCTCTTCCTCGATCTCCTGCATCCAGGCGGGGTGGGTGAGGTCCCCGGTGCCCAGCACCCGGATTCCCTTGCGCAGCGCGCCCTCGGCCAGGGCGGGGATGGTCAGGCCCGAGCTCGTGGCACGGGAATAGCGGGAGTGGATGTGCAGGTCACAGTAGAACCTCATGGTGCGTCCTTCGTATGGTTCCCGGCTCCCCGCGATGTGTTGTCTTGCCGTGGGTGATCGGTTCTGCTATGAAGGCGGGTATATGAGCTCGTATCTAAAGTATATTGCATTGCTTTTGGTCTGTATCGGGATAGTAGCATGCCAGCAGGAGAATCACAAGGAACTTGTCCCCGGGGCATCCGGCACCGAGCCGCCCGCAGCTGAACAGCCCGCCTTCGGCGACGTGCTCGTGCTCTCCTCCATCGGCGACGCCAGCAACCTCATCCCCATGCTTGCCAGCGACAGTGCGTCCCACGAGGTAGCGGGCCTCATCTTCAACGGCCTGGTGAAGTACGACAAGGACTACAACATCGTGGGCGACCTGGCCCGGTCATGGGACATAGAGAACGACGGCCGGCTCCTGCGCTTCCACCTGCGCAACGACGTGCTCTGGCACGACGGCGAGAAATTCACGGCGGGCGACGTCATGTTCACCTACCAGCTCATCATCGACCCCAAGACGCCCACTGCCTATGCCGAGAAATACAAGCTCGTGAAGAACGCACGCGTCATCGACGAGTACACCTTCGAGGTCGAGTATGAAAACCCGCTGGCCCCTGCGCTCATCAGCTGGGGGTCCCTGCAGATGCTTCCCGAACACCTGCTCAAGGGACAGGACATCGCCGGTGCCCCCTTTGCCCGGAGCCCCGTGGGCACCGGCGCCTTCCGGTTCGTGAGCTGGCAGACCGGGCAGAAGATCACGCTGACAGCCAACGAGACCTACTTCGACGGCATGCCTTTTCTCATGGGGATCAATTACCGCATCATCCCGGACCAGAACACCGAGTTCCTGGAACTCAAGGCCGGACACATCGACATGATGGGGCTCACCCCCCTGCAGTACCTCCGCCAGACGGACACGCCCGAGTTCACGAAGATGTATGCCAAGTACAAGTACCTCTCCGACGGCTACACCTACCTGGGCTTCAACCTGAAGAAGAAGCCCTTCGACGACATCCTGGTGCGTCAGGCCGTCGCGCACGCCCTCGACAAGGAGGAGATCATCAAGGGTGTCCTCATGGGTCTCGGCGAGGTGGCCACGGGCCCGTACAAGCCGGGCACCATGTGGTACAACGACGACGTCCCCCGGTATCCCCATGACCCGGACAGGGCGAGGCGGCTGCTCATGGATGCGGGATTCCTGGACCGCGACGGCGACGGCGTCGTGGAGAAGGACGGCAGGCCGTTGGTCCTGAACGTCATCACCAACCAGGGCAACCCCCTGCGGGAGAAGACCGCCCAGATCATCCAGCAGCGCCTCAAGGCCGTGGGCATCGAGGTGAAGATCCGCATCATCGAGTGGACCGTGTTCCTGAAGCAGTACGTGGACAAGGGCAACTTCGACGCGGTGATCCTGGGCTGGAACATCCTCCAGGACCCGGACTTGTTCAACGTCTGGCACTCGAGCCAGGCAGCCGCCGGGGGGCTCAACTTCGTGGGGTATGAGGACGGGGAGGTCGACCGGCTGCTCGTCGACGGCAGGCAGACCTATGACGACGCCAGGCGCAAGCAGTGCTACGACCGCATCCAGGTGATCCTTGCCGAGCAGCAGCCCTACGTGTTCCTGTACGTGCCGTACGGCCTGCCCGCGGTGAGTTCGCGCATCAAGGGCATCGTCCCGGCACCTGCGGGCATAACCTACAACCTGGAGAAGTGGTACGTGCCCAAGGGCATCCAGAAGTACACCGCCCTGCAATAGGGGGAGACACCCGTGCTGCGTTACCTGATCAGGCGCCTGGCGATTCTCATCCCCACCTTCATCGGCATCACGCTCGTGTGCTTCGCGGTCATCCACCTGGCCCCCGGCTCACCCACGGACCTGCAGACCCAGATGAACCCGGACATCACGCCCCAGGCCATCGAGCAGCTCAACGCCCACTACGGCCTGGACAAGCCCCTGGCGACCCGGTACGTCCTGTGGATGAAGAACCTGGCGATGCTCGACTTCGGCAGGTCCATAAGCTCCGATGCCAGGCCCGTGTGGGACAAGATCAGGGAACGGCTGCCCATAACGATCTACATCAACATCTCCTCCATGGTCATCATCTTCCTGGCGGCCATTCCCCTGGGCGTGGTCTCGGCACTGCGGCGGGGCAGCGCGACGGACCGGTCCATCACGGTCTTCGTGTTCATCGGCTTTTCCATACCCGGGTTCTGGCTGGCGCTCATCTGCATGGACCTGTTCGGGGTGAGGCTCGGCTGGCTTCCCATCTCGGGCATCCACTCGGCCGAGTACGCGAGCCTGTCCCTGTGGGGCAAGGCCATGGACACCACGCGCCACCTGTTCCTGCCGGTCTTCATCTCGGCCTTCGGCTCGCTGGCGGGCATGAGCCGCTACATGCGCTCCAGCATGCTGGAGATCATCCGGCAGGACTACATCCTCACGGCCCGTGCCAAGGGCCTGCCGGAGCGTACCGTGATCTACAAGCACGCCATGCGCAACGCGCTGCTGCCGGTCATCACCATCCTGGGCCTGTCCATCCCCGGGCTCATCGGCGGCAGCGTCATCTTCGAGAGCATCTTCGCCATCCCGGGCCTGGGCAAGCTCTTCTACGAGGCCATCATGATGCGCGACTACAACATGATCATGGGCAGCCTCACCATCGGCGCGGTGCTCACGCTGCTGGGCAACCTCATCGCGGACATCTGCTACAGCATCGCGGACCCGCGCATACGGGTGGCCTGAGGTGGGGTTCTTCTCCCGTCTCATCCGTGACCGGTTGGCCGTGGCCGGCCTGGCCATCGTGCTCGGGTTCTTCGTGATGTCCCTGCTCACGCCCGTGGTCGCGCCCTACGACCCGGCCGCCATCGACGTGGACAACATCCTCGCACCGCCTTCGGCACGGCACCTCTTCGGCACCGACGACCTGGGCAGGGACGTGTTCACCCGCATGCTCTACGGCGCGGGGATCTCGCTGAAGGTCGGGTTCGTGGCCGTGGGCATCGCGGTGGTCATCGGCACGTTGCTGGGCGCCGTGTCAGGGTACTATGGCGGGATCGTCGACATAGTCATCATGCGCTTCGTGGACATCATGCTGTGCTTCCCGTCGTTCTTCCTCATCCTGGCCGTCATCGCCTTCATGGAGCCGTCCATCTTCAACATCATGGCCGTCATCGGCTTCACCTCGTGGATGGGCATCACGCGCCTGGTGAGGGCCGAGTTCCTGAGCCTCAAGGAGCGCGACTTCGTCCTGGCGGTCAAGGCCATGGGCGCAGGCGCCCCGCGCATCATCTTCGGCCACATCCTGCCCAACGCCATGGCCCCGGTCCTAGTGGCCGCGACGCTGGGCATCGCGTCGGCGGTACTCACCGAGAGCGCCCTGTCCTTCCTGGGCATCGGCGTGCAGCCGCCCACGCCAAGCTGGGGCAACATGCTCACCCAGGGACAGAGCGTGCTGGGCATCGCCTGGTGGCTCTCCTTCTTCCCGGGCATGGCGATCCTGGTAACGGTCCTCGGCTACAACCTGCTCGGAGAAGGAATCCGGGACGCCATCGACCCGAGACTGAGGCAGTAGGGGTACGCATGATCGACACGTTCAAGAAACTCTTTTCGCGGGCCGACGATCCCCGGGCCACCGAAGGCGGTGCCGGCAGGCACCGTATTGCCGTGGCCACCTGTGCCCTGCTCCTCGAGATGGCCGCCGTGGACGGCGAGTTCAGCGGCGAGGAGCAGGACGTCATCCTGCATGCCTTGACGTCCACTCACGGCTTGGGCGCCGACGAGGCGCGGTCCATCATGGAGGCCGCCCGGGCCGAGCTCGAGGGCAGCATCGACCTGTGGCAGTTCGCCAGAATCATCAACAAGGAATACTCCGTGGAGGAGAAGGTACAGACAATAGAGGCCGTCTGGAGGGTCATCTATGCCGACGGCAGGCTCGACGGGCATGAAGACCACCTGGTGCACCGCCTCGCCGACCTGCTGCGCCTGTCCCACAGCCAGCTCATCGAGGCAAAGCTCAGGGTGAAGAATTCCTAGGGCGTCTTCCTCCCCAGGATGGACCAGTAGAGGTTCACCCCGCCGACGCTGAAGTATTCGATGGCTTCCATCTCGCACCCGGCACCCTTCACCAGGGCGGGGTAATCCCACACCGGGTGGAACACCGCCTCGGTGGTGGTGCTGTAGAAGGTGATGGCACAGTACCAGTTCAGCCTCTGCACGATCCCTTTCCACCCCGTACCGGGCAGGACGAATTCGCCTACCACGAGATGCCCCCCCGGCTTCACCATGGTGCCGAGGTGGTTCGCCACCTCCCTGACCCGTGTCTCGGAGAAGACATTGAGGAAGAAGTTGGCGATGACCATGTCGTACTGCCCTGCGTCGCGGATGTTGAAGATGTCGTCGTGCACCACACGGATATGCCGGGGAGGGCCTTCCTTGTCGATACGCCTGCGGAAGTGTTTCAGCATGGTCTCGGAGAGGTCCACCGCCGTCACCTCGGCACCGAGCCTGCTCGCCTCGATGGCCTCGGTGCCGTGTCCCACGCCGGCGACGAGCACCCTGTCGCCGGGCCTGAGGTGCTTGAGCATGGCGGTCTTGCACTTCGGGATGCGCCCCAGGCTGTACACACTCCCGGTGAATTCGTACTGAAACCCTACCAGCCGGTACCCGTCCTTCATTGCATGGTCCCCCGTCTCATGCCTTCATGTCGTCATCCCGGGCAGCATAGGAGATAACGCTCCTCCGTGTCAAAGGGGAAAAGGCACGCTGGCTTCCCCCGGGACAGATTCATGAAGACACGGTGGTGGAATTCGACTATATGTTCGTGGTTACGGAGGAAAACCATGAAGAGAAGCGCGGACTTCGAGCACCTCACACCCGAGGTGCTCCTCGACAGGGTGGAGGACGCCCTGGGGCGGCGCATGACCGGGCTCACCATACCGCTGCCGAGCTACATCAACCGGGTCTACGAGCTGCAGACCCGCTCGGGCGAGCGCGTCATCGCCAAATTCTACCGCCCCGGCCGCTGGTCCCGGCAGGCCATCGAGGACGAGCACCTCTTCCTCGCCGACTGCGTCGAGGCAGAGATCCCGGTCGTCCCCCCTCTTCAGCTCCCCGGCGGCGGCACCCTGAGCGAGGCGGAGGGCACCTTCTTCGCCATCTTCCCGAAGAAGGCCGGCCGCGTTTTCGAGCTCAATGCCGACGAGGACTGGACCCGCATGGGCAGCCTGCTCGGACGCATACACCAGGCGGGCGCGCGCCGTGGAGCAAGGGACAGGATCACCCTCCACCCCGACACGTCCACCCGGGCGGACCTGGATTTCATCGTCAGGGGCGGGTTCATTACCCCGGATCACAGAAGCGCCTTCGAAGACCTCTCGTCGCGCATCGTGGAAGACATCTCCCCGCTCTTCGAGGAGACCGGGTCCATGCGCATCCATGGCGACTTCCATCGGGGAAACCTCCTGGACAGACCCGGCGAGGGACTCATGGTCATCGATTTCGACGACATGATGGAGGGACCACCGGTCCACGACCTCTGGCTGCTCCTGCCCGACCATGCCGGCAGGTCACGTCGCGAGATCGACCTCATCCTGGCAGGGTACGAGCAGTTCCGCGAATTCGACTACTCCTCCCTGCGGCTCATCGAGTGCCTGAGGTTCATGCGCATCGTCTACTACCTCGCCTGGTGCGCACGACAGGCTGCAGACTACGACTTCAGGACCAACCACCCCGACTGGGGCAGCGACACCTTCTGGCAGAAGGAGCTGCTGGACATGGGTCACCAGTACCAGGTCATCATGGAGCACAAGGTCGCCTGGGAGGAAGGCCGGTTCTTCGGGGGGTGAGGGGCTGGCTAGTAGCGCCGGCCTCCGCCGCCACCCGGGCGCCTGCCGCCCCCGGGGCCGCCGGGGCGTCTGTCTCCACCGCCACCGCCGAAACGTCTGCCGCCTCCGCCGCCGCGGCTGTCGTCTCTCGGGCGGGCCTCGTTGACGTTGACGGCCCTGCCCTTGAGTTCCTTGCCGTTCATGCCCGCGATGGCAGCCTGGCCGGCCTCCTTGGACGGCATCTCGACAAACCCGAACCCGCGGGAGTCACCGGTGAACTTATCGCGGATCACGTTGGCTGACGTCACTTCCCCGAACGCCTGGAACGCCTGCTGCAAATCATCGTTGGTAACATCGCGTGACAGGTTTCCTACAAAGATATTCATGTACTACCTCCACATTGAGTTGTGAATCTTGAGCTTCGCCGGGAGTCTACAGGGCGTTCCTGGGGTCGGACAAGCGAGAGGGCTCCTTCGAAGGCATCATCGGTTGACTATACTCCTAACCAGTGACGGAAACAACACAATCTCTTCACCCGATACCCGAAGAGATCCCCCTGTCGAGCGGGGAGCCCAAGAGGCAATGCGGACAGGCCTTTCCTCACCGCTGGATATCTCTCGAATACCATGCTATTTTGTCTTTCGGGTAGATATGAACAGGGCCAACCTCAACCGTATCGTCATAGTGGCGATGGTGCTGCTGATCACGGCCGTGTTCTTTGCCATGATCCGCCCGTTCCTCGTGGCAATCCTGCTCGCCGGCATCTTCTCGGCCATGGCCCAGCCCCTGTACAAGCGCATCGAAAAATGGTCCGGAGGCCGCTCGAATCTGGCGTCGCTCGTCACGCTCGTTTTTGTCTTCCTCATATTCTTCGCACCGCTCGTGGGACTCCTCGGCGTGATAGCCGGCCAGGCCATCAAGATCAGCCAGTCCGTGAGGCCGTTCATCGAGCAGTGGATGAGCACCCCCTCGGCATTGTCCGACCGCCTCGGGTCGCTGCCCTTTCACGAGAGCCTTGTCGCCTATGAGGGAGAGATCATCGAGAAGCTCGGAGAACTGGTGGGAAAGGTCAGCTCCTTCCTGTTCAACAGCGTGTCGTCCATAACCTTCTCCACCATAAACACCATCTTCCTGTTCTTCGTCTTTCTCTACACCATGTTCTTCTTCCTCAAGGAAGGCCGTGCGATCCTGGACAGGTTCCTGTTCTATCTCCCCCTACCCCGTGGCACGGAGAACCGCATCCTGGAGAGGTTCATGTCGGTGGCCAGGGCCGCCATCAAGGGTACCCTGGTGATCGGCGTCATCCAGGGCAGCCTCGCGGGCCTGGCCTTCTGGGTCGTGGGAATCGAGGGCGCTGTCTTCTGGGGCACCCTCATGACGGTGCTCTCCATCATACCGGCCGTGGGCTCGGCGCTGATCTGGTTCCCGGCCGTCGTCATCCTCGCCCTGACCGGGAGCTACCTCAAGGCCCTGGGCCTGCTTGCCTTCTGCAGCCTCCTGGTGGGCAGCGTGGACAACCTGCTCAGGCCGTGGCTCGTGGGCAGGGACATCAAGATGCACGAGCTCATGATCTTCCTGGGGACCCTAGGGGGGCTGAGCATGTTCGGACTCGTGGGGTTCATCATAGGACCCATCATAGCCGCGCTGTTCACCACGGTGTGGGACATCTACGCGGAAAACTTCTCTGATTACCTGCCCGGCACCGGGTCCGATCACCGAGAATCGGACTGATGCGCGAGGTTTGCCTGTGTACGGCCCGAAGATCCTCGGAACGCTGCTCATCCTTGCCGCACTGATATCCATGGGGCTTCCGGCCTATTCCTCGCGGGAGGGGAGCGGGGCTGGAAACGGGCTGGTCGATTATTTCGCGAGGCTGGGCTTTGAGGTGGATCTGAGAGCTGCCGTAATCGCGGTGGGTCTCATCCCTGTGGCCTGGCCCGCGGGTTTCATCATCAGGACATGGTCGGTGAAATGAAGCCGCTCTCTAGCAGCCTCACTGCTGCACCACGGTGTACCCTCTTGCCTTGAGCTGGCTTAAAAGCCCGTTCTTGCCCACCAGGTGACCGGCCCCGACCACGACGAACACGTCTCCCTCCTGGGAGAGGAGCCTGCCGATCCGATCCGCCCAGGCGGTGTTCCTCTCGGTGAAGAGTTTCCTCTCGATCTCTGGGAACCCCTTCAGGCTCTTTGTGAGCAGGGCCTCCATGCGCCGTGCGTCCCCCTCCTTCCAGGCCCGTATCATGTCGGCGGAAGATCTCTCCACCACATCCAGCTCGTCGAGGGCCTGCTTCAGGATGTCCTCCTCCCGTCTGGAAGCGGCATCGGCGAGCAGCTCGAGCTGCTGCCCGGCGGTCTCGAGATAGTACATCTGCCTGCGGTCTTCCCTGGCCTTCTTGTAGAAATGGGCATCGACGCCGAGCTGCGCGGCGAAACCGAGCCGCTTGAGCTCGAGCGTTGCGATGGAGAACGCTGCAAACCACGGCCTGATCTTCTCGAAGCGTTCCATCCCGATCTCGCCGGGCCGGGTCCTTTCCCTGAACCGGGCGTAGGTCTCCGGGGAGACGGCCTCCCTGAGCGTGGTGCCGTCCTGGAAGGTTCCCAGCCTGAGCATGGTCTTGCGGAGCTCTTCCTCGTCGGCACCGGACGGGTCCGCCTCGAGAAGTACCCTGGGACAGGACTCATACGCCCTCTCGATCCTGTCGTCCAGCGGGTAGACCCCCTTTCGCAGCACATGCAGGGACCCGAGAATGTAGGCCTGAGACGTGGGTCCCGTCACCATCCACATGAATACATGGTCCGGCTTCGCCGCACGTGCCATGTCAGGGAAAGCAAGAACGGTGAGTACAAGGGTCATGACCAGCACCGAAGATGACCGGGACCTCGTCGCCCTGGGACGCAGCGGCATGTCAGGCCTTCCCGTTGGAGCACAGGATGACGTTGCTGGAGGTTTCCGACTGGAGCACCGTGGTGAAGGGCTCCACGTCGTGGTCGAGCCAGACGTTGCCGCCGATGACCGACCCCCGGCCGATGCGGACCCGGCCCAGGATCGTGGTCCCGGAGTAGATGATCACGTCGTCCTCCACGATGGGGTGGCGCGGAATGCCCTTGACGAGCCTCCCGGCCTCGTCCTTGGGGAAGCTCTTGGCCCCGAGGGTCACGCCCTGATAGAGACGCACGTTCCTGCCGATCTCGCAGGTCTCGCCGATGACCGTGCCCGTGCCGTGGTCGATGAAGAAACGCTCGCCGATGGTGGCGCCGGGATGGACGTCGATGCCCGTGGCCGAATGGGCCATCTCGGTGATGATGCGGGGTATGATCTCCACGCCGAGGAGGTAGAGCTCGTGGGCGATGCGGAAATTGGTCATGGCCTTGATGCTGGGATAGCAGAAGATGGTCTCGCTCGTGCTCTTCGCCGCCGGGTCCCCCTCGTAGGCGGCCATGACGTCGGTGGCGAGCATTCTCCTGATCTCGGGGACCGTGGCGATGAAACGCCGGGACAGCGCCTTTGACCTGTCCTCGCACTCGATGCAGGAGGCCCGGTCGGTCTTCTCGCACGAGAAGCCGAAACCCCGCCTGATCTGCTCCGCCAGGAGCCGCTCCACCCGCTCCAGGTGGCTCCCGGTGATGTAGGGCATGGTGGCGGGCGTCACCTCGGAGTCGCTGAAATAGGCAGGGAAGAGCACCATGCGCAGGCGCTCCACCACCTCGGTGAGCACCTCGAGCGACGGCATCACCCCCTCCAGCGTGGGCCGGTGGTAGACCACCTGGTACGACTCGGGCCTGCAGAGTTCGTTCACCACTGCCTGAATGATATTCTCATCGTGCATCACAACCTGTACCCGCCGTTTCATCGATCCTTCCTTCTTCGATTCCTTCATCATCCCCGTGCAACCCTGCCTTTCGATCCCGGCATGTCCATCAGAACTGCTCCGGGAAGAGTTCGGTGCTCAGATAGCGCTCGCCCGTGTCGCACACGATGAAGACCACCAGTTTCCCCGCGTTGACGGGTCTCTTCGCCACCTCCACGGCGGCATAGGCGATGGCGCCCGAAGAGATGCCGCACAGGATGCCTTCCTCGCGGATGAGCCTGCCCGCCATGGAAATGGCCTGCTCGTTGGTGACCGGGAAAATCTCGTCCACGAGATCGCGCCGGAACACCCCGGGCACGAACCCGGCGCCGATGCCCTGGATCTTGTGAGGGCCGGGCCTGCCGCCCGAGAGTACCGGCGAGTCGGTGGGCTCCACGGCAACGACCTTCAGCGACGGCCTGCGCCGCTTGATGACCGAGCTCACGCCCGTGATGGTGCCGCCGGTCCCCACCCCGGCGAGGAAGATGTCCACCTGGCCGTCGGTGTCCCGCCAGATCTCCTCTGCCGTGGTGCGTTCATGCACCTGGGGGTTTGCGGGGTTCTCGAACTGCATGGGCATGTAGGCCTTCCTGTTTTCTCCCACGATCTGACGGGCCTTCTCGATGGCGCCCTGCATCCCGGCTGCGGCAGGGGTGAGGACGACCTGCGCCCCGAGTCCCTTCAGGAGTTTCCTGCGCTCGATGCTCATGCTCTCGGGCATGGTGAGCACGAGCCGGTACCCCCTGACCGCGCAGATGAAGGCGAGCCCGATGCCCGTGTTGCCGCTCGTCGGTTCCACGATGAGGGTGTCCCTGTCGATGAGGCCGGCTCTCTGCGCCGCATCGATCATGCTCATGCCGATGCGGTCCTTCACCGAGGAGCACGGGTTGAAGAATTCGAGCTTTGCAGCGACCTTCGCCACGCAGCCTTCGGTCACCCTGTTGAGCGCCACGAGAGGGGTGTTGCCCACCAGGGCGATCATGTCGTTCGCTATGTTCACTGGTCCTCCCTTCAGGGATTGACGGGGCCGGCCGCATTGGTGGCGCAGAAGTGCTTGTTCTTGTAAAACTCGAGGAGCCGCTCCACGTCGTCCTTGCACTCGCCGCACACCGTTCCCACCTTGGTCTTCTCCTGGAGTTCGTAGTATGTCCGGGCTCCTTCCAGAACGGCGTCCTCGATCTCGTGGTCGGTGATGTTCATGCAGGTGCACACGACACGGGCCTCTTCCTTCTCCACCCTGTCGTGGAGGCCGCTGCGCTCGTAGTAGTCGTTGATGGCCGCACGCAGGGCCTTGTCGCCGAGCACGCTGCAGTGAATCTTGTGCTCGGGCAGGCCGCCGAGCTCCTTGTTGATGTCCCTGGGAGAGAGCCTGAACGCGTCTTCGAGCTTCATGCCCTTGACCATCTCGGACATGACCGAGGTGCTCGCGATGGCGCTGGCACAGCCGAAGGTCTTCCATCGGCAGTCGGTGATGACCCCCCTGTCCCGGTCCACCTTGATGGCCACGATCATCTGGTCGCCGCACTTGATGTTGCCGGTCACGCCGCGGCCGTCTGCCTGGAAGGCCTCCTCGTCGACGAGGATGTTCTTGGGATGCATGAAGTGTTCGAGCACCTTGTCGGTGTAGATCCAGTTCACCTTTTCCATCACTGCCTCCTTGCGTATGCGCTCGACATGTCCCGGATGCGGCCGATGACGTCCGGGAGAACCGTGAGCAGGTAGTCCACGTCGTCGAAGGTGTTCTCGCGGCCCATGCTGATGCGGATGGACCCGTGCGCGCACTCGGCGGGCAGGCCGGTGGCCAGAATCACGTGGGAGGGGTCCAGCGAACCCGAGGCACAGGCGGAGCCCGTGGACACCGCGATGCCGGCCAGGTCGAGGTAGAGCAGGATGGCCTCGCCCTCGGCGCCCTCGAAGGACACGTTCAGGGTCCCGGGCAGGCTGTCAACGGGATGGCCCACGAAGTGCACATCCGGGATCTTCTCGGCGATCGCCCTGCGCAGTGCCTCCTTCATCCTCTTGAGGCGCTTCTCCTCTTCCTCCATCTCCTTCCCGCGCATCTCGATGGCCTTGCCCAGGGCCACGATGCCGATGGTGTTCTCGGTCCCGGCCCGCCTGCCCCTCTCCTGGTGCCCGCCCCTGATGAGGGGACAGAAGGGGGAGCCCTTCCTCACGTACACCGCCCCGACGCCTTTGGGGCCGTATATCTTGTGTCCGGAGAGCGTGAGGAAGTCCACGCCCAGTTCGTCCACGTTCACCGGCACCTTCCCCACGGCCTGGACCGCATCGGTATGCAGCAGCACGCCCCTGTCGTGACAGATCCCCGAGATGGCCCTGATGTCCTGGATGGTGCCGATCTCGTTGTTGGCCATCATCACCGAAACCAGGCCGGTCATCGGGGTGATGGAATCGGCCATCTGGTCCAGGTCCACCTTGCCGTCCCTGTCCACGTCGAGGTAGGTGACCTTCACGCCCTTCTCCGCGAGACACCGGGATGTCTCCATGATGCAGGGGTGCTCGATCTTCGTGGTGATGAGCTCCCCGCCTCTGCACGCGTTGAATTCGCATCCGCGGCACTGGCAGGTGAGGACGGAGAGCACGGTGTTGTTGCCCTCGGACCCGCTCCCCACGAACATGATCTCCTCGGGCCTGGCGCCGATGAAGCCGGCGATTTTCCCCCGCGCCTCCTCCACAAAGGTCCGGGCATGCCTGCCATATGCGTGGAGGCTCGATGGGTTTCCGAACACATCGAGGGCCTCTGCGATCGCCGTCTTCACCGCGGGATGCAGCGGCGTGGTGGCGTTGTTGTCGAAGTAGACCGTCCGCTTTTCCATACGAGCCTCCCTGATCAGCCTCCTCGTCGCACTCGCATGCGCCTGGATCGCTGATACCGTTCTATAGGGTTATGTTTTGAGCTTTTCCAGGCGGCATGTCAATACGGAGGGCCCCGTGCGATCTCTTTCGCGACCGCATGGGGCCCTCCTGAAAAGGGAGGATGGGAAATGATGGGGTGTTGCCTGATTTACTCCGGGTCCCAGCCGGCAAGCCGTGCCCAGAGCCACCATGCCGCATAGGCCTTCATGTTGGCATTGAGCGGCTCCGAGTGGGCCGAGGAACAGTCGTACCAGTCGACGCCCACGGCATGGGATTCCTGCCACTGCTGGGCCCAGTTGAATTCGGTGTCTGTCGTGCCGTCGCCGTCACCGTCGTAATAACAGCCATCATCGGCATACCGTGAGAGATACTCGTTTCCGTCCGGGTCGTAGCTCTCGATGTCCGCGAAATCGTAGAGGACCTTGCCGTTTTCCCTGCAGAACAGCCTGATCTGCTCGTTGCGCAGGTGCAGGTTGCCGGCGAGCCCGGTCCCGACGAGGTGGCCGGTCATGTACACGAAACTGACGTGGGGATAGTTGGTCTCGAGCTCCTCCATGAGGGACAGGTAGGTCTCGATGTTCTCTTCGGTGGTGTCGGCCTGGCCGCACCAGGACCAGATGATCACGTTCACCTCGGGATGGGTGTCCAGGTAGGTCCGGGTTGCGCTGGCCCACGTTTCTCTGTCCGGGTTGCCCAGGTCTAACGCCCCGGAGAAGGGCGAATCCCGCAGGTCCAGGGTGCCGCCGGATCCCCCGCTGTCGTAGGCATAGAGGTCTCCCTTCCATGCCGCGAGGCCGGTCATGCCCGTGGTGAGCTGGCTCCCGTGCGAGGTGTGGCCGTAGGCGATATGCAGGTCTTCCTTGGCCTGGGTTATCCATTCCTCGGGGATGGCATCCAGGTCGATGCAGGTGTGATCGACGATCAGGGCCCCGGTGTCGGGCTGCGTCGCGGGCCCGGTCGTGGCGCTCACCTCGCCTGAGCACGCGATGTCGCCGTCGTCATTGAATGCGTATACGCGGTAGGTGTAGCTCGTGCCGGCATCCAGGCCCGTGTCCGAAAACGAATCTTCGCCGGCGTCAATCTCCGCCACCCCTGTGAAATCAGATCCCCCGGTCTTACGCTCGATGCGGAATCCCCCCCCGTCACCGGAGGTGTATTCCCAGGACAGGTCGATTCCGCTCGAGGACACGACCTGGGCGGTCAGGACGATTGGCTCCAGATCCAGGGTCGTCACCTCGACATCATCGGAGCAGTCCAGATCCCCCGATGACCCCAGCACCCAGATGCGGTAGAGGTACTGGGTCCCGCCGGCAAGGCCTCTATCCGTGTAGGTCGTGGCTGCAGCACCGGCCTCGAAGATCTCCTCGAAGTCCCCGCCCGGCACTGAACGCTCGACACGGAATCCGGTGACGCCGCTGAACGTGCTCACCCAGCTCAGCGTCACGCTGGCAGGCGAATCGGACTGGGCCGTGAGGGTGATGACCGGGGAAGACCCCCCGGAACTGCTGTGCTTGCAGGCAGCGGGGAAAAGCGCCAGTGTGCAGAGCAGTGCCAGATTCCAGAAGATCCACGTACGACGAGTTCCGGATGGTTGCATCGTTGATTCCTCCTGTTTTCTGTGGACGCAGAGGATTTCCCTGAAGTCAGACCCCGGTTGTACATACCATGAATTCACGATACTCCTATCGGCCGGGGTTATATCAGAGAAAGGGATTACATTTTCGATTTCGAGGGCAGGGCAGCGCGATAATCAGGTCTATGGCATGTCGAGTTGACAATGGTTACATAGTGAGGATTGTGCTCCCGCAATATTCCTATATAGCAATCTTCACATGTTGATCTTTCACAGAGAGCGATGATCTGTAAAAGATATCTCCAATTAAGGCTTACCGTCGTGTAAGGTGCAGAACATTCAGCTTCTGCTGGCTGATCAAACCGAAGAGTCTTTTGCGCTATAAAAGGTTGTCTAGCTTAAACGGATAGAACACATTTATTGAAAGAATCTTCACTTTGGGTAACCTGTCGATAGGTTTACGTTCAAGTAAGCCGCTGACGCGGCGGAAAACCCTGAGAACATCTTAAGAATACCAAGGCCTTATCACGATACCTCTCCTCAAACTCACCAGAGAAAGGAGAGATATCATGAATAAGGTACTACAGACC
>Ga0208458_1000886_pt1 | contig 27589 bp, 27 predicted proteins | sample AD_UKC085_MetaG_FD_184432 | JGI IMG/M metagenome (GOLD analysis project Ga0208458, IMG submission 184432) | Active sludge microbial communities of municipal wastewater-treating anaerobic digesters from USA - AD_UKC085_MetaG (SPAdes) (version 2) | ecosystem: Engineered > Bioreactor > Anaerobic >... | reverse complement strand
AAACGCAGAAGGCAGGATAGCCGCCCAGCTATTCTGCCTTCTCCTTGGAACAAAATTCAAGGGAGTCTTTCAAGAAGCTCCATAGTGAAGCTTTTGATTCTCCCTTGAATTTTTCCTTTTGAATCAACTCCTTCAACAGTAAAAATTACTCTATAAATGGAACCTTCATGCATTGTCCGAAGATTTGATTTTATAACTTTATCTTTTCTCCTGTCGCTGATATCAAAAACTATGTCATGATTATTTTTATCATAAAACGTTATTGTCTTGAAATGTTCACTATGATTTCTGAGCCTGAGAAGCATTTCAATTTCCTGCCCGCGGTAAGTTTCGACAGACTGAGCCAATGCTTTCAGCGTCATATTTTCTTCGGAAATCAGACCGGAAGAAAATAAAACAAAAAATGTGAAGATTATACTGAATAATACTTTATGATTCAAGCTCGTCATCTTTCAGCCTCATAAGAAGTCCCGGATTCTTATCTGCAAATCTAATGATATCATCTTTCTTCATTGAAAAGAGTGAAACTGCTGATTCGGTTCTGTAAGTATACGGCAGTGTCTGCCCGTAATACATCCGGCTTATTGATCCGATAAAATCCCCTTTTTCCAGAACACGTATTTTCTCGCCGTTTCTTTCAACCACCACTTCACCGCTTCTTATGATGCAAATATTTTTAATCTGTCCGTTTTCTTTATAAAGAACAGTCCCCTTTTTAAAATCCTGAGGAACAAAAATAGATTCAAGCCAGGTTTTCTGAGTTGCCGTACAAAGCCTGAAGAACTTGCTGGTGGATAAAAGATTCCAGGTTTCACTTGTCCGGATGCGGGCAAGACGATGAAGCGTGTTTTCAAATTCCGTTCCCGCGATAAAACTTAAAAATTTATCTCTTTCTATCGTGTATAAAACAACATCAGTTTCAGCATAAACATCGGCAGCCCGCGTTCTCTGTGTAACGATTGCGACTTCTCCGAAATAATCATATGAGCCGTAAATCTTTTTCTCATCAAGATTTCCGCTGTCGACTGATACGTTCCCCATATGTATGATATAAAACTTATCACCGGAACTTCCCTGCTTGATTATCAGTTCGCCTTTTTTGTATTTTTCTTCATGAACAATGTTTATAAATTCCTGTGCTTTCTTTACACTTAAGTCTTTTGCGAAATCAAGATGATTCAGCAGACCCAGAATCTGATGGGCTTTTTCAAATAAAGGCGGCTTTACATTGAATGAAATAGTATTTTCTATACCGAATTTTGCGAGAGACAGAGATGTATTTTTAGGAAAATCCTTTTCTGCAATATGATAAACAAAAGTACGTTTTTTTATCTGTTCAGGAAGTGAATCAAGATACGATACAGGCGTGTGAAGCGGAGGAATACCGGCTTCATGAAATATAACTTTTGAATCCCATGGGAAATTTGAAAGCTCTGCATAACGCTTCTTTGACAAGACTCCCGATTCAAAAAGAGCCTTATGAGTTTCCGGATCATTATTGTGATCAGAACTGTATACAAACGACTGATTCTGAAATGTCATTTTGAATCCGATGCATGGAATTGAATGAAGAGTATAAAACATATCGAACTTTGCATTATGAATAAACATAGACCGCCCGATTTTTACAGGAGAAAAATCAAAGAGCGTTTTCAGCCTTTCAGCAGAAACTCCGGCAGTTGCGGAATACTTTCTTAAAAAACTTTCAAGAACAGTGGTTGTTGTATAAATGGTTATTCTCTGCTCTTCGAGAATTTTCTGAAAAGTACCGGCATCATGGTCAGCATGACAATGAGATAGAATTATTCCCGTAATAAATTTGGGATTTACATTTGAATCAAGAAGCCATTCGGTAGAGTTGACAGGCGGATCAACCATGATTCCCTGATGATTAATCCAGATAATGAATCCCGAAGTATTATTTGTCGGATCAAATCCATGACTTGGTCCGAGACAGGTAATACCGAAAAGAGGAGGAACAAACGGTTCCGAAAGTCTTTCTCCGACAAGATATGAAGCCTTGTATTCAACGAAATTATCTACTTCTGCAATCTGTTTGCCGCCGTCGCGGATGGAAAACTTTTTACCGCTTGATGCTATTTCAATATTTCCTATAACAGCTTTCCCCTGGTGCATTATAACAAACTCAACAAGATCATCAATAGTAAATATTCCGCGGAAATGGTTCATTTCGTTCTTCAGATCAGTAACGAATACATCAGGATTATCAATGTCATAATCAAGCGAGATATCAAATTCGACAGGACCGAAAAGCGCCTCCTGAAGAATATCGAGCATTGCTTTTTGTTGTTCTTCTGTGCAGATTACCTTCGTTCTGCTTTTCTTTATAAAGAAATTAAAATAAAGCGGAAACTCTATTTCGGCTACACTAATCCCTTTTATCCAGTTAAACATCTCACGCGTAAGCACAAATATCTTCGGCACGGAATCGGGAAGAAGCATCGTATCTTTTATTGTTTCAGGAGGAATGCCGAACTGAATATTACCTTCAGTAGTACGAACGAGAACACCGCCTCTTTTAAGCTCATATTTTATATCATTTTTATGCATTAATTTATCCGCGTATTAATAATTACAATGAGCCCCAAAATATCCAGCTTTTTTTTTATTTGATCCGCTTTAAGCTTAAACGTTACTAAAAATGAGACATATTAATAGTGCGCAATCGATTGTCCTGACATAACTCATCTAAATTTATTCTTGACTTTTTTTTTGAATATTAGCATATGATACCATTGTATTTTGAGAAAACGCTTTATGCGACTTTCCGCTTTTGCCGCCGTAACACGATTCAGTTTGGAAGCAAAGAAAATACAGAGTAATTTTTTTGAGGTTAAAAAATGGCAGTACAGATTTATGCCGGCAATTTGCCGTACAACACTAACGACGAAGCGCTAAAATCTCTTTTTGAGGGCTTTGGTGAAGTTGTATCTTCGAAAATTGTCAAAGACAGAGACACTGGAAGATCTAAAGGATTCGGTTTTGTTGAAATGACTGATTCAACAGCTGCTGATGACGCGATCAAACAGCTTGACGGTTCTGATCTTGGCGGAAGAAAAATCAAAGTCAACATCGCTAGACCTAAAGGCGCGTAATGGCTTAAAATAAATCCATGACAATCAAAGGAGGCTGAAACAGCCTCCTTTTTTTATTAATCAAATATATAAGATATATGCTGCTGTCCCAGTCCTTTGAATCCGTAATCAGCAACCTTCTGTTCAAAAGACTGAAAATTATCTCCATAATGAACCAATATCATTTTTGATTTAATATCCGCAGGAAGAGTATTCAGTTCTTCTATGGAAGCATGAACTCCGCCGGTAAAAAACTGGCAGTCATGAAATATTGCTTCAAAGTCAAACTTTGAGCAATACGATTCAATCAAATCCCTGTCAAAACGCGTATCACTTGTAAACATTACTCTATCATCAATAAGAATTCCGCAACTCCAGAACGAATTATTCCATGCATTCGAAACATCCGGTATATGCATTGTCCTGAACATTTTAAGATCAATTGAACCGACCTTCGCGGATAAAGTTTCTCTTGGAAAATCATGAAGCATCTTCGGGCGGTTGATATTGAAAAAATCCTTAAAAGAGAGAATATCCCCGCAAATTTCTTCATTGTATGCCGCTCCGCCCCTAAGCGACATATCCCAGAGGATATGCTGATATGTTTCACTTATAACCATATTGGGTTTCTTCTTTGTCACATATCTTCCGAGAAGAGCTATCTCTTCCAATCCGCCGATATGATCTGCATGAGAATGAGTAATAAGAATATTTTCAATCGAGGTAATAGGAATACCGAGTTCAAAGAGAGACTGCGTGCATTTTGTACCGCAATCAACAAGAAGATGATCCTTTCCTTTTATTATGAGGAGGTTCGTCTGATATTGCGCTTTAGTAAAGGCGCTTCCGACCCCTGCGAAAACCAACTGAAGACTCCCCTCGTTAGAAAGCTTCAGTCCGTCTGAGGCGATTTTTTCTGTTTTCATATTAAACCCTTCTTTTTATGCTTGAAAAGAAACACGAGATTTAAGCATAATTAATTGAATATATTTTTCAATCATTTTTTATGCGGGGATATATGCGGAATTTTTTCTCTGAAAAACGTATCGGGAAAATTGACCGAAGCAATGAAAATAAGCTTGAAAGGAGCACCTTCGAAAAAGACCACGACAGAATAGTTTATTCCAATTATTTCAGAAGACTGCACGATAAAACACAGGTTTTCCCGTATTCTCCCCTTTCAGCATCAAATCAGGCAAGATCAAGACTTTCACATTCACTTGAAGTTTCCTGTGTAGCCCGATCGCTCGGAAATCTTACAGGTTTGCACTTATCCGAAAAGTTTCCTGATATCAGACCATTTGACGTCGGAATAATCGCCGCATCTGCCGCACTCGCCCATGACATCGGAAATCCTCCTTTCGGTCATTCCGGTGAAGACGCGATCAGAATCTGGGCAAAGGAAAACATTGACCGCTCTCAGTTGAGCAATGAAGAATATTCTGACATGGTAAATTACGAAGGAAACGCACAGGGTTTCCGCATTCTTTCACGTCTCGAGATATGGCAGAGAAAAGGCGGATTGCGTCCTGCCTGTGCAACGATCGGTGCATTTACAAAATACCCGTGCAGTTCTTCCGCAATGGATCCGGCATCCGGCATAATCTCAAAAAAGAAATTCGGCTTCTTTAAGGAAGATGAAAAGCTTTTCACGGAAGCGTTTGAAGAAATGGGGATTCCCAGATACGAGGCTGACAAAACCGCCTATCCGAGACATCCGCTTTCTTTTCTTTCAGAAGCTGCTGATGATATTTGTTACGCTGTGATAGACCTTGAAGACGCCTTTCACCTGGGTGTAATAGACTATCAGACACTTGAAGATTTACTTCTTCCGATTGTCCGGCATGAACACGATTTCAGCATTGATCCGTCTTTCGATAAACACATAAAAGTATCACGGCTGCGTTCTGCAGCAATCAATTCGATGATAAACCAGTGTCACAAATGCTTTATCGAAAACATCGATTCAATTTTTTCACTGAAACATAACACGCCTCTTATTTCGGAAATCGGCAGTGCGAAACAATATGACATTATATATGATTTTTCCATGAAAAACATATACTCATCAAGCAGCATACTCGAAACAGAATATGCAGGATTTAAGGCAATCGGCGCACTTCTGAATATTTTTATGCCTGCAGTTTTATCAAAGAATCCTGATAAGCAGGAAAAACTCGGAAGAAAACTTATACCGTCCATTTATTATAAGCGGTTTGAATTTTCTGATAAATATAAATCCGATTCCGCAGAACATTTAATAGAGTTTCTTTCACCATATCAGAGAATGCTGACTGTTACGGATTATATAAGCGGAATGACGGATAGATTCGCAATCGAACTTTACAGGGAACTTACCGGATTCGGAAAAATTTAGTCAGCGTTCAGTCCTGTTTCTTCCATTAGACTTAGCTGAATATAACAAACGGTCGGCTTCCGATAGAAGGTTTTTCAGATCATCGCCGCTCCACTGACAAACTCCGATACTCACAGACAGTGCAATATCATTCTTCGATAATTTGAGACTTTCTACATTCTTGCGGATTCTTTCGGCTGCCGAATAAGCATCATCAATAGAAGTATTCGGAAGAATAACCAGAAATTCCTCACCGCCGAATCTTCCGACAATATCAAAATCCCTCAATGTTTTAGTTATAGATTCGGCTATCTTTTTCAAAACGACATCACCGGAAAGATGTCCGAACTCATCATTAATCCGCTTAAAATGATCAACATCAATCATCATCACTGAAAGCGGATTTTCATAACGTTTGGATTTTTCAATTTCATCTTCCAGGCGTTCCATTGTGTGACGTCTGTTGTAAAGAGATGTCAGAACATCCGTTATCGCCAGCTGCTTGACTTCATTCAGCAAAATATAGTTTTTTGCATTTGTCTTAATACGCGATAGAAGCAGTTCATTGTTAAACGGTTTGGCAATATAATCGTTTGCTCCTATATTCAGAGTGTTTGAAATAGTTTTATAATGAGCAACCCCTGATATGGCAATTATCACAGCCTCCGATCCTCTCTCCCTAAGCTTCATTATGACATAATTGCCAATCATGTCTTTTAACACCATATCAATCAGATAAATATCATATTCCTTATCTGAAGTTAAAAGATCATCTCCGGATTCATAGTATTCCACATTTGGAATACCCGCCATGGTGAATATTCTTTCCATGATATAGCGGTCCATTTTACTGTCATCGCATACCGCGATTTTAAGTTCCGCCATCTTCTGAAAGATATTATCCTCACGCATATAAGCCAGTATCGCTGAACGTATTTCTTCGTTTCCGGACTTTTTGGAAATATAATCGACAATGCCGAGAGAAAACATTCTTGTGCGGTATTCATCGCTGTCCGTTCCGGTTATAACAACAACGGGAATATTTTTATATGGCGAATCATTAATCTTCAGGATAAGATCTTCACCTGTCGAATCTTCAAGCTCAATTGCAGTTATGATAAGATCTATTTTACGGCTTTTTAAAACATTCAGGGAATCATCGAGGTTTTTAGCAAAGGAATATTCGGCACCTATATCAGAACATATCTTTTCAATAAGAGTTCTGTAAAAATTACTTGTTTCAACATGCAATATCGAGTACATAAGCCTCCGCATGCTGCGGCAGTTACCGCAGTAGTTTTATATCAAGATAAATGCTCTTTAAGCTTTTCGATCCACTTCGAACCGTTTTTCTTTTCCTCATCATAAAAATTCAAAAAAACACTGAACCGGTCAAAAGTACTCTGAGTCATATAATGCTCAAGACGGCACGCTTCGGCTTCGGCTTCAGCTTCTTTTACGCAAAGCACTTCCGAAAGGAGCCGTTTTAAAAGCCTATGCTTATCATAAACTCTTTCAGCTTCAGTCCTCCCCTGATCGGTAAGTTCGACATACCCGTATTTTTCGTAAGTTATAAGATCTTTATCGCGAAGCTTTATAAGTGCGGCAGTAACGCTCGGCATCTTTATTCCCAGAGACTTAGCAATATCTTTTACACGGACAACCCGATTCTCTCTTGAAAGTAATGAAATAGTTTCGATGTAATCTTCCATGTTTGATGAAAGATCAGAATTATGAGAAAATTCCTCTCCCATTATGCTTCACCGGAAAATTCGGCAGTCCAGTTCGCAGCAGGAATAAAATCGGCAAACACACTCGGAGCAATTTTTTTCATTATAAGAAGCATCTCATAAGCCGCTCTGCGGATTTCCCATTGCGCATGCTTTTCAAGACGGATTGAAAAAAAATGCCGGAGCTCGCGGAAATTTGCCGTAAATACTATTTCAGTTTCAACGGCATTAGGAAGAACAAAGCGCGCGTCTTCCTTTAAAATATTCATTTCTCTGAGTTTAGAATACGCAATTCTTGAACTTTCCATAAAATCAGAATATACTTTATGCGCTTCGGAATTTTCTTCTATGGACGGTGGAAGAATATATGAAAATTCATTTTCACTGACATATCTCTGCGACTGCTGAGAATAACTTGCCATACGGTGACGTACCAGCTGATGAGTAAAAGCGCGCGACACGCCTTTTATCCTAAAAGATGCGCATGCATGTTCAAGAATGGAATCATGGCCGGTCTTGATTCTAGCTTTAATAAATTTTCCGGCACTCTCATCATCGGCTTTTTCAAACGAAAGATAGCAGGTTCTCCCTGCTCTTTCAATAACCTTCTCCGCGTCGGGAGTATAAGCTATCAGCTCAACTGAAACATTTTTTATTTCGTTCATTAAATATCCTCAAGCAAAGCTCATTTGTACAACACACGCGGAAATAAGACAAGCCGATTATTTAAAAAGTTTCATGCCCGAAAAACCGAGAAATGAAAGAGCCATAAGACCAGCGCAGATAAATGTTATAGGCAGACCCTTCAAATTTTCAGGAATGTCTGCAAGTTCAAGACGTTCGCGTATTCCTGCCATCAGATAAAGAGCCAGAGTAAAACCAACTCCCGCACCGAATCCCTGAACAACCGACTTCAAAAGACCAAAATTCGATCCGACGAAACCTGATTCAATATTGAGCACAGCGACACCGAGCACAGCACAGTTTGTAGTAATTAGAGGCAGAAATATTCCAAGCGCCTGGTAAAGAGAAGGCGCGGTCTTGTTGAGAATCATTTCAACAAGCTGAACAAGAGATGCGATTACAAGAATAAAAGCGAGAGTTCGAAGATATGTCAGATCAAAAGGAATCAGAAGATACTGGTAAATCACATGCGTAAAAAAAGAAGCGATTGTCATTACAAAGATTACAGAAAGACCCATTCCCAAAGCAGTTTCGGTTTTCTTTGATACTCCGAGAAAAGGGCAAAGACCGAGAATCTGAGACAACACATAGTTGTTTACGAGAACTGTCGCAAGAAGTATTGAAATAAATATTTTGGATTCCATATCAGTTACCCTTTGCCTTAATTCTGTTCATTCCCCACAATATAAGCCCCAGTGTAAAAAATGCACCCGGAGCCGCGACCATTGCTCCCACCGGTTCATAACCTTTAATCAAAGTATATCCGAGAAGTTTGTTAGCTCCGATCGTTTCGCGAATAATTGCAAGGAGAGATAATGTAAGTCCGAAACCTAAGCCCATTCCGAGACCGTCGAGTATTGAAGCAAAAACCCCGTTTTTCGATGCAAATTCCTCGGCTCTACCGAGAATTATGCAGTTTACAACAATAAGGGGAATAAATATACCTAGAGCGGAATAAACAGAAGGCTGATAAGCTTTTAATGTCAGCTCTACTATGATTACAAAAGTCGCGATAATTGTTATAAATATCGGAATTCTTATATGAGAAGGAGTTATTCCTTTCACCATTGAAACAAGAATATTGGAACACACAAGAACAAAAGTCGCTGCAAGAGTCATCCATAATGCGTTTGAAAGCGATGTTGAAACCGCAAGCGTCGGACATATTCCGATACCGATTATAAGAATCGGATTACGTTTCCATATTCCTTTTGTAAATTCAGCAATCATACTCATTGAACAACCTCCGCTGAATTAGTTTCCTCTGCTGCAGGTATTGTTTCTGCAGGGAGCATTTCGACATTAGCTTTCATTCTGGCGAAACTTTCTTCAATAGAACGTCTGACGGCAGTTGTCGTCACAGTAGCTCCCGAAATTGCAGAAATCTCATTCGCTGAAACAAGAGAATCGCGCATGGAATCATTCCAGTCGCCTTTCTTTACAACTTTGATTTCTTTAGAAAGAGAAAGTGCTTCGAACTGTTTTTCAAACCAAGGCTTTGTTTCATCATCTCCTGCATTACCGGTAATGAAATCAGCAAAAGTATATTTTGAAGCGATCTCCTGACATCTTGCACCAAGACCGGGAGTTTCGCTCTGTTTCATGATACAAATTCCGCGGATAACAAAATTTTCATCAAATCCAACCATTGTTCGAAGTATTCCGCTGTAACCGCTGCCTTCCGCAGTAAAAGCATAACCTTTGACGGTTTTTCCGTTTTCATTTATTTCAGCAGTATGATAGAAAAACTCGCCCTTTTCATCTTTAAATGATTTTTCTTCAAGTATGGTAAAACCTGGAAGAGCTACAGCAAGAGCCAGTTTACTTTTTTCTTTTTCCATTCCGGCAATTACGTTCTTTGTCGAAGAATTGACGAATGCAAGAAGAAATCCGGCAAAGCCCGCAAGAAGAGCAAGTACAAGTGTCGGTTTAACAAAGTATTTCATGCTTACCTCCTGCCGTAAACTTTATTTTTTGTGTAACGGTCAATAAAAGGAACAAGCGTATTCATGAAAAGTATTGAATATGAAACACCTTCCGGATAACCGCCGAAGAGTCTGATTGATGCTGCAATAAGACCGCAGCCCGCTCCGAATATCAGCATTCCTTTTTTAGAAACCGGACTTGTCACCATATCTGTCGCCATAAAAAAAGCGCCGATAATCAAACCGCCGGAGAGTAAATGAAAAAGAAGAGCTCTTAATGGCTCAGGTGAATCGGTGAAAAAATAAAAAGAAAAAATTACCGTTGAAAAAGAAAGAATATAAGAAACAGGAGTATGCCATGTAATAACACCGGTAACAAGAAGAATCAAAGCTCCTATCAGCAGAAATAAAACAGATGTTTCTCCGATACATCCGCCGACATCTCCGAAGAATAATGACTTCAGCATGGAATTGGAAAATAATACTGAATGCAGACTCGAAACATCAAGGCCGGACTCGGCAAGTTTTACCGCGCCTTCCTTAAGTGCACCAAGCGGTGTCGCCCCGGTAATTATAGTAAATGCCTGATCGGAAATCCCTGTATTGACAACAGAGCCCGAGAGCACATTTCCGTCTGAAAACTGGTGCCACTTCGATGTCATATGCCCCGGCCACGAAAGCATCAAAAAAGCTCGTGCCGCGAGAGCCGGATTCCAGATATTGAAACCCAAACCTCCGAAAATTTCTTTAACTATTATAATTGCGAAGAATGAACCGAGCGCCGCCATCCACAGAGGAAATTCCGGAGACAGATTCATGGCAAGAAGAAGCCCCGTGATTACTGCCGCACCGTTATGAACTGTTACCGAACGCTTCAGCAAAACACGTATTAAAAACTCAGCAAAAACCGCAGATGCCACACAGGTGATAATTACCAAAAGCGCGCGAAGACCGTTAAGATAAACACCGTATGATGCAGCCGGAATCAATGCAAAAACTACAAGCCACATCACATGAGAAATAGAGTGCCCCGCCCGTATATGGGGAGCGGAAGAGAGAATCATTTTATTTTGTTCTTTAATATCGGCCATAGAAAGCTCCGGTTATTTTTTGCTTCTTACATACTGCTGAGCAATTTTTATAAAATGCGTGAGCGGACGTTTGGAAGGACATACATAAGCACAAGATCCGCAAAGCATACAGTCAAGAGGACTAAGAGACTGATAGAAATCAGTTTTCCCCTTTTCTACAGCATTGCCCAATTCATAAGGCATCAGTCCGCAAGGACATATATGAACGCAATTGCCGCATCTGATGCACGGATAAAAATCATCATTGCCTGCCTCTTTTTTAGAGAGAAAGAGCACACCATTTGTTCCCTTTATAACAGGATAATCAGTAGAAGGAAGAGGAAAACCGCACATCGGTCCGCCGAGAAGAACCTTCGCAGGTTCTTCAGTCAGCCCGCCGCATTCCTCGATAATATCGGAGATGAGCGAGCCGATTTTAATCTTATAATTTCCGGGTTTTTTTACTATCGAACCAGTGACAGTAATAAATCTTTCAATCAAAGGTTTTCCGAAACAGACTGCCTGATAGACGGCAAAAGCAGTTCCGACGTTTTGAACAATTACACCGGCGTCCATCGGAAGCTTTCCGGAAGGAACCTGACGCCCCGCAAGTGTTTCAATCAGCTGTTTTTCCGAACCCTGCGGATACTTCGTCTTCATTTTTTTTACAGAAATCCGCTTATCAGAGGAAACTGCATTTTTCAATGCTTTATATGCATTCTTTTTATTGTCTTCAATTCCGATTACGCATTTGTCGACAGAAACCGACTTCATCAAAAGAGTGCAGCCCGCAATAATCTCTTCGGCATAATTGCGGCAAAGCATATCATCTACTGCAAGATACGGTTCGCACTCCGCTGCATTTATAATGAGTGTATCAATTTTCTTATCTGAAGGGGGATTCAATTTTACGAATGTCGGAAACGCTGCCCCGCCCATTCCGACAATTCCCGCAGAAGCAACCTTTTCCTTTATTTCCTCAGCCGAAAACGAGGAAATATCTTTCTTCTCGGAAAAGCTGTCCGAGCTGAAACTGCCCTCGGCTTCAATAACGACGCAAAGTCCTTTTTCTGAATACGGAGTGGGATAAAAACCTATATCTGTAACACGTCCCGGGATGGAAGCGTGAACATTGGCGCTGAAAAGACCATCAGCCTTTCCTATCAATTCGCCTTCTTTTACAAACTGATCTTTTTCTACAACTGGAATAGCAGGTTTTCCCGTATGCTGCTGCATCGGAATTCTGCAAAGATGCGGTATAGAGAGATTCTCAAACGGAACCCCCGCAGTAATTTTCATCTGCGGGGGATGTATTCCCCCCCGAAAGGTGGAAGTAAACATATTACATGTCCTTAGTTGAGTAAATTTCGTCTTTTATCGGAAGCTCTTTTCTGAGGTTCTTGATATAAGGAAAAAGTTCGCCGGCTTCTGCATAACCGTCGCAATCATCGACGATTCTTCTCGCTACTGTGAAATACTTATAAAGTTTTTCCTCACCGCTGCGTTTTGCCCATTTCTTCTTAACACATTTAACGCGAAGAACATATTTGTCCTGTTCAGTTTCCGACTGGCGGATAACGATACAGCTCAGGCAATTCGCGCAAAACAGCTTTTCTTTAGCCATTATCTATCTCCTAAAAAATATCAGTTCTGGGGATTTTTTTACTATTACCATAAAAAAGAGAGATTATCATGTGTAAAGCATTTTTTGAGAGGCATCCACGGGCTAAAACCGTTTGAACCCGCAGATAACCTGACGAAAAACCTAAAATTTCATTGAAAAGTCAAAAGCCTTAACAGAATGAGTAAGCGCCCCTATGGAAACATAATCAACATCAAGATCCTTAAGGTTTTCAAGTTTTGCTTCATCCATGTTGCCGGAAAGCTCTATTTTGGCTTTTTTATTTATCAGCCTGACCGCTTCTTTCATGGTACTCTTATCCATGTTATCAAGCATAATAACATCAGGATTACATCCGACAGCTTCAGTGACCTCATCAAGAGTGGAAGTTTCCACTTCAATTTTATACAGACTGCCCCACTTTTCACGCACCTTTGCAACGGCAGAAGTAATCGAACCGGCCGCAGCAATATGATTATCCTTTATAAGAACCATATCGAATAATCCGATACGGTGATTCTCTCCTCCGCCTGTTTTAACAGAATACTTGTCAATAAGACGGAGCCCCGGAGCGGTTTTTCTTGTATCCAGTATTTTTATATCAGTCCCCTCAAGAATTTTAACAAGAGAGTTCGTACGGGTTGCAATACCGCTCATACGCTGAATAAAATTAAGCGCCGTGCGCTCTCCCATCAGAATAATCTTCGTACGTCCCTCTATTTCAGCGACCACATCTCCGTTTTTTACCGGTTTTCCATCGCTGACTAAAACATTTACGCTTACCGAGGGATCAAGTTCGCCGTAGATAAATTTAAGAACAGGACCTCCGCACATTATCCCCGAATCTTTGGCAACTATACGTGCAAAACTTTTTTCCGTTCCGTCAAAAATAGCCTCACTGGTAATATCCGCGTTTCCGATGTCCTCTTTGAAAGCTGACTGAACCAGTGGTCTGATATCCGCTTCTGAAAAATAACTCATTTTATTCACCTTGTTTTTTCTTTTAATTCAATTTTTTTATTAAGATCATTCATCTCATCTCTTAATAGAGCTGCTTTTTCAAAATCAAGAGAATCCGCAGCCGCAAGCATATCCTCTCTTATTTTATCACGGAGTCCCTTCAAACCGCTTATTGTATTGGTCTTATATTTCCCGCGGTAATCGGAAAGAACATCAGCATAAGAATCAACAGACTGATATTCGCGTTCGATTATATCGAATATTTCCTTCGATATTGATTTCGGAGTAATATTGTTTTTTATGTTATAATCCTGCTGAATTTTTCTTCTGCGCAGAGTTTCATCAATCGCCTTCTGCATCGATCCGGTGATTTTATCCGCATACATTATAACTTTTCCGTTTATGTTACGCGCAGCCCTTCCGGCAGTCTGAATCAGCGAACGTTCGGAACGAAGAAAACCTTCTTTGTCTGCATCAAGAATTGCAACAAGAGACACCTCCGGAATATCAAGACCTTCTCTCAGAAGATTGATTCCGATGAGACAGTCAAATTCACCTTTACGCAAATCCCTGATAATCTCAACACGCTCAATGGTCTCTATTTCCGAATGAAGATATTTTGCTTTTATGCCTGCAGAATCAAAATATTTCGAAAGATCTTCTGCCATCTTTTTTGTCAAAGTGGTTACAAGAATTCTCTCTTTCGCTTCGACCCGTTTTTTTATTTCGCCGATAAGATCATCAACCTGGTCCTTCGCTGGTCTTATTTCTATCTCCGGATCAATCAGACCTGTAGGACGAATGACCTGCTCAACAATATTTTCAGATTTGCTGAGCTCAAAATCCGCCGGAGTTGCCGAAACAAAAACAGCCTGATCAATCATTTCAGTAAACTCATCAAAAAAAAGAGGACGGTTGTCGAGAGCGCATGGCAGACGGAAACCGTAATTAACAAGATTTAGTTTTCTGGCGCGGTCGCCTTCATACATGCCTCTTACCTGCGGCAGCGTAACATGTGATTCGTCGACAAGCATAAGATAATCTTTTTTGAAGTAGTCAAGAAGACAATCAGGCCGCGAGCCCTTCTCTCTCCGCGAAATAATTCTTGAATAGTTTTCAATCCCGTTACAGTAACCCATCTCGGAAAGCATTTCCATGTCATACCGTGTTCTGCTTTCAAGCCTCTGAGCTTCGATAAGCCTGTTATTGTTTCTGAAAAATTCAAGCTGTTCATTAAGCTCTTCTTCTATTGAAGAAAGAGTCCCCTTGATCGAATCCGGATCAGAAACAAAATGCTTTGCAGGATATATCCGCACTTCTTTCGGCTTATAAAGCACCGCGCCCGAAACAGGATGAATGACGGAAAGATTTTCGATATCATCGCCGAAAAATTCTATTCGGACAACCTCGTCACGGTAGGCAAGATATACTTCAACAATATCACCCTTAACTCTGAACGAACCGCGGGTAAAGCCGACGTCATTTCTGACATACTGAATTTCAACAAGTTTGCGGAGAAGTAAATCGCGGTCGAACTGTGCATTTATAAGAAGAAGAATCCTCATTCTCTCAAATTCAATCGGATTTCCTAAACCGTAAATACATGACACGGATGATACTACAACCACATCACGCCTCTCAAGTATTGAGGAAGAAGCAAGAAGACGAAGCCTCTCTATTTCATCATTTATCGAAGCGTCTTTTTCTATATAAAGATCACGGCTTGCAACATATGCTTCGGGCTGATAATAATCATAATACGAAACAAAATATTCAACCGCGTTATCAGGAAAAAACTCCTTAAACTCACGGTATAGCTGGGCGGCAAGAGTCTTATTGTGAGTCAGAACAAGAGCGGGCTTGGCTGCTTTTTCGATAAGCTTGGCCATTGTAAAGGTTTTCCCGGAACCTGTAACTCCGAGAAGGGTCTGATACTTTTTATTATCCTTTACTCCCTCATAAAGAGACTCAATAGCCCTCTGCTGGTCGCCTGACGGAGTATAGGGAGAAACAACTTTAAATTCGGACATATTATACCCGCTTCAATTCATGCGGATAATTATAAACAATACCGGAGTATTGTCAACAAGCAATGTTTAAAATCAAAACCATCCGCCGCAGATATTAAATGAAAAGAAAACTCCCATAAAATCATGGTCACGGTATTCATGCATATCAACTCCGTTTGTAAAACGGTACGACACGGAAAATCCGGCTCTCACAAATCTGGCGACATTTACATACGCAGATAATTCAGGTTCCAATACAAAAAATTTTGACATTGCATTTTCCGGCTGTGCACCATACGCATCAGAATCACTTTCGATAATAAGGGCACCAGCTCCAATCAAGAGGCCTCCCGAGAATGTAAAAAGAGATTTCGGCATAAAATAATATTCTATAACTCCGCCGCCGTAACCGAACTGAATTTCCGGATAATTAAATGAAGATTCAGGCGAATAGTCTGCCTGATCATAAACTGATTTTTTTCTTTTAGTAGGATACGTAAGACCGAATCCGGCGCCGCCTATTCCGAAAACATCGTTTATCAAAATGCAGCATTTTCCTCCGGCATACACATGATTGTGCCCGAGATGAGGAGGCCCGTATTTTACGATAAAAGCTCCGTATCCTGATATTCTGATTGATGAATCGGACAGAAGTGTTTTTCTCCCTGCTGAATTATCCTCCGGAAAGATTGCGACTCCGCCTCTCATCGCGGTGAGCTCTCTCTCTGTCTTTGAAAAATCATTTAAAGCAAGATTCTTTGTCTCTTCTTTTAATGTTACTTTTGTTTCATTAAGTCCTTTAGAATCCGAATAAGACACATGGTATTCACCCGGATCAAGAGAAAGCGAAACAGCCTGACCATATGCCTTGGGAAATTCAGCTATTAAAATATTATCTTTTGTAAATATCGAAATTCTTCCTTCGACATTTTCATCAAATTGAAGTCTGGCACTTCCCTTACTGATATCCGTCAAAACGACATCGCCCGTTCCGGTCATCTGAATATGATAGTTGGGATGCTGTGCACCGCCAAGAGTTTTCTCTGTTCTAACAAGAGTTTCCCTGTAAGCATACTGATATGCCTCATTCAGTGTAATTTTCTTATCCTGTGTCACATCGGCGGCTCCCCTTAATCCGAGCACTAGATAATGAGTAAAAAACGAACCTTTAATACGTTCGGATTCCTGACTGACTTCATCGCGCGAACTCGAAGTCATGAAAGCGTTTCCCTTCATATTATATGCCGTATCCAGCATAAACGGAGGACGCTTCTTTCCGCCTTTCATCTGTGTAAACGAACCGGAATAACATGAATCAAGTATGGCAATTCTTACATCAGCCGGAATTGCTTCGATGGTTTTCTTCAGCTCAAGATATGAAACACTATCCGAGGAAAGAAGAAGACCATCTTCATCAGAATGACCTGAATAATAAAAAACAAACTCTATCTTTTCATAATCCCTTTTAACTTTAACAATCTTCGAATAAACATTATTAAGTACGGCTATAAGATTTTCCCTGTTAGGCTGATAGAGAAGATATGCATCATCGGAATATACCGAACCCATATTTTTGAGAACCTTCATGAACGAAGCAGCATCCGAAACAGCGAATCTCAAAGGAGTGCGGTATCTTCCTCCGTCATTTGCACCGACAACAACTGCAAAACGCCGGATTCCGCGCGGCTGCGAGATTAAATGTACGGAAACACATAAAGAAATCAGGCACAGCATGATAAATTTTTTATTCACTTACTTCACCTTAACTATCAGAACCGATTGCTGGGAAAAAGAACTTCCCACAGGAAATGATTCCGAAACAGCTTTATCTCTGTCAAGAGCAAACTTCTCAGCTCTCGAAAGAATATCATCATCGTATATTTTTTTATCCGATGTTATCATAAAGAAGCGCTCAAAATAAGGAGCATCATCAAGCTGATACGACTCAGGAACAAATATTTTACCATTCTTACCGCCTTCTTGAATTGTACTTTTCGAAGAAGAATAATGAAGAGTAACATTTGAATTTCCATCTATTGAAAATATAATACAATTCCTTTCTTGGGGAATCTGATATGCTATCTGAAGTATGTCATTTTTTTTCGCTGCATCGCCGTTTTTCAGCATATCCGCCTGATTTCCGTTTTTTCGGTAAAGAAACAAATTCTCTGCATTACCTTTAATTATTACGGAATTATCAATAGAATCAAAAAACGGTGACACCTTAATAAATATCAAAGTGCATGCGGCAAGCGCAAGAGCCGCCGAAGGAACAATAAACATTTTTCTGAAACGCGAATCGCTGCGTTTTTTGCGTCCTGCTGAAATAATTGACGGTATACACGTTTTTGAAAATGGATATTTGTTCAAAAAATTATTATTCGATTTTTCGATCAATTTAATACGATTTCGAAGAGAAACATCCGAATCAATCAAGGATTTCATTTCTCTCATTTTTTCAGATGAGAGTTCACCAAGAACATATTGCTCTAGAACTATGTCAGGAATCTTTCTCATAAAAATTCCTCCTTAATACCGGTTACTTTTCCCTGCAGATTACGCAGACGCTTTCTCACACCTGAAACAGAAAGTCCGCTGACGTGCGACACCTCTTCATAAGTCATTTTATCGACATAATACATTACTGCAATATCCCTCGTAGAAGGTTTTTCATTTTTAAAAATGATATCCAGCATTTCTGCATTAATTAAATTCTCTTCGGTATTTTCTTTCGCAGAACCCTGGATGTTATCAAAAATCTCAACTGAAATATTTACTTCACGGTTTCTTTTTTTGAGAACATTTAGACAATGATTTGTCGCCATAGTATAAAGCAGACTTGACGGGTAGTCCCCCTTTAACCTGCTTTTTTTTTCGACAAGCTTCATGAAAACCTCCTGCATTGCGTCATAAGCAAGATCTTCATCTTTAAGAATGCTTCTGCACCGCCTCATCACCATTGGCGCATACCGGTTATAATATTCTTCAACGTCAATTTCCATACATCACCTGATAAGTCAAAATGCAGGAAAACATCAAATCAATCAAGCAATTAAGAACCGATAATATAATCAAAACCAACCGAACGCAAAAATTATTCCGACTGAAGGTCCTCTGAAATCCTTATCGTCAAATTCATCAACACCGATACCTCTTATATATCTGTAAGATAATCCTGCACCGATTCTGCAAAACTTTGTTATATTGACAAAGAAATTAACTTCCGGCTCTGCAACAAAAAACACATCAGAACCGTATTCATCATCATAGGCTTCCTTTCTACTATGAAAAGTCAGTCCGCCTCCGCCGATTGTTGTACCTACCGAAAAACCGAATAATGATTTCGGAGTAAAATAATATTCCATCAATCCGCCGCCGTAAGCAAAATCAACTCTGTCATAATTACCGACATAAGTTTTGCCTGAAAAATCACTTCTATCTCTTGGATACACAAGAGCCATTCCGCATCCGCCAAGTACAAAATTATCATTGATAATCAATCCGCCTCTCCCGCCGACAAGCGTTGAATACGAATCTCCCATTTTTGAAAAACGCACTATAGGAGCTCCATAACCGGACAAACTGAGATTTGCCATACTTAAAAGAGTTTGTGTATCTTCTTTAAGCTTTCCCACTTCCTTCATGATATCTGTTTCTTTTTCTGTACCAATATCCTTTTTTACTGCAGCTTCCTTCGTTGTTTCTACATCATTTTTTTTAACTGCATTGTCCGCAGCTTCAGAACTATCCACGATAACAGAATCATCAGCCACAGCGGTATCGCTGCAGAAAGCAGGAATAGATAAACAAATAAATAACGCACTTAATATTATTTTCATTACAAATCCTCCATATCTATTATTTAAACAAACCCGGAGTCGTAATTTGTTACCTTAATATTAAAAAATTGTTAAATATTCTGGGCTTAATATCAGAGTAATTTAACTAATTTTTTATTTTAATAAACAATTTGATGATATTCGATATCACAACTATTTATTGAAGGAAATATTCTTTTAATAAATCGAATAGATTGACTTAAAACATTGAAATAATTAATACTTAAGCTCTTCAAAAATGAATTGACATATTTTTTATAAAGAAAATATTAATATTAGACAAAATATTTTATGGAGGTCAACGTGAAAAAAATTCTTTCACTCGTTGCTGTTTTCGGTTTGGTATTTGCTTCTGCTGAAGTTTTCGCAGCAGGAAACACTGGTTGTGGTCTTGGTGCCGTTCTTTTGAAAGGAAAAAAAGGCAAAGTTATGGAACTTCTTGCTACTTGTCTTAACGGAACAAGCGGAAACCAGACTTTTGCGATCACTTCAGGAACTTCAGGATACGAAGAAGGCGCAGTTATCGGTATGACTGATGTTGAAGTATTCGTTGCTAAAAACATGGACAGCCTTGCAACTGATATCGCTCGCGGAAACGGAGAGTATGTTGATACTCTTGCTTCTATGTATAAAGCTCAGGATGTTGACGGGTTCAAAACAAAACTCAAAAACAATTTTGACAAAATTTATACAAACACTGGCGTAACTTCAAAAGAAGTTGTTGCTAACATTAACGACGTTGTAAACGGTTAATCTTAACAAGATATGCTGTTTAACAACACTATAAAGTACGGTCTAACGGCCGTACTTTTTTTAATGTCCCTCAATATTTTTCCGCAGAATCAGGCTCCTTCCATTGAGTATGTTCCCGATCCGTCATATACTGTAGATCCAACTTATGTTGATTCATTAGTCAAGAAGGCTCTTGACTTAAAACTATATGACGATCCATACTGGAAGAAGCTTCTACATTACAAAGTCGGTCTTCACGGCGGAAGAAGCCTCATTGACGATAAAAAATTTTTTCTTTCTGAAAAAGGGAAACGATCTACAAAAGAAGAGCTGATCGCAACTATTAAAGCCTTCTTTACACCGATTGAAAAAGATAAAACCCATGCAGGTATACGTTTTATTGCCCGTTTTTCGTGGCTTTCCGAAAAACTGGCTATCGACAAAAACAGACTCCCCTTTGATTTTGATGGCAGATTTGACAAATACTATGAATCAATTAATGTCGGAAAAGCAATTGTCGTATTCCCTGCCGGCTACATGGGAAGCCCCGCTTCGATGTTCGGACATACTCTTTTTATATTCGAAAATAAACAAAATAAACGAATTATTTCCCCTGCGATTAATTATGCCGCTAACACCACAGAAGACTTCGGACCAATATTCGCAGTAAAAGGGCTTTTCGGATTCTATTATGGTTATTTTTCTGTTATGCCTTACAGCGATAAAATCAATGAATACAATAACAGTGAAATGCGCGATATGTGGGAATACACTCTTAATTTATCTGACGATGAAGTAAAAAGAGCATTTAAACATGTTGTTGAAATGGACAAGGTAGGATCACGCTATTTTTTTCTCGATGAAAACTGCTCATATAATCTGCTTTTTCTGATAGATGTTGCAAGACCCGAACTCGACTTGACTTCAGGTTACTTTTTTTCAGCTGAACCGGTTGACACAATTCGCGGTCTTATAAAAGCAGATCTGGTTAAAAAAAGGGATTACCGCCCTTCTCTTTTCTCCCAAATCATGGCAAGATCAGAATCAGTCTCAAGTGCAGATTCTGATAAGGTTATCAATTTCGCGAAAGGCAAAATAAGCATTGAAGAATTCAACTCTTCAATTTCACAGAATAAGAAAGCAGAACTTTATGATTTTACAACCGACTACCTTAAATTTTTACTTATAAAAGACAAAATTAAAATTGAAGATTATCAAAAAAGACTTTTGCAGATTTTAAACGAAAGAAGCCGTGTTGACAACAAGAATGCTGTTGAATTATCAGTTAAGGAACCATTCCCTCCAGAATCTTCACACCGCTCAAGAAAATTGTCTTTATCAGGCGGAACTTATGACGGATTCAGATACTATCAAATGGCCTTTCGTCCATCTTGTCACAGTTTAATCGATTCAGATAAAGGACTTTCAAAAGGCAGCGAAATAGAATTTATGCCCTTTGCAGCAAGGTATTATCAGGAAAATAAAAAATTTAAATTTGAAAAACTTTCGGTAGTCAGAGTTATTTCTCTTTCTGAATCCAACAGGTATAATGTTGCTAATTGCTACCTGCTTGACACCGGGGGAAGACAGAACATTTTACCAGATCACACCCAGTCATTCGGAGGTTTTCTTAACGGTGGCACCGGATATTCAACTTCTCTTTTCAATTTTTTCCAAATATATGGTATGGCTGAAACTGACATACGGTTTTCGGGACAATACAAATATAATTCTCTTCTTTGTTTCGGAGGAAGATTAGGTCTGATTTTTGACGTATTTGACGTATGGAAAAGCGTTGTTTCAGCCGACTTCATGCGGGGAGTACTTACAGAGAAAACTAACGTCATGAGAATTACTGCCGAAGAAAGAATAAAGATTTCCTCTTTTTTCCAGATAACAGGCTGTTATACCAACGAGTTTATTTTCAAGAAAAGAACTCATGACATATCAGCAAGAGCTGAAATAATGTTTTAACACAATGCAGTTTGCTTACAAAGCAAACTGCTCACTTTTTTAGAACATAAGTTTGTCGATTTAAAATTACATTTAAAATATTTCTATTTATTTGACTTTTGCATGATTATGGAATAGAGTCAATTCGTGAGATTTAAAATAAATTTATAAAATCATCATATCATATTAACTCATTTAAGGTTACATTACCGCAGATGATTTTTAAAGGAGAAACTAAATGAAAAAAAAGATTCTTATCGCCGCAGCAGTTCTGGCATCAGCTTCGATTCTGGCCCAGGATGCGCCTAAAGAAGAAGTTAAAAACCCGTTCAAATTCAGCGGACAGGCTTACGCCTATGGAGCACTCTATAAAACTGCCGTCAAAGATCAATCCTCATCTTACGGTGCTTACCGCTTCAGACCTTACTTCTCATACCTTACAGACAACGTTGAAGCTACGGTAAAACTTGAAATCGACCAGGTTCTCGGCGGAAGCAAGAATAACAGCAAATACTCCGTAGATATCACTGACGGAAAGGTAAGCGGAAACGGACAGCAGGCAGATGTTGGAAACGATGAAAAAGCAATCGAAGTAAAATCAGCTTTTCTTAAATTCAAAGTCCCTACTATCGCCGGTCTTACTGTAAAAGGCGGAGTGGACGAGTATAAAACAGTAGGCGGTTTTACTTGCGGTACAGAAGTTGGACATGGTCTCATAAACTATAAAGCAGACATGTTTGATCTTTCACTTATCATGGCGAAAGTATGGGAACCCAATACTCTTGACACCAAGGATGATGACACTACAGAAAAAAATGATGTAACTTTTTACGGAGCGGATGCTACTCTTAAGCTGAATGATGACATCAAAATAAGACCTGCTCTTTACCTGATACAGGCAGAAAAAAATCAGAATCCGGCCGATTCAAAAGTTGCTTTCGTTGGAAAAACAGCAATGATCCCTTCAATGGGTGCGAACATGAAACTCGGTGATATTTCTGTGGATTTCGCCGGAGCTTATGGTAAATGCGCAAAAGACGAAAACGGTATCAAATACAGCGGTTATGCACTGGATCTTGCTTCTGCATATAAGGTATCAAGTGAAATGCTAATCGGCGGTTTCTTCACTCTTCTTTCAGGCGATGACGGTTCATCAGCTACAGAAAAAAAAGCCTTCTCAAATTTCATGCTCAAGGCCGATGGATGGGGAAGAATGTATCTTCTTGAAAACATGCAGCTTTTCAGCAATTTCCAGGATCCGTCGTTAACAGACATTAGAGGAAAATCAAACGGATACATGCTTGCAGGTGCTTTCGTCTCCTACAAAATTTCAGAAATCGAAGTTAAGGTTCAGGGTGCATGGGGACGATTGAACAAAGTTGAATCAGGAGCTAAAAAGGATCTCGGTGTTGAATTGGACGGACAACTTTCTTACGAAGTAGAGAAAAATGCAAAACTTGTTTTTGAATGCGCATATCTCGCAACAGGTAAAGCTTTCGGTGAAGACGGAGCAATTAACAAAGATTATAAAAATCAGAAAGCTCTTTATTCAGCGCTCGGAATGTCATACAAATGGTAAGCTAATTAAAACTTCATCTCTTTTAACGGCGCCCCTGACGGGGCGCTTTTTTACTTACTAGAGAATTCGTCAATTATTCCAATTAGAAAATCAAGTGAAGTTGTATTCGCAATTTTACCCCGAAGATTTGCAGCACCCCGTACACCGTTAAAGTATTTCAGAAGATGTTTACGTGCAAGAACCAAACCATAATCACCATAGAAGTCTATCATTCGAAGAAGGTGCAGTTTTGCAGCTTCGGCTCTTTCTTTATCTTCCGGAGTATTTCCTGAAAATATCCATGGATTGCCTACTGCAGCCCGCCCTATCATGACAGCAGTGCAATTTGAAAAATTAAGTTTCTCAAAAGCTTCATGATATGATTTTATATCACCGCTTCCGATTACCGGCAGCTTTGAAACAGAAGCAATTTCAGCTATAATATTCCAGTTTGATAATCCCGTGTACTGTTGAGAAGCTGTTCTCCCATGAACTGCAATATGATTAATTCCGCATTCCTCGAGAATACGAACCACTTCAAGATAATTTTTCTCTTTCTCCGTATAGCCGATCCGGATTTTCGCACTGACTGGAGTTTTTACGCTTTTAACAACAGCTTCCGCAATTCGTGAAAGAAGAAGAGTATTCCTCAAAAGACCTGCACCGGCACCGGGTGCGCAGACTTTTTTCATACAGCATCCCATATTAATATCGATTCCTTCAGGCGACAACTCCTCAGTGATCTTCGCGGCTTCAGCCATTGTTGACGGATCTTTTCCGAAAATCTGAATGATAACCGGCCGCTCTTTATCGGAAATTTTCATCATCTGAAGAGTCTTGGGGTGTCTTCGTGTAATCGCTTCAGCGCTTAAAAGTTCCGTATAAACAAGAGAAGCTCCATGCGAAGAACATATCTCCCGGAAAGGAAGATCAGTATATCCCGCCAGAGGAGCTAAAACAAGAGGGTTTTCTAATGATATGGAACCGAGAGAAATCATTAAAGTTCGAACTGCATTCCTTCTGTAGCCGTAAAAATTTCGGGCTTATCGGAGTTCGAAACATTACGATGCTCCACAGCTTCAAAAAGATTTGAAGCAATTTGAGAATCCGAATATGAGGGGTCATGATGAGTAAGTATCAATTTTGAAACATTCCATCTGAGAGCACAGTTCACAGCCATAGTATAAGAAGTATGACCCCAGTCAAATTTCATAAATGAATCGTCGAGAGAATACTGTGAGTCTATCATGAGAATTTCAGAATTATCAAAGAAATGCTTATTTTCAACATTCAAAGACTCAAGATACTCTCCGGTAAATTCGGCATCAGTAGCAAAAATGAAAGTCTTACCGTTTTCTCTGAAGCGGTATGCAAAACTTCCCCCTGGATGACGAAGCGGTATGCAGTCAACCGTCATATTCCCTATTTTAATTTCCTGTAATGGAGTTATCCGTATAAAATTTTTCTGCGAACCCATTTCTTCCAGTTTACGCGGAAAAAATCTGTAATCATGCTGATATTCAAAACGGCTCTGCATATCAGCGACAGGTGAATAGAAATGTATTATATTGCCTGGCATCCATGCAGGTTTAAAGAAAGGGAATCCCTGAATATGGTCCCAGTGTGTGTGAGTGATAAAAAATGAAATATCCGCACCTTTCATGAATTTTTCATCTTTAATCAGTTTGTCGCCGAGAGGACGGAGGCCTGTTCCGCAATCCAGTATGCAGATATCACCTGAATCAGAAGTGACTGAAACACAGGTGGTGTTTCCGCCGAAAATGTTAGATAAATCCAAAGGAAGCGAATTTATAAAGCTCTCAATACCTGTATCAGAGGAAATATCCTCTTTAGCGGCAAGACTCAGAACTTTTTTGAGTTTTTCACGATATTCCCCTGTTGTCAGAGGAGTAGGAAGCGACCCGCGCACACCCCAAAGCTCAATCAGCATTCAACACTCCAGTCATCACGAACATAATAAATGAAAAATAATTACCTTTCAATACTAAGTATAGTGCGCAAAATCAGTCAATTCAATTTCTAATTCAGCTTCATTCAATTATTCTTGACACCTCTGTTCATTAATTAAATAAGATAGCAATGGAAGGTGTTTATGAACGGTTTTCTGATTTTCTTTTTCCACATAATACCAAAAGCTTTTCTTTCCCGAATTTTCGGATGTTTCGCGCGCACCAGATTATCCGCGCACTTAATGCTTAACTGGTTCGTAAACCGCTTTAAAATCAACCTCAATGAAGCTCTTATCCCCGAAAAAGGCTTTAGAACCATGGATGAATTTTTTACACGAAAACTCAAACCGGGCGTTCACAATATTGACAAAACTTCTAATGCCGTTGTTTCTCCGGTCGATGCTGTTATTGCAGAATTCGGACCCGTGACCGGAACAAGGGTTCTGCAGGCAAAAAACATTGACTACCTTCTGGCTGATATAATTCCGAATCACATGCATCATTTCTTTATAGACGGATCATTTTTAACTCTCTATCTTTCACCTTCCGATTATCACAGAATTCACTCCCCTGTTGACGGAGACGTAATGGGTTATCTCTATATCCCCGGTAAACTGTTTCCGGTAGCTGAATTCATGACAGAAGGCGTTAATCGTCTTTTCTGCAAAAATGAAAGAATGATTACTTTTATACAGACGTCACACGGTAAATGCGCTGTAATAAAAGTCGGAGCAATGAATGTAGGAAGAATTTCTCTTTCATACGACGATTTTGAAACAAACAAAACAGCTTTTAGGAAAAAACGCGAAAACTTTTACAACTCTGCATTTCAGCCGCAGCTGTCACGCGGAGATGAAATCGGAGCTTTCCATCTCGGTTCTACGGTTATAATGCTTTTCGAAAAGGATATGATAAACTGGCATATTCTTAGACAAAATCAGCGTGTGAGGGTTGGACAGAAGCTCGGTGAATTCAAAAAGAAAGAAATATAAAAGCTAAGGGATTTCTTAGATTATTCCGAAAATCTTAATGCGGGATTCTATAAAACCATGACATGTTTCCGGTTTTATAGATTTGCCCCATCAAGAGGTATTTCATGAGAACTTCAAATTCTGTACCGGCTGATGCCGTTTCGGTCTACAACAAAGCGCTTGAGCTGTCAAACAAGGGTGAGCTGAGAGCGGCTCTTGACTTTTATCTTCAGGCAATTAAAATTCACCCGAAATTTCTGGAAGCCTTCAACAACCTTGGCGAAACGTATTCAAAACTCGGAGAAAGAAGCAAAGCAATAAGAACATATCTCGAAGCTCTTGCAATCAAAAGAGACAACCGCGTTCTATTGAATCTCGGAGTAGAATATTATAATTCAGCCAATTTTCAGCAGGCACTCTCTCTTTTCACAGAATCCCTCAATATGGATCAGTCTTTTACTGAAGGTCATTTCTATACCGCCCTTGCATATCATAGAACAAAAAACATACCTTCAGCCGAAGCACACCTGAAAAGAGTAATCGAGTTGGATTTCCGTCATTTAAAAGCAAATTATCTTCTATCTTCCATACTATATGATAAAAAAGAATACAATAAGGTCATCGAGTGTCTCGACAAAATAAAAGACATAGCAGACGATAAAGCATTTGTAAAAAAATATTACGGTTTCTGCATGTATCATTTGGGAAATTATATGGAAGCAGCCGAACTTCTTTCAGAAGCGATGCACCTTTCTCCTGAATATTCAAAATTCAAGGATTACATCAAATCAATGACTTATGAAAATAAAATAAAGGAAATCGGAGACATCAAACTCAAAATAAAGGATCTCGAAAAGAAAATGATGAAAGGAGACAGCTCAATCGGAGATTACACTCACCTTTCAATGCTTTATATATTTAACGGCGAGAACAAAAAAGCCGAACAACTGCTGACTCCGTTAAAGGAAAAGTTTAAAAAAGCGAGCTGAAAGCCCGCTTTTTTAATGCCCGCATCCGCAATTGCATCCGCCGCTTTTTTTATCTTTATCGTCATCACAGTCGCAGTCATCACCGCAATCGCAATCGCAATCGTCTCTGCAGGAGTCTTCAGAAAGA
>Ga0208458_1000854_pt1 | contig 28457 bp, 28 predicted proteins | sample AD_UKC085_MetaG_FD_184432 | JGI IMG/M metagenome (GOLD analysis project Ga0208458, IMG submission 184432) | Active sludge microbial communities of municipal wastewater-treating anaerobic digesters from USA - AD_UKC085_MetaG (SPAdes) (version 2) | ecosystem: Engineered > Bioreactor > Anaerobic >... | reverse complement strand
CCTCAAATCGCATCTTCCGGATCTCCTGTAGCATCTCCGTCCGTCTCATCCGTCACCTCCATCCAGGTAACTTAGCAACCGGACAGTTTATGTGCTACAAAACCGGACAAATCATTTGCTTCTTACACAAATCAATAAAAGACTTGACTGAAAAAGGCTGAAAAACCATAATTGACCTGCGCCCTTTTTGTGCAATCCACCTCTGATGCCGGGACGTGATTAGGTAAAATCGGAGTTCTTCAGCCCTGGCATGCAGATTTTGACGGTGCGCCAAAGGAATCACCATTATCATACGCTAACAGGAGCATATATGAACAACAGTCTCATTTTTCACGAAACACCCGACCTCGTTCATCCTTATATTCTGATTAGTTACCGTGGGTGGCTGAATGCCGGTGAGATCGGGACCGGAAGCATAGATTTCCTGCGCCGTAAACTCAATGCCGGTAAATTTGCGTCCATTGACACCCGCAATTTTTACATCTGGCAGGTTCCGGGTTTTGATCCGGCGCAGATCATGCGGCCACATGCGGTTGTTGAAAAAGGTCTAGTCAAGTCTCTGGATGAACCCGCTAACGAATTTTTTTTCTGGAAGAGCAATGCCCAAAACGATCTGATTCTTTTTACGGGCTATGAACCGAACCTGGCATGGCCGGAGTTCACATCGGCAATTTTGAGTGTTGCCAAACGCTATAAGGCCCGTCGGATTTATACGTTGGGCGGTGTTTATGACCAGGTTCCTCATACCCGGGCAACAAGCATCTATGCCGTGCTGAGTCTTCCAGAGATGAAACACGAGTTTCAATCATTTCCGCTTTTGAATTACACGGGGCCGTGCAGCTTTTCAACGCTGCTGGTGAATCATGCCGGAAAAGAAAACATTGAAGCGGCCAGCATTGTAGCCAGGGTTCCGCAGTATATTGAGACCTTCAATGAAAAAATCGCCTGCGAGCTTCTGGAAAAGGTGTTTTCCCATACTTCGCTCCATATCGATTTAAGTGATCTTAAAAAGACCGGGGATGCCGTGAACGAAATAATGGACAAGGACTTTCTGCATAATAAAACCGCCCTGGCACAACTACGTAAACTGGAAAAAAGATACGATGAAGCTTTGCGTCAGGGCTACGGATACAAGGAAGTGAGCGTCGACGAGCTGATGCAGGAAATGCTAAACGCGAAAAAAGACGGCAAAAAACCGCACTGACAGTGATTGTACGATTAACGGTTTATTTCCTTCTGGATTGAGTGTTGGTGATAAAAATCGTAGGATTTTTTGTGCCATATCATACTGTTCTCTGAGGATTCATGCATCAGGAAATGTGGATGTGCTTTTAATCATCAGCATTGGGCATCCATCCTGCAACGGTCGCCTTTCAAATCATTTATTCCGGATACCGGTCTTTGCTGGTATGATTTGATAAATTATCCCCGCAATGGTACGGCAGGCTGTTGTGTTTAATTGTATGATATTATTTGATAATTGGCGGAAGTGCATGGGAATCGAACCCACCTGGGACGGTTCTAGCGCCCCACACTGGATTTGAAGTCCAGGAGGCCCACCAGTGACCTTGGCACTTCCTTGAGAAATCCTGTAATGTCTTTTAACTTTAAAATGGTGCGGCTGTCAACTTGCAAATGTCTTCGGGAAAAAAGTTAAGAGGATTTTTTTTAATGACATTTTAAGAACGCGGAGTTAGGTGTTCCCGCTTCAGTTGAGATTAAGCAAATCCTGCGGATGATCAAACAGATAATCAGGATTGGATCCTGCCATTTTCACCTTGCTGTGCCAGCCCCAGGTAACGCCGACTGTTTTAATGCCGGCCTGTTTGCCTTCTTTTATGTCTCCGGTCGTATCGCCGATATAGTAGATGTTATGCGGCTCCACGTTATACTTTTGAACGACATACAGAATTTTTTCTGTTTTGCTCAGCATAAAATCCGAACCCAGGATGTCATCAAATATTCCGTTGAAGTCATACAGGCGCAGAGCTTCCCGAATGGTCGGCGTGTCGTTCGAAGAAATCACCACCAGGGGATGATTTTTCTTTAATTCCCTCAAAACCGGCCGGATCGCGTCAAAGGGTTTCATTTCGGCGTAGTTAATCCTGGCAAGGATATCGATGGAAGTGGCCGTAAACTTATCCATATCAACGCCCTTCTGAACGAGGGATTCATAAAAATTCCCTTCAAAGAGTTCCAGAAATTCTTCGCGTCCTCGAGTCAGCGGCTGACCGATCTGCTGCAGACAATCGGTTACGGTCTTTTCATAAACGTCGATTGAATCCACTAAAACGCCATCAAAATCAAAAAGCAGTAAATTCATTTTTCAGGTGATTCCTTTACGCAAACGGGCAATAGCTGACGAATAAGGCCTGGTGATAATGCCTCTCTCTGTGATAATTGCCGATATCAGTTTCCCCGGTGTTATGTCAAATGCGGGATTGTATACCTTCACGCCCTGAGGAGCCGATTGGACCCCTTTAAAATGGGTTACTTCAGCCCCGTTTCTTTCTTCGATCGGGATGGTTGCTCCGGTCTTCAGCGAAAAATCAAAGGTGGAAATCGGCGCCGCGATATAAAAAGGGATCCCGTGTGACTTTGCCAGGACCGCCAGAGAATATGTGCCGATTTTATTGGCCGTATCGCCGTTGGCGACGATGCGGTCCGCTCCGACGATGATCTTGCTGATTTTGTTCTGCTGCATCAGGAATCCAGCCATGTTGTCGCAGATCAGCGTGGCCGGTATTTTTTCTTCTTTCATTTCCCAGGCGGTTAGCCTTGCTCCCTGAAGTACCGGCCTGGTTTCATCCACGTAGACATGGATCTTTTTCCCCTGCTCCCTGGCCGCACGAATGACGCCCAGCGCCGTTCCGTAACCTGCTGTGGCCAGCGCGCCCGCGTTGCAGTGCGTCAGGATTTGATCGCCGTCGGAGATCAGGGCGCTTCCATGCTGTCCGATGCGTCTGTTGATTTCAATGTCTTCAGCGCAAATGCGTTTGGCTTCTCTGATCAACTCACCGGCCAGATTTTTCTTTCCGGAAAGGATGGTGTTTTCCAGATGTTCTTTCATCCTTTCAATGGCCCAGAAAAGATTTCTCGCAGTCGGCCGGGATTTTTCAATTTCATTGCAAACCGCATGAAATTTTTTTCTAAATTGTGCAACCGGTTCTGATGGAATCGAAAGAGCTCCCAGTGCCGCGCCCATGGCCGCTGCCACACCGATAGCCGGCGCGCCGCGAACGGTCAGGTCTTTGATTGCGGTAATTACCTGACGGTAATCTGAACAGACCAGCTGCCGCCTGTTTAGTGGCAGGGCCTTCTGGTCAATCATGACCACCTTATTATTTTTCCAGAAGACGGTTTGAATCATCATGGGGCAAGCATCTTTTTCAGGAGGTTATTGACAAGTTGCGGATTGGCCTTGCCCTGGGTTGCTTTCATCACCTGACCGACAAAAAAACCAAAGAGCTTTTCCCTGCCGCCACGATAGTCTGCCAATTGTACGGGGTGCGCATCGATAATTGCCTTGATGGTTTCGGTCAATTCGCCTTCATCGGTAATCTGCACCAGGCCTTTTTCCCGGATGATGTCCTGCGGCGGTTTGCCGGTATGGTACATATCCTCAACAATATCTTTAGCCATTTTCCCGCTGATCGTGCCTTCTTCAATCAAGTTAATCATATCGGCAAGCGACCGGGCGCTGATGGGGCATTGACGGATGTCCCTTTTTCCCTCATTGAGGAAACGCAGCACATCGCCCATGACCCAGTTGCTGGCCTGCTTGGGTTTTCCGCAAAGCCTGACCACGTCTTCATAATAAAGGGCCAGCGCCTTATCGGCCGTGAGCACACCCGCATCATAAGCAGGGATCTGATATTCCCTGATAAACCGCTCACGTTTTGCCACTGGCAGCTCCGGCAGGGATTCCCGGATCTGCGTGATCCAGTCTTCATCCACAACCACTTTCACCAGATCAGGATCAGGAAAATAACGATAATCATGGGCTTCTTCCTTGCTGCGCATGGAGTTGGTTGCTCCCTGCGCATCGTCCCACAGGCGTGTTTCCTGAATGATCGACTCGCCGTTTTCCACCAGATACTGCTGCCGTTTGACTTCGTACTCCAACGCGCGCTGAACGTTGCGGAAGGAGTTCATGTTTTTGAGTTCTGTACGGGTGCCGAATTCCTTCTGTCCCACAGGCCGAATGGAAACGTTGGCGTCGCATCGGAATGAGCCTTCTTCCATGTTGCCGTCGCAGATTTCCAGATACACCAGGATTTCGTGGAGGCGCTTGAGGTATTCTGCCGCCTCTTCCGGTGAGCGGATGTCCGGCTCACCTACGATCTCGATGAGTGGTACGCCGGTGCGGTTCAAATCGACATAACTAAATGGATTATTCTCATCGTGAATCAGTTTGCCGGCGTCTTCTTCCATGTGAATGCGGGTAATGCCGATTTTTTTCTGTTTTCCATCCATATCTATCCATACATAACCATGCTCAGCCAGGGGATACGCGTATTGCGAAATCTGATAGCCTTTGGGCAGATCAGGGTAGAAATAGTTTTTCCTCGCGAAACTGTTGGATGGATTGATGGTGCAGTTGGTGGCAAGCGCCATCATCATGGCGTATTCAACGACTTTCTTATTGAGCACCGGCAGTACGCCGGGCATTCCCAGGCAAACCGGACAGGTGTGGCTGTTGGGCGCTCCTCCGAATTTTGTTGAACAGTTGCAGAATATTTTGGTGTCTGTCAGCATTTGGGCGTGGACTTCCAGCCCGATGATCGTTTCAAATTCCATTATAAAGAGGGCCTCCTTTTTTCTATGGCAGCATTTTTTTCAAACGCCGAGGCAATCTGCAATAATTTCCCTTCCTCAAAATGACCCGCCAGGAACTGGACGCCGATAGGCAGTCCGGCAGCCGTAAATCCGCACGGCACGGAGATCCCCGGGATGCCGGCCAGGTTTGTCGATATTGTAAAAATGTCTGAAAGGTACATTTGCAGCGGATCATCGGTTTTTTCCCCGATTTTGAATGCCGGGGTCGGTGTGGTGGGCGTGAGAATGATGTCGCATTCCCTGAATGCTTCGTCGAAATCCCGGCGGATCAATGCACGCACCTGCGAGGCTTTGCCATAGTAGGCGTCATAGTAGCCGGCGGAAAGGGCGTAGGTTCCGATCATGATGCGGCGTTTGACTTCTTCTCCGAATCCTTCCATCCGGGTTTTGCGGTACATCTCCATCAGGTCCCGCTCGCCGGATGCCCGGAAACCGTACTTGACTCCGTCATAACGCGCCAGGTTGGAAGACGCTTCCGCCGGAGCTATGATATAGTAAACCGCCACACTGTATTGTGTATGGGGCAGTGAAATGTCGATGCATTGGCCGCCGCATTTTTTCACGGTATCAATTGCCCCGTTGATGGCGGCGCTGACTTCCGGGTCGATGCCCTCAACAAAATATTCTTTCGGGATGCCCACTTTCCAGCCGGAAATATCGCGGCTGATAAACTGGCGGTAGTCGGGTACTTCCATCTTAACGGATGTGGATTCTCTGGGATCATAACCGGCCAGGACATTCATCATGATGGCGCAGTCTTCCACGTCTTTTGTGAAAGGACCGATCTGGTCGAGCGAGGATGCGAACGCGATGAGTCCGAAGCGTGAAACCCTTCCGTAGGTCGGTTTCAGGCCGACAACGCCGCAGAGGGCCGCAGGCTGGCGGATCGATCCTCCGGTGTCTGAACCGATGGAAGCAATGCATTCATCGGCGGCCACCGCCGTTGCTGATCCGCCGCTTGATCCGCCGGGGATGCGTTCCAGGTCCCACGGGTTGCGTGTCGGACCAAAAAAGGATGTCTCGGTCGAAGATCCCATTGCAAATTCATCCATGTTGGCTTTTCCCACAAACACGGCACCGGCTGCGGACAGTTTCTCCACAACCGTCGCGTCGTATGGGGGGACGAAGTTATGCAGGATGTTTGACCCGCAGGTGGTTGTTATGCCCTTTGTACAGACGATATCCTTGAGTGCCACGGGAATGCCCGTCAGCGGACGGATGTTCCCGTTTTTTATATCTTCATCTGCACGTGCTGCCGCAGCCAGTGCTTCATCCTTCATCAGGCGTATATAGGAGTGTATCCGTTCTTCTACCTCGTCGATTCGTGAAAAAACGGATCGGGTAATCTGTGTGGACGATACTTCACCGTTTTGAATCAATTTCTGTAGTTCATGAATTGTTAATTGATGTAATTCCATATACTCCCCGGATAAGAATTTAAAAGGTGCAATTTTGTTCCATGAGATAAAAAAGAGAACATTTGCGTGCTTTCAGTCGATCACTTTGGGAACCCGGAAAAACTCACCCCGAGCATCCGGGGCATTGGCCAGCGTTGCTTTTGTGCCCAGGGATGGTCGTTCAACGTCTTCGCGAAAAGCGTTGCTTACGGCAATCGCGTGGCTCATTGGCGCAATCCCCGTCGTGTCCAGTTCACCCAGTTTTTCGATGTAAATCAGAATATTGTTCAGCTGGACGGTAAATTTTTCCTTCTGGGCGTCCGTGAACTCCAGACGCGCCAATTTTGCAACATATTCAACATCCTGTGTGCTTAATTTCAAAACAGATTTCCTCCTACAAACCATTCCAATATGGGCGCAGCGTGCTCATGACAGATTGGATCGCCGGTTTGTTGTCCGGATCGCAATCCTGTTCCAGGGCCGCCAGCTTTTTATCCGTCCAGTGGGTTTCATCATACATTTCTTCAAGCACTGCCTTGACCGATCGGGTCAACCCTGCAACATGGTAACCACCTTCCAGCAGGGCGACCACACGCCCCGAACAGCATTTGTCTGCTATGTTCAGCAATACACGTGCCATTGCGGCAAATCCTTCCGGGGTGACGCGCATGCCGCCCAGGGGATCCTGGTAATAGGTGTCGAAACCCGCGGATACGAGAATTAATTCCGGTTCAAACGCCAGGGCAACCGGTTCCAGAATTTTGCGGAATGCCGAGACGAATGTTCCGCTTACTGCGCCCCGTTTGAGCGGCACATTGATTGTGAACCCCAGGGCTTGACCCTCTCCGATTTCGTGCAAACCTCCCGTGCCCGGATAATATGGATACTGATGCGTTGAAAAAAACAATACCCGCCGGTCGGAATAAAAAATCTTCTGTGTTCCGTTTCCGTGGTGCAGGTCCCAGTCAGCAATCAGGATTTTTTTGAGTCCGTGCTTTTTCATGGCATGCATGGCCCCGATGGCGACATTGTTGAAAATGCAGAAGCCGGCGGAGTTCCCGGCACCCGCGTGATGGCCGGGCGGCCTGATGAATGCAAAGGCGTTGTCCACTTCCTTTGTCATGACGGTGTCAATAGCGTTTAATACCCCGCCGACAGCCAGTTTGGCAATTTCGTAGGTTTCCGCACAGGTGCTTGTATCGGGATCAAGGATTACACAACTTTTGCCTGCCGTTTGGGCAATGCGTTCAATATAGGGCAGGGTGTGAACGTAAGCAATTTCGTTATGAGTTGCCAGGCGGGGTTTGATGTCAACATACTTCCAGGACATGTTCGGATTGTCCAGCATTTCATAAACAGATGCGAGCCTTTCCGGACTTTCGGGATGACCTGAACCCGCCGAATGCTGTAAGTAGTCGCTATGTTTGACAATCCCAGTTTTTCGAGACACGCACGCCTTCTTTCAAAACATGAATAACATAAAAAAACCACCTATCATATATGATTTTAAAGATCAAACAGTTCGACTTGAAGCACTGTGGGAAATCGGGGAAATTCAATATATTTATTCACAAACTTCTGGGGATACTGCCTTAATATACCGCCACCCCGTATATACGGCTACTAAAACAAACATCCAGCGCAGGGGATCATCCGGGATAATTTGAGCAACATTGCCACCTGTAAATGTTCCCAGGATGATGCCCGGCACCAAACCATAAAGAAGGTTGCCTGCAACATTGTTCAGCCGCCAGTGCGTAAACGCGCCGACAGCGCCCATGGGAACCATGACCAGCAAGGCGGTTCCCTGTGCCGCATGCTGTGAAAATCCCGCCAGCAGGACCATGACCGGTACCATGATGGTTCCGCCGCCAACCCCCATCAAGCCGGACAGAAATCCGGTTAAGACGCCCGTGATGATCAGGGCGATGATTGACGCACAACCCGGCAATGTGCCGATCATGTCCTTCAGAAAAGGTTTGAGAAGCAAAAGAACCGAGCAGAAAATTAAGAATGCGCCGAATATTTTTTTCAGCTTCCAGCCTGGAAGCCGGTTAGCCAGACGTGCCCCTGCGGCAGCCGTGAAAAGTGCTGGCAAAGCCAGTGCGGCCGCCGCCGTCCAATCCGTCTGTCCATGAAGACCGTAAGTAAAGGCTCCGATGATTCCCGTAAAAACGAGTACCGCAAGGCTCGTACCGTGTGCCCGGCACTGATCGATTTTCATCCATTCGACCATCAGGGGAATCATGATGATTCCACCCCCGAGGCCGATCAAACCGCCCAAAAACCCTGCGGCAAGACCGATGGTAAATGTGATCAAATGATCTTTCATGCTCGTCCTTCATCGTCAACCGTTAAGGCTGACTTGCTGATCATTCTTTATGCACGCGTCCCCTGGCCAATGATGCGAAAACACCCAGAATGCAGGTCACGGCCAGAATGATAAAAATCAACCTGGCGCTGAAAATGAAAAGGGAGCCGGTTTCAATGGTAATTTTTTGATCACCGATGACCCAGGCAAAAACCAGCATAGCGATACCCATGCTAAGCATCTGACCGACCAGCCTCATGGTTGCCTGCATTGCAGACGCAATGCCGTAAAATTTATGGTCCACTGAGCTCATGATCGCGTTAACATTGGGTGAGGAAAAAAGTGCAAAACCAACTCCCAGAATCGCCAGGCAAATGACAATATAATAGATATGCGTATCTGAAGCGATAAAAATCAGCCCCGCAAGGCCGAGGACCGTTAGCGACATGCCGACAGAAGAAAGGATCCTTGGTTCAATTCGGTCAGACAGCCTTCCGGCAGCCGGCGAAAAAAGAGCCTGCAACAGTGGCTCAATAACCAGGACCATGCCGGTTTGCGAAGGCGTCAGCAGTTTGACATGCTGCAGATAAAGGCTCAAAATGAAAGTGATCGCAAACGTGGCACAGTAGTTGATCAGTGCCGCCAGGTTGGAACACGCAAAAACACGATTTTCCAGAAACAGTTTTACGTTGAGAAGTGGGTAAGGCCTGGTCAATTGCTGGCGGATGAACAATATAAAACATAAAGTGCCGATCGCGATCAGTGCGCCTCCCCTCGGGGAGGGCAGTTGAGATAAACCATACATCAAAGCAAACAGCGCCAGCGCGTAAAGTACAGAGCCGGGCAAATCAAATTCCTCACGGCTGTCCTTCGGAATATCTTCTTTTGCCACAAAGACGGAGAGTCCGGCTGCTGCAGCTCCAAGCACTGCACTGAAAATGAAAATGGTTTTCCACCCCAGGTGCTGGGTCAGCAAACCACCGATGAACGGGCCGCACGTGAGTCCGATATAAACCGCGGCAATATTGATTCCCAGAATCCTGCCCCTCTGTCCCTGGGGGTAGGCGGAAACCAGCATGGCTGTTCCCGTACTGAAAATCATCGCGCCGCCGATTCCCTGGACAACGCGCATGGCAATGAAAAAGGCTTCCGTCTGCGAGCAGATGGATAAAAGCGACGACAGGGCAAAGATCAGGGAGCCGGAAAAAAAGAATAATTTTCTTCCATAAATATCGGCCAGTCGTCCCAGTGGCAACAGTGTGATGGATGCAGCCAGAAGAAAGGACGAGGCCACCCAGCTTACAGACAGCGCATTCATGGAAAATTCGTGGGCAATCATCGGCAGCGCGACGTTGACGGACGAACCCATGAAGGGGGTTGTAAACGAACTGATCGTAGTGGCCAGAAGAACGATCGGGAGTCTTTTGTTGATCATGCGGTCACGCTGATAAAAAAAGGATTATGCTTTGGGGAAAAATATTTTCCGCCTCGCGTCAAAACCGTCTTTGCCGCAGGCCATCATCAGGGTCAACGGCATGATGTTGCGGGCCTGTTTCAGCATCCTTTCTGAAAGATTGCGAATGTCCCATTGCGCATGCCGGTCGGTCCGCAGGCGCGCCAGATGGTAGAGTTCCCGCGCGTTGAGCTTCATCAGCACGCGCCTGCGGTGTGCGTTGGTCAGCACATACGGAGCGGCGGCAGGGCTTTTATGCCGGATGATCTCATAAGCGCTATTGGTCTTTTTGATCATAGCCATGAATTCTTTTTGTCGCCCGATTGCGCGAACAGCGGGCGGTAGGGTGACGCCCAGGGAAGGGCTGTAATCCTGGCTGATGAGGGTGGCTATACGGTGGCGCTTGAGCTGCGCGAAACAGCTGGCGCTCATGGTCAACTCGAAGAGCATGTCAACATTTTCAAGTTCACGCAGCACCGCATCATAGGACTGGATGTGTTTAAAGAGGGTCTTGAACAGGGCCTTTGCTTCGGACGGATTCATGCGCCCGGCTTCCTGAAAACACAGGTCGTAACTCATGCCCGATGACGCGAAAAGCAGTGCTGCGGCTGACTGCTTATCAGCATTTTCCGTCGCCTGGACCAGATGGACACTCTGAAGCGGCCGTTTCTTTTTTCCCTCGTCGAACTTTTCGCAAAACCCGCGCAGGTTTTTCCGGGTCAGAAGATCATAGTCGGTTGATCGTGTATAGCGAATCAGCGACGGCGCAATATCTTTGGTGGCGGTATAAAGCTTGTTGCTTAAGAGGTGTGCCTCGGCCAGGGGCAGAGCCGACAGTCTCCGCAGCATCAGCTCCAGATTGCGGGCGTTGACGGTCATTCCCAGCTGTGTTTCCGTGGCCAGAGCGATGCTGTAGCGGGCATCTTCCTTGGCCCAGCCTTCCAGCATGGACTTATTGCCTGGGTTTTCGGCCAGTTCCCGGTTTTTCTCAAATACATGCGGCCGGAGCTGTTCGTAGAGCCGATGGTAGAAGTCATTCTGCAGCTGAATCGTTGCGGTGTACAAATCCGTCAGACCGGCCTGGATGATTTCTTCGGGAACAACAAAGTCCCGGTCAAACAGGACATAACGCTGGGATTTTTCCGTATAGGAGCACAGACGGAATTTTTCGATTTCTTCCACGATCAGACGGGAGACACCGATGATGTCGATGTTGAATACGGCATGCTCGGCAACCGAGCTGTGCCCCATCTCAAAAACAATGTTGCGGTTGGATTTGCGGGCTTTTTCGACTTCGGTCCGGGAATCCCTTCTGAGTGCATCAACCGGCTTGGGGCTGCGGCTGATTCGGGCGTAGGCGGCGGATATGGTTTCGGGAGTAATGTCCTGCCCAAAAGCGCATTTTTCTTTCAGTTCGCGAATAATGTCATAGTCTATGTTGTATCCGGCAAGCAGGATTTTCATTTTTCAACTCCAGAGAAAAATTTTTGGTGATTGCTGCATATGGCACAGGAATCTGCAGTGTCACGTGTCATGCATATTACAGTCTGATCATTTCAACACGGGCGAGTGTCCGTCCGAGAAAACGTTCACCGATTGTCTGAAAACGGTACGGTACATCGCTTACGTAAAACAGATAATCGGGCAACTGCCGGCTGTCATTGCCGAGATTTTCGCGGTGAATCAAGTCGGCGGCAATTTCCGCCATTGCCTCGGCTGAATCGATCAACCGCACGTTCTTGTCAACGATGCTCTGAAAAAGAGGTTTGAGGAGCGGATAATGCGTGCAGCCCAGGACCAGCGTGTCGATCTGCTCGGCCAGGACCGGCTTTAAATATTCTTCTGCGACCAGTTTTGTGGCCTCATGTTCCAGCCATCCCTCTTCCACCAGCGGCACAAACAGGGGACAGGCCTGTGAAAAGACCCTCACATCGCGATCCAGCTGGTGTATGGCACGTGCGTACGCATTCGAGTTGATTGTGGCAGGTGTGCCGATCACACCGATCGCCCTGCTGCGAGTTTCGGATACCGCGAGCCTTGCGCTGGCTTCAATCACCTCCAGAACGGGAACGGGCGACAGGTCCCGGATAGCGCGATAAGCTACTGCCGCCATTGTGTTGCAGGCGACAATCAGCAGCTTAACGTCTTTTTTCAGCAGAAATTCTGTGATCTGCATAGCGTATCGGTTAATGGTTTCCACCGATTTAACGCCGTAGGGCACACGGGCGGTATCGCCGAAGTAAATGATATTTTCAAAAGGCAGGCGTTCCATGACCGCTCGCACAACGGTCAATCCCCCGATGCCGGAATCAAAGACCCCTATGGCGCGATTTGTTTTGTGGTCCATGTTTTTTTCTCTCATATCCGCATAATAAAGTCATCGACTTTTTTGTGCTGTTCGTATAAAAAAACAGTAAAGAAAAGGAAACAAAAAGCCGATCATTAAAAGTTGATGCTTTTTATCATAACTTTCTGAAACATGCCAAAAGTTCTTCATGGACGACTGGTATTGGAAAGTAATGCGACATGAGGCGTTCAGAGAAAAAAATAAAAGATCCAGGCGAAATTGAGGCTATTTTACTGGCCGCGCCGGTTTGCCGGATTGCAATGGCCAACGGTGATGCTCCCTATGTTATCCCCGTCAATTTTGCCGTAAGCTCCGGTTTCCTTTATTTTCACTGTGCCGCCACAGGCAAAAAAATTGACATGATGCGCCGGAACTGTAATGTGTGTTTTGAAGCAGATATCCCCGGTGATCTGGTTCGGGGCGGGTCGGCCTGTTCGTGGAGTATGAAATACAAAAGCATCATTGGTTTTGGCCGGGCTTTTTTTATTGAGCAGGCGGCTGAAAAAATGCGGGCACTGGACATCCTGATGAAGAAATATGCCGGCAATGATAATTTCTCTTATGACGATGAATGGCTGGACAAAGTTTGTGTGATTGGTGTAAAAATAGATAAAATATCCGGAAAGAGATCTGATTAGGTGACAGGATCATATCATTATTTTCATAGCATCTGCCATGAAGGAGGAGAGCCATGCAAAATAAAATTGTTATACGCTATGTAGATAAACGCATAGAGAAAGGCATTACCACCGATTTTGCACCCAATAAAGAGAATTTTCATGTGACGCCTGTCGGATTCAAGCCCGGAGACAAACCTCTGGAGGTACGGATTAAAGATTTAAAGGCTGTTTTTTTTGTAAAGGATTTTAGCGGCAATCCCGATTATCAGGACAAAAAAGACTTCGAAGCAGGTAAATCTGTTGTCGGCCGCAAAATCAGGGTGCTTTTCAAAGACGGCGAAGAGCTGGTTGGCACCACGATGGGCTATCAGCCGGACCGGCCGGGATTTTTTGTCGTTCCGGTGGATGCAAAATCAAATATCGAAAGATGTTTTGTGGTGACCCGGGCGACCAGTGAAGTAAAGTTAATGTGACGGTTGATGACAGAAGGAAATTTCGACAGGGTGTCCGAGCTGCCGAACCGTTCTTAGTTTCTTGCCCCGTATGTCCTTTGATGGATTGGATGCGAGAGTCACTGCCGTATTCAGATGATTTTTGATTTCTTTTCATTCTTTCTTATCAGGTTTTCCCAACTTCTTTGCAACTCTGTATGCGATTCACATCAAATTTTCTTGACACACTCCCGATGATTCTATAAAGTGACCGAAAGCGAAAGCAAAAGTGGAAGCAGATGTAATCCCTCCGGCATATCAGTAGTAGCGTGGTGATCCTATGGACATGAAGCGCGATTACTATGAAGACATCGAGCTTTTCAAAAGCGGTACGGTTCTCGTATGGACCATCATCTTTCTGCTTTTCCTTTTTACCTTACCCCTTTATCTGCCTTCTTATAATATTTACCTGGTCAACATCATTCTGGTTAACGTTATTCTGGCGGTTGGCCTCAATATCCTTGTGGGCTATACCGGCCAGATTTCCCTGGGGCATGCCGGGTTTTTCGCCGTGGGCGCGTATGGCACTTCTCTGATTATGATGCACCTGCATTTCCCCTTTCCCGCCGCCATTATCATTGCCGCGCTGATCGCGGCTTTCCTGGGCTTTATCATTGGTCTGCCTGCACTTCGCCTTGAAGGGCCGTATCTCGCCATCGCTACGCTGGGCTTCGGCCTCACCATCATGCATATCATCGGCCGTTGGGAAATCTTTGGGGGCAGAATGGGAATTACAGCGCCACCCCTGGATTTGGGGATTCCGAATTCCTCCTTGAGTTTTGTCATTAAAGGGGATGTTCAAATCTACTATCTCATTTTAATTATGACGATCTTGCTCGTTATTGGAGCGCGCAATCTCATGAAAACACGCGTGGGAAGAGCGTTCATGTCCATTCGTGACGACGATATCGCCGCCGAAGTCATGGGTGTGAATCTGACCATCTTCAAAACCATGTCTTTTGCCGTGAGTGCTTTCTATGCCGGAATTGCCGGCGGTCTTTATGGTTTTGTTGTCAGCTTTTTCGACCCCTTCTCCTTTAATCTGATTCTTTCCATCATCTTTCTTGTGATGGTGGTTGTCGGCGGTCTGGGGTCTGTTCTTGGTGCGATTATGGGAGCCGTCCTGATCACCTATCTTCAGTACGACCTTTTAAAAAATGTGGAAAACCTGCCTTATCTCGGCGGGCTTTTGGTGGCCATATCCAAGCAGTGGTTTACCGTCATCGGGCTGGCCAATTTCGGCGGCATTGCCTTGGGGCTCATCATGATTGCCATTGTGATTTTTGAGCCGCTGGGAATGTTCGGCATCTGGATCCGGATCAAGAAATATTGGAAGACCTGGCCGTTTTAAAAGGCCAAAATGGAGTCTTTGCATGTTTGAAATGCTGCTGATTGAAGGTCTGGCCATCGGGGCCTGTTACGGCCTGTTCGGTGTCGCCGTTGCCATTATCTACAAAACGTCTGACGTGGTTAATTTTGCCCAGGGTGAAATGGGCATGATGTCTACATTTGTCGCTTACCATATCATGACAGCATATGGATGGCCTTTCTATATTGCTTTTCCCGCCACGCTTATCTTTGCCATTTTGCTCGGTATGGCTATCGAATTCTGCTTCCTGCGCCCGGCCAAGGAACCGACGGTTTTGGGTCTGCTTATTTTAACGCTGGGTGCGGAAATGCTTCTTATGGGACTGGCCGGTTGGAAATGGGGCGCAGAGCAAAAAGATTTTCCGTTTCTTCTTTCCGTTCACAAAACCGTTGAAATTTTTCCCGGCTTTGCATTGAACGAATGGACAATCGGGGTCTTTGTACTGACTACAGTTGTCATGGTTCTGCTTTTCCTGTTTTTCCGCTATTCCAAACTGGGGATTGCCATGCGGGCAACCCAGCAAAATGAAAATGCCGCCAAGATCATGGGGATCAAGGTTGAAAGAGTTTTTTCCATTACGTGGGGAATGAGTTCGTTAATTGGCGCGTTGGCGGCCATGTTTTTTGCAGCCCGTTCCGTGCTGGATCCTAATTTCATGATGGAACCTTTTATGCGCGCCTTCGCGGCAGCCGTGTTGGGGGGACTTACCAGCATTCCGGGTGTTGTCATCGGCGGACTGATCCTGGGCATCATTGAAAACTTCTTCGGTTATGCCTGGCCGGAATGGAAACCGATTGTGGCCTTTGTTGTCATTATTCTGATCATTACCGTCAGGCCCAGTGGATTGTTCAGTAAACATTACGTGAAAAAAGTTTAGGATTGATCATTGCTGTCCGTATCCGGACAGCCGTCGTGATTCAATACGGAGTCTTTTCATGAGCGGGAAGAAAATCATCATAGGCCTTTTGATCGCTGTTGTGACATTGGCAGCAGGTGTCCTGGCCCTGGATGTTCCCGGCAAACTGGAAATGCTGATGGAGAAGAGCGCAGTCGAACAGGCCGCCGGCAATTATTTGAAGGCCGAAAAGGAAGGCAATCTGAATCAGGTTTATGCTCTTCTGGCTCCATCTTCCGCATACAGGAAAACGCATTCCTACGATCAGTTTCTGCAGGATATGGCCAGCCATGCCCCCGTAAAAGTCAACACCTACCGGATTGTGAATGTTCATCGGTTGCGGGACAACGATATGAAGAAAGACTATCCCGATGTAGAAAAGTTTGTTCAGGTCGAAGTGGACGTTACGTTTAAGCACTCGGGAGAGAATACTGTCTTTAACTACAGTTTCACTTTTCTGAAAGAAAAGGGGAACTGGTACAAGGGATAGAATGAAAAAGATCATTGGGGAAGGGCACAGTCAATCATTTACCGTGTGAACAAAAGGAGGGGTTATGAAAAAAGTTCTTGTTGCAGTTATGATTTTATGCGCGGCCTTTTTGATTCCAATGGCCGCCGGAGCGGCCAAACCGGGGTTTGATGACAAGGAAATCCGGATTGCCCAGTGGGGGCCCCAGACAGGTCCTGCCGCGCCGTGGGGATCGGTCGCCCGGGGCAGTGATATTCTCTTCAAGATTATCAATGACGAAGGCGGCATCCATGGACGCAAAATTAAATACTTTATTCGCGATGATCAGTATAATCCGGCGCAGACCAAGGCCGTTGTCAAGGAACTGGTAGAGCGTGAGGGAGTTTTTGCCTTTGTCGGAGGCGTCAGCGCGGCGGCCGGCATGGCGGTTAAAGGTTACCTGGCAGAAAACAAGGTCATCTGGGTTGGTCCCGCAACGGCCATTAATGAGTACGTTTTCCCGGTGCAGCCCTATCTTTTCGGGATCTATCCCCTTTATGAAGATGAAGCAAGTATCTTGACGAAATATGCAGTGGAGAAGCTCAAAGCGAAAAAAATCGCGTTCTTTTATCAGAATGATGCTTACGGCAAAAGCGGCTTGGAAGGCTGCAAGGCCAGGATGGCCAAACTCAAGATGAAACTTGTGGAAGAGAGTTCGGTAGAACCCGGTGAAAAAGATCTTTCCTCCCAGATGCTGCGACTGAAAAAATCCGGTGCTGATGTGGTCATCATGTGGGTCAATCCGACTTCGGCTACGATTGCATTGAAAACAGCGTCCACAATCGGATTTAAACCGCAGTGGATTTCTTCCAACACCCTGTCTGACTATCCGCTGATGAACAAAATAACCGGCGGCCTGTGGGAAGGCGTTATCACCGGCGCGTTTGCCCTCGCTCCCGATTCCGACACGCCGCTTCTGAAAAAATACCGGGAGGCCGCGAAAAAATATGCTCCGGAAGAACGCTGGGGTACCTTCTACATGGCGGGTATCCTCTTTGCCGAACCTCTGATCGAAGCCCTCAAAAAGGCCGGTCCAAAACTCAGCACGGAAGCGGTCTTAAAACAGCTCAACTCGATGAAAAAGTTTCAGGGTATCGGTCCTCCGGTTACCTGGAGCCCTGATGTCCATCAGGGTTCGGACTCCATCATGATTCAGAAGTGTGGTCCCAATTCCACGTATATCACGCTTCAGGACTGGACCACCAACGAATTGGCAACCTGGAAAAAGAAGAAATAATTGCAAAACATGGGAAGCGGGGTCTTTGCCCTGCTTCCCAATACAAAAAAACGGGTTTTTGCGGTCACGGGTTAAAAGGCTTATGGCTCATTTTAAAGTGGAACACCTAAGCATCGCTTTCGGTGGCATCAGAGCAGTCAATGATGTCAGTTTTGAAATCGAGCACAATAAAATATTTTCGATTATCGGACCCAACGGAAGCGGAAAGACAACGATCTTCAATATGATCAGTGGCATTTACAAGCCCAATGAAGGCGAGGTGGTCCTGGAAAATGAAAATCTTGTCGGCCTGCGTCCAGATACCATTGCCCGTAAAGGTGTGGCGCGAACCTTCCAGAACATCCAGCTTTTCGGCAATGCCACCGTTATGGACAACCTTATGCTGGGTCGACATATCCACATGAAAACGGGGATTGTAAGCGGTGCCTGCATGTGGGGTAAGCGCTCACGGGCTGCACGCGAAGAGATCAGGCATCGGGAGGTCATCGAACACATTATTGATTTTCTTGATCTCCAGTCTCTGCGCGACCAGTTTGTCTCCAATCTGCCCTACGGGAAACGTAAACTGGTGGAATTGGGCCGGGCGCTGGCCCTGGAACCCAAAGTGCTGCTGCTGGACGAACCGTCTGCCGGCATGAACACGGAAGAAAAAGACGATCTGCGCATCTGGATCAAGGACATTCAGGAAGACTATAAAGTGACCATTCTCCTCATCGAACATGACATGAACATGGTGATGGGTATTTCAGACAGAATCCTGGCCATCAACCAGGGAGTGAAAATTATCGAGGGAACACCGCAGGAAGTTCAGAAGCATCCGGACGTGGTTGCTGCCTACCTGGGGGAGGAAGACTGATGCTGTCCGTAAAAAATATCGAAACCTGGTATGATCTGATCCGGGCGCTGCACGGCATCTCCTTTGAAATCAAGCAGGGAGATATTGTGGCCCTTCTGGGCAGCAACGGTGCCGGGAAGACGACCACCCTCAAAACCATCATGCGTCTTCTGGAAGATGACCAGCCGGAAAAAGGCACCATTGAATTCATGGGGAAAAGAATCGACCGCATGGACACGGAAGAAATTGTCCGCCTCGGCATCAGCTATGTGCCGGAGGGCCGCGAGGTATTTCCGGAACTCACGGTGATGGAAAACATTCAGATGGGCGCTTACACGCGTAAAGACCGACAGGGTATTAAGGACGATATTGAAGGCATTCTCAAACAGTTCCCGATCTTAAGCGAGCGCAGAAATCAGCAGGCCGGGCATTTAAGCGGCGGGGAGCAGCAGATGCTGGCGATCGGACGGGCATTGATGAGCCGCCCCAAACTGCTGATGCTGGACGAACCTTCGCTGGGGCTTTCACCACTTTTGACCAAGGAGATTTTCGCGATTATTCAGAGGATCAATCAGGAGGGCGTAACCATTTTGCTTGTCGAGCAAAATGTCAATATGGCGCTTAAATATTCTCACTATGCATTTCTTATGGAGAATGGCCGCATTGTGCGGGCCGATAAGCCGGAAGTGCTGCGTGAAGACGATGACGTAAAAGAATTTTACCTGGGGATTGCTACGGAAACATCGGCGAAGGGATACAAGCGCTATCGCAGAAAGGTCCGTTTCCGCTGAGGTGCTTACAGAATGGATAAAGACAACGTTCAAACTCTGCCACAGAGCCTGAAGATATTAATGCAGACCCAGCCGGACCGGATTGCCATGCGCATGAAGGATTATGGTATCTGGCACGATATCACCTGGTCGCAGTACTATCAGAATGTGAAGAAGGTGGCCATGGGGCTGCATTCTCTCGGCGTCAAGCGCGGTGACCATGTGGCGATTGTCGGCGAAAACAAGCCCGAGTGGCTTTTCTCAGCCATGGGGGTGATGTCGCTGGGCGGCATCTTTGTCGGTGTTTATACCACGAACCCGGTAGCTGAATGCGAATATGTCGTCGGACATTCCGAATCCGTTGTTTTTTTCTGTGAGGACGAAGAACAGTTTGACAAAGCTCTGGCGTTTCGCGAGCGGACGCCGCATCTCAAAAAATGCGTGGTCTGGGACATGGAGGGACTCAGGCATTTCAAAGACCCGATGCTGACAAGCCTGGACGATTTGATGGCGCTTGGCGAGAAAACCGATCGGGAACATCCGGGCCTGTATGAGAAAATTGTAGAAGAAGGAAAAACTGAAGAAACCGCGTCTATCATTTATACTTCGGGCACCACCGGCCCGCCGAAAGGCGCGATGATTGCACACCGGAATTATTTATGGATTGCTCGTCAGACGGAAAAAATCACAAAGATGGAAACGAAGGATGAAACCATTTCCTTCCTGCCGCTTAATCATGTCTATGAACAGATCTTTGATATGATGATGCACATGCGGGCGGGCCATATCGTCAACTTCACGGAGAATACCGATACCGTCATGAATGATCTGCGTGATGTATCGCCCACTCTCTTTCATGCGGTTCCCCGCATCTGGGAAAAATACCATTCGGGGATCGTGCTCAAAATGGCCGATGCCACCTGGCTGAAGCGGAAGGTCTTCAACCTTTGTTTCAAGATTGGCTCCCGCTACAACACGTACAAATTAAGCAATAAGCCCATTCCCTGGTATTTATATCTGGGGTACCAGTTGGCTTATTTCAGCGTTTTCTGGAAACTCAAGGAGCGTCTGGGGTTTGACCGCGTTCGATTGGGATTTTCCGGCGCGGCGCCCATTTCGCATGAGATCCTGAAATTCTTCCAGAGCATTGGCATTCCGATCCGGGAAGGTTACGGGCTTACCGAGACAACGGGAATCACGCATATTTCCGACGCGGAAAATTTTAAACTGGGCACCGTGGGCAGGAGCCTGCCGGATGCCAAAGTAAAAATTGCCGAAGATGGGGAAATTCTGATTCAGCACGGCGGGATCTTTCAGGGCTACTTCAAGGAATCCGAGGCTACGGCCGCGGCTTTGGAGGGCGGCTGGTTCCATACGGGCGATGTGGGAGAGGTGGATGAAGAAGGCTACCTGAAAATCACAGACCGCAAAAAAGATTTGATCATAACAGCGGGCGGCAAGAATATCGCGCCACAGTATATCGAAAACCTGCTCAAGTTTTCTCCATACATCACCGATGCCGTCGTCATCGGCGATCGGCGCAAATTTGTTTCGGCGCTGATTGTCATTGATGAGGAGAACGTTGTCAAATATGCACAGGATAATAAAGTGCAGTACACAACCTTTGCCAGCCTCACCCGCACAGAGGAGGTCATCAAGCTGATCTCCGATGAGGTGGAAAAAGTAAACAAGCAGATCGCCCGCGTGGAAAACATCCGTAAGTTCCGACTGCTGGATAAAAAGCTATACACAGAGGATGGCGAAGTTACACCGACAATGAAAGTCAAACGCAAATCCATCGCCGAACAGTACAAAAACATCATTGAGGAAATGTATCAGTCCGGTGAGTAGCCTCACTCATTCAATCCGTGTTATTAATAGTTCAATAATAGTAACGACATTTGATCTGATTACAGTATTATCGTCACCCCGGCGAAGGAGTTCAGTTCAATAAGTCTGGATTCCCGCTTTGGCGGGAATGACTTGTGTTGATACTATATTGAGACCATTCATAACCGATGTTTGTTTTTATCGAATCCGTCTGTCCGGTCCGTCTGTCCGGTTGACAAACCGGTCCATCAATTGTATGAAATTACCTGAAAAGTAATTGCGTTTGTGGAAAACAGCAGGGAACTATCAAACAAATGTCCATCTATTTACAGATCATTCTACTGGTCGCCGCCTTTATTGTATTTGTTCTTGCGGCCATGTATTTTGCGGGACTGGGGCTGCGGCGGGTGTGCTTTAAAATGATCGCCGAATTGGAGGAGGCCGGGGCCTTCAAGGCCAGCAAAGCGATTAAGCTGCAGGATGAAAGGAAGAATTTCTTTCAGGTGGGCACGGGCAACCTGCGGCCCAGAGCACTTCAACTGCTGATTTCCGACAAACTGGTTGTCAAAACACCAGAGGGTAAATATTATCTGGACAAAGAAAAACTGGCGGAAATGAGAAGCAAATTGAAGAAGCCCTGATTTCCAGTTTTTCAAAATCCGTACGATATCTTTTATTTCGTCAGTCTTCCGATCCACCAAATCGATGAATTACAGAAAACAAGATCCTTGCCATGATCACGTGAATCAGTTATGAAGTGACGCAATGGTTCCTCCGGCAATGCTGAATCTTTGGTTGACTTTACCGTGTCTTTTTTCTATATGCCAAATGACATTTTATATTTATAATTTTGAGTATCGAAGATCATGATCGGGGACGAACGAGCGGTCCCATGCCCCGGTCCGGGAGATAAATTTGCAATTTAACCCGTGTATTAAACATAAACTGATCCGCAACTCCGCCCGGCATTTTGCCGAAACGGAGCTGGCGCCCATTGCTGCCGAGATTGACCAGCAGAGGATTTTTCCCCGTGACGCCATCAATAAGATGAAAGCCCTCAACTACTTTGGCCTGCAGGTGCCTGAAGAATATGGCGGCGCGGCCCTGGATTCCATCAGCACAGCCATTGTCGTGGAGGAGCTCTCGCGCGTGTGCGCCGCGGTTGGCTTGTGTGTAACCGTTCATAACGGCGTGGCGGTCTATCCCTTCCTGCAATTTGCCAATGCTGCCCAGAAGGAAACCTACCTGCCTCAATTGGCCTCGGGGGAAGTAATCGGCGCGTTCAGCCTGACGGAGGCCAACGCGGGATCTGATGCGGGAAGCGTCGAAATGACAGCTGTGAAAAGTGGTTCGGATTACATTTTAAACGGCACAAAAATTTTTGTAACCAACGGCGGAGTTTGCGATGTCGCATTGATTTTCGCATTGACTTCTTTACCTGAAAACAAACTGCAAAGCAGTGTCTTCATTGTTGAAAGTAAATATCCGGGGTTCCTGCGAGGCGAACTGGAAGATCTTTGTGGTATGCGTGCCAACCCTGTTTCGTCCCTGTTTTTTGAAGACTGCCGTGTGCCGGAAGAAAATCTTCTGGGTAAACTCGGCGATGGCATGAAAATTGGCCTGGCGACGCTGGACAACGGCCGGATCGGTGTGGCCGCTCAGGCCCTGGGTATTGCGCAGGGTGCTATGGAGGCGGCGATAAAATACGCAAAAGAAAGACAGCAGTTTAAAAGGCCCATTGCCTCCCAGCAGACAATTCAAAATTATATTGCCGACATGGCGACAGAAATCATGGCCGCCCGTCTGCTTTTGTATCGTTCGTGTGAGCTCAAGGATGCGGGGGCGCCGTTTGGATGCGAGGCGTCCATGGCCAAGCTGTACTGCAGTTCCGTGGCTTCCAGAGTGACAGGATTGGCTGTCCAGATTCACGGCGGCTACGGGTACAGCAAAGAATATGATGTAGAACGTTATTTCCGGGACGCCAAGGTTACGGAAATTTATGAAGGCACGAGCGAAATCCAGCGGATGGTGATTGCCCGCGCCATGCTGTCTCAATCGATGATGTGAAACCTATGCTGAATATTGTGGTGTGTATCAAACAGGTGCCAATGGTCACCGAATTGCCCTGGGATGAAAGATCCGGAACGCTCAGACGGGATCTGGCGGCGGGAATGATGAATCCTGCCTGCAAGCACGCGGTGGAAGCAGCCCTGCAAATCAAGGAAAATCAAGGCGCGTCCATTACGGTAATGACTATGGGCCCGCCTGCGGCGGAAGAAGTGCTGCGGGAAGCGCTTGCCATGGGAGCGGACCGCGGCGTTCTGATCTGCGATAGAAAGTTAGCAGGTGCCGATACGTATGCCACCTCTTTTATCCTCGCGTCAGCGATTCGAAAAAAATGTCCTTCCTTTGATTTGATTTTGTGCGGTGCGTATACTTCAGACAGCGAAACAGCGCAGGTCGGCCCACAACTGGCGGAGGAGCTGAATCTGCCGGCGGCAGCCTACGCGGAAAACATCGATGTAAACAGCGGGAACATACGGGTTCGCCGCCTGGTCGATCATTTCCGGGAAACACTGGAAATGGAGCTGCCGGCGCTGGTGACGGTTTCCATGGAAAGATATCAGCCGCGTTACGCATCGTTTTCCGGATTGGACAAGGCTTTTACACGGGCGGGCATCTCCGTCCTGAATGCAGAGAAACTAGGGATTTCCCCTGCCGATCTTGCACAGCAGGGGTCACGAACCAGAGTTCGCATGGTTTTTGTCCGTAAAGCGCAGAAGGAAAATGTAACGATCACGGGAGCGGCGGCCAGGGCCGCGAGCGAATTTCTGGACCGGTATGAGAGAAAAATCGGTGCGGCAATCGGCAAATCCATCGAGGCGAAAAAATAACAGCAGCAGGGGCGGGGTCGGGTCCAATCATGGTGAACAAGCAAAAAAGTATCTGGGTCTTCGGCGATTACCGCAATTACTATCAAAACCGGGTGACGCTGCAGCTGCTTTCCAGGGCGGTTGATCTTTCGCGCATCATGAAAGCGGAAGTATGCGCGGTCTTGTTCGGGCATGAGATTGAAGAATGGATCATGGAATATACCGCGCACGGTGCAGATCGTATACTGGCCATCGACCATCCGTCATTAACCAGTTACAGTACGGAGAACTATCTGGCGCTGATTGAAAAACTGGCCAGGGAAAGAGACCCGGACATTCTTCTGATTGGAGCGACGGATTTCGGCCGGGAATTCGCGCCGCGGCTGGCCAAGCGCTTGCAGACAGGGCTGTCCGCCGATTGCGTTGGCCTGGATATCACGTCCGAAGGACTGCTGGTTCAGATCGCACCTTCATTCGGCGGTAACATGCTGGCGGAAATTGTCACGGAGCATCATCGTCCTCAGATGGCCACCGTTCGTCCCGGTACTTTTAAGGAAATTCCGCACAACAACGAAAGAACTGCTATTGTGGAGCGCCTGCCGCTGCCTGCCGATCTTCCCGCATCGCGGGTTCGGCTGGTCGAGTATGAACGGGCTGCGCAGCGGGAGCACAGAATGGAAAACGCCGCTGTGATTGTCTGCGGCGGACGCGGCATGGGCAATAAAAACAATTTTAAAAAACTCGACGAACTGGCCGGACTTTTAGGCGGAGATGTCGGTGCGACGAGGCCCGTGGTTTACGCGGGCTGGGCCGGACATGATTCGCTGGTCGGTCAGGCGGGAAAACATATCAAGCCGAAAATACTGTTTTCTTTCGGTATCAGCGGCGCCATTCAGCACACGGCGGGACTGGGGGAAACGGATTTTATTGTCGCGATCAACAAAAACCCTCAGGCGACCATGATGAAAATGTCGGATGTCGCCATCGTGGCTGATGCCGGCGATTGGCTCCACCACCTGATCAGGGAATTGAAAAAAAGAATCCGGGAATAAAGAAAGCCGTTACCTGTTATCGCGCAGCTGAGGTTCCATGTTTTTTGCTGCTTGTTCCTGTCAGTGGAAAGACGCCCTTGCGGACAGAGCGTACGTCTTCAATCGTAAAAAATGCGAGCGGATTACAGGTTCTGACGATTTTAAGCACCCGGTCAATGTCTTTTCTTTTCACGATGGTAAAAATGATTTTCACCGGACCCATAACGCCTTGGGCGTCTGTATGTGTGACACCGTAATGATTCGTTTTCAGAACTTCAATGAGCTGAAGGGCTTCTTTCTGGGTGATAATGCGGATGACCACGGTGCCGATGGCCATTTTTTCTTCCAGGATAATCCCGATGAAGTTGCCCATTGCGAATCCCCCCGCATAGGCAATATAACAAACCGGATTCGACAGGTTTTGAAAAATCTGGCTGATGGCCATGAGCCAGATCAACACCTCAAAAAAACCGATCATCGGCGCGGCAAACTTCATTCCACGCGATACATAAATAATGCGAAGTGTGTCGAGCGTCACATCGCAGATCCGGGCCATAAAAATTAAGGTCGGTAAAATTACAAATTTAAAAATCTCGGAATGATAAATTGCGGCAATGTCCATGGTGTTGGTTCCAGTCAGGTGATGTTGGTTTCATTATAAGCATATAAATACTTTATGTCAACAAGGGGCAGGTCGCCAGGTGTTTTCTGAATTGATCAAAGGAGTCAATTATTAAAAGTCACATAACTGAATGGATACTTGTCATGACGGTAAATACCCTGATAACCTAAAGGCGATACGAGGGCACGAGTGTCGGAACCCATGAATTCTTTAAACTGGTTCCCGGTCTTTGCAGGGAAGATGATTGAAATTGTAGTAGCCTCAATTAGGAATGCTATGACCAGACCATTAGTAAATCATTTAGGTATTCTTGAGAACTGGTGTTGTGTATCCGAATTCTTATGATTAAGATTTGATGAGCAAGCTCAGTTTTTCAACAGTTTCATTCAATGTTTCTTTTAACGCTGACGCGATATATGTGGCCTGCCTTTTCTTCCAGTCAATTTTTTTGATCTGATCAGCGAGTATAACTCCATCGATTTTATTTTTTATGGTAATCCTGACTTCGAAAGGATAATCTTTAATCTTTGATGTAACCGGGCAACAAAGAGCCAATCCGACTTTTTCATTGTACTCTCTGGATGATATAACAATGGCCGGCCGGTGCCCTGACTGCTCATGCCCGCTTTGAGGATCAAATGACAGCCAAATCAGATCACCACGCTCGGGAACATATTTACCAGATTTCTTTTCCAACCGGTTCCTCCGTGAATGCCTCCTTGTGAATATTATCGTCAGTGATTTTGGACAGCAGGTCTTTTAATTTTAAGCCTGGTTTTTTGGGCATAATAACGAGTTTATCATTTTCTTGAATTAAATCGACATGTGCTCCCTGATGAAGACTGATGTCTTTCGCGTAACTTCCCGGAATCCTGATAGCCAGGCTGTTGCCCCATTTTTGTATCGTTACTTCCATAAGATTGCCTCCCTGTTGATACATAGTATATACATTGAGCCGTGTCATGTCAAATTACCTTTTGAGCCCAAATCGTTTCAGTCATTATGGGAGATTGGATTATGAAAAAACGTTTACTAAATTCAATATAATTACTGAATAACTGAACCAGTACAACCATCCTCTTGTTATGTCTTCATGAAATGTTTATCTTGACCCCCGTCATTTTTGCAGCAGCCGTCTGATCTCTTTACGGCAGATGTTCTCGATAGCGGTAAAGGTGATGAACCGGGCGCTGGAGGTATTTAAAACCGGCTCATGGCCGCGGTCGAAATACCCCTCGTCAAAGTCCGGCTGGTGTTTCGGCTTCAGTCGCGGATTCTGCCCAGGGAAAAACCCCTGAAATTCATGCCGGTCGGCAATGCAAAAGGTCCGCTGCTTGTCCGTCGGTAATTGCAGGGCCATGGCCGATGATTCCGGAACCGTGCCGTCACCCGCCCCGTCGGGAAGCTGCAGGGTCACCAGCTGCAGGTCTCCGTCTTTTGCGGGAAGGCCTTTGTCATTGACCCGCTCCCGGTAGCCGCCGCGGTTTTGATACCAGTCGGTGTCCGTAATCACAGAGGGAGACAGCAGCTTGCCTGCCATTTCAATTAAGACGGGTTTTCCGATGACCCCGGCCCCTTTTTCCGCCTTAAACACCAGGGAGTTCTTCTTGCTGATGTTATTCTCCGTGATCCCCAGTTTCCGCCTGACGGCTGCCAGCAGCGTGTCATCGGCACGGGTGAAAACCACCCGGTCCGCACTGGCAATTCCCGAAGCATAATACTGGTAGGTTCCCGGATGAACTGTCTCAGTGGCAAAATTATCGTGGAAGGTTTCGGCCTGTGCGAGGTATCCAAGAAACAAATCCCAGGATGAAGTTGGCTTCTTAAGCACCGGTTGTTCCTTACTATCTGTTTTTTTCGTTCCCGGATTCAGCCAGTCCGGGTTGACCAGTCGGTAGTAGAACTCCTCCTCCCGGTAGATTTCGTTGTAGGGATCTATTTTGGGCAGAGCCGTTTTGTTGCCCTGGCTGTCGATGAGTTCCAGCCAGCAGGATTCTCCATCGTTGCTCCTGTACCGTTTGTTGGGCAAAAGCTCCAATCCTCCCGGCATGTTGCCCAAAAGCGCGGTCACTTCTTCGCCGTCTGTTCCCAATATCCAGGCCGTTATTTTCCCCTCACTGATTTTCAGGTCGGTAAAGGGGATCCCCATCCCTTCGCCTTGAATCAGGTTGGCTTTTTTGTGTTTGAATGCCTTGACCGGGTTTTTGAACCATTGCATGATGCCCATGGCCGGAATGCTGTGCGGACGCTCAAATCCCCCTTTCATCCGCCAGTAGGCTGCGGGGGATCCATCTGACGGTTGGGCGGCATGGACAATGCCCAGCACCTTGTCTTTGATTCCTTCCCGCATGCAGGCATTTCTCGCCACGAGTCCCCCCATGGAATGGGTCACCAGGATCACATAGTCACAATACCGGCCCATATCCCGATAGAGCTGGATCACCCGGTCAATTTCTGCGGCAAGCTTTTGTCCGGCCAGATCATTGGAGGCGGTCCAGTTATAGCCGAAGACATGAACGGGAAACTCGAAAAAGAGATTCACGGTCTGGTCCCATTCACGTGTCTGCAATTTCTTGAGGAATTCGCCGCAGCTGTTCCAGTAAACGCCGCCCCAGCCCCGCTTATCGCGGGTCTTGTCATGCGGATCGGCAAGAACCTTGTTGTGCTTTTTGTCATCGTTAAAGACTTCCAGGTAGGAGGGGTCAAACTTTTCCCCAATCATGAGTTGCTTGCGGTTTTTTGCTGATGCACCCCAGAAGAGACCATAATTTTTCAACATCAACCACTTATCATCCGGGTCCCAGACCGTATCCCCTTTTTGGTTTTTCAACCGGCTTCCCATAATGCCGGGCACAAAGATGATGGGCAGAATGTCGCGCTCGATGACAATCCGGTTTCGCTTCTCTGTTTCCAGGCCTTCCACCGGATTTTTCAGGTCCCTGGATCTGACTTTGAATATTTTCGTTAAACCTGACATGACGATTCCTCTTTTATCCTGATTCCGTTAACGCCTGCAGGCCGGACGGAAT
>Ga0208458_1000853_pt1 | contig 28500 bp, 18 predicted proteins | sample AD_UKC085_MetaG_FD_184432 | JGI IMG/M metagenome (GOLD analysis project Ga0208458, IMG submission 184432) | Active sludge microbial communities of municipal wastewater-treating anaerobic digesters from USA - AD_UKC085_MetaG (SPAdes) (version 2) | ecosystem: Engineered > Bioreactor > Anaerobic >... | reverse complement strand
AATACTTTGAAAAGGGGATTATCCCGGACCTTACCGATCCTTTTGAGAAGAATCTTTTCAATACGTTTGTATGTTATATTGATCACGAAAGCTATTTCCCGTTTAAGCTGAAAATGAACAGTGATGAACGGGGCTCTTTTGTTGAAACAGTAAAACTCGGCAGTGGAGGTCAGGTTTCTTTTTCAACATCCAGGCCCGGGGTTACCAGGGGAAATCATTTCCATACCAGGAAGGCAGAACGCTTCGCCGTGATAAAGGGAAAAGCCCTGATACAGCTTCGGCGGGTTGGAACAGATAAAGTGATCTCATTTGAACTTGATGGAGAAGAACCATCATATGTTGACATGCCTGTCTGGCACACTCACAACATTACCAACACAGGCAACGAAGATCTTTATACCATCTTTTGGATCAACGAATTATATGATCCGGCTGATCCGGATACTTTTTTTGAACAAGTTTAACTGTTAAGTAAGGGCAATCACTCAGGTGTACCTGCCCGGGAAATGAAATGAACACTACAAGACTGAAAGTACTTACCGTTGTAGGCACAAGGCCGGAGATAATCCGTTTGTCAAGGGTCATGTCCCTGCTTGATGAACATGTGGATCATATAATTGCCCATACAGGGCAGAACTATGATTATGAATTAAATGAAATCTTTTTCAAGGATCTTGATTTGCGAAAGCCTGATTTTTTCCTGAATGTTGATGTCTCTTCACTGGAGGCCTCTGTCGGAGACATTATCCGGAAATCAGGCGAACTGCTTCGCAAGGAGAAACCTGATGCCCTTCTTGTGCTTGGAGATACCAACTCATGTCTTTCAGCCTATATGGCCAAGAGGCTTCATATTCCGATATTTCACATGGAAGCCGGAAACAGGTGTTTTGATTTCAATGTACCTGAAGAGATCAATCGGCGTGTAATAGATCATATTGCTGATTTTAACCTCGTTTATACAGAACATGCAAGGCGGCATCTGATATCGGAGGGTCTTCCCCACAGGAGAATTTATCTCACCGGCTCCCCGATGTATGAGGTACTTAATCACTACAGGCCTAAGATTGATGCTTCGGTCATACTGGAAACCCTTAAGCTTACTAAGGGGCAGTATTTCGTAGTGTCAGTTCATCGTGAAGAGAACGTTGACAATCCGGAGAACCTCAGGAGGATTCTGTTGATTCTGAACCGCATGGCTGAAGAATACGGGGTGCCTGTTATTGTCTCAACCCATCCCAGGACACGCAAGCGTCTGGAGGCATCAGATAATCTGAAGATGAATTCACTGATCCGGTTCCTAAAGCCATTTGGCTTTACTGATTACGTTCATCTTCAGATGAATGCGCTATGTACGGTCTCTGACAGTGGCACGATCAGTGAAGAGTCAGCCATTCTTAATTTTCCGGCAATTTCCCTGCGCAACTCCATGGAACGGCCTGAGGCACAGGATGCGGGAACGATAATACTAACCGGCTTCAATCAAAGTATTGTGATCAATTCTATTAAGATAGCTCTGCAAGAAAATGTTAAACAGCCACTAAAACAACCGCCTTCAGAGTATTCTGTCCCTGACACCTCATGGCGAGTTCTTAAATTGATACAAGGACTGTCGTCATTGTCGAACAGATGGCATGGTGTAAGTAACACCTTGTAATTCCTGTTATACGCGAACGATTTCATAAGATCATATTCTACTTGTAATCAGAAATCTTTGACTATTTTTATATCCTAAATGCAGGTGAGATGAAAATTCAGCTAAAGTTGGTTCTGTTTCTTTTCTTACTGTCTATGGTTTTTAATTCCTGTGTAACTAAGAAGGAATTAACCTACTTGAAGTACTCTGTCCGCACTGGCGAGGATTTGTATTCTGCTGGCGATGTAAGGGGATCAATTACTCCATCAGCTTATAAAATCCTTCCTTACGACAATTTATATATCAGGGTAATAACACCGGACCCGCAATGGTCTGAGCTTTTCAATACAATGCCCGTTGGCGCAGGTGGTGCCGTAACTGAAGAAAGTGCCGGTTTATTTGGCTATCCGGTTGATGGTGATGGATACATTGAAATTCCTTTCGTGGGTCGGATCCAGGCAGGAGGCAGGACTCTATCGGAAATACGGGCAGAATTGGATTCGGCTTTCAAGGGTTATGTCACCGATGCATCAATAACAGTCAGACTGGTTAATAATTATGTTAGTGTTTTGGGTGAAGTCAGGCATCCGGGTCGGTACCGTTTGAGTAAAGACCAGGTTAATGTTTTGGAGGTTTTGTCCATGGCTGGTGATATGAGCGAATTTGGGAACAGGCAGAGAATACAACTTATCAGGCCATCTCCATACGGGCCAGTAATAAAGGAGTTCTCATTGTCAGACAGGAGTATTCTCTCCTCAGAATTCTATTATATAATGCCCAATGACATTATATACGCTATGCCCGTTAAAGGCCGCTCTTTCCAGGTTAACAGCTCGGTTTGGACATTGTTTCTTACAACTATTACCTCGGCATTGGGGGTAATAGGCTTCTTTCGTACTCTGTGATTGAACAGTAATGCAATATATTTTTCCTGGGAGGTGAGTAAGTATTAGTCTTCCAGAAAAGTAAATGTTACAGAACTATGATCAGCAAGACCAAAAATGACTTTCAACTTGAGCAGCATGTGCTGCCTCGGGAGACTGATAAGAATGATTTACAGGTATTCCTTCCATTGATCCTGAAGAATTGGTATTGGTTTGTTTTTGCCGTGATTGTTGGTTTGCTAGGGGTACGGTTTTATATAAATCATACCATGCCTGTTTACAGGACATCGGCAACTATTCTGATCAACGAAACCGGTGAAAGGTCTTTTATGGATAACTCCGAAATCCTGCAGGGTCTTGGACTTCCCGGCGGTATGAGAAACGTACAGAATCAGGTTATGATCCTTAATTCAATTGCGTTGACAGAGAGTACGCTAAGGGAGTTGCCGTTTGAGGTTGAATACTACTTCCGTACGATTAGGAATATTTTGCCAATCTACCCGGAGACACCAGTTAAGGTTGTTGCTGATGGAGAAATCCCGCTACCCAGAGACACAGAGTTCTTTATTGAATTTTTAGGGAACAATATGATTAATGTTGGATGTAAGTCTGAATACTATCCATTTCAGAAGACAACAGCTTTTGGTGAAGAAATAATTGTAAATGGTGGAAGTTTCATTGTAGAATGCAGAAATGAAGAATGGGTTATTAATAACCTTGATAGAACTTTGTATTTCAACATTCACAGCAGAAAACAACTGGTTGAGTATTTTGTAAAAAGAATTAACGTTGAACTTATATCGAGGGACGGATCAGTCCTGAGGGTTAGCATGCTCGGGACGAATCCGGAAAAGGATGTTGATTTCCTGAATAAGCATCTTGAAAGATTCCAGGCCATTTCATTGAATAAAAAGAATGCTGAAGCCAACAGGAGAATACAGTTTATTGAAGATCAGCTTGTGGGTATTTCGGATTCCCTGTCCATGACCGAGAACAGACTGCAGCAGTTTCGTTCCTCTCATCGGGTAATGGATCTTTCAGTTCAGGGACAGTCTATTATTGGACAGGTGACTCTTCTGGAAAACGAAAGGGCAAGACTTAATCTCGAAGCCAACTATTATGATTATCTGGCTGATTATCTTGCAAAGGATGCTACGGGAGAGGTTCCCATAGTGCCAATCACGATGGGCATAACTGATCCCGGTTTGACCCGGATTGTTGAAGAGCTTGCTGAACTTCAGGGGCAGTTGACACTGACCGGTGCAGGAGAAAGGAACCCGTTACAGAGAAACCTTGAGCAGAGGGTTCGTAGCGCTAAAGGTGCTCTTAGTGAGACCCTGAACGGTTTGAGAAGGGCGAATAGTCTTGCCAGGTCTGAGAATCAGGAGCAGATAAACAGGGCCAATGCACAGGCCTCAGCTCTTCCTGTAACCGAACGGCAACTGTTGGGTATTGAAAGAAAGTTCAGGCTGAACGATGAACTGTACACCTTTCTCCTTGAAACAAGGGCTGAGCAGGAGATGCAGAAAGCCTCCAACAAAGCAGACAGTGAGATCATTGATCCTGCTGATGCACGTTTCAGTACTATGGTGTCTCCAAACAGGATGAAACTGATGCTACTTGCTATTTTTGGAGGTTTTGCTCTACCCCTGTCGGTTATTTTCCTTAGATTCCTCTTCAATAAAAAGCTTAAGGAAGAGGATATAAGGGAGATGACAGATATTCCGGTGGTCGGAAATATACCTCACAGCGAAGAGAAGGTTAATACTGTTGTGTTCGACAATCCTGGTTCAGTTGTTGCGGAATCATTCCGGCTTTTGAGATCAAGAATGCAGTTTTTTACGAAAGATGCGAAAGCTCCGGTTATCCTTGTAACATCCTCCATGCCCTCGGATGGGAAGACCTTTGCTGCGATTAATCTCGCATCTGTATACAGTCTTCTTAATAAAAGAACTGTGCTGGTTGGCTTTGATTTAAGGAAGCCGAAAATATTTAAGGATTTTGGCCTCTCAAATGACAAAGGAGTCTCAACTTTGTTAATTGGGCAAGATAGGATTCAGGACGTAATTCAATCTACCAGGTTCGAAAATCTTTCAATCATCTCTGCAGGCCCCATACCTCCTAATCCATCCGAATTGACCGCACTAGGAAAGACTGAAGAATTATTAAAATACCTAAAGGAGAAATTTGAATACATTATAGTAGACACCTCTCCCATAGGATTAGTATCGGATACGTATTATCTTGCTTCAATGGCAGATACTATTCTTCTTGTGGTAAGACCGGAGAAGACACTTAAGGAAATGTTTGAGAGGACTCTTATGGAGATAAAATCAAGCGGTACCAAGGGAGTTGGATTATTGATAAACGATATTAAACCTGGAAGCGGGCGTTACGGATATGGTGAAAAATACGGATATACTGCTGACAAGGGCAGGTCAAAAAAGCGCTTCTTGAAGAAGGCACAATTTGCACGGAGTTGAGTATCCAGTAACCATTTGCCTATTCCTTGATGAATTTTTTAGTTGTGAGGATTTTATTCCTGTAGGTTAACATAAGGATATATGGTCCGGAATGAAGATCAGGTAGTTTTATTTCTTTTGAGACTTCCTCATGTGTGACTTTATCCTGATACACAGGCGTTCCGGTCAGGTTAATTATTGTCAATATGCATTCTTGTTCGGGGAGCTCTTCAAGAATATCAATTGTGAAGAATCCATTGTTTGGGTTAGGATAGAGACTTAAAAGGTCAGGGTTGAAAGAATCTTCCACTCTGAGTTCTATCGCATCGGAAGTGCTGACAGCTCCCAGGTTATCTGTAGCTGTTGCTGTAAAAAGGTAGATGCCAGTATCCACATTCTGAAGAGTGAAAACATAAGGTGCTGCAGTCAATTCAGCGATTGTAACATTTCCACTCTTGAGTTCAACTTTGCTGATGGTACCATCTGGATCACTCGCTTCAGCAATTATTACAACGTTATCATGTTTTTTTGGCTTCTTTCCTTTCGGAATTTTTATTCTTACTGAAGGAAATTGGTTGACAACCGATGCAGATTTTTCAACAACAACAGTAACAACTGCAGATACAGTTCTCAATCCCTTATTATCAGTTGCAGCTGCAGTTATGGAATATGTGCCGGCCGGGACCTCTTTCCATGTGAAAGAATAAGGAATCGTAGTACTTTCTCCCAATCTGGTGTTGTCATTATAGAATTCCACCTTTGTGACAGTGCCATCGGGATCAAAGGCAATCGCATCAATCGTTATTGTAGCAGGTGCTATATAAGCAGTACTTTTTGTAGGTGACGAGATACTGACAACAGGAGGTTGGTTGTTAATTGCAGCCACATTATTTGTCACATTCCTGGCAGTCATAGAAGCAACCTGCCCTCCCGATGTGGTCTGGAGTGGATTAGAAGCAGGTTTTGTATATGCAACAGTAACAGCATCCCCATAAATGACAGGACTTGCAAGAGTAATCAGTACTTTATTACCTGATACAGCCACTGTGCTTACAGATCTTGTTACATTGTTGACATTGACAGTAAATGCAGCAGCAGGCGGGACAATATTTGCAAGTGCAAGATTATAGGTCATTTCAACCCTGTTGGGTGTTGCATCTTGAATTACAGAACTGACATACACTGGAATCACAGCAGCAACGTTGTTTGTTACGTTCCTGGCAGTCATAGAAGCAGCCTGTCCTCCGGATGTAGTCTGGAGTGGATTAGAAGCAGGTTTGTTATATGCAACAGTAACAGCATCCCCATAAATGACAGGACTTGCAAGAGTAATCAGTACTTTATTACCTGATACAGCCACTGCGCTTATAGATCTTGTGACATTGTTGACTTTAACAGTAAAGGCGGTATTTGGCGGGACAATATTTGCAAGTGCAAGATTATAGGTCATTTCAACCCTGTTGGGTGTTGCATCTTGAATGACAGAACTGACGTATACTGGAATCACAGCAGCAACGTTGTTTGTTACATTCCTGGCAGTCATAGAAGCAGCCTGTCCTCCGGATGTAGTCTGGAGTGGATTAGAAGCAGGTTTGTTATATGCAACAGTAACAGCATCCCCATAAATTACAGGACTTGCAAGAGTAATCAGTACTTTATTACCTGATACAGCCACTGCGCTTATAGATCTTGTGACATTGTTGACTTTAACAGTAAAGGCGGTATTTGGCGGGACAATATTTGCAAGTGCAAGATTATAGGTCATTTCAACCCTGTTGGGTGTTGCATCTTGAATGACAGAACTGACGTATACTGGAATCACAGCAGCAACGTTGTTTGTTACATTCCTGGCAGTCATAGAAGCAGCCTGTCCTCCGGATGTAGTCTGGAGTGGATTAGAAGCAGGTTTGTTATATGCAACAGTAACAGCATCCCCATAAATTACAGGACTTGCAAGAGTAATCAGTACTTTATTACCTGATACAGCCACTGCGCTTATAGATCTTGTGACATTGTTGACTTTAACAGTAAAGGCGGTATTTGACGGGACAACACTTGCAAGTGAAAGATTATAAGTCATTTCGAGCCTAGCCGGTGAAGCGTCCTGAATTGCAGAGCTGACATACACAGGGATAACAGCAGTAACGCTGTTTGTTACGCTCTGAGCTGTCATAGAAGCGGCTTGTCCACCGGATGCAGTCTGGAGTGGATTGGAAGCAGGTTTGGCATAGGCAACGTTGACCACATCACCATAAACGACAGGACTTGCAAGTGTCAGCAGTACCCTGGTACCTGAGATAGCCACCGCGCTGACAGATCTTGTGACATTGTTGACTTTGACGGTAAAGGCGGTAGCAGACGGGATTATATTAGCCATTGAGAGATTAAAAGTCATCTCGAGAAGTGAAGGAGTTGCAGCTTTAATGTTTGAATTTACATAAATCGGAATGATAGGGGTTGAAACTACGGACTGAGACTCTACCCATCCAACATCAGGTGCCTTCCCGTTGTAGGGTAATCCTGTATTTACAGTTCCAGCATCTATGAGATTAGACCCCTCTGAAAGATGTCCAAAAGTAGTGAATGGCAAGCTTCCGTCTGGTGGCCTTGGTCCCATCATTCCTGTTGTATCAAGACTTACAAAATCTTCCTCTGTAACTGTTGGGTTATTTAACCAATAATTATTCTCACAGTTGATGTAAGGAGAGTTTGTATAATAATCACCCACGTTATTTTTGTTATAATTGTTGTATGAAATATTATTTCTAATCCAGTTATTAAATGTTCCTGTTGAATCTGATTTACCTGTAAAGAAAAATCCGTATTTAACAGTTGAATAAGTACCATGGTCAATACCATTGTGATAAATGAAATTATTATAGATATGCATTTGTCTGTTGTGGTCTTTATTATCATTTGGAGTAAATCCTATTGATTTATTGTAAGCCGCTATGCAATTCCTGACCACTAAACTTAATCCGGATTTTGGATTGGTAATATTTAATCCCAGTTTGAATCCGCTTCCATTAACCCCATCTGCATTTGTAAGGTAAAAACCATTTTGCATTGACCAACAACTATCCAATGATATAAATCCTTCATTTGTTCCACCAAATCCAACATCCGAACAGTTCCATGCTCTGCATCCTTTGAAAATAATGTATCCATTGTGTGAATCCTGGCTCCAATTGAATCCGAATCCACCTCCCCCTGGATCATATGTTGTATATGGATCGCTGCAATTATAAGCGTCACAATTAGTAAAATATATTGTATCTGTTCCAGAAACTTGAAATGCTCCACCACCGGCATTATAGCCTATGCATTGTTCGAATTTTATGTTATTACAGTTGGTTACATCCCAAATACCCACACAGTAACTTGCATTATCGAACTGGTATACATTTCTTCCGGTTAGACCCTTAAAATGAAGGTTTGTGCTATATGTAATTCTTACACCATAGTTGTGTGTTCTCGGGTTTGGTTTTGTGGAAAAATCAATAACAGGTTTTTCACCTGGATAAGCAAAGAAACAGATAGGATTTGTTCTGGACCCACTTTTATTATTGCAGGTTATGGTAACAGTTGAATGGTATATACCATCCCTAAAATAGCATGTATCACCAGATGGAGTATTGTCAAATGCATATTGCCAGGTTTCCCATGGCATTGAAATGGTGCCCGGATTATTATTATTCCCATGAGGCGCGACATAGTATGTTTTCGCAGATAAAACAGTATTAATTGCGATGAATACCCAAAAAATGACTCTTTTCATATATTTGACTAATGCATAGAAAACCTTGACGAACGTACGAATAAAATTGAGTAACGCAAAGATTTCTACGTATAGAATTTGATTTTGTTACAAACAAGGCAAGATTGACTTCCTGTTCAGGACAATAGCCTCGATTGTTTTTCGGGTAAATTTGTAGTGAATTTATAATGGCTATTGAACTTTACATATTTCCTTCAGATATGCAAGAATGAAATCAAAGGATTATAAAGCTCTTATACTATCTTTTTTCTTGTTGAATCTTTTCCAGTGGGTTCAAATCGTTGAAATGAGATATGGTATTCCGTTATTGATTAAATATATCCTTTCAGTTTCAATATTAGGGATTATTATCTACTATAAAGTAAGACATCCTTCGATCCCAGTTCCAGGTGGATTGTTTTATCCGTTTATTATTCTCTTCGTCCTATGGTCCACGGTGCTCCTTGTAAGCACTTTATTCAATATTAACAGTTTGTTGGGTCTTCAAAGAATTCTGGCAGCCAGATACTATTTTATCCCATATCTATTGCCACTGATACTATTATTTGCTAAGTATGATATTGGATTCGTGAGGTACTTGTTCGACTTTTCTTTCATTCTTTTAGTGCCAGCCATAATAATACAATTATCCATTGTGGCACTGGGCCTTTCACCCGAGGAATGGTATGAGCATATGCATAGGATTTATCTATTTGATATTGGAAGTTCTTTTTTATTGTTAACATCTCACATTTCGAAAAAGAAGAGCCATACTTATGTAGCATTCATATATTTCATCTTATTGACTTTTCTGTGGCTCGCATACGGAAGAAGAGGGTTAGTTGTAGAATCAATTCTCTTATTTTTTTTCGTAATTATTATAAGGCTTAGGAGCCCAATAATAAAGGTATCTGGCAGGGTGAAGATGTACTTAGGTGGATTGTTTTTAGTACTGCTCTTTTTTGCATTTGGGTATTTATTACAATCTACATATGCGTTTGAAAGAGGAATGAGTAAATCAGGATTTGAAGAATCGCGAAACAGGGTTTTTACTGATTTTTTCGAAGATTTCAATTCATCTTCTGATTGGCTTTTGGGAAGAGGACTTGACGGAACAGTAAGAAGGACAATTATGGAAGAAGGAATTGCCGATACTGTAGAAAATGGCTTTCTTCTATTAATTCTTAAAGGAGGGTTGATCTATACAGCACTATTCGTTGTTATTTTATTGAGAGCCAGTTATCTCGGGTTTTTTAAAAGCAAAAATGATGTTGTTAAGGCGCTTGCTTCTTTAATATTTATTCATGTGGTTATGATGTTATATTTTAATCTGCCAGATTATTCAACACGATATGTTTTGATCTGGATTTTTGCATCTGTTTGTTTTACTCCTGAGATGAGGAACCTAAGCAATGAAGAGGTTCATTATGCCATAAATTCAAAACTTAAATGATAAACCTAGTTCAGCACTCGCCTCATATTCAGTTAAATATAAATTTGGTCTAAACATTATGAAGATTTTGTGGTTCTCAAATACTCCTGCAAACGGAGAAGAGGTACTAGAAGAGTCCGCCGGAAGGGGGGGATGGCTTAGTTCTCTTGATAAGGCACTTAATGGTAAAATTGAATTATCAGTGGCATTTTACTATGCTAGATATGTAGGGGTATTTACACATAAAGGAGTAACCTACTATCCTATTTGTAAGAAGAACTGGCGGCTGAATATATTGCATAGCAACCTGTTTGGAGGATTTACAGACCAGAAAGATCTTTCCGAATATTTAAGTATTATTCGAACAGTGCAACCTGATGTTATTCATATTCATGGTTCTGAGAATCCCTTTGGTTGCATCATCGGTAATACAAGTGTTCCTGTTGTTTTAAGTATTCAAGGCATTTGTACAGTTTATACCCATAAGTATTATTCAGGAGTCCCAAAGCAATTCGCATCAATTTCTAATTCACGCCTTTTATCTCCCATGTCCTGGATTTTTAGTAAATCGTTTAATTACCAATACCGGCATTTGTTTGCCCGATATCCAATTAGTGAACAAAGAAATCTTAGGAATTGCAAGTATATTATAGGTAGAACAGACTGGGATAGAAGAGTATCGAGGATTCTAGCACCTAAGAGCACTTACTTTCACAATGATGAAGTTCTTAGAGAGTCATTCTATCGTACTAAATGGTTACGTCCTAAGAATCCTACTTTGGTCGTACACTCTACTATTGGTGAAGGATTATATAAGGGGCTGGAGACAATATTACAGACAATCAATGTCTTGCATTCGTATGGAATTTCGGTGGAATGGAATATAGCTGGGGTTTCCAATCATGGTCTGCTAAATAAAACTGTACGAAGGATGATGGGAAGAACCTATCCTGTTAATGGTCCAAGATTTCTGGGCAATTTGAATGAACGAGAGTTAATTCAGGCAATGCTTAAAGCACATATATATGTTATGCCTTCACATATCGAAAACAGTCCCAATAGTCTTTGTGAAGCTATGATATTAGGAATGCCCTGCATTACAACCCTGGCAGGAGGGACTACATCATTATTAAAAGACAAAAAAGAGGGATTGGTCATTCAGGATGGAGACCCGTGGTCATTGGCTGGAGCTTTGTTGGAAATCTTGGACCATCCGGAAGTAGCTAGTAAATATGGTGAGAATGCCAGAATAACCGCTCTTGCACGACATGATCCTGAAAAGATTGTGAAGGATTTGTTAGGTATATACAATTCAATCATTCTCCCCCGAGATTAAACTAATAGTTGTCAATTTATACTTAATAAACATGTGTGGTATTGGAGGGTTTCTTTCTCTAAGTCCAAAGTTTGACTTAAGCAAAATCTCAGAAAGCTTTAGAGATGGATTAATGCATAGAGGGCCTGATTATCAGGGAGACTGGTTTTCAGACGAAGAAAGTCTTATGTTTTCGCATGCCAGATTGTCAATCCTGGATCTATCTGAAAGCGCTAATCAACCGATGAAATCAGGTGATGGAAATATTGTAATCACGTTCAATGGAGAAATTTATAATTATGCTGAGATTAAAGCTGAACTCATAAAGAAGGGCCATTCTTCATGGATAACTGATCATTCAGATACAGAAGTTATCATTCATGCTTACAAGGAGTGGGGGATTGACTGTATAAAAAAATTCAGGGGGATGTTTGCCTTCGGACTTTGGGATAATAAGGAAAAAGCTTTATATATAGTCCGTGACAGATTCGGTATAAAACCAGTCTATTTTATTTATAAATCAGATCACTTTGGTTTTTCAAGTGAGATCAAGCCTTTCTTTTCCATCTATACGAATAAAAGATTAAACAACGCAGCTGTTATAGAGTATCTGACGATGCGTGGCAGCCTGGCACCAAATACAATGGTGCAGGACATTTTCAAGCTGGATAAGGGCTGTTACTTGAGGGTAGAGTTGGATAAAGCAAATGGCACCTTGCGGCACACCCTCACAAAATATTATGGTCTAGAAGATTATCTGCCCAAGGAGAATTGTCTCAATATGACTCATAATGAGATAATTGAAGAACTGGAACAACAATTAATTACCAGTATTAAATATAGATGGATTGCAGATACCCCTGTTTGTCTGTTTTTAAGTGGTGGATTAGACAGTTCTTTACTTGCAGCAATTTCTTCAAAACTGTTTAAGGAAAAGCTTCACGCTTTCACCGTTGGCTTGCCAGGCGATATTAATGATGAAACGGGTTATGCCAGGAAAGTTGCAGATCAATATGGACTGGATTTGCATATGTTGGATTTCACTCATAATCCATTAAGTATCATCGAGGAATGGATTCATTATAATGATGACCTATTCTCTGATCCTGCTGCCTTTGCACTTTTTTCTTTATCAAAAGAAATCCGAATGAAAGGATTTAAAGTTGTCCTCTCAGGTGAGGGTAGTGATGAGATATTTGCAGGTTATTCTATTTATAACGATTTTAATAGAGCAATCCAGAATTCAACCAACCGGCAATTAATGTCACACCTGCTTTCTCATCTGTACTCCATTTTTCCCTTTAGACGTATTGAGAATTATTTCTCCTATAGTTCTCATAATAATATCTATTCAGGCGCTGCCGATATTCAAACCGTTCTATCAAGAAGGTTGCTAATTAATGATAGGGAGGTTGTCAACAAACACAACGATAAAGTAAGACTATTCAAAACTCAAAACACATTTATCAACCAGGAAGCTTATCCGCTTTTCTTTGACCTCGAATTCAGAATACCCAATGATTTATTATTAAGGACAGACAGGGCAACAATGGCTAGTAGCATAGAGGGTAGGGTTCCATTTCTCGATCACAAGTTGGTAGAGTTTGTCATGTCGATTCCCTATTCCTATAAAGTGGGTACAGGACAGGACAATACAAAGTTAATTCTTAAAGAAATGGCTTTAAGATATTTTGATAGGGATTTTGTTTTCAGACCTAAACAAGGATTTCCTATGCCAGTTGGTAAATGGCTTGCAGTAAAGGCCGTCGATTCTGAATTGAAGGAGTTCTTGCATGAACGAAGAATTGATTGTCTGAACTACAATTATTTCAAGAAACTTTATTTCAGTAATAAAATCCATAAACACAGCTTTTGCGATCGATTATTTCAGTATTATTTATTGGAGAAATATGTAAGGTATTGGGTTATTACTTAATCCGCCTAACTAAGCTTTATCACTGAAGAGAGAGTGCATTTCAGCTTATATTATATTTTACCTATCAAAGACGTCAATATACTTACAGTTTGAATTCCGGTATAAAATCATTGATAAAAAAATGCAAATATCTTCGAACAGAATCTCAATGATTCCAATTTCAATAGCAGATCTAATTCGTAGAATTCCAAATAAAATAAACCCCTTCTTTGGGATCAGGCATATCAGCAACAATTTAATTATCAAGACTTATGACAGTTTTACCATTGAACAGCAACGGCAATTTGTGTTTGAAAAATTTAAATGGATTATTGAATATGCTTATTCTAATATCCAGTTTTACTTTGATTTTTATAATCAATGCGGATTCACACCGGACAGTTTGAGATCATTTGATGATATCCGCTCAGTACCAATCATCAATAAAGAAATCTTATTGAACTACCCCTTGGAAAAGAGAAGTTGTGAGGTAAAGGGTTCAATTAAAGTCAATACCGGGGGCTCATCAGGTCATACATTGGATTTCTACCAGCAATATTCTGAGAACAAGTATCATGATCTTATCCATATGAATCATATTTGGAGAAGTTTGGATTATAAATTTTCTGATACAATTCTCGGAATGAGTGGAATTAGTAACATAGGGCAGGGAATAGCATATTCAATTCGCAATAACGCGATTGTTTTGGACACTTACAGATCATTTGATCAGTTAGCCCCCAAACTTAAATCCATTGCTAAACTAAGACCTATCAGGTTTCTTCACGGATATCCAAGTATTCTCTATGAATTTGCAATTTATTGTAATGACTATGACCATGATCTCATGAAGACTTTGAGAAAAACTCTTAAAGGAGCTTTTCTTGGATCAGAATATCCACATCCAACGTTTAGAGATTGTATAGAGGATGTATTCCGTATAAATACTATCAACTGGTATGGACATACTGAGGGAGCGGTGCTTGCCTATGAGAAGGATTCAAAATATCGTTATAACCCGTTTCAAACATATGGATATTCTGAGATCTCTGAAGACTGTCATTTATTAGGAACTACTTACTTCAATTTGTCAAGTCCTTTTATCCGATATGATACAGAAGATAGTGTTACCGATCCTGAAGTAATTAATGGTATCCTTGTGTCGTTTGAATTAAAAAATGGTCGACAAGGTGAATATATTTTAAATAAGAGCGGTAAAAAGATTTCCTTAACCGGATTGATTTTTGGGAGACATCATAAGCTCTTTGACTATTGCACTCATATCCAGGTATGTCAAAAAGAAAAAGGTCAGGCTATCATTCTCTACGTTAAGAGAGCTGAAAGCATGGATTTTAATCCAATCCAATTATTTGATAGTAATAATATTGAAATGAATTTTACTTTCAGAGAAATACCAGCTCCCCTCAAGACAAGGGGAGGTAAACTGAACTTACTTGTCACAAAGGACCAATTGGAAGATTATGTTTAAAAGACTTTTGCAATCCTTAAGCACAGCTGAGTCTTTTGTACAATTGTTCAATGGACTTAAAAGACGCCTGCGAGAGGCCCACTTCATACTCTTTCGAAAAATCGTTATCAAAGGAATAAATAGATCAGCTGGGAAACAATTAGCCAATAATGAGCTCGTAACCAGGATCTCTTTGCTTCTTAACCTTCCTGAAGTTATTACTGTAAGTCAAGGTGAGAAGGACTATATCATTCAGACTTCGGACAAAATCCTATGTAATGTTTTTAATCTTCTTGGCTCTGGTGACACAAAGCTTGACCCAATAAATTGGCATGCTGATTTTAAGAGCGGTTTTATTTGGCCGTCTGGCAAGTTCTTTCGGAAGTATAAACAAGAGGACAGGAACAATCACGCCGATGTAAAAGTCCCAAGAGAACTAAGTCGGTCACATCACCTGTTAACACTTGCTGTGGCTTACAAACTGACAGGGGAAAAGAAATATGCAAAAGTTTGTATTGATCAGTTAAATAACTGGATCGCGGAAAATCCATTGATGTATAGTATTAATTGGGGTTGCACAATGGATGTGGCGATACGGGCAGTAAACTGGATATGGGCTCTTGGATTACTTTCTGGATCGGAATTGTTGGATGAAAAGTTTTTGGCAAAAATCAAGACGAGTCTGTATCAACACGGCTGGTACATCTGGCGTTACCCTGAGTGGGCACCATTTAACAATGGGAATCACTACCTTGCTGATTTAGCTGGCCAAATTCATTTAGGACTATTATTTGGAAGTAAGGGTGAGTCGCAAGAATGGCTTAAGAAAGGTGTCGAGGAACTCTTTAGGGAAATTAGGATGGAAATACTACCATCAGGGATGTCATACGAGCGATCGACAAACTATAATCGGATGGTTTTAGAACTGATACTGATCCCAATTATACTTTTAAGAAGGAATAACCATGAGATTCCATTGGATATTTGGTATCGTCTTGAAAAGATGTTTGCATTCATCATGAATAGTCTTAAACCTGATGGTAACACCCCTATTATAGGTGATCAGGATAATGGTCGTGTGCTTCCGCTTAACGACGAGAAGACAATTAATTTCAAGTACTTGCTTTCTATTGGAGCCCTCTTATTCAAACGGTCTGATTTTAAATTTCACAGTGAAGGGTACAATATATTTTGCTCACTTTTTGGAGACTCCAGATCTTATGAGAAATGGAATGAAATCCCTTGTGTCAGGTCATCTCTTGAATCCGTTGCATACCCCGACATCGGACTATATATAATGAGACAACAAGATAATTACCTCATATTCAATTCCACTGGCAGAGGGTTATACCCGGAACTAAACCCAGGTGGTGCTCATACCCATAGTGATCTGTTTTCATTTGAACTATTCACTCTTGGGAAAACATTTCTTCTTGATCCAGGGAGTTACGTTTATACCGCAGATGCCGATATGAGAATGTTGTTCAGGAGTACAAAAATGCACAATACGGTTACCGTAGACGGCGAATCTCAAAATATATTAAGCAGGGATGAGTTCTGGAATTATGAAAGAAATGCGATTCCCGAGGTAATCAAATGGGAATCGAATAAGGATTACGACATTATAGCAGCGAAACACAATGGTTATGAAAGGTTGCCAGAACCCGTTACACATGAAAGAACGATTATATATGACAAAAACAATATCAGATGGGAGATTAAAGATCTTCTGAGTGGAGAAGGTCGACACTCCTGTGAATGGCATTTCCATTTTGATGATGGCATTGACTTTGAAATCCTTGGGAATTCTGTGTCAACCATTTGTGATGATGGAAGGAATCTTCAATTGAATTTTGAATCGAAGCAGAAGATCTTACTTAGGAAAGAGAAATCATTCATTTCAAAATCGTACGGTGTCAAACAGGAAGGATTGGTTTTAATTGGACTAATTGATAGTGAGTTGCCTCTAAGATTGGAAATTGAAATATCAAGAATTACTAATATATGAAACAAATATTTTATGGTACAGGCGGTTACGTTTGCCAGGATGTGCCAATGCCAACTCCTGGTAATAACGAGATACTGGTAGCTGTCCACACCAGCGTCATTAGTACAGGGACTGAGACTATGGTCTTACAGAAGAATGAGAAAACAATAGTTGAAATCCTTGAGGAAAAAAAAGCCTTGCTAGATAAAGTTAGAAAGCTCATTAGGGAGAATGGCATCTCATTCACAGTTGAAGCCATTAAGAACAAATTGAGTCCAAAAGAACGCTCTATGCTTTTTAGTCCAGTTGGGTATAGCAATGCCGGTGTCGTAATAGCCAAGGGTCATCTTGTCAGAAATTTCAATATAGGCGACCGGGTCGCTTGTGCGGGGGCTGGCTTTGCATCACATTCTGAATATGTCACCATACCAATCAATCTGGCTGTTAAAATTCCCGATAACCTTAATTTTGAAGCAGCTGGTTTTACGACGATAGGTGCAATAGCAATGCAGGGAATTAGACGTGCTAATGTGACTTTTGGGGAAACCGTTGTGATTACCGGACTTGGTCTGTTAGGGCTTTTAGCTGTTCAAATAGCCAAAGCCTGGGGGCTGGTTGTGATTGGTATTGATATTAATCCCAATCGTGTTCTTTTAAGCAAGGAATTGGGAGCTGATTACGGTTTCCTTGCCAATGAACCAGATCTTTATAATTCTGTGAGGGATATCACACAAGGTAACGGGGCTGATGCAGTCATTATTTATGCTGCCACTAAGCATTCAGGACCAGCAAACCAGGCATTGAGCCTCTGCCGGAAGAGGGGACGTGTGGTTGTAGTTGGGTCAATTGGCATGGATCTCCAACGTGACGAAATGTACACCAAGGAATTAGATTTCGTAATGTCAACGTCATATGGTCCAGGAAGATACGATAAGGAGTATGAACTAAAAGGTGTCGACTATCCCATTGGATATGTAAGATGGACCGAGAATAGGAATATGATGGAGTTCATAAGGCTTATTTCTACAAATCAGGTCAAACTTGATAGTCTTATCTCCGAAACCTACAATATTGAGCAGGCGAGCGAGGCTTATGAAAGGCTTATTCAGAGTAAGGAGGACAATATCTCAAATATATTTCGTTATTCTCACGAAATTGAAACCACATCAGAAACTCGTAAAACATCCATTTCGCCCAAGATCATTTCTGGCAAAATTGGAGTCGGGATAATTGGAGCAGGTAGTTTTGTTCAAGCCAATCATTTGGCTAATATTCTTAGTATGCCAGAGATATTTGATGTTATTGGGATTGCGCAGAAATCACCTGTCTCAGCTAAACTAGCCGGAGAAAAGTACAAAGTAAAGAGTGTTACTACCAATTATAAGGAATTGCTATCAGATCAGAATATTCATCTTGTAGTTATTGGCACAAGGCATAATCTTCATGCAATTCAGGTAATCGAAGCTATAAAAGCTGGTAAGCACGTGTTGGTGGAAAAACCATTAGCAATGAACCTTTCTGAATTATCATTGATAGAAAAAGCCATTCAAGATAATCCCAATGTGGTTGTAACTACTGGTTTCAATAGAAGATATTCACCGTTGACTCAGAAGGTTAGGGATGTCATTTTAAAGGCTAAAATGCCAGTGGTTATTAATTATAGAATTAACGCAGGTTATATTCCACCGGAAAGTTGGATTCAGGATCTTGAGGAAGGGGGTGGCAGAATTGTAGGGGAGGTTTGTCACTTCATAGATTTAATAATGTATCTTGCTTCTGGAGAGGTAACTGATTTAAATGCGGTTCACGTGCCACAAGATGGCAGGAAGATTCAATCTGAAGATAACATAATCATTTCATTGGCTTTCGACAACGGATCAATTGGAGTATTAACTTACACATCCATAGGAGGCAAGGCAATGGAGAAGGAGAGGTTGGAGGTTTTTGTAAATGGTAGTTCTTTGGTTATTAATGACTTTAAAGAGCTTGCAGGCTTTGAGTGTGATTTCAAAAAAGTAAGTTTGAAGGTCCAGGATAAAGGTCATAAAGTGCTAATTTCTGAATTATCAAAAAGTTTAAGAAATGAAACGTCTCAAATATTACCTGTTGCCTCAGATATTGAAGCAACGAAGCTAACACTTTTAGCTCTTGACAAAATCCACTCCGTACATTGATCACTTTAGCCTTTAATATAAGTCCAGAGCAGGTTCAAGATCATATTATTGTGAATGTATTAAGTAATTGTATAATTATTGGCAGGGAATATTAAATACCCAAATAGCATGAGCTTTCAGCAAAGAAAATTCCTTTATATCAGCAACGTCAGAGTAGATGATACCGTATTTCAAACACAAGTTCTTGATTGGTTACATCTGTTTAATAGCCATAGTGTTAGATTCCAATTAATTCAGGTTTTCCACATTAAGGATTTGTTAAAAATAAATCATGTAAGAAGACAGATAACCTACATCAGACAAAATACAACTTTGCCATTTCAATACTTCTTTTTCTTCCCAAGTAAGTCAATGCTATATGTTATTAATTCAATAAGACTATTTCTAACATTGATGTTTACAAATCAGGAAATTGTCATTTTTTCACGGGCACTAATAGGAAAGGAGGTGGTTTTGTTGAAAAGGATTTTACGTGAGAAAGTGATCTTTTATTTCGATGCAAGGGGAGCAAGTGCTGAAGAGAATAAGTACCTCTCACTGAAGAAGGGCGACTTTTCATTTAAACGGTATAAAATGGAAGGGACTGTTCACTACCTAGAATATAGAACTCTCATTTCATCTGATAAAATCTTCGTGGTCTCTCAAGTACTTAAGAGTTACTTCAAGAGAACATATAATCTGGTTAATAAAAAATTTGTGGAATACCCATGCTTGTCTGATACATCAAAGTTCTTTTATGACCCTGGAATTAGAGAGGATGTAAGACATAAACTGAACATAGCGAATGATATTAAGGTATTAATTTATTCCGGAGGGATTGACGGGTGGCATATGTTTGATAAGTTATTGAACTTTCTGGATTATTTGCTGAAGCATGAGAAAAATGCTTTTTTTCTATGCCTTACCAAGGATATATTGGAGTTGGAAAGGCTCATGAAAAGCCATCCGGAGACAGCAAGGAAGTCTCTGGGCATTTCAGCATTGAATTCTGAGGTATTTAAGTATCTGAATGCGGCTGATTATGGTATCCTCTTCCGGGCTAACACTTTAACAAATAATGTAGCTTCTCCGACAAAGTATGCTGAATATATACTATGTGGATTGCCAGTTTTAATTTCAGAGGATGTTGGGGACTACTCAAACTTTACATCAAAGTACAATTTGGGGACAGTACTAAAGGAAGATGAATTAATTACTCCGCAAAATTTCGACAGAAGCTTTTTAAATAGGAATTTCGATCGTTCACTTATTGCAGAATTTGGAAGGAAACATTTATCAAAAGATTCTATAATTGACGAACTGGTAAGTGAATTCCTAATGTATTAATTTGTGATGATTTGCAATGATTCTAACCAATGAGTTTATAAGAAATCTTTCTAATATCCCCGGATGGCGGACTGATAGAAAGATTGTTGTTTTCGAGTCCGATGATTGGGGTAGCATCCGAATGCCTTCGCGATCTACCTATGAAAAGCTACTCAATGCCGGGTTAAATCTAAATGCCGGAGATGGCCTACGATATAGTTTATATGATACATTGGCATCTGCAAGCGATTTTGAGTCATTGTTCGAAGCTTTAGATTCTTACAAGGATTTCAAAGGGACCTCAGCTGTTTTCACGGCTTTATGTGTGGTTGCAAATCCAGATTTCAAAAAGATAAGAGAAAGTGGGTTTCAGCGCTACTATTATGAACCATTTACCGAAACTCTTAAGCGATATTACGGTAACGAAGGCGTTTTCGATTTATGGAAGGAGGGGATAACGAGAGGCGTTTTCAAACCTCAATTCCATGGACGTGAGCACCTTAATGTGACAGCATGGATTACAGCCCTAAATGAAAATCATCGGGAAACGCATTTAGCATTCAATGAAGGCATTTGGGCCTTCGTTCCCAGTGATCTGCAGAAGGGACTTGAATATGAGGCTGCATTTCAAGTTATTGGAGAAAAGGATATTGAAGCGCATGAAGAGATTATTAAGGATGGTCTTGATCTTTTTGAGAGGTTATTTGGCTATAAAGCTGAATACTTTGTTCCACCCAATGGTCAGATTAACAATAGCCTGAATATTGTCTGCAGAAACAACGGGATTAAATTAAGATCTGCTTCAAAGATACAGCTAGAATCAACATATTATGGACGAACAAAAAGAAGGTTTCACTGGCTGGGACAAAAGGACAAAAGCGGAATCAGATATATAACTCGTAATTGTTTTTTCGAACCAAGCCAACCAGGGAGAGATTGGGTCGATAGTTGTCTGTCTGACATGAGAATAGCATTTAAATTTCATAAACCTGCCATAATAAGTACTCATAGAGTAAACTATATTGGGGTCCATGATGTCTCAAATCGTATGAATGGGTTAAATAATTTAAGGAGACTTCTGGCAAATATTAGAAAAACTTGGCCAGATATTGAATTCATGACAACTGATCAATTAGGATATATAATTGATGGCATAAATCATTCCTGATATATGTGTGGAATAGCCGGGTATATTAATACAAAATCGGGTCCAATTACTGATTCGAATTCGATCATTTCAATGCTTAAGATTCAGAAACATCGTGGTCCAGACGATTCTGGTATTGTGATGTTCAATTTAGGTGCAGGGGACTTTCAAGAGATAAGTGTCGAGGAACCAAGAAGTGTTGAGAGTAAGTTTGATGGAGTCATTGGGTTTAACCGTCTGAGTATATTGGACCTTTCCATCAACGGACACCAACCAATGGCAAGTCCGGATAAAAGAGTGTACTTGGCTTTCAATGGTGAAATCTATAATGCATTCGATTATAAGGAGGAACTTCAACAATGGGGCTACAGGTTTAGGAGTAGCACGGACACGGAAATAGTACTTGCTTTATACCTGAAGTATGGTATAGACGGGCTCCTCGATCGTCTTAACGGGATGTTTGCCATAGCAATCATTGATCTTGGCAGACATGAAATTATCATTTCCCGTGACAGATTTGGCATAAAACCTATGTATTTCACTTTAACGGATAAAGTCTTTGCGTTTTCATCTGAACTTAAAAGCTTCAGATATATTGAGAATTTTAACTTCAGAATTGATTTAGACCAACTGGATGAGTACCTTCTTTTTCGAAATAATATTCAGGGAACCCTTTATGAGGATATCCTGACACTTCCCCCCGGGTATTATCTTACATATTCGCATAAAGAAGGAATAAATGAAAAGCAATATTTTGATATAAACTGTAATTCTCGTGTTGTTAAAGATTACGATGATATTGAATTTTATGAGAGGGAAGTGAAAACTTGGTTGAGCAAAAGTGTTGATAGCCAGCTGATGAGTGATGTCAAACTTGGATGCCAGCTATCAGGAGGGATTGACTCAACTTTGGTAACATGGCTGGCCAATAGAAGTAGCAATAAAGGTAAATTTGAGGCTGTCTCAATCATTTTTAATGAAAACAATTTTAGTGAAGAGAGATATATTAATCGAGTAGTTGATAATCTCATGATTCCTTCACATAAATTTCTGCTCGATCATAATTACTTCATTGACAATATTGAAAAAGTCACCTGGCATTTAGAAGAACCTATTAATCACCCAAATACTGTTGCAATATATAAGCTGTCACAACTGGCAAAAGAGCATGTAACAGTTCTGCTAAGCGGAGAGGGAGCTGATGAGATTTTTGGGGGGTATGGAAGATTCTATGATATAAGTTATCCTTTCCAAAGCAGAAGGTTGCTACATGAGATAAAGTGTGCTCTAAGGGATCCTGCTGGGCTGTCGGATTATTTCAACCATGAATACCGGGCAGTTCTAGCCACAGCATTTTTAACACCGTCATTAGCGAAGAAGCTTCGGTCAGGATTTAGCAAAGAGAAAGCTATCTGTAACCGTAGAGCTTTTTACCGTACACTATCAGGATCATTGTTTGACCGACAGATCAAATACGAAATCAATACCTACCTACCAGCCTTGCTTATTAGACAGGACAAAATGTCAATGGCACATTCGATAGAGAACAGGGTACCTTTTCTTGATAATGAGGTTGTCAAAAACTCGTTTACAATTCCTGAAAAACACTTACTCTTGAGAAAAAGTCCGGAGGGATATAATAACGAGAAATATTTGTTAAAAAAGTTGACATCAAGGGTATTCGGTGATGATTTTGCCTTCCGCAAGAAGATGGGATTCGGCATTCCATTAAAGGATTTTTTACTTCGTACTAGGTTTAATGAATATCTCAATGATAAAGTTTTGCCGGGCATTCAAGATAGGGGATTATTCAACCACAGGATTGTCTCAGAATGGCTTTCAAATATTCATAACATTAATTACCTCGAGTTAGAGGCATTATGGGTAGTAGTTGCTTTTGAAGTATGGGCATCCATCTATTTAGATAACAAACATGAGAATAGGTATACATCACTCTAAGTTTTCATTCAGTGATCGCTGGATTGCATATTGTGAATCTAAGTCTATCAGTTTCAAGTTAGTAGATTGTTTTAAGGCTGATATTATGCAGCAGCTGTCAGATTGCGATGCACTGATGTGGCATTTTTCACAAAACAACGCTAAAGCTATTCTTTTTGCTAAGCAATTGATTTATTCGGTTGAAGCTTCCGGAAGAAAGGCTTTTCCCAACTTTAATACTATATGGCACTTTGATGACAAGGTGGGACAAAAGTATCTTCTCGAAGCCGTTGGTGCACCTCTTGCCCGTACTTGGATTTTCTACGATGAAGCAGAGGCCATAGATTGGGTAAGACAAGCTGAATTCCCTTTAGTTTTTAAGCTTAGGGGAGGTGCCGGATCCCAGAACGTATTACTGGCTCACTCCAGTGAAGATGCCTTCAAACTTATCCGTCGGGCATTTGGGTCAGGATTTTCCTCTTACGATGCTATGGGCAGCCTTAAAGAGCGTTTTCGCCGTTATCGTTTGGGAAATACCAATTTCAAGGATTTGATTGAAGGAGTAGTCAGATTTGCCATACCACCACCTTATTCAAAAATAAGAGGCCGTGAAAAAGGTTACATCTACTTTCAAGAATACATACCAGGCAATAGTTTTGACATACGTGTTATTGTGATTGGTGATAAAGCGTTCGCAATTAAAAGGTTGGTTCGTAAGCATGATTTCAGGGCTTCAGGGAGTGGCATGATTGTCTATGAAAAGGAGAGTTTTAATGTTGATACAATACGATTAGCATTTCAGATGGCTGGAAGAATCAAATCTCAATGTGCCGCCTTTGATTTTGTTTATTCCGGTGACAACATCTATGTCCTTGAAGTAAGTTATGGTTTTATAAAGGAGGTTTATGATCCTTGTGTCGGTTTTTGGGACTCTGATCTCAATTGGCATGAAGGTAAGTTTAATCCGTACGGGTGGATTGTGGAAGATTTGCTAAATGACATTAATAGAAACCAATGAAGGTAGCTGCATATCCCGTCATCAGGAGCATGGGGAGCTATTTAATCCCAAAAAAGCACTTTAGGAGGCCTGGTTCCGGAGGTACATTCTCCAGTGAGTATTGCTATTCAGTCTGGTTGCGTCATCTAGTCTGTTTGATTAATAGTGGGTTATTGGCAAAGACAGAAGATCTGAATACGGTGGTCGAAATCGGACCCGGTGACAGTTTCGGAATTGGAATTGCAGCCCTGTACACAGGGGCATCAAATTATATAGCACTTGATATAATTAAACATGCCAAAAATGAATTGAACCTTCAAATGAATCGCGAATTATTGAATTATTTCATTGAAAGGAGGGACATCCCTCATGGTGGTCAGTTCAAAGACACGAAACCAGATCTTTCGGGCTATTCCTTTCCTGTAGATTTTCTGAACTATAATTCGCTTTACTACAAGCAACGATATAAAGAAATTCATGGTGTATTAAATGGTTCCTTGAATTCCAGGGTAACAATCAAATATCTGGTTCCATGGCATGATCTACAATGTAATACTATCTCAGATGTTGATCTTGTCTTCTCTCAGGCAGTAATGGAGCAGGTGGCAGACATAGATCTGGCCTACAAAAAAATGTATTCTTTTCTAAAAAGCGAAGGAATTATGTCTCATGAGATAGATTTTAAGTCACATGAAATGACAAGGGATTGGAACGGTCATTGGTTTATAAATGAGCCTGTGTGGAATTTTTTATTACATGGAAGAAAATATCCAATAAACCGCCTTCCATTATCTGCGCATATCAGCGCAATTGAAAAGACAGGTTTTACCATTAAGAAAGTGGTTCTTGTTCAAAAAATAAATAAATACAAAGATTTGACGCCAACAGTTAAAGACGTGGTTTTCACAGACGGGGATCTGATAACATCCAGTGCTTTAATACAGGCTATGAAGGAATAAGGAGCTATCGAATCATAACTATTTGGTTAATACTAGGGAATTTGGTCAGAAATGTTTACTCAATTACCGTTGCTTTGATTATTGATATATAAAGAATCGGTTGGATGAATGGTGAGTTCTATATCTTCACTTGGATGGAAAATCATGAGAAATAAATAAGTCAATCTATGTATGCTAGGATTTTCCCGTAAGATAATGATGTCCCATGAATGATCAGAAAGAAAAGATTTGTCTGGTTATACCATCTCTTCGTGCTGGAGGAATGGAGAGAGTAATGTGTGAACTGGCAGAGTATTTTAGTTCGCAATCTGGCATTGAGGTGATAATGATTACCCTCGGGAAAACAGATAAATTCTATTTAGTCCCCCAAGGCGTTATTCTGTATGAACCAGGATTTATTTTCAATTCCAAGCTTAGATTTCTTTTTACTCTTAGAACAATTCTTTTTCTGAGGAAGATAATTCGGAATACCAAACCTGTCGCTGTTCTTAGTTTTGGTGAAACGTATAACTCCTTTGTCCTTCTGTCAACCTTACTTCTAAGACGAAGGGTGTTTGTATCCGATCGAAGTAAACCAAATAAAAAATGGGGTAACTTTCATGAAACTTTAAGAAGACTATTGTACCCCAAAGCTGCAGGAATAATTTGCCAGACAAAATACTCCAGTGCTTTTATGGTTGCTGAGATTGGTCACACCAATATACGGATCATACCGAATCCGGTAAAACCTTTCCAGGCAAACCATGTTGTGAAAGAGAATATAATCCTTAATGTGGGTCGCCTAATTAAAACGAAACAAATTGATTTTTTAATAGAAAATTTTGCCAGGATTGAGGTTGATAATTGGCAATTATGGGTGGTAGGAGATGGTCCAGAGAAAGCATCTTTAGAAACGCTAGTGATGAAACTGGGGATCGAAAAGAAGGTGATCTTTTGGGGTATGCAACAAAATATGGTGGAACTATATAACAAAGCAAAAATATTTGCCTTTACATCAAGGTCTGAAGGATTTCCAAATGCTTTGCTTGAGGCGATGTCTGCAGGACTAGCGTGTATAACTCTTGATTGTATAGCCGGTCCATCAGATTTAATTGTTGACGGAGAGAATGGATTTCTTGTTTCAGAGGGTGATGCAGCAGAATACCGGAGTAAACTAAATACTCTTGTTATGGATGAGGCTTTGAGGGTTAAGTTTTCCCAAGCAGCCATGTTAAAGGCAAAGGAATTCCATATTGAAAAAATCGGTAATGAATATTTAAAATTTATGTTTGAATGAAACGAAAGCTTCAGCGAGCCTTCTATCATATATCAAAGAGTATTATTGGGCTATTGGTATATGTAGATGCCAGAATGTATATGCGGCTATACAATAGGTTGTTAAAGAGTTGTGGATTGCGAACATTCGGTACTCCCAGATTTATAGCAAAGAGTGTCAAATTCGACGATTTTGACCTTATTACTGTTGGAGACAGATTAGTGGTCTCTTCGAAAGTAGTCTTTCTCACACACGATTATAGCTATACTACTGGACTGATTGCAATTCACAATAAACCAGATACAGATGTTGGAATACTGGGACCAATAGAAATCGGCAACAATGTGTTTATTGGCATGAACTCCATCTTATTGCCTGGTACTAGAATTGGCGATAACGTTATCATCGGAGCGGGAAGTGTGGTGAGGGGAACGATCCCGGGAAATGTAGTCGTTAGTGGAAATCCTGCAAAAGTGGTATCAGATATAGAATCCCATATCAACAAATTGAAGGAGAGAGATTATCTTAGGAGAACAGACTCTAAATGAAGGTACTTCAGATTAACACCACTGTCAATTCCGGCAGTCACGGTAGGATTGCAGAAGATATTGGCTTGTCATTGATACAAATGTGTCATGAAAGCTATATCGCGTCAGCCTATACCGGAAGACCTAGCCGGAGTCAAAAAATAAAGATTGGATCTAACCTCGATCGTAAATTTCACGGTTTAAGGACTAGATTGTGTGATCGACACGGGTTTGGCTCAAAAGCTTCAACAAGACAGTTGATTGACCAGATCGTGAAAATAGATCCAGACATAATTCATCTTCATAACATACATGGTTATTATTTAAACATCAGATATCTGTTCGACTATCTGAGATTAGCAAATAAACCGGTAGTTTGGACTTTTCACGACTGTTGGCCGTTTACGGGTCATTGTAGCTATTTTGATGCTGTTAATTGTTATAAATGGAAGACAGGTTGCCACAATTGCCCTAATATTCACGGCTATCCCAAATCATATTTCTTTGATAATTCTCGAATGAACTACCGGGATAAGAAGGAATTGTTTACCTCCGTTCGTAGAATGATGCTTGTTTCACCGTCACAGTGGATGTCTTCGCATCTTGGCAACTCATTTTTGCATGATAATGAAATTAAGGTTATCTATAACGGAATTGACACAGATAATTTCAGGCCGGTAAAAGCTGATTCTCTTAAAGAGAAATACAAAATAAAAGGTAAGTATATTCTAGGTGTGGCTAATATTTGGAACGAGAGAAAAGGCCTTGACGATTTCATCAAATTAAGTTCAATGACTAAGCCTGAGTTACAGATTGTCCTTGTAGGCCTCAATCGGAATCAGGAAAGAAAGCTTCCCAGTAGCATCATATCGATATCAAGGACTGAAAACATTGATGACCTTGCTGCACTCTATTCAGCTGCTGAGGTATTTGTTAATCCAACCTATGTTGACAATTTCCCTACTACCAATATCGAAGCCCTGGCTTGCGGGACTCCAGTAATAACATATAATACAGGCGGCAGCCCGGAAGCAATTGATGAAAACACAGGTATTGCTGTCAATAGGGGAGACATCGGGGGATTGATTAGTGCCGTTAAGGAAGTCCTTGAAAATGGTAAAAATCACTATACCCATGCTTGTCGTGAGAGAGCGGTGAGACTGTATGATAAGAATGACAGGTTTGCCGATTACATTTCACTCTACAGAAATCTTGTTAAGAGAACATAGAACAATTTGCATTGAAAAAGATTATTTTAATAAACCAGGATTCGGGCTACCTGATGGTTGATCTGGCTAATGCCCTGATTGAAAGAAATGCAGAGGTAGAACTTATTGCAGGCAGA
>Ga0208458_1000833_pt1 | contig 29240 bp, 19 predicted proteins | sample AD_UKC085_MetaG_FD_184432 | JGI IMG/M metagenome (GOLD analysis project Ga0208458, IMG submission 184432) | Active sludge microbial communities of municipal wastewater-treating anaerobic digesters from USA - AD_UKC085_MetaG (SPAdes) (version 2) | ecosystem: Engineered > Bioreactor > Anaerobic >... | reverse complement strand
GACCCGCGAAGACGACCTCCTGTTCCTGGTCTTCTGCCCCGGGGGCAGGTTCCGGCATGGCTGCTTCGGCCCCGCTGCCGTCAGTCGAGCTTCTTCCGGATGTTTCTGGCGCCATGTTTCCTGCGGCTGGCGCGATCCGGTTCGTTCGCGCGCTGTCATCGGTGCCGTCAAGGCCTGCCGCAAGGCGGGCCTGTATCATCGGCCCCAGTGCAGAGGTCGGCGGGTCAATGACGGGCCGCAGGCCGACGTCGCCCCGATCGGTGGGGCCCATGGCCGCGCGGGAAGCCACCCTGGCAAAGGCCGCGGCTGCCGACCACGAGCCGCCACGGATCACCCGGTTGTACCCGTTTTCGTCGTCAAGCAGCGGGTCCGTCTGGGGATCGGCCGTGTGCCACCAGTATTGATCCTGGGTGAATTCGAACACGTTGCCCAGCATGTCGTACAGGCCCCAGGCGTTCGGATCCTTCCGCGCGACGGGCTGCGGACCGCATGTTTCAAGGGGGCTCCAGTCACGGCAGTCGTATGCTGATTCATACGTTGCGGCGGCGTTTCCGCAGTACCACGCGAACGGATCCAGGCGGGGGTTCGGGGATTGGCACTGCAGTCCCTGGGCAGGCTGAAGGCCTTCGAATTCGTCGGGATCGGTGTCGTGGCCGGCACGCGCGGCAAGCTCCCACTCGGCTTCGGTCGGCAGGCGGTATCCGGTGCATCCAGGCACACGGGAAACCGACCCGAAGTGGAAGTCGCCGTTGCACTGGATCTGGCCGGTAACGCACCCTCCGCCATGCGTGCCCGATTCCATGTCCGTCAAATAGCAGGGCGTCAGTTCGTCGCCCACGGATTTCATGTTCAGGAACTTGATGGCGTCGTACCAGTTGATGTTCTGGACTGCCACATTATCGCCCGCGTCCTTGAAATATGATGGGGTCGTCGCCGTGACTGCCGCCCATTCGGCGTTGGTCACTTCGGTTTCAGCCATGCAGAAAGGCTTTGAAATCGTGACCTTGTGAAGGGTCTCGTCGCCGCCGCCGGTGACACGGCCCGGTTCGTTGTCCGGCGAGCCCATCCTGTACGTCCACGCCGGGACCAGGACGAAGCCGGCCGGGCAGGGATTCGCGATGCACGACATGCCGTCGCACTTCAGGCCGTCGGCGCACATGCCGTCGGGCGTGCCGCAGAATCCGCCGCATCCATCGCCCCCGCATTCCTGGCCTTCGGCGCAGGTGGGGATGCATTCAACGATGTCGGGATTGCCGTTGCTGCCGTCGGCACAGCCGGCGACGATAACGGCCGCCGCGACCGTTGCCACGGCCGCTGCCGCCAGTCGCAAGGGGTTCTTCAGGTGCTGCATTTTGTATTGCCTCGATGGGCGATTGTTGCAGGTGGCAGTTTACAACCTGGGGCGTGGAAATTGAATCACTGGCGGAGATCTTGCCGGACATCGTCGCGCTCGGTGAAGATATCCCGTTCCTGTGGAGGTTCTCGGTCGCGATGCAACATGAAGTCCTGCGGGACTCTGTCGGGACTGGCAAAAAAGTCGTCCCACGGAGATGCGACTTGTTCAGTTTGAGTCATTTTGACCTCCAGAAACCTGGTACGCCGCAAGAGTAACATATTTTTCAGGCAGGAATCTTGCCGCCAGACAGGTTATCTTTCGGTTGAAACAGAATCCGGTGTACGGCGGAAGACGGAAGGGGCAATATCTGGGTTACGGCGCCCCGGTGGCGCGCTTGAGGGGGTTATCCATGCTTAACATATTGATTATCATCGCGATTGTGATGCTTGCGGCCGTGCTGGCGATGCTGGTTGCTGTCATGGGTAAGGTCGGCAGGCTGAACGCGGCGAACACCGATGCTACCGTCCGCGACGAAATGCAGCGTGTCCGTCAGGAGATGGAAACCCACAGCCGCGGCCTGCGCAAGGAAGTCGCTGAACAGCAGGAACGAGCCAACAATACGCTGGTCGGCACCATGCACAAACTGGGCGAGGAGCAGCGCGGCGTCCTGAAGGACATCACCACGCAGAATATCGAGGCCCTTGACCGCATGCGGATCGCGGTCGAAAACAAGTTCGCGCAGATCCAGGAAAGCAACGAAAAGAAGCTGGACGAGATGCGCAGGACCGTTGATGAAAAGTTGCAGACCACGCTTGAAAAGCGTCTGGGCGAGTCGTTCAAGCTTGTTTCCGAAAGACTCGAGGCTGTCCAGCGCGGCCTTGGCGAGATGCAGACCCTGGCGTCCGACGTGGGCGGTTTGAAGCGCGTCCTGACCAACGTCAAGGATCGCGGCACCTGGGGCGAATACCAGCTCGGCGCCATCCTGTCAGAAATCCTGACCCCTGACCAGTACGCGCAGAACGTGTCGCCGAAGAATAACTCGGATCGCGTCGAGTACGCGGTCAGGCTTCCCGGCCGCGCGGAAGACGGTGGCGATCCGGTCTGGCTGCCGATTGACGCCAAGTTCCCCAAGGAAGACTACGAACGCCTGCTGGATGCCGTCCAGGCGGCCGACATGGATGGCGTCAAGAAATGCGGCGATGCACTGGCCCGCGCGGTGCGGACGTCGGCCAAGGACATTCACGACAAGTACATCAACCCGCCGCTTTCGACCGACTTCGGCATCATGTTCCTGCCGTCCGAGGGCCTGTATTCGGAAATCCTGCGCCAGCCCGGCCTGGTGGGCGAGATCCAGAACAGTTACCGGGTGATCGTGGCGGGCCCGACCACGCTGTCATCGATCCTTTCCAGCCTGCGCGTCGGTTTCCAGACCCTTGCCATCGAAAAGCGTTCGCACGAGGTCTGGAAGGTCCTGGCCGCCGTCAAGACCGAGTTCGAGACATTCGGTGATTTCCTGGAAAAGGTTCAGAAGCAGATCAACGCAGCGTCAAAGACGCTTGAATCGGCCGGCACCCGCACGAAGAAGATGAAGAGCAAACTGTCGTCGGTCCAGAGCCTGTCCGTTGCCGAAGCCGCGACCATCCTTTCCCTGCCCGAAAAGGGCGACGCCATGCCCGACGACGACTACGAAGCCGAAGCCGGAAACGCTGAAGGCGAACTTGTTTGACCCATTGGTTTTCCGCTCAGGGCAGATTCGCGTAACAAAACCGGATCGGAATCATTGCCGGTTTTGGTGATAACTGGTAATGTTTTGTTGCCAGTTTGTTTGGAAACTGGTAAGCAATTATTGCCGGTTTGCCGTGTCTGCGATTTGCCGGTTATTGTGTAGGGTGAAGATATGAAGGAAATCCTTAAGGAAATAATCCGGGACTCGCACGAGGCTCCGATAGTCACGGGGATTCCCCGGCGTTTGAATACACCGGCGATCCCGGGCAAGGCGGGCGTCTTCATGGGGGTTCGACGCAGCGGCAAATCGACCTATATGAATCAGTTGATGCAAGGTCTGATAGACGGCGGGCTTCCACGCCAGAACATACTGGCCGTCAATTTCTTTGATGACAGGCTTGCCGAGCTTCGGCGCCAGGGTCCGGCCGCCGTGATCGACGCTTACTGGTCCAGGTTTCCCGAAAAAAAGAATGTGGAAACCATCCATTGTTTCTTTGATGAAATTCAAGAGGTTGCAGATTGGGAGCCCTTCGTGGACAGGCTTCTGCGCACCGAAAATTGTCAGGTTTATCTGACCGGTTCCTCTGCGAAGATGTTGTCGTCTGAAATTGCGACGCAGATGCGGGGCCGGTCGATTCCCTGGGAAGTATTCCCTTTTTCATTCCCGGAATATCTTGATTCAAGGGGTATTCAGGCACCGGCCGTTCCAACCAGCAGGCAGCGCTTCCTGATACGTCAGGCCTTCGATGAATTCATGCTTCGTGGCGGTTTTCCGGAAGTGACCGGCTTTGATCGCAGGCTGCGAACAAAAGTACACCAGGAGTACTTCGGCGCAATCATGTACCGCGATATCGTCGAAAGGCATAATGTGGCGCATCCAAGGATGCTGTCGGAACTGACGCGCCGGTTGATCGACAACGCCGGTTCGATGTATTCCCACAACAGTTTGACCGGCTTTCTGAAGTCCACCGGTCACAAGGCGACCAAGGCAATTGTTTCCGACTTCCTGGAATGGTTGCAGGATGCGTATCTGCTCTTTTCCGTGAAGCTGTTCGATTCGTCAGCGGCCAGGGTCAACACGAACCCGAAAAAGATCTATTGCGTTGACCAGGGACTGGTTCGATCCCTTTCATCGGGTGTGCTGGCGAATACCGGCCACATGCTGGAAAACGCGGTATTTCTGGCGATCAGGCGGCATTTTCCGGACATCGCCTATTACAGGGGGCCAGGCGGTCGCGAGGTCGATTTTGTCGTGCGGCGATCCGATGGCGGGCTTGATCTGGTGCAGGTCTGTGAAAACATGGCCGATTCGGCGACACGTCACCGTGAAGTCACAGGGCTGGCAGAGGCGATGAAGGCACTGAATGTTTCGACGGGAACGATCGTGACTCTGGACGAATCTTCAACAGTGGATGCCGATCACGGGCTGATTACCGTTGTTCCTGCCTGGAAATACATGCTGGGCCTTGCCGAAGATGGCTTCCGTCCCTGAATCAAGCTTCCGGGCCCCTTGCGCGCCGGCGCTTCATGAACAGGCGTACAAGCGCCACGACGCTGACCGAAATCCACACGACCTCGATGAACAGCGCGGGCAGGTTGAAGTCGAAAAACAGGGAAAACAGGATCATCAGCGACCCGACCAGGTTCACGACCGTGTACCACAGCCCCTCGGTCGTCATCCTTCCCATCTGCAGCAGCAGGTACGCCAGCAATATCATTGCCGCGCCGACCATCCCGACGATGCTTGGTATCAGGGTCATTGCCGCCCCACCCCGCAAATCCCGGCCCGATTATGCCACTGTCGTTGAGCTTTTCGGTCTTCTTGTCTTTGGTTGTAGTTGTAACGCCTGGAAGTTGCGGGTTTTTAGTGCTGCGCCGACTTCGGAATGTTCCCAACTTGGATAGTTTTGTCAACGAAAAAATCTGGACACGGTATCAGGTGGTTAGACACAAGGCGACTCCCGTTGCCATCAGTGCAGTTTGTCTTCAAGAATGTGGGCCGCGAAACTGTTTCCGCCCATAAGCGAAGTTGCCATCCGGTTGATCTTTTTCACGGTCGCATCAATCTGGCCGGTTCGTCCGGCGGCGTCGATCGTGTTGTTGTATGCGGCCAGTATATCGGGGCTGGTAATTTTGTATCCGTGATTCTGGAACAACCAATACAGCGCCAGAAGACCAGCCCCAAGCGCGAATGCAGGCTGGCGATCGATATGATCCCGGGCCGCGCGGGTCAGGGTTTTCGGATCGCAGGGCGAACGTTCGGCCAGGAAAAGCGCCTCGCGGAACAGTCCCGCGTCCTTTGCGGCGGCGAACCATTTTCCTTCCTCGCCGGGCGTTGATTTGACAAGGTCTGCAAGGATTTCGGCGGGGGCCTTGGTCGGGTATTTCCGTGTGACCGCCATGAATGTCGCCACATTGGTGCCGCAGCGGTTGGCCGATAACCCGTATCTGGCATAGGCTTCGTCGATCCTGCCGCATGTCAGCAGGATTTCCTCGCAGATCCTGTCAATCTGAAAATTGTTGGCCCAGGGCCCGCGGCAAGCCTCGGCCATTTCGATGGCCTCGTCATTCCTGCCCCGGGCCGCCAGTGCCCTGACCGCCCATTGCTTGTGCGCCCAGAATCTTTCATGTTGGAGCAATTCAATAAGCTCGTCGTATCGTTCGGCAGTCAGAAGGGCGCTCAAGCAGGCCGATGTTCCATGGAAGTATCCATGCAGCCGCTTGTCAGGGCCAAGCGCCAGTCGCGTCGTCCCGATAAGGTCGTCGGCCCACTGGGACGCCACCCCTTTGGACGCGCACAATTCGCCCCAGTAGTCGGTCAGAATGTCGATGTACGCAACATCGTCGCCGACGCTTGCCTGAAAAAGTCGTTCCAGCCATATGGTGCGGGTTCTGGCGTCCGCCGGGGCCCCGGCAATAATTGGAACCAGGACCCTGATCGCGTTGCAGACGGCCGTGCCAATTGCACCCGACGAACTATCGACCTGCTCGAGTGCCGGCGAAACGCGTTCCAGGAAGATAACCGCACCCTCGGCACCCAGCACCGGATTCCTTCGCGCGACCTTCGTGATCTCGGCAACGGCTTCCTTCACGCGCTGGATGGCTGGTTGTGACCGCCATCCGAATGACCCGCGTCGAAAACGGGCCTTGAATTCCCACTTGTGCGGGATGATTTCAACTGCGTCCTCTTGGGGAGCTTGAGTCTTGCGCGTTGTGGTCATCTTCATCCCCACGGCCGCATCAAGGGGCTGTTTGGGTTAACTTTGCTCCATTCCTGGCGTTCATCGTGGCCGTGCTTGCATGTTCGGAACGGCTCCAATTGGGCACACGATGCCAGCCCGATTCGGCCTGGCCTGTGTAAGGTCCGTCGATGTGTTAGATTATCATCCGTACTTGAATTATGGAGCCTCACAAGATGAACCTTGAAGAATTGGTTTCGTTATTGGAACGCTTTCAAGTGGAGGAAGTTGCCAGAAAACCGCTTCCACTCATGTATCCTGAACTGAAATTCGAAATTGTTGACGGTGATATCTGGGTGTCCCGTGGCCCTGACAATGTGTTCGGCTGGTTCGAGCCGCTGGATGACGGAAATTGGAATGTTCGTGTGTTTCTTACTGCGGCAATCGATTGCGACGATGCCATTGACGAGGAGCGCCGCGAGGAGGCTGTTGGACGTATGGAGTCCGAGATGTGGCCGGCCTTCAGGGAACGGGGATACGCGATCGATTATGTCGAGGATGAATGGCATTCCGGTGAAGACTTTTTCCAGCGATGTGTGGTCAAGCAGGTTGTGAATTCAGCGGAGATCCTGGCGGAAGCGTGTTTCCTGATGCGCGCGTACATATCTGACAGATTCCGCACGGAACGGATTGGTTGATTCGGAACTGGTCGGTCGCGTCCGAGCGCCATATCTTTTGCGGCAGAAATCTTGCCGCTGGGTGATGTACGCTTCGCTTTCTCGACAGCAGAGGGATGAAATGAGGTTGCTGCACACATCCGACTGGCACCTTGGCGCGCGGCTTCACGGGCAGTCGCGCACCGCCGAATTTGAAAACCTGATGGAATGGATGCTCGGTGTCATCCGGGATAACAGCGTCGATGTGCTGGTCGTGTCCGGCGACATTTTTGACAGTTCGGTGCCGGGGTCAGGAAATCAGGGACTTTATTACCGTTTTCTGGCTTCCCTGGTGGCAACGTGCTGCAGGAACGTCGTGATAATCGCCGGTAACCACGATTCGCCGTCGCTGATTTCCGCGTCCGAGGAACTGCTGCGACTGTTGAATATCTATGTTGTGGGGGCGGCCCGCGAAAACCCCGAAGATGAAGTAGTCACCCTGCATGATGGGGCTGGAAATGCGATGGCCGTCGTGGCGGCAGTGCCTTATCTGCGTGAAGGCGATGTCAGGCTTTCCGAGGCCGGTGAGGGCGCTGAAGCGAAGCTCGACAAGTACGCAACCGGTATTGCCAGCCATTACGACCGGGTGTGCACGCACCTTCACAAGGTCCGTCAGGAAGCCGTCGCCCTGGCGCGTGGTCGTCATGTGCCGGCGGTCGTCACGGGCCATCTTTATGTGATTGGAAGCCAGGACTCGGAAAGTGAACACAAGCTGTACGTCGGGAACCTGGGGGGCGTTGATGGCGGGATGTTCCCGGAATGGGTCGATTATGTGGCGCTGGGCCATCTGCACAAACCCCAGCGCATAGGGGATCGCCAGAATTTCAGGTACTCCGGGTCGCCGCTTCAGCTTGGTTTCGATGCAGCCGACCAGAACAGGTTCGTGTATCTGGTCGATTTTCCTGATGTTCCAGGGATGCCGCCGGATGTCGCCCACATTCAGGTTCCTGTGTGGCAGAAACTTGGGTCTGTTCACGGGAAGTCGTGGGACGAAATTGAAAGGGCGCTGACGGCCTTGAAGTCAGCCGGCGAATCAATCTGGATCGATGTGCATTACGAGGGCGACCATGACTTGTCCGACCTGGCTGGTCGCGTGCACGCGGCCGTCGATGACTCGTGCGTTCAGGCTCTGCGAATTCATGACCACCAGCGAAAGTCGGCCGTGATGCTGGCGAAGTCCCCGGACGAAAAACTGGAGGATCTGGAACCGGTCGAAGTCTTCAGGCGCAGACTGGCCGCCACGACCGTCCTTCCGGATGATCAGGCGGCGCTTGAAGCGATGTTCGATGAAATCCTGTACGCATTAAGGAATCGCGACGGATCCGCCGAACCTTCGCCCGGCGACGAAGGGGGTGCGCGATGAAAATTGTCTCGGTCGAGTTCGAAAACCTGAATTCGCTGGCGGGCCACTGGAAGATTGATTTCACGGATCCCGGCTATGTCGAGTCCGGCATATTTGCCATCACCGGCCCGACCGGTGCGGGCAAATCAACGATCCTGGACGCAATCTGCCTGGGCCTGTTCGGAAGGACTCCGCGCCTTGGAAAGTTCGGAACGACCAGCGGCAACGAGATAATGACGAAGGGAAAGGCAGATTGCATGGCAGAGGTCGTCTTTGAGAAGTCGAACGGTTGTCGATACCGTGCAACCTGGACACAGCGTCGTGCGCGTGGAAAGGCGGATGGAAACCTTCAGCCGTCGAGCCATGAGGTTTCAGAAGTCCCTTCGGGAAAGCCACTGACGGACACGAAATCAGATACGGCTGCATTTGTTGCAGAGATCACCGGCCTGGATTTCGGGCGTTTCACAAAATCAGTGATGCTGGCCCAGAACGCGTTTGCCGAGTTTCTGAAGATGGATTCGGGGGCGAGGGCCGAACTGCTGGAAAAGATAACCGGCGGCGAACTGTACGCGGACATCTCCAGAGAGGTTTTTGCGCGCCATTCCGCACAGGTCGGATCCCTGAAGGCCATGCAGGCGACTGTCGATGGCATCCAGGTCCTGACGGAAGATGAAGTCGCCGCTTTGAAAGAAAGCGTCAAGGTCGTCCAGGTGGCCGTCGATGATGCCGGGAAGCTGGCGCAGAAATACGAAGCGGCCCTGCAGTGGCTTGAATTGATTGAGAAACTTGTTAATGAGGCGGGGCAGTTGTCCGTCGAACGGACTAACCTGGAAGCGGATGTCGATGGATTCAGGCAGGACGCGGCAAGATTGGAACTGGCTGAAACGGCCGCCAGGCTTGCCGGGGAATGGCAGAGTCTGAAAAACGCCCGCGACAATCTTGTGGAACAGGAAAAACGGGCCGCCGACCTTGCCGAAAACCTGCCCGGGTTGCGTGAAGCCGAAGTGAAGGCGGACCTGGCCGTAAAAGATGCGGCCGCGGCTGTTTTGTCGGCAGATGCCGCAGTCCAGCAGAATGTTCCAGTGATCCGGAAGGCGCGCGAGCTTGATGGCGATATCAGGGGTGCCGCAAATCAGCTTGGTGAAATCAGGCTTGAAGTTACCACCAAGGCTGCGGCTGTTGACGAACTTAAGGTCGCCTTGACCAATATCCGCGGGCAGATTGCGGACAGTGAAGCAATCCTTGGGACTGTTAACGAGCAGTTGGACAAAAACGCTTGCGACGCGACGCTTGAATCGCGGCTGGGTGAAGTCCGGCTGAAACTGGACGGTTTGGATACCGATCGCAGGAAGCTGTCGGTCCTGCGCGACGCCCTGAATGAATACACCGAAAAGCTGAATGGAATCGGCAATGAAATTGAAGGACTTCGGACGCGCCGGAAAGAACTTCAGGACAGTGAAGCCCAGGCCGAACGCGACTTGAAGGGGCTTCAGAAAAGCCGCGAAGACCTGCTTTTTGGCCATGACGTTTCGTGGTGGGATCTGGAAAGGGATCGGCTGGCAAAACTTGTGGCCGATCTTGGGCGCGCATCTGAAGCCGTCGAGGTTCGCACCAAGGTCGAAGAAGATCTCAAGTTGCTGGCAGACCAGGATGAAAACGCCAGGAAGTCCATCGATGAGTGTGAACGTGGCTTGGCGGAAAATGGAAAAATCGTCGCAATTCTGGACGACCAGCTTGTCCTGCTGAATAAGGCGAAGAACTTGCAGGTCGCCGTCATGCAGTTGTCCGAACAGCGTGAAAAGCTTCTGCGGCCCGGCGTCGAATGTCCGTTGTGCGGTTCCCTGGATCATCCGTGGGCCGCCGGGAATGTTCCGACAGACGATGAGACCGATACAAAAATGGCCGAAACCATGCTTCGGCTTAATGATTTGCGTGCGGCAAGCGGGGAACTGGACCGGAAGAAGTCCGCATTGCAGGCCGGGATCCGGTCGAATCAGGTTGCCCGCGAAAAGGCAGAACAGGCTCTTCGGAAGTCGCAGGACATTCTTTCGCAGAACGCGGTTTCCTGCGGGTTCGATGCCACCGCGTCGGGACTGTCCGCAATCCTGGGGGAAAGGGCAGAAAATGCCGCCACGGCACAGGCCGGGGCCGCTGTGGTCATCAATGCCGTACTGGCAGTCGATACAAGACTGGCTGATGCATCGCGTACCTATCAGGATTGCAGGGAAAGGCTTATCCAGGCCGATAATGACATTCAGAAGGCCGAAGTCAGAAAGGATGCTGCCGCCGAATCCATCACGAAGATGGTGACCGAAACGGCCCAACTTGAAACCAGGCTCAGCGTCGTTGCCGCAGAAGTCGCGGGTCTGGTGGCTGTATGGGGAATCGGGCCTGATCGCCTTGATCATCCCGACGCGGTTCTGCAGGAACTTGACCGGCGCAGGCAGGCGTGGTCCGACTGGCAAAGCAAGAAGAACAGTCTGGAAAAGGATCTTCAATCTTTGCGGGCCGGCATTGCGGCGCGGCAAGATGGCCTCGACAGGGACGTCAAAGACCTTGAAAAAGCCAGGAAGCGCCTTGAAGACGCAGAAGCCACCCTGAAAAACCTTCAAGCCCGGCGCGCGCAGGTTCTTTCTGAGCCGGATGTCGATGCTTTCGAAGCCGGTCTGGCCAAAGCCGCCAGGATGGCGATGTCAAACCGCGACATCGCAAAACAGAGCCTGTCCTCCATTCAGTCCGATCTGAAATCCGTCCTGGATCAGATTGATGAAAACGCTAAGGCGATTGCCGCGGGCAGGGTCGGACTTGGGGCTGCCGAAGCCGAATTCTCTGCGGCCCTTTCGCGCAGGGGATTTGCCGACGAAGCCGCTTTCGTTGCGTCGCGCCTGTCTGACGCCGAAATCGAACTGCTGGCCGAAAGACGCGCGAAATTGGACACGCGGAAGGTTGCCATTGAAACGAAGACCGCCGAAAACGCACGCCGAATGGCAGAAGAACGCGATCGCGCCCTGACCGACCTTGACAAGGCGACTGTGCGGGAACGTCTTGACCAGGCGAAACAGGACCTTGCGGCAGGCAACCGTCAGCTTGGTGAATTGAAGAACCGGATGGACATGGACAATGCCGAGCGCGAGCGTGCCCGAGACCAGCTTGGAAAGCTTCAGGAACAGCAGGTTGTGGTTAGGCGCTGGGAACAGTTGAACAAACTGATCGGATCGTCGGATGGCAAAAATTTCAGGCAGTTCGCCCAGGGAATTACCTTCGAACATCTGATTCACGACGCGAACAAACATCTGAAAGTGCTTTCTGACCGCTACAGTCTGCAGATGGCCCCAGCCGACAAACATGGCAATGCATCGCTGGATCTTGATGTCGTTGACGACTGGCAGGGCGGCGATGCCCGCACGGTCAGAAATCTGTCCGGTGGCGAAACATTCATTGTCAGTCTGGCCCTGGCGCTTGGGCTGTCGTCGCTTGCAAGCCGGCGGATTCGAATCGATTCCTTCTTCATGGATGAAGGGTTTGGAACACTGGATCAGGAAGCGCTGAACTCCGCCATGGACGCGCTTGGTGAACTTCGTCGCGACGGCAAGCTGATCGGGATCATCTCGCACGTCGAGGCATTGAAGCAGAGGATCGTTACAAGAATCGATGTTTCCCGACAGCCCGGCGGCCGCAGTACCATTTCCGGGCCCGGGGTTGAAAGGGTTGTGTGAGTTGAAGTGGCCCCAAAAGGGCCAGGTGAATGATGGCGAGGTGACTTATGTTCTGGCTCGATCCGATGGTTTCTGGCGACGAGAACTTGCGTCGAACCCTGGTTCTGTGCAGGACGGCCGCCTCGGCAAATGCGGTCAAGCGGTGGATTGCGGCAAGGGGTGGAATGGTCGGGGTTGAGGTTGTCACGCCGAGCGGGCTCGCGATGTCCCTGAAAACGCCCAGCCTGCGGCCGAAAAGTGGCGACCATCTGGAAGCCGATCCGAAAGTTCCGGCAGGGCATCCATGGGAATCTGTCAACGCTCGGCCGGGGCTTGCGGAAGTTTTGAAGGGGCATCTTGCCGACATTCGTATCGAGGGCCTTGCGACCGAAGATCTGCCTGCCGAAGTTTGGCCGTTGCTTGACGCTGGCTGGGGCGGTGGTGACGACACGGATGCGTTGCTGTCGCTTGTTGAACGAATCGAAGCAGGCGGTGAAGCAGGACGATTGGGCTTTGCCCAGGTGTTTGCCGTTGGTTTCGGTCTGCCGGGGACGGATCTGTTGTCACCACCAGGGCCGAACCGATATTTCGAACGCCTGCTTTCCGGGCTTGGCGCGATCAGGTTGGCCGCGCCCGTTGTGTCGCCGGATGCGACGCCTGAAACGGCACTGGCTGCGGATGTTGTCAGCGAGGCCGCATGGGTCGTGAAGAACGTGATGGATTTCCGTGATGCCGGTGGCGACCCGGAAGGCGTGCTGGTGCTTTTCGCAGGGGCTGATGACCGGGATCGGATTGCGTCGGCCCTGGCGCGCAGCGGCATTCCAGCGGCTGTTGACCAGGCCCAGCGCCTGTCGCGCCATGCGCTGGCCATCCTGACACATTCGATACTGCCCTGGTTTGACGATTCTGGTTCCGATTCGGTGATTCTGGTGGGCGAAACGATGCGAAAACTGTTCCAGAGTCCGCTTCTGGGACGTGCGTCGTACCAGGAAGCCGAGGCTGCCGCCTTGGGGACGCGTATAGCCGGGCTGAAGAAGGCTGCGTCCGATGAGGATGCCGGGCAAGACGACGCCTTGAATGCAGAACAGGACGATCTGGCGTTGCACCGCAGATCGGTGACCGATGCCCTGAAGGATTGTCACATGATCAGGGGCACGCTGGATGCGTGGATCGCGGCTTTGGACGCGGTCGGTAACAACCCCGGCGCGAAGACGTCAACCCGCAGGGCGGCGATACTTCTGTGGCAGAGGCTTGAATGGCTGAAGGCGTTGCGTGGGCCGACCATCGGTCACCTGCGGGCGTATCTGAACCAGCTGTCGCTGGTGACGTTCAAGGATCGGGTTGCCATGTCAATTCAGAAGGCGCTTGGTCAGAACGCTGCCCGCCCGGCCACCCCCGACGTGCTGGACGATGTGCTGGGCGGTGCGGTTTCCAGCGGCAGCATCAATCGTGGCGTGACCCTGCTTGATTACGCGAATTATGACGGGCGTCCGTCCCGGTTGTGTCTGCTTACCGGGATGCATTCGAAGGGAGTCGGGCAGGCGCCGTCGCCCGATCCGTTTTTCACCGATGATGTGGCCGCGACGTGGGGGCGCTGCGGGGGCTCGGCGTACGTTTCATTCCTGATGGCGCAGGCAGGGGCGGCTGCCGCACGGGCGGAACGGTCGCTGGCCTGTGTCGTGCAGAGGGCGGCCGACGGGCGTGCGGCGGTTCCGGTGTCCCATCGTTTGATAAGGCTCCTGTCCCACAAACCGGCGGACGGTCTTCGCAATTATGGCCTGGCCGTTGAAACGGAAGAAACCCGGAACCACGCTGCCCTGGTCGTTGAAGACGCGGTCGTGCCGGTTGCCGGGCCTGTGGCCTGCGGCGACAACGAAGCTGACCACGCGGCGTTGATGGCGACGGTCGAATGGATCCGGGGCGGCGGGACGTACGAACGGGGTGTTGACCTGGCCCCCGGCGCGGAGCCGCCAGCCGATGCTGGGTCGTCAGTCCCGGATACAAAGGATCCGAAGAAACTGACCCTGGCCGAAACCATCGCGACGGACTGGGGGTTCCTGCCGAAGTCAATCAGACCCTACCTCGGGGACGGATCCGCAATTAATGTTGCGAAGATTGCGCGGGACAAGGTGCTGTCCACATCGTCGGGATTTGAGCCGATGACACACTGCCTGTTTCAGGCATACCTGAAGACGACGTTGGGATTGAAGAAATCGGAGGACCTGGAGGAAGAACTCAGCGCGGCCGAAGTCGGTACCGCCGTGCACGCGGCCCTTGAAGAGATCGGAACCGATCCAAGGTGGCGGCCGGCCACCAGAGCAGACGTCGTGGAATCTGTCAGGTTTTTGTCCGAATCCCTGACGGCCGCGACCAGACGCCACCTGGAAGACGCTGTCAAAGATCTTCCCGATGCAACACCGGCATTGGCAAAAGCCAGGTTGGGTCTTGCCAACAGATGGGGGAACCACCTGAAGCTGTACGTCCAGGCCCGCGTACAATCCGTGGAGGAACTGAACGAGGATGTACTGTTGCGCAACCTCAAAGACTTCAAGAAATCTGCGACATTTGAAGCGCTGGTGGCTGATGCCAGGTCGAAGATGAGCGTCAAGAGTCATGTGACGGCTGCGGTATCCTGGATAAGCATGGCGATCGAAGCGGTTGTCTTTGGTAAGGATCCTGCTGATGAAAACCTGTTGGCCCACTGCGACAACCAGAAGGTACTGGCTTCCGTGGGCGCATGGTCAAGGGACCCGGGCACGCAGGCCGCAATTCGGCAGGCTGCCGCCACCCTGGTCAGGGAATCAACTCTGGATTTGACGAAACAGGGCCGAATTGTCGGTGGTGCGCCAGAATGGAAATTCGGGGCTTACGACGGCGAAGAAACCGGTTCTGCAATGACGGTAATGTTGGGTGACCAGCCCGATGTCGCGATCCGCGGTTCGGTCGACCGGATTCGCTATTTCAAGGGGCCCGAAGGTGGCGTGGTTGTCGAGATCTGCGATTTCAAGACCGGTACTCAGTATTCCGCATTGCGCACTGCCGCCGCAGCAGGCACCAGGCCGCAGCTTCCGGTGTATGCGATTGCGCTTGAACAGGCACGCCTTGATGGCACGGCCCCGGCGGATGACCCTGGATCGGTGGAAGGTACGTCACTTGTTTACGATTTCATTCGCACTGCGCCCGATGGCGACGTCATTGAATTTGCATTTGACCAGGCAGGAACAAGTCTGGAAGCAACCAGAAAGTTGCTTGGGCAGCTTCTGGGGATGATGCGCAGCGGTGAATACCCGATCTTTCCACATCCGACTACATGTCCGGTACTGAGCAATGGCGACAAAGGACACGACCATTGCCCCTTCAAGGCTGTGTGCCGGTTCCATGCGTTTCCGGGCGCCGAGGGCGTGCCTGAAGACGAAGATGCTGAGTCGGGTTCTGGCGACAAGGAGTAAACGATGGACAACACCAACCATATCAAAGTGGTATCTGCGGCGGCCGGTACAGGAAAGACGACCCGGTTGGTCAGGGAATACCTGGGCCTGCTTTCCGGCGGCATCCCACCCGACCGTATCGTTGCGATCACATTCACACGCAAGGCCGCTGCGGAATTGATTGAAGCGGTGTCAAACTGTCTTCGGCAGTCGCTTGGCGAGCCGGTTCCCGAAAAGTTTCAAAAGGACTTTGCCGACTGTTACAGCGACGTGGTTCCGTGTGACCCGGAATTCATCCGGCAGGCATTGGCGGAACTGCCAAACGCGCCAGCCGGGACAACGGACAGCTTTGTTCTGCGTCTGCTGGGCGAATTTGCCCTGGACGCGCGTCTGCCGACCGACGATGGCGGTGCGCCGGCCTGGCTTGATTTTCCGGTGGGCCAGGGGGATGCGGGGGCGGTGTTCGATGCCGCCATTCGCGAAACGATTGATCCGGAGGATGGGAATGTGCCGGAAGCGGCCGGCCGGCTGCTGGAACAGATGGGCCTTCGTGAACTGCTAAAAGTGGTTTCGCAGACCGTGCGTGATATGCCCTCCGGCATCGACGGTTCGCCCGTCGAACTGGCTGGCGGAAACGATGTGCTGGGGAAGGTTTTGTCCGGGTGCCGGGATTCACTTCAGGCCGTGATTGAGACCAATCCGAAAATTGAAACGTTGCCGAACGTGAATATTCAGAAATCCTGGCCTCCAATAGCTGCTTGGAGGAACGGGGGGTTCCAGGGATCGGTCCCGGAAGGGCTGTTCAAGTGGTATTCGGCCGTGATCAAAAACAGCACGGCCAAAGAGAGGCGCAGTCTGGAAAGCGCCTTCCGCGCCATCAAAGTGGATCTGGGACTTGTCGAACTGAGCCTTCACGATTTTGCCATGACCAACCCGGATGGGTTCATCGCAAAGGATATCGACGCCTGTGACAGGATGCGGGCGGACATCATGGAAATCACCCGCATGGCCCGGTCGAAGGCGTTTCGCATGGCCGCGGCATCTGGGGCGCTGGATCACGACCTGCTGACCCGGGCGGCGATCGATTTGTGCAGACGCGAGGATCGTCCCGACCGGCTTCGCAGACGTTTCGACGCGTTGCTGGTCGATGAAGTTCAGGATTCCAGCCCGGCCCAATTCAGCCTGTTCCGGGCAATCGAAAATCTGCCGGGGGACGGGCGGTCGTTGCGTACTTTCTATGTCGGCGATTCCAGGCAGAGCATCTATCTGTTCCGCGGCGCCGAACCGGCAGGCCTGAAAGAACTGGAACAGAGATCAATCCAGGCCGGCTTCCCGGTCGAGCAGCTCGACACCAATTATCGAAGTACCCCGGAGATGATCACGGCCCAGAAGGCCCTGTTCGATCGGGCCATCCATGGCCATGGGGATTTTCCCGGCCTGCCCGGGGTTACCACGATCGACCACGTCCAGTCGAATGAATCCAGGGGCAGGGACGAATTGCCGCCATCCGCGCCATACCCGGAACCCATTGTGATGGTTACCCTGGAGGCATCAACGCCGAACGCCCCGAAATGGGTTCCGGCCGATTTCAACAATGCCGCCCTGGACGTCTTCTGTGACCGAATCATGCATGCCTGGAATTTCGAAGGCAGAGGTGACGACACCGCCGCCGTCCTGTGTTCCAGCTGGGCGAATGCCATCAACGCACGCAACCGGATCAGATCGATTCTGCGGGCCGGGAATTCCGGCGATGCGTTTCTGGACGGAAGTCGTGAACTTGCAAAGGGGATTGTCGCGGGCGACATCAGAACGGTTGTGTCAGCGCTGTGGGACAGTTCCGATGATATTGCCTGGGCCGGTTTGTGGCGGCTTCCGATGATCGGTCTTTCGGACGGGGCTTTGGCCGCTTTCAGGGCGGGTAGTGGCCTTCTTCCGGCGGACGGCGGCATTCGGGGGCTCGCCTGGGCTGCGTCGGCCCAGGGCCTTGATCCGGCGGTTTTCGGTCAGCGGGATTTTGTCGCCTTTGCGCGGGTCAGGCCTGTTCTGGAAAAAGCCAGGTCCGAAATCGGGCGCGTTCCCACCGCCGATGTCCTGGAAGAAATGGCGGCGGCGCTGCACTGGCGAAGCATCCTTCTGAAAGGCCCTGGCGGCATGGATGCCGTCGGCGAACTGGAAGTGATCCTTGATTGGATCAGGCAGGCGGAAGCGGACACCGTGGATCCCGAGGCCGTCGTCACGATGCTTGACCCGAAGGAAGCCGGCGAGGTCCCGCGAGTCGAACTGTACCGAGGCAAGAAAAGCGTCAGTTGCACGACGATTCACCAAGCCAAGGGGCTGAAATACGACCACGTCTGCGTGATGTCGATTGGGAGTCCTGCCGGAGGTGGTGGCTTCGGCGGCGTATCCAGGGGTTCGATGGTGCTGGATGGCCGGGAACTGGCGCTTCTTGGCGTCAGCCATGATCCTGAACAGGGGATTCACCCGCGACCGGATCCGGTATCCAGGCTGGCAGCCGGGATCGATGCGAAGCGCAGCGAAGAAGAGTTGCTGCGTCTGGTATATGTGGCCGTCACCAGGGCCGTCAGGTCGGTAACTTTTGCAACTGGATCCCACAATGTTGGAATTCATGGCGCCTTGTCGGATCTGTGGATGGCCGACGATGTGCCCATGGAAGGCGTCAAGCTGGTTAAGTTGGCGGCACCGAATGAAATCGACACAACCATCAGGGCACATGTCAGGGCGGCCGCGCCTTTCCCAGTGAAACCATGTCCCCCGGCCGGATGGATTTCCGTGTCGCCGTCGATGGCGGCCGAGGCATGGAAGACGGCAGACGCGGATGCACTTGATGCCATGATCCAGGGGCTGTTGCCCGCCGTGAGTGTGGTTTACGGTGCCGACCCGCTTCATCCCCCGAAGCTGGATGAAATGGCAGGGGATGACCCGATTTCCGATTCGGCGTGGGGTAACCTGGTTCACTCCTGGATGGAATCCACGGGCCTGCGACCAGGGGCCGACGTCGGGGCCGCCCGCGCCTTCCTGGAATCGCGGTACGGCATTCATGACGATGCGCTGGCCGGTTGGCTTGCGGCAATCCTTGAACGGCTTGAACTGCACCAGCCCGAACTTCTTGCCCGGCTGAGGTCACCGGAAGCGACGCTGCACTTCGAGATGCCGTTTGCGGGCGTCAATACATCGACGCCGGACAGCCCATGGTTCCACGCCGGCCGCATGGACCTGCTGGTGACCTTCCCCGGAAAGCGGGCGATTGTCGTCGATTTCAAGGCGGGCAGGCGAAACCCGGTGCCCGGCGCCAACTTTGTGAAATCGGCGGGCCTGGATGAATACATGCCCCAGCTTGAGGCCTACCGTCAGTCCCTGACCGCGGCCGGCTGGACCATCGAAACGGTCGGCCTGCTTTACATGCGCAGCGCCACCTGGCTGTCGTGGTGATTTGCCCGGATGAATGCCGATGTTGCGACGGTCGGGAAGGGTTGACTGGCGGTTCATTGTTGACCGACACTTGTGTCGGGCGTAATGCTGGGTCGCCGTTGATGACGGCGCCAGATTTCAGGAAAAACGATGGCGGTTGCCAGAGCACCCAGAAACAGGACGTTGACTCTGACGGACGAACAGCGCAGGAGTCTGTCAGAGAGGTTGGTTCCAGCCGAAGCGGTTGCAGATCTGGAGTCCTGCCTGAACCGGACAATCCTTGGTGATTGCCGTGACGTCCTGCGCAGACTGCCGGCGGCGTCAATTGACCTGATAGTTGCCGACCCACCGTACAACATGACAAAGACCTTCAGTAAAACCCGGTTCAGGCGTCAGGACGACGATGCCTATGCAGAATGGCTGGATTCGTGGCTGTCGCTTGCCAGGCTTGTCATGAAGGAAACGGCGTCGATTTACGTGTGCAGTGAATGGCGATCATCGGGCTTGATCTGTCAGGTTCTTGAAAGGCATTTCATGGTAAGAAACCGGATTACCTGGGAACGCGAAAAGGGCCGTGGCGCCCTGCGAAACTGGAAGAACTGTTCTGAAGATATCTGGTTTGCCACTGTGTCCGACGATTATTATTTTGATGTCGATGCGGTCAAGCAGAAGCGTCGTGTCGTTGCCCCCTACCGTGACGCGTCCGGCGCGCCCAAGGACTGGGTTGACGGCGATGATGGCGCTTATCGGATCACGCACCCTTCGAATCTGTGGACAGATATTTCGGTCCCTTTCTGGTCCATGCCTGAAAATACGGATCATCCCACTCAGAAGCCCGAAAAGCTTATTGCCAAGCTCGTTCTGGCCAACTCCCGCCCTGGCGATCTGATCCTTGATCCGTTTGCCGGTTCCGGTACCACCGCGGTTGTCGCCGCCAAGCTCGGACGCCGGCATATCGGCATCGAGACCGAACTTGAGTATTGTCTTCTGGGCGAGGCCCGCCTTCAGGCCGCTGCGGCCGACCAATCCATTCAGGGCTACTCCGACGGATATTTCTGGGATCGGAACACGTTGGCCGAACAACGTAAGGTGTCCCGGCAGGCAGACGACCAGTCATCGCTTTTTGAGGTCAATGAATGACAAGCGCGATCTTCAGCGGAACCGCGTATGTGCAGATTCAGGAAGAAGTGAAGCTCCTGATAAACAACTGTCCTGACTTTCTGTCCATACAGACGGCGGATCACCCCCGCGCCGTTGGGGACGCGATCGAGGAACTGATCGCTGATAATCTGGCCAGCATTCTGGGCCCGCTTTGCACCGAATACTCGTCAAGTTTTGCCCGCCGTGCCATGGCCGACATGGCCTTTAAGGGCTCGGACGGTTTGTACTATGTCGTCGATGTTAAGACCCACCGAACCGACACGAGGTTCAACATGCCGAACCTGACATCGGTGGAGCGCCTGTCCAGGTTTTACGAAGATGACTCGAACTGCTTCTGCATCATGATGGTCAGTTACACAGTTGATGACGTGTCGATTCAGGTTACTGACGTGCATTTCGTACCGATTGAGTTCCTTTCCTGGGATTGCCTGACCATTGGGGCTCTTGGTTGGGGCCAGATCCAGATCGCCAACGCCAACAGGGTCGTTGTAAATGCCAACTGTTCACGTCGCGCATGGATGCTTGAATTCTGCGACGCCATGCTGCATTTCTATCCGAAAGAGATTGCCAAGATTGGTGGTCGCTTAAGTCATTTTGAGGCGGTTCGTGCAAGGTGGCTCGCGAAGGTTGAATAGTGGTGTTTTTCACTCCGTCCCGATATTCGATAGCCCACAACTGAAGCCGACCATGAACCTCTGGCCTTGAGTAAGTCCGGCTTGGCGCTTGTTGTCAAAAAAGCAGCTTTTTCTTCTAGATCCCGTCCTTCGGCACCACGCACCTGAAGCCGACCCAGGATTTGGGGCCGGTAAGGGCCTGGGGTTCGCGCATCGTGGATGCGGTGTTCCACCAGGCGCCGCCGATGGAGCCGCCGTCAGCGGTCCATTCTGCCAGGTTGCCGAATGCGTCGCACAGGCCTTCTTCGTTGTTGCCATGGGCAGCCTTGTCGCAGACCCTGCGGAACTTGCCCGTGCCGCATCCGGGGCCGTACATCAGGTTTTCGGCTTCGCGCTTCTTCAGGACCTTCGCGTATCCATGGAATTCATCCAGGCCAACCATCACGGTGTTTTTGCAACTGAACTTCCTGTCGTCGAACATCCAGTCGTAGTCGTCCATGGTTGGCAGACTGCCGCCAAGGCTGGCGCAAATCGCCGCCGCGTCGTCCTTGCCGATGCACGGCATCGGGGCGTCGTCGTTGATGAAAAGGGCCGACTCGGGCGTGTCGCCGTCGTGAAGATATCCGCACCGCGCCGGGTCGATAACCTGCTGGAACCTGGCCGCGACCTTGTCTTCGACCCCGCGCCGACACTCGCCGGCCTTCCGTTCGTTCCCGATCCCGTCGCACTCGTCCGTGATCGTCCTGGTCAGCCAGGCCTTGTAACTGCCCTGGGTGAATTCGGACTTGCCGATGAACGTGTCTTCGTCCCGAAACGGCACCACGCAGAAGTCTCTTACACACTGGGCGTTCCAGTTACATTCGAAATCGTTCGTGCACTTGAAGTCCGCGTTCGTCCGGTTGGAATTGATCAGCGGAATCAGCCCGAACCACAGACCGAAGCCGATACAGCAGACTTGCAGGAACGCCCCCAGGGTGCCGGCGCCGGTAATCCTGTTCCAGATCTTCGCGACCAGCCACGCGACCGCGATGGACCCGGTTATCCAGTAAATGTCGGTGTTGATGAAAAAGTCCCTGACGCTTGCCAGCAGCTCGGCGAATCCCAGTCCGAACCAGGCGACGGTCATCACCCCGGCGACCAGCACGATGATCAGGAATGTGAAGATGCCGCCCAGCATTTCAGAAGATCCCCCTGTCTTCGACCAGGTGCTCATCCAGGATGATGCACCTGAACCCGACGTCGATTTGCGGACCGGTCGCCGCCACTTCGCCCCGCATCGCCGCCGCGTTCGACCTGAACCCGCCCCCCACGGCGCCACCGTCCGCGGTCCATTCCGCGACGTTCCCGAACACGTCGCACAGGCCCTCGGCCGTGTTTCCATCGCGGTACTTTTCGCACGCCTTCCTGAACTTCCCGGTGCCGCATCCAGGCCCGTCCTTCATACGCCGGATTTCCCGCGCCCTGAGCCTGCGGACCAGGCCGTTAAACTGGTCCAGCCCCGACATCACCGTGTTCGCGCATGAAAATTCGCGGTCTTCGAACATCGACTGGTATTCCTTGCGTGTGGGCAGTCGGCCGCCCAGGTCCGAACATATCTGCGCCGCCTGATCCCGGCCGATACATGGCATCGGCGCATCGTCGTCCGTCGGCAAAGCCTTTCCAGACTGGGCCGCAAGTTCGAAGTACTGGCAGCGTTCTGGCGAGGTGATCGTCCCGAACAATTCGTCTACCTTCCCGTCAACCGCGTTGTTGCAGTCATATCTCTTTTCAATATCCTTGACCCGCCCACCGGGGATTTTGTCGCACTCCCTGTGCAACCGGTTCCGCGTGTAGTCCCTGAACTGCCCCTGAGTGAACTCGGCCAGGCCGATGTGGTCGCCGCCGAAGGGGACCGTGCAGAACCCAGCCACGCATTTGTTGCCCAGATGGCACTGCCAGTCCCTGACGCAGTTGAACGTGTGGTTCCAGCGCCTGCTGTTGGCAACCGGCACCACGATGAAGATGACCACCGTCGTCAGGGTGCAGATCTGGAACATCGTCCAGGCGATCGAGTGTTCGCCCCGGGACAGTATCCGCCTGACGATGGCGATGGTCAGCGAAACGACCGCGAACCCGATCAGCCACGCGTAATGCAGGGTAATCAGGAAGCCCCAGACGCCCCCGACGATGCCCCCGATCACATCCATCACCCACCCGACGACCGCCAGGACGATCACCAGAACAAGAATGATGAAGATGATGAGTTGTGGCACCGTACCCCCGCCATGGCCTGCAGATACCGATTATCCACACCATGCGGCATGTTTCCTGCCGATTTGCGGGTTGTTTGAAACTTTCCTGGTTTGGATGGGTCGGCAGCGTGGTCGGTTGCCCGGTCGGCCGGCGACTATTTCCGGTACTGCAGTTGTTCTGCCTTGGCGGCTGCTTCGGCCTGGGCCTTTTTACTGCTGATTTCCTGCTGCATCTTCAGGACGTCTGCCAGCAGGTCACACTTTTCGAAATCGGCCGCGGTCCCGACGATGCGCACGAAATCGAGCGCCCTGGTCAGGGCGATGTGAAGTCGCGTGGCCATTCGGTCATTTACCCGAAGGTCGTCCAGGTCGGTGACGATCACCGCCGGCCTTTCGAGTCCCTTGAAGCGCAGGAAGGTATCCGCGACGACGTGTGCCGTCGCATCCGCGGCATCCGCCCTGACCAGTTTCTGGTGGGCCAGTTCGGGATGCTTGATGACGGTATTGGTGGCTGACTGCCCCGCCAGCGAAATCATCGTTATGTCGCCCGGCTCAAGGCCTTCGCTTATCAGCCTGGTGATTTCACGTTCCGTTTGTGTTGCGTACTGGTTCCCGTTCACCGCTACAAGCAGGCGGATGGTCCGATCCTCGACGCCCCTTCGGATCAATTCCATGTCGGGATTGCCGTCAATCAGACCGTTGGCCAGCGCCATGATCGGCGGTGGACACCGGTATGCGTTCGGAAGGTCGCACGGGAACATTTCTTCCACCCAGCGGGGAATCTTCCGGTCTGGCCAGAACGCCTGCCTTGGGTCATAAAAAACCCAGCAGTCACGGTCCTTTGCCATTTCCTGGATCAGGCACCACTCGTTGTCGCCCAGATCCTGGGCCTCGTCAACGATGACCATGTCCGGCCGCTCGCCTTCGGGCGGCAGTGCATCGACAGCAGCTTGAAACGGGGCGTTCTTCCAGAAATCCGGGCTGCTTTCATCAATCTGTTTCGCCAGCCCCGCCCGCCGCAGCAGTTCGGCCGAAAATCGACCGACCGTTTCCACCTGGACCAGGTCGTTGTCGATCGTCTGGCGAAGATGACGCACAAGCGCGTCGGTAAAGCAGAAGACAAGAACCCGCTGCCCTTTTTCGGCCGCCATCAGCGCGCGTTTTCGCGCCAGCAGGGACTTGCCCGAGCCGGCGCCGCCGGTCACCAGGACTCTTGGGGCACGCCCGATATTGTTCAGGACGGTCAACTGGGTCTCGTCGAGCTGGATGCGGGTCTCTTCGCTTAATTCATGCCTTGTGCCGAGTTTGATGTCCGCGGTCCACACTTCGTCCCAAAGCTCGTGAAGGGCGTTAATCCAGTTTCCGACAGCCCGCCGGGGATTGTCCGGGAAAGCCGCGTCCAGGTGACTCTTCAGGGCTTCGTTCAAGTAGGGCAGTTCCATCTCGCCCAGGAGCGTTTCGCAAACGTCGTCCTGGGTCGGCGCGGTGTCAAAGGCCGTGTCGGGGAAGATCGTCAGGATGCCATATCCTGGGGCCGTGCAGCCTTTCGCCCGAAGCCGGCTGTTCAGCAGTTTCGCGAACTGGTGCGCCTGCTCGCGCGGGGCCTTATCCATTTCCCTGCCGTACTGGTACCAGCGGCCATCCCTTTTCGTGATCTGCCCGCCCTTCACTTCCAGCACCAGGAATCCGCGGTCCGGTATCGCGATGACGAAGTCCCCTTCGCCCTCCCATCCGTTTTTGTCCAGCAGTTTCATGCTGTGCCAGGCGTACCAGCCGGCCGGCAGGCCATCCTTCAACGCGTCGTAAACCTTGCGTTCAGATTCAGGGGCCGAAGCCTTCGTTTTTTCGCGGGGCCATAATCCCGGCGCACAAGCCATCTTCAACCTCACAGGAAGCTCTTTTCGTGGCAAAGGGTAGCACAGGAAGGCGTACGAGACGCTGCCTGGAATGTCCTCGAGGCGTACACCGAACATTGGCGTGTAGAGAGGAAGGCCTTCCGTATATCCGCATAGGCTCGCAAAGCCTGGGCGAATCTGGGTATCGCGGTTGGAGACGGCGACCGGGCTTCTGCTGCGGTGGCCGTTCACCACAAACCTGCCATCGCGGCAGGAATCTTGCCGCACGTTTGTGTCAGACTCGCGACCATCGCGGGTTGTCGCGTCGGGTGCTAATGTCCCCGAACACCAATAATCCCGCTTGACACCTCCGGTTTGGTGGGCGAATCTTGCCGAACCGGCTCAACAGGGTTGCAGATGACTATTGAATTGGTCAGCCTATTGGCAGTGAAAAGGATTTTAGGTAGACCCAAAAACAAGTTGTGGCTGGTTGCGGCCAGGTTTGTAGGTTGGTTGCGCTTTGCGCTGGAGAGCTGGAATCGGTGCATATTGCCAAGTGTGCCGTGATGGTGAGCTTCGCTGAAATTGTTGGAGCGTTGGAGATTCAGACCATTTGTTTGGAGATATGAATATGAGTACGCCCCGGTGGTGGTTTGCCAAAAGGACCCCAGGTGATAGAGCCCGCGATTCGTTGATCGGGGAGTTTTTCAGAACAGACTCGGACAACGTAACAGCACTGATTCGTGAAGGAATTCAAAACTCTCTGGATGCTCGGTTACGACATGGCGAACCGGTTCGGATTCGTATTTCATTGAAACGGGTAATGCCGGAATCTCCGGGTAATATGAGCCTTCCATTTGTGGACGGACTATTTGAGCATGTTTATTCTGACAGAAGCGGGATCTGTGGGCCAGCCGTAGGTGTCTGTAATATTTTGATTTTTGAAGATTTCGAAACGGTCGGCCTTACCGGGGACCCAGGGGCATGGGTTCAGCCTGAAGACGGTGACAACAATTTTTACCATTTCTTCCGTGCCGAAGGTCAGTCTGGCAAAGGCGAGAAGGATATAGGGAGATGGGGCGTCGGTAAGCAGGTGTTTGTTGAAGCCAGCGGGATCCATTCGATTTTTGGATTGACAGTAAGGGCTGATGACCATCAGAAACTGTTAATGGGGATGTCTGTCATTAGATCCCACGACGTGGATGGGGTTGAGTACAAGCCTGATGGATGGATGGGTAACATTGTTCAATCCGAACACGGCGAATATGTCTTGCCAGTTTCCGACAGCGAATTGTTACGTCAGTTTGAACAATTCTACGGACTGAACCGCGACGTTCAGTCTGGGTTGAGCCTGGTTGTTCCTTATGCACCAGATGATTTGGACATGAATCTGATTGCTTCTGCGGTGCTCGACAACTATTTCTGGCCCATTAAGTTCGGTGAACTGTTGGTCGAGATCGAGACTCCTAGCCAGCGCTGCCGTCTCGATTCAGTGACGCTCGTTGAGACGCTGCGAAGGATGGGTGGTGTTCTTCGAGACCGGATTGCCCCCATGGTCGAGCTTTGTGATGCATACCTCTTAAAGACTCCCGCTCCGGTTGAGCTGCACGCCCCATCTGACTGGAAGTGGAATCCCGAAAGTATCGAATCGGACGCATTGAAGCGCTTGCGCGAACTTTTCAACAACAGAGAAGTAATTGCTTTAAGAATCAATCTTTCTGTGGCGAGAAATCGTGATGTACAGAGAATGACCTATTTTGATTTGCTGTTGCGATTCGATGGCACAGTTGATTCAGGACCTCCCAGATTTATCCGTGAGGGGATACTCATCCCACAGGTATACAGCAATGTGCCAAGCGCTCTAAAGGGTGTCAGGGCTGTTACAGTGGTCTCGCATGAAGTGTTGGGGGCATTTCTTGGTGATGCTGAAAATCCAGCGCATACAAAATGGGAAGCGGCCGGCGCAAATTTCAGGGGTGTTTACAGAAATGGCCCGCAAATTTTGAACTTCATTAAGACTAGTGCAGTTGAGATCACCAAGATTCTCAACTCCAATGTTGAACAGGAATATAGGGATCTGGTTGCAGATTATTTTTCCATTTCTCTTCCAGAGTCTGAAGCCGTTCCCCGAAGTCAATTATCAAAGCCTGGCGTGAAAGCGGGGCGCAAACCTGAACGGCCAACATTTCCTAAACCACCCAGACCGTTGTTCGCGGTGGCGGGAAGTGCGGATGGGTTCACGGTGAGGCCGGCTGACCGGAACGGGCAAATGGTTGGGAAGACCATTGATTTGATGATTGCCTACGACGTTCGAAGGGGTAATCCGTTCAAAAAATACCGCGTGGAGGATTTTGAATTGTCCAGTGCGTCGGGTGGAATCAGGGTTGATGTTACCGGCGCGGCTATTGAACGAATGACCAGAAATTTATTGAGGGTTCGGGTGGACAACGAGGATTATGCGATCAGCGTCCACGGGTTTGACAAGAGACGTGACGTTAAGGTGGACATAAAAGCCAAGTAGCGCGGAGTACCTTTAACAGTGGAGCGCCGGGATGCCCAAAAGAAGACTCAACTTTACAAAAAGGCAACGCCTTGCAAGGGAAGATGCAAACATTTCGCTAATCGAGAGCGACAGCGGCTATATCTTTGATGTTGTGTTGAACCTGGCGAAGTACGACCTTCCGATTGATGCAACAGTGTTTGTTGAAGCCTACAGGCAAACTCAATACGAACGATTCAGCTTTGGAAGAATAGGTCTGATTCAGAAACCGGATGACCGCCGCCTTACTGGCTTCGATTCGGTGGAAGGCGTCAAGTTTCGGATTAAGGTTGTATCTTCAGCCGACCCAGTTGGCCTCTTGTTGGCGGAAGGCGATGGAATTAGCCCCCGGGCGGACGAAGTTGGCTCGGGCTCCACAGTTTCCTTGCTGCCGGTAGTGTTGCAGGACATAAGTCCCCAAATCTGGTCGCTCGATTTCGATGAGCAGCAGGTGCTGCTTCAAATCAACAGCACCTTGGCAAATGCATCAGCGTTGGCCAGGGACAAGACGTTCATCGCGCTGGTCTTTCCAACGATAGTGAGAATCATCCTTAACAGGATTCTTGTCCACGAGGATTACCGGGACGTCGACGATCTTGAGGATTGGCGTTCTCAATGGCTCGCATACGCAACTGGATTGCCTGGCGTTGGCAATGTGCCCAAAGATCGTGGACAGGGTAGTCTTGATGACTGGATTGAAAGCGCGGTGGATAGTTTCTCGCGTTGCCATCAGGTCCTGGGCGGTTTTAGTGATATTTGGCAAGGGGGGGAATGATGATTCTGAGGCGACTAAATGATCAGGGTATCGAACGCTTTGAATCGTTTCTGGATGCTGTTGCGGTCAATGCACATGAGCCTGTTCCCAGGGGCCTCCTTGAGGACTCAACTTTTTCTGATCAGTTAGGTCCCGTGATTCGAGTGGAGCAGGCTGATTTTAAGAATCATTTTGATATATCAAAGCATCTGTATGAAAGTTTCTTGGAATCACCGGGGCTTCACGATATCGAACGTGATCGGGGTCTATGGGCATGGTTATCGCTTTTTTATTTTGAGAAGCTTTGTCCTGTTGCCAGGGATGGATCGCGAAAACCTGGCGAAAGGGCGAGATGGATATTGAATGTCACGAGCCGCCGTTACTACCGCCATTTGCTTGCGGGACCATGGTTGGTGTTTCGACTCCACGCGGCTGATCCGGAACGTGCGATGGCCTTACTTTGTAGCCCGATGCACCAACTAAGTGATGTGTATTTGGAGCTCGTCGATAATCAGAAACTGATTTCTGTGCCATCGGTCGTGGAGGCTGTTACAAAGCTCTATTACGACCCGCAGACCGCTAGCCTGAAGAGGCGAACCGGAAGGGATTCGCCGGGGGGCGCTAGAAGGTTCGGCGAGATCATGGAGCAGTTCAATTGCACATGGGATTTTCACTCGCTGAATTCGGATCAGATCATTGGCTTTTTGCCCCAGGAATTTGACCCCTTCAAAGCCTAACTCCCTGGTTCTCGATCGCAATGATTATCTCGCTTGCCGAATAACGAATCTTTTCCCGGATCTTGGTGAGGTAGTTGTCCCCCATTTCGTTCCGCAGTTTATGGATTTCTTCAAAGAACCTAGTCAAAGAGGCTTGATTGCTTTCCACCGCCTCGTGCGTGGAAATTCGCCGGAGCGTGTAATCCGGCAGCGAACCGTATTGGCGGATATCTTCGGCAAGTATCTGAAGGAACAACGGCACAATGTCTGTTGTCATTGATCGTTTCAAAACGTAGAAATCTGGACATAGAGTTCGGTAGTCAGAGGCCAAGCGGCAGCGTCCGGGGTTGACGTTGTTGTGATTGGAAGGTTAATACGGGCAAGGTTTGAGACGGCCCGGGGGCCCGGATGTTAGAAGCATCCGGGCCCCCGCACACGTACTCGCGCACAGAAACTCACATAGACGGTAAGGTCTACGGAGCGCCAACCAAGCCTCCGCAAACTGCCACATCTTGTTGATTCTGTAAAGAGCGAGCCGTC
>Ga0208458_1000821_pt1 | contig 29442 bp, 36 predicted proteins | sample AD_UKC085_MetaG_FD_184432 | JGI IMG/M metagenome (GOLD analysis project Ga0208458, IMG submission 184432) | Active sludge microbial communities of municipal wastewater-treating anaerobic digesters from USA - AD_UKC085_MetaG (SPAdes) (version 2) | ecosystem: Engineered > Bioreactor > Anaerobic >... | reverse complement strand
CGAAATGCTGGGGCAGTATCCGCCAGAAAACGGTTTGTATGAACCCGTCTGGCTGCCAATCGACCAGTTATTGACAGAGCCAGTGCTGCCCCGCCCGGTGGCACAACTGGTGGTCCAGGCACAGGTCAGCGGCTGGTCGGAAAAAGTTCAAGAATATCTAGAGGGATGATTTTGCAACCGATTACCATTGCCCCCCTGCAAGTCATTCGGCTTGCAGAACTGAAAACTGTCATGACCGGTTACACCACCACAGAAAAGTACACCGTCAGCAAGGTGGAGAATGATTTTGAAACCCACCTGCGGCTGGCGTTGGTGCAACTGCCCCAACCCTACACCCGGCACTTTGATGAGGAAATCTCGGCTGAAGATTTGGAACGTTATGAGCAGGTAATCAAAGAGGGCCTGTCGCTGGGCTGCTGGCAGGGAGACCGGCTGGTGGGGGTGGCTATTGCCGAAACCCATCACTGGAACCGGATCCTGTGGATTCATGAGTTTCATATTGCGGCAGAAGAGCGCGGCCAGGGGCTGGGGCGGCAGTTGATGGATGCCATGGCAGACCGAGCCCGCCAGAACGGGCTGCGGGCACTGCAAGTGGAAACTCAAAATACCAATGTTCCCGCCATTCGATTTTACCGGGAAGTGGGATATGAAATTGAAGCCATTGATCTTTCGTATTACACGAACCGGGATGTGGAAGATTATGAGGTGGCAATTTTTATGCGGCGCAAATTGATGGCTTAACCGGCCCAATCTGCGCTACAATGACATTGTAAATTGATTTTTCAAGGAGGCTGTTATGAAAAACGAAAATCGGGCGGGATTGGTGATTGGTGGCTTGCTGATATTGACAGGAGCTGTCTTTCTGGTATCCAACTTTGTAGCGGGATATCATATCCTGCGGAGTTGGCCGATTATATTTTTCATTCTGGCAGCGGGGTTCGCCGTCTGGCCCTTCGTATTTCCAGCCGCCAAGCAAGGCCTGGCAGGACTGTTGATACCAGCCGCCATTTTGCTGACCCTGGGGCTCATTTTTATGTACAATACCCTGTCACAAGACTGGGGCGCGTGGGCTTATCTGTGGATCTTGCTGCCCGGCAGCGTGGGGTTGGGGCTGGCGGTAGCTGGCTGGATCGGTGAATGGGGCCGTGCAACGGTCAACGTGGGGTTGTGGATGCTGGGCATCAGCCTGCTGGTCTTTGCATTTTTCAGCACCCTGTTTGGGCAAATGGCCATCCGCATTGCCGGAGCGGGGATCTTGATTCTGTGCGGTGCGCTGCTGCTGTGGCGCGCGCTGCAAAAACCCAAAACGCCATGAGCACGCAGATTACCTGGTATGGACACGCCACACTGAGCGTGGAAACTGAAGGCTACCACCTGCTGATTGACCCGTTCTTCAGCGGCAACAAGGCCGCACCAGTCAGCGCTGAACAGGTGAAGGCAGATGCCATTCTAATCACACACGGGCACGGCGACCATGTGGGCGATGCTATTGCAATTGCCCAGCGGACCAAGGCCGTGGTGATCAGCAATTTTGAGATTTGCAACTGGCTTAAAAAGAACGGCATTGCCAACCTGCACGGGCAGCACATTGGCGGAGGCTATGCGCACCCCTTCGGGTATGTCAAGCTGACCCCCGCGCTGCACGGCTGCTCACTGCCCGATGGCAGTTACGGCGGGCTGGCGGCTGGGTTTCTCATCACCACACAGGATGGGAAAAAGCTGTATTTTGCCGGCGATACCGGATTGTTTGGCGACATGAAGCTGATTGGCGAAGGCGGTTTGGATCTGGCTGCGCTGCCGATTGGCGATAATTACACCATGGGCCCGGCGGATGCCCTGCGAGCCGTTCGGATGCTGGCGCCCAGACATGTCATCCCAATTCATTTCAACACCTTTGAGCTGATTGCTCAGGACGCACTGGCATGGAAAACCCAGGTTGAGGCCGAGACAACCGCCCGCGTGCAGGTCTTAAAACCCGGCGACACATTCCTGCTCGATTAGGGTTTTAGCTGATTGAGATGATTGACAGCCGCCCGGCTGCTGGAGGCGGTTGGGCGGCAAGTTTTGCTAAAAGCTGGCTGGCAGCCTGATATTTGCCGCCAGGATGATAGGTTTTGATGGGAACCTAAAATTACACTTGGAACATCATGAGGACCCATGAGCACACCTAAATTTTACGATCTGACGCCTGATGAACGCCGGAAGCAAATTGCCCGGCAGGTCAGCCTGACCGATGAAGAATTCGATGCGCTCAGCGGCTGCACCGGGTTAAGCCTGGAACAGGCTGACCATATGATTGAGAATGTGATTGGCACGTATGCCTTGCCCCTGGGAATTGCGCAAAACTTTGTGATCAATGGGCGGGCGGTATTGGTGCCGATGGTGGTGGAAGAACCCTCGATTGTTGCCGGGGCGTCTTTCATGGCGCGGCTGGCACGCAGCGGGGGCGGCTTTACCACCAGCAGCGACGAGCCTCTGATGATTGGGCAGATGCAGGTCCTGAATCTATCAGACCCGGCAGGGGCGCAGCAGCGTTTGCTGGCCCAGAAAGACCGGCTGCTGGCAGCCGCCGCGGCGATTGACCCGGTGCTGGAGCGTCTGGGCGGCGGACCGCGCGATCTGGAAGTGCGGTTGATTGAAGAATCACCGATTGGGCCTTTTGTGGTTGTGCATTTGATCTATGATGTGCGAGACGCAATGGGCGCCAACGCCATTAACACAGCGACCGAGCGCTTGACGCCGCTGGTGGCAGAAATCAGCGGAGGGCGGGTGCACCTGCGGATTTTATCCAACCTGGCAGACCGGCGGCTGGCGCGAGCCCGCTGCATGGTGCCGCTGACCGACCTGGCATTTGGCGATTTTGGCGCCGAGCAGGTGCGGGATGGCATTCTGGCGGCGTGGGCGTTTGCTGCGGCAGACCCCTACCGGGCGGCGACTCATAACAAGGGCATTATGAACGGGATTGATGCCGTGGTTCTGGCAACAGCCAACGATTGGCGGGCGATTGAAGCCGGGGCGCATGCCTACGCGGCGCGGTCAGGGCGGTACACCAGCCTTTCTGCCTGGAGCAAGGACGAAGACGGCAACCTGGTGGGCGAACTGGAACTGCCAATGGCGGTGGGGATTGTGGGCGGGGCAACCCGGGTGCACCCCGGCGCACGCGCAGCACTGAAACTGATGGGGGTGAAGACCGCGCGGGACCTGGCAGAGATTATCACTGCGGTGGGATTGGCGCAAAATCTGGCGGCGCTGCGAGCCCTGGCAACTGAAGGGATTCAGCGTGGGCATATGACGCTGCACGCCCGGCAGGTCGCGGTGGCGGCTGGAGCAACATCTGATGAAGTTCAACGGGTGGCAGACCGCATGGTGCAAGAAAAAGCGGTACGGCTGGACCGGGCTGAAATGATACTTAAAGAAATTCGTGAGGAAAAACGATGACTGAGACCCAACCTGCTTTACTTCTAAAACCCAACCGACCGGTTGGAATTATTGGGTACGGGGCGTATGTCCCCCGTTATCGGCTGCCCGCGGCAGAGGTGGCGCGGGTGTGGACAGGTAAATCCGGCGGCGGACTGCCGGTTAAAGAAAAGGCCGTTGCCGGGCTGGATGAGGATGTGATTACCATGTCCATTGAAGCTGCCCGCAATGCGCTGCACCGGGCTGGCATTGCGCCCGATGCGCTGCGAGCGGTGTGGGTGGGCTCTGAGTCCCACCCGTATGCGGTCAAACCCAGCGGGACGGTGGTGGCTGAGGCCATTGGCGCAGCGCCGCATGTGCAGGCTGGCGACTGGCAGTTTGCGTGCAAAGCTGGCACCGAAGCGATGGTAGCAGCCATTGGGCTGGTGGGCTCGGGGATGGGCAACTATGCCCTGGCTATTGGCGCGGATACGGCCCAGGGGCGGCCCGGTGACGCGCTGGAATACACGGCGGCCTCGGGCGCGGCGGCATATATTTTAGGACCAGCCGAGGAAGCCCTGGCGGTGATTGAGGCGACCTACTCTTTTGTGACCGACACGCCGGATTTCTGGCGGCGGCCTTACCAGCATTACCCCGAGCACGGGCAGCGCTTTACGGGCGAACCGGCATATTTCAAGCACGTCTATGAGGCGGCGCATCACCTGATGGAAGCCACCGGCACCCAGGCCAGCGACTACGCCTATGCAGTATTTCATCAGCCCAATACCAAATTCCCGCAGCGGGTGGCGGGGATGCTGGGCTTTACGCCGGAGCAGATCAAGCCGGGGCTGCTCTCGCCAGTGATTGGCAATACTTATGCGGCGGCAGCCATCATTGGACTGACCGCCATCCTGGATGCGGCCAAGCCGGGTGACCGGATTCTGATTACATCCTTTGGGTCGGGGGCAGGCTCAGACGCGATGGCACTGACTGTGACCGAAGCGCAGGAAGAGCGCCGCAGCCGGGCGCCGCTGACAACGGATTATATTGCCCGGCGCACACAAATTGATTACGCCACCTATGTGCGCTACCGCGGTAAGCTGGAGGAGTAACCCATGCGTGATGTTGTGATTGCAGGCATTGGGCAAATTCCAGTCGGCGAGCATTGGGAACTTTCGCTGCGGACGCTGGCAGCACGGGCCATGCTGGCGGCGCGGCACGAAGCCGGAATGGAATTGAAGCCGCAGGCGCTCTATATCGGCAATATGCTGGCTTCAACGGTTTCGCACCAGTCCAACCTGGGGGCGCTGCTGGCAGATAATACCGGCCTGACCGGGATTGAGGCATTCACAGTTGAAGCCGCCGACGCCTCGGGCGCAGCCGCCTTCCGGATGGGCTACCTGGCGGTAGCCAGCGGAATGGTGGATACAGCGCTGGTGGTGGGGGTTGAAAAGTACACCGATATGGTTGGCTCGGAGTTAGAGGCGGCTGTATCTGAAATGACCGATTATGACTGGGAAGCCGTGGAAGGGCTGACCCCGACAGCGCAAGCCGGGCTGCTGATGCAGCGCTACCTGTATGAATACCGCCCGCCCCGCGAGGCGTTTGCAGCCTTCCCACTGCTGGCGCACGCCAACGGCGCCGGGAACCCCAACGCGATGTATCGCAAAGCGATCAAACCGGAGGTGTATGCCGGGGCGGAGCCGATTTGTGATCCGTTGAATTTATTTGATATTGCACCTTATGCTGACGGAGCGGCGGCGGTTCTGCTGACCACCGTGGACCATGTTCCAACCGGGTTTACACACCCGCTGGTCAAGGTAACGGGGTCCGCCTCGGTGATTGACCGCCTGGCACTGCACGACCGTCCGGACTTCCTGCGGTTTGAGGCGGCGCGGCTTTCGATTGAACGCGCCTGCCGGATGGCAGGGATTATGCCGCAAGATGTGGATTTCTTTGAATTGAGCGATACCTCGTCCATTCATGCCGCGCTGACGCTGGAAGCCGCCGGACTGGCCCCGCACGGGCAGGCCGCGCAGGCGGCGGCTGAGGGGCGGTTCAACCTCAACGGCGCCCTGCCGATCAACACGCTGGGCGGACTGAAGGCCCGCGGGCATCCGCTGGGGGCCACGGGGATGTATCAAATTGTGGAAGCGACACTGCAACTCCGCGGCGAAGCCGGGGTTAATCAACTTGGTAAAGCCCGGCGAGCGCTGGTTCAAAACCTGGGCGGGACGGCGGCAACTGCCGTGACCCATGTCTTGGAACGAGTTGAGCGCCAGAATCGGTAACTTGATAGGAATTGATAGACTGTTACCGGTACACTTTGGCACGATACAGTTGAAGGAGAAGCAGAAAAAATGGAAATTCCACGTCACTGGCGTTTGAAGAAACAGCGATATGCCCTGGTGGGCGAAACCTGCCCGCACTGCGATGGCAAGATTTTTCCGCCGCGGGATGTTTGCCCGCACTGCGGTGGCGAAGCCAAAACCCCCTATGGTTTTAGCGGACGCGGCAAGGTGTTTTCGTTCACGATGATGCAGGATGCCCCGGCGGGTTACGAAGCCCAGGCGCCCTACACCGTGGCGCTGGTTCAGTTAGAAGAAGGCCCGGTGATAACCGCACAATTGACTGACCTGGGCGACCAGGCGGTGGAAATTGGCATGCCGGTTGAAATGGTGACCCGCAAGATCCGGCAGGATGGCAACGACCGGGGGATTCTGGTTTATGGGTATAAGTTTAGACCGCTAATGCAGTAAGTATCCAAAGCGCCCTTCGAATGTGAAGGGCGCTTTATTATCTTTTCCCCAGACATACAATCAACGAAATAGGAGAGGGATTATGAAACAACCTGTTTTTATGCTGATTCCCAATTTCCTCAAAGATCCCAAAGCGTTTTACCAGAGCGTTCAGCGCAACGAAAACCTGAAAGGCAAGGCTTTAGGGCTGCTGGTTTCAATTGTGGTGTTTTTGATGCTCTACGGCTTTGTAACGGGGTTATCGCACAGTTGGCTGCAGGGGCTTTCTACAGCCATCAAGATGCCGCTGCTATTTTTGCTGACGCTAATATTTACGCTGCCAGCCCTGTATTTCTTTGCGCTGGCCCTCTTGAATGTGCGCTTTTCGGTGGCTCAGGCAGGGATTATTGTCCTCAGTGGGATTGGCGTGTCGGCATTCCTGTTGCTGGGGCTGTCGCCGGTGACGCTGTTTTTTGTGCTGACCTCTTCCAATTATGCGTTCTTCCAACTGGTGGCAGTGATATTTGTAGCCATCAGCGGTGTTACCGGGCTTTATTACGTCCTCAATGGGTTCAAGTGGGTTGATCAGAATCGCGAAATGGCGAACAGTTCGCTGGGGAATGCCTTGCTGCGCATGTGGGTTGTGCTGTATGGGTTTGTGGGGGCGCAGATGACCTGGCGGCTCAGTCCCTTTATTGGCGATCCATTAACGCCGTTTGAGATCATTCATCCATCCAGAGATAATTTCTTTGTGGACGTGATCAATGCCATCAAACGGGCCACCGGAATGAATACCACCACGGCCACTGAGATTGATTTTGTGGCGGCCCTGTTCTGCGGCGGCGCGCTGCTGGCGCTGGCTATTGGGGTTGGCATCTGGCTGGGGTCGCGCAAGAAGGCCCCTACAGCAGCACCCGCACCGAGCCCGGCTGTGCAAGCTGCTATGGTTCCACCCGCCCCGGCTGAGGGTGGGGGGAATCCACCGGTTGATGGAGGAGCTTCGCCCAAACAATGATATAAAGCGGCTACCAGACGCAGTGAAAATGAGCCATGACGAAAAACCTTGAAACGTTAGCTCCCCGGCCAGAGACTATTAAACATCTTCAGGCCGCGTTTCCAAGCTACCTGTCAAAAGATGTAGAGGCTGTGGTTGCCATTTTGCCAACCTGTTTTTTAGAACCTACACAGTATGATGTTGGCCCAATTACTATCTCTGGAGAACTAATACATATTCCATCTCGTATCTATTCTCCAGAACCAAGGCTGGCATCATTATATGGATTGAGCGCACAAGAGCTTGCGATTTTGGCTTGTATTTATACTCGACACCATGATGGGTTTATTCGGCAGAAATACCTGGAAAAATTATTTTCGCAGGATGAAATCTGGGTGTGTCCATTCGTTCTTCAACCCATCGGTGAATACGTGGTTGAAATAATTGAAGTCATATTGCACAATATAAACCGTATGCCAATGCAGTCCTACCATAAATTCATAAATGAGAATCCGGCTTTTGTCTACTTGCTGAAGCAAAGAATTGTGAGTTATTGGAATTGCTATTATCGGTCCAGATTTCCTCATTTTGAGCATTATGTGGGCTTCCAGATCGCAAATATGTTGGGGCTATGGAATAAAAACGATGTAAGGCACTTACTGGCGCGCTGACCGAACCGGTACATAATGGATGTAAACCCTATCACTATGCCGCCCAACTGGAGGACTACCACTTTGCTGCAGTACCTACGGCAACAATTTTTATGACCCCATGTTATTTTGGGCTTCCAAGCAAAGTCTCCCCCGCCTACACGCAGGTAATACAAACCGTTAGGCAGTTAAACAAAGAACCAAATTACAGAATTCCAAATGAATCAATGATTGCACACAGATGAAAGGAAAAAGCAATGAAACCTGCAACATTTAACTGGGCGGGCATGAAGAATGTTCAAAAGATCCATCGTGTGCTGTATGCGATTGGGCTTGGTCCACTTATCGGCAAAATCATTCTCCTTTTAACGACCACAGGTAGAAGATCAGGGAAAAAACGGGTGACTCCTCTGCAATACGAGTTGATTGGTGCGGATTATTATCTTGGTGCAGCGCGTGGACTCAAGGCAGATTGGGTACGCAATATTCAATCGAATCCGCAGGTTGAAATTCGTGTGGGTACAAAATGTTTTCAAGGTATGGCCGAAGTCATCACCGACCCATCCAAGTTTGCAGATCTTATGGAGGTGCGACTTGCGAGACATCCGCATATGGTTGGTTTGATTATGGAGAGGGCACACGGATTGCCCAGGCACCCCAGCCGGGAGCAATTAGAAGAACTGGCGAAGCGTGAAGCCGTTGTGGTTGTTCATCCAACCAATTTCAATTAAAATTAACCGTGACCCATTATGGGGAAGGCAGATAACAAACCATCCTCTTGCAACTGGTGCAAGAATCAAGCGGGCATTACTGCCTTTCAATTACCAGAAGACCTGCCCAAGCAGAATTCACGCCCGCCCTCACACAGTAACGCAATCCATTGGCTGGCTGATTCTAAACTACAGTGAAAGTGACAAACCATGTCAAAAAAGATAAAGATCGCGGTTTTGCTGGTTGGTCTATGTTTATTGTCTTTCTATACGTCAAGGCCTGTGACAGCAGAGCCTTCAGCGCCTGCAGATGTTGTCAACCACACTACCCAAGAGTGTGCTCAGATCTGGCCAGGTGATGAATGCAGGTATTGTGTCCCTGCCGAAGGTTGGGAGTTACTGACCGGGAGTTGTCCGGCAGGTTATACCATCCTTGACCACGAGGCACCGACTGATTGCAGCCTGAGGGCATCTCCTTATTGTTGCCAAACAGTCAATAGTGATTGGGAGGGCTGCGCTTCATTTTCCGGTTATACGCCACCGGTCTCACTTTGTGCCATCCTGGTTTGTACAATGATTTTGGGCGTCGGACTATTTGTCTGGATAAAAAAGAAAGCCCATCGGCATTAGCTCAAGCCCATCTGCCAAAAGGCAGGAAGGCTTTTGCATGTAGTAGAATCTTCTGCAGAGGAAAAACATGCAAATCCCAATGATAAGCAAGCTGCCTGGTAAGCACTCATCTAGGCAAACCATAGTTCTTGGCGAAAACCGCCAGCCAATACAGCGTGCACCCGACGAGTGGGATTCTGCGCGATTCAAAGCATTTTTCTGGCTTCGGGCTTTGCCTGCTTCCAAGCAGAGTCCAAGCCTGCCAGCAGGTAACATAACCCTTTAGATTAAATCGTCTAAAAAAGCGCTCTGATATAAGGCCTCAATGACAAAAACAAAAAACTCCCAAGGTAAGCCGGCAAAAAGACGCTGGATCATCTACGCGGGGGTTGGTTTTCTGTTTGGCGTGTTTGACTTCTTCTACCAGGAGCTCATGCAGGGCTTGACTACGGCCACCTTCATACGAGTTATTTTGATTTTTGGCATCTGGCTGGTGCCAGCGGTCCCAATCATTCTGAGCGAGGCTTGGAGCAGTAATTCGCGATGGAAAGCTGTGCTGGCTTGCATGCTCACCTGGATTGCGGCGGTCGTTTCTTATTACCTGTATATGGGCGTGGCGCTGGCCTTTTTCAGCTTAGCAACCCGCCCAGAGCTGCACGTCTCCAACTCTGCGGCGCCAGAATTCTGGTTAAACTGGCAGAGTGTGTTTATCTATGATGTTCTGGGAGGAATACGCGAATGGGCGCCTCTGGCTGTGGTGGGGGGATTTATTGTTGGGTGGGTGGTGAGCACGGCATATTTAGCGTGGAGAAAGCGGCGGGGGGAAAAAGGGCTCAACCGTCCGGTTTAAGCGGGCATGCGATAGATTGAATTGATAGGGCGCCTTCCTGAAAGGGGGGCGGTTTTTATGCAGAATATAAAGCCTTATTACCACACTTTATTCTCAAACCATTCTGGGTACATATGAGAATTGGATATTACCACTTCAGGATGCATGCGCATGAATTGACGCAAGCAGGCATCGTATGGACCGAGAACTAACTTGATTAACCAGGCGGGAGTCTCGTTATTATAGACTGCACCTGCATCAGCGGCATTAAAATACCAACCTTTTTCTGTCTTGATGGCAACCCCACAGTGCCCCCATGAATGGCCATACAATGGCACCAGCCACATTTCCGGCGAGAATGGAAGATGGATGGCATTGAAATCGTACCATTTCTCATTTCCGTCCTCGTAAAAACTCCAATTGGCCACATTGGCAATGTGTCGTTGAATATAGGCTACATCAGTCCAGCGGTGCATTTTTCCTCTAAAAGCCTCAAATTCACGGCGGTGAACATGGACCTTTGCCCAGGGAAAATCGGGTAAGCCACCACAATGATCAAAGTGCATATGGGTTAAAACGATGTGACGAACGTCTTCGGGTTGATAGCCCAACTGCTTTACCTGATTAATGGCGGCTTCACGTGGATCAAATGGCATATCCATGATCATCCGGTATATTTTCAACATAAAGTGAGGATGGGTATAATCTTCAGTCCCCGGACCCGTATCAATCAGAACCAGGCCTTGATCTGTTTCAACGAGCATGCACACCATGCCAGTTTTAGCGAAGATGGCCAACGTGCATTGCAGGTAAATCCATTGAATATGTAAATTGCCATCGCTCTTTCTCCTTGTACCAATCTAGCCCATGCTTTTTTTATTTGCGTGTGCATATAGAAATGGGGTTTTAAGAAATTTTTCAAACAGAACCATGTAACTACGTTTAAGGTGTCACCAGGATTATAATGCCAACCAATAACGCAAGCCATTGGACAACCAGCTTTGAAGGAAGAAGAGGATGGGCCCTGTTCAACAGATCCGCGTTCTGCGTGGTGGCGATAACCATTGCTACCAGATTGTGACACCTGAGCATGAGGTTGTGCTTAAAGAGATGTCAATCAATGCGATGAACCATCCAAAGATGGAGCCTGTGGTGGCTGAGACACTGAACAGCGCAGCGAATCCGACGCCTCGCTTCTACCCGCCTATTGGTTGTTAACTTAGCCTGCCGTAAAAAGATTAGGAATAGGAAAAGACATGATCATCACATTTCTTGGAACTGCGGCTGCGAATGCTTTTCCAGAAGCATTTTGTAAGTGTAAAAATTGTGAACAGGCACGATTGCTTGGGGGGAGCAGTTTAAGAAAGCGGTCCAGCCTGTTGGTCAATGATGATTTACTTATTGACCTGAGCCCTGACATCATGGGGGCGGCGCAAAACCATGGCTGCACCTTGACCAACGTGCGTTATTGTTTGCAAACCCATTCTCATGCTGACCATTTCGATTTGTCTCACTTGCTGTCACGAAGCCCGGAATATGGCACGCTTGGTACGCCCATCCTAAATTTTTACGCTTCGGCTGAAACTTTGGAAAAGGCAGCCGAGATCTTTGAGAGAGACCTTGCAGATTACAGCCTTTTATCGCCCGAGGCTGAAGTACGGCTAAAGCTTAAGCTTCACCGAATAGAACCTTTGCAACCCTTCAGCATGGGCAATTACCGCGTCGTCGCCTTTCCGGCGAATCATGCGCCTGGAATGGGGGCCCTGTTATTCGCAGTTGAGGAGAACGGGCGCAGTATTTTTTACGGCACCGATACGGCAAGCCTCTTTGAAGAAACCTGGCAAGCATTTCATCAATTTCAAATGAAATTTGACCTTGTCATCTTGGATCATACTTACGGGCCAAGCCAACCTGGGAGCGATCACTTAAGCGCCCATCAAGTTATTGAACATGTTCAGCGGATGCGATCTGAAGGGTTATTAAAATCCAATGGTCGCGCCTTTGCCACTCATATTGCCCATGAGGGCAATCCGGCGCATCCGGAACTGGCCGCGTTTGCGGCGGAGCATGGTTATGAAGTGGCTTATGATGGATTGATCCTTGAAGTCTAAAAGCAAGCTATCCATGCACAAGCGGCAACGGCGGCATGGTAAAATATAAGCGAATAAGATGGATTTTATAGAAATTCGTTTGCCAATTGCAGCTTGAACTGGAGGATGGTATGACTGAGACACAAAATTCAAACAGCCTGTGTAATGAGGAGCCCAAGAACCGCATTCCGCTGGAGGTGGGGGCAATGACGCCCGAGCAGATCGCCATGATCTTTACCCATCTTCCGGTGGATGTGACGTTTGTGGATGAGGGCAACGATGTGCGGTTTTACTCTGGCGGGCACAACCGGGTCTTTGAGCGGACGCCGGATATTATTGGGCGCAATGTCTTAAACTGCCACCATCCAGACAGTGTGCAAATTGTCTTCAAAATATTGGAGGATTTTCGCGCGGGGACACGGGACACGGCTGAGTTCTGGATCCAGACGAAGCCGCAGGAAGGCCAGGAGAGCCAGTTTATCCATATCCGCTACTTCGCCGTCCGTGACCCGCAGGGGAAGTTTCTGGGGACGCTGGAAGTGACGCAGAATGTCACGGAAATTCGGAAATTGCAGGGCGAGCGCCGGCTGCTGGATGAAGTGAAGTAGGCTAATCAGCTATTCCTCTGCCAGCGCAAAGATTGACGCTGGCAGAGGTCCAACCTTTATACGGATTCCCTGGCGATAAACACGCCTCGTGGTTTTCCTTTACGCGGGGGAGTAATTCTGAGTGGGTATAATAGTATAATTGAATTGCAGCAGCGGGTAAGAAATAATCACGCGCCATGAACCGAATCAAACATAGGATTTGAGACAATGAAAAAGACAGCAGCCTTCATTCTCACAATGCTCTTGTTGATGATCTTGAGTACTCCAACCCATGCAGATGTTGCTCCGCCAAACCCACCACCGGGCAGCAATATCAACCCAAGCCAGGATACAAAAGTTCAAATGGTGGCAGAAAATGTCTTGATGGTGGTCAAAGAAGTTTCAACCGATGTTTATGTCATTGAAGTTACGGCAGATTTTGCGATGAAAAACCTCGGGGAAACTGATGAGCAAATGCGCGTCCGCTTCCCATTAGAAAATGCCATGGGATGGGGCGGTGATAATTACCCGGTTGCCAGATATTTCAAGGCAAGTGTCAATCAAACTTCGGTACCTACAGAATTTGTTACAGAAACTTATTTGGACGACAGTTTTTCTCCTGCTGATTGGGCAGTCTTTGATGTCAACTTTCCTGTTGGACAAGTTGTGAATATTCGGGTGAGTTACACCACGGATCTTCAGGACGGCTTCGGCGTAGGTGATCCCGACAGCTTCACGGAAATTCAATATTTCCTGGGAACCGGCGCCGGTTGGTACCAGTCCATTGGGACAGTGGCAATTACACTACGACTACCATATACGGTCTGTCCAGCAACGATCGATGCTTATTGGCCAGATCATGACAATGCTCACATTAGCGAAATTGGCCATGAGATTCGGTGGCACTGGCAGAATTACGAACCTAATCCACGAGAAATCATCGGGGTTACGATCATTCATCCAAATTATTGGCGAGAAATTCTAGACATGGAGGCCAGGATAGGGATTGACCCGGGTAACGTTGACTTAGCCATTGAATTATCAAATAAATATAAAAGAGCCTCCTTCGTCAAATTGGGTAACCCACCAGGTCAACTGAGCCATCTTGCAGAGATCACAATTCAACAGGCGCTTGTTTTACATCCAGACGATATTCGCCTGCACCTTGAATTACTCGAAATGTATTATGATTGGTACCTATGGGATTATTATTATATGAGTGATGATACGAGTCTGGAAAATTCTAAACAATTATTGAATTACGAAATGGGTGTCGTTTTGGCGTTAGATCCAACAAATCAGCGCATCCACGAAATTCAGGCTGAGATTGCTAATGCCAAAGAAGAGGATCGCTGGTCCGTGTTATATCCAACGCCATCGGCCACACCTTTGGTATGTCCGTCTGCTACGCCAACCCGAACCATAGTTGCCAAAACACCCACGCCAAAACCGAGTGAAACGCCGGTCCCGATGATTACGCCTACGGGCACGCCAGAGGTCAGCCAAAAGAGCAATCCTATTGGCGGGCAGGTTTTAGCAGGTGTAGTGATGCTGGTACTTGGGTTTATTGCCGGGGTAGTTTTTATGAAGAACCGGGCAAGACCTGTGTAAAAAATGTGCAAGGCGGCTCAGTATCATGGAACATATCATTTTTCTGATGGCAAGATACAGATGAAGTAATCTAATGCACCTGCGCAACTTACTCTCACGCCGCCCGCTGGCAGCTTATATTGTTCTGGCTTTTGGCCTTTCCTGGCTGCTGTGGTGGGTGGCAGAGCTTGGAGAAAAGCCTGTCCTGTTTCTTGATTGGCTGGGCGGCTTTGGGCCGGCTTTTGCAGCTATTCTGCTCACCGCACTGCTGGAAGGGCGCGAGGCCCTGGAGATGCTGCTGAGGCGGGTTTTTGCCTGGCGGGTTCATCCCCTGCTCTACCTGGCCGCGGTGACCTTACCCCTCATCGGCACGCTGCTGCTGATTGCGTTGTATGGGCTGATCAACGGCAAACCCGAGACGATCAAAATGATCGGTCCGTGGCTGGCTACACTGGCGCGCACCAGCCCGGTTTTGTTAATGTCCCTGCTGCTGGGGTGGATTGTGGTTACGGGGGAGGAAATTGGCTGGCGCGGTTATTTGCTGCCGCGGCTGCGGGCGCGGCATTCAGACCTGGCGGCAAGCCTGATGGTTGGGCTGGTGTGGGGGTTGTGGCACCTGCCCGAGCTATGGCCGTTCAAAGCCGGGAGTGCTCCAATAACCTTGCTTTTCTTTATGGCCGATATTGTGATTATCGCTGTGCTCTATACCTGGCTGTATGCCAACAGCCGGGGCAGTATATTGCTGGTTTCGCTGTTCCACGGGGTCTATGATCTGATGGTGATGTATGCTTCGGCATCACTGCCATTTATCCGTGAGACGCGCGGGCTGGAGACGGTCATTTTGCTAGGCATGGCGGCGGTGGTTGTGGCGATCTATGGACCGCGTCGGTTTGAGCATGGCGAACAAGCCCGGAACGTTCCGGATAAGGTGCTCATTGATGCTGGGCCTGAATAAATCAACCATGACACCGGCCATTGTGATTGAAACACCCCGACTGATTCTGCGAACGGTGACGATGGTCGATGTGGATGGCGTGGCTTGCAGTTGGAAATTGGACGAGGGAGCAATTTCCACGGCAGAGGCTGTGCTAAAAATCGAAGCGATGATGGCCCATTATGCGCAGAACAGGCCGGGGAAAATTGTTCATCTTTGCCTGGCGATAATCTTCAAGGCGACGAATGATTTTATCGGGTGGTGCGGGCTGGACCACACAAACCCGAAAGACGCCGACCCGGCTTTGTTCTACCTGTTGAAAAGCAGCTATTGGGGGCAGGGGCTGGCGACCGAGGCCGCCGGAGCGCTGCTGAACTATACTTTTGGTCAATTGGAATTAGCCAGCATTCACGGTGGTGCGGCGCCCGATAATCTGGCATCCAAACGGGTGATGGAAAAGATTGGAATGAACTATCTGGGGTTGGATGATGAGGGTGGATATGCTTTTAAGATAACGCGAGACGAATATTTAACCAATAGTAGAAAACGCCGGGGTTAAAAGAATTTACTGGCAAATATCGGCGCAGCGACGGATGAATTATTGCTCGCGTGGGAAACATGCAGGCTTGTGGAGGGTAACATGAAAAAACACTTTCTCATTTTTGTGGTTTGTTTGCAATTATTATTGGCCTCATGTAGCCCAATTGCACAGGAAAACAATGCAGATGCGATGGCAACAGACCAAGATGAATGGCAATGCATTGGTACAGTTGATGATTTCTTATATCAAATGGCAAAAATTACCAGAAATGATGAGCTCTACAGCTTATCAGACATTTATCCCTCTGCTCCATGGGAGTTAAGTGCGGAGATACCTGAAACGGTTTACGAAGAGATATCAAACGGCCTCGTTACTCGTGTCAATATCGAACTGGTGAGAGAATATTCTGGGCAAACAGAATTATGGCTCAGGTCTGACGACAAAATTATCAAGCACAACGCCGGAACAGAGAATTTTTCGATTATCTCACCCTTCCCATACGATCAAAGCGGGAAAACTTACCTAAACGTGATCGTTCGAGACTTATTTGAAATATCAACCGGGGAAATTGTTGGGGTGAATTATCCCCAAAATAATAATACGGAATGGGATCAACCTATTCCTGTGTTTAGTAAATATAACGAATTTGAAAACAGGTTTGAATTTTACGATATTGGGTTACCGTATTGGGTTGATGGTGCTGGATACGGAAATTTAAGCATGAGCCCACAGGATGACGTAATCATCAGCAAAAGCGATGAGGTTATTTGGATTTATCAGCAGCAAGATGGGTTGTACAGCTACAATCCAATGGATGCAGAACTTAAACATTATGAAACATCATTTGACGGCATTGTTCAAAGTATGGTTCCATCACCAGACGGGTTTTTATTGTTTTATCAGGAAAAGCAGGCATCCTGGAAATTATTACCTGGCGAATTGGCGAAATATTATCCCGATTCGAACACTGTTGAAAAAATCAGGGTTCCATTATTTCGCTGGCCAGACTACGGCACCTGGCTATATACTGATTCTGGAGACCTATGGATCGGGATTCATGGGTATTTATCGAAAGATGGCACCTGGGTCTTAAAGAATCCAAACAGGTTGAAGTATATTCACTTAGGTCTTAACACTGAAAGTTATAACTGGGCGCATCCAAAGCTAATTTTTCAAAGTTCAAATGGTTATCTTTGGTACACAAATGAAAATCAGGATTTTTTGGGGGTCGATGGTTCAGCGTGGTATGACCCCACGTCAGATAAGGGCTGTTGGTTTACAACCGGATCAGGAAACATTGTAGAAGATAACCTGAAAAATCTTTGGATGGCGATTGGTGATAAGATTTACAAATATTCGGTTTCTGAATAAGGGAACCCATACATGGCATACTTGAAATTAGGCGAAACAATTGCAGATTATTCAATCGGGGCAGTGGAGCGAAACAGGCTCAACCCTAGAATTCTTATATTTACTGAAGGTACCATCCTGGGGCCTGAGCGTTGGTGGGGTTGGCTCAACGATAAGAGGTATGCTCCGATTGGGAAGAGCGCCGATAAAATCAGCACATGGGAAAGACAAGGTGCCAGGATCGCATACCTCACGTCTCGAAGAAGGTTGGCGGATGTTAATGCGATTCGCGAGATACTTGGGAGAGGGTTGTTTTCTGGGCAATATCTGTTCTACCGAGGGGAACATGAGCAGTATCGAGATATTGCTGAGCAGGTGATCCCTGATATTTTGATAGAAGATGACTGCCGGAGCATTGGTGGGCGCTGGCAAATGACCATAACGAATGTCAAGGATGAAGTCAGGCAGCTCATTCATTCTGTGGTCGTGCGGGAATTTATGGGGATAGACCACCTGCCAGATGATATGCAAGAGCTATTCTTATGGAACCCGACGCCTGCTTCTGGCACGGAAAATCGTTAATCGATTCGAAAGGTGTTCAATATGTTTTCTGATATTCAGCAATTGATCTGGTTATTCCCGATTGCATTTATCCTGCATGATTTTGAAGAGATCTTGCTGTTTGAGCCCTGGCTGAAGAAGAACTCGGGATTGATTATGAGCCGCATCCCGAATAAAGCCCCGGCATTTCTGGCAAAACAAATGCCAATCATTCTCGGCAAGACGACCACGCAATTTGCTTTCCCGATTTTTTTGATCTTTGTGTTAACCTGCATTTCAGCGTTTTTAGCCGCCGAGTTTCAAAGCTATCCGATATTTTTGGTCGCCAGCAGTCTGTTCTTCCTGCATGGATTTATGCATGTTGGGCAGGCCATTATTCTGCGCAGATACATCCCGGCGCTCATCACATCGGTGCTGATCGCCATTCCGTATGGCATTATTCTGTTCTGGAAGCTGCTTGAGGCAGGGGTTGTTAGTCTTTGGGGTCTGGCGATTTATTTTGGGGTGGCAATTGTCCTGGCGGTTCCCTTTATTGTGGGAATGCATATTTTAGGCGAGGCGTTTTATCAGCGCGTGATGAAAATTCTGATCGGCTAAAGCAATCACCCGGCGGCGCCCGGGGTGGGTGGCGCGGCCGGGTAGGATTTGATTTTCGACGGTAAGGCGGCGGGGTTTACAGGTCCAGCCGCTCGAAGGCGCTGGCGGAACGGCGATAGGCAACGAGGTTCAGCAAGGCAAAGATTAACAACCCGGCAAACAGGACGATGATTTGTGGCAGTGTGCAGGCAGGGGTATCCAGGGCCTGTTTGAGGGCGGGCGTCAGTTGAATGACCAGTTCGGCGGCTACGATGACCAGCGTCATGACCAGGGTAGCCAGCAGGTAGGGGGTGCCGGTCTTATAGCCGGTGCGATAGAACTGCGGCAGAAACACAACATTGAAGACCCCAAACATGATAAAGACCAGCCCAAACAGCGCCAGGCTGGCATCGAGCCCGGCCAGGTTCTCGGTGGGGATGATCTGACTGCGCAGGATGGCAAACGGCACAGCAATGAGCATCTGCAGCACCTCCAGGCCAATGACGGCACCCAGGCGGGCTTTGACCACATCACGCTTGCGCACGGGCAGCAGGGCAGTAAAGAAGATATCGTTGGTGGTGTTACCGTTCATAAAGGTGAAGAAGATGGCCAGGGTCTGGTAAAAGAAGGCTACAAAATAGGGATAATTGGGGATTAACAGCATGACCCCAAAGAGCAGAAAAATGTAACCGGTGGGGTGGATGGCCAGCTTCCATTCTTTGTACAGCAGGTTTTTCATGTCTTAACCTCTTTCGGTGCAGACCATGATGGATTCGAGATCTGCAGGGGTAAAATTCAGGCCGCTGACGCCCCGGGCATCGGTGACGCGCACCAACCCGGAAAATTCACCTTTGCGCTCGTGGAAACCGATGATTCTGGTTTTCAAATCGGCGGGCAGGTCGGCGGTCAGGCCATCCACCTTGCGGTAAGAGGCGACAAAGGCATCTTTTTCCTCACAGGCGATGATCTGACCATCTTTGATATAGAGGATATCATCGGCGTTCTTGTCCAGGTCTGAGGTGATGTGTGTGGAGAAGAAGATGCTGGCACCTTCGTGGTCCACAATATCTTCAAAGATATGCAGCAGTTCATCGCGGGAGACGGGATCCAGGCCGCTGGTGGGTTCATCGAGGATCAGCAGTTCGGCGTGGTGCGACAGGGCCAGGGTGAGGGCAAATTTGATGCTCATGCCCTGCGAGAGCTGCTTGAGCCTTTTGCCGGGGTCCAGCGCAAAGTGCTGCAGGTAGGTGCGGTAAAGGGCGTCATCCCAGTTGGGGTAAAAGCGGCGGTACACATCAGCAATGGTCTGCAGCAGGCTTTGACTGTAATAATTGGCGGCGCCAAAGATGCAGGCGATCCGTTGTTTGATTTCAAACTCGTGGGCGGGCATATCCAGGCCGAAGAATTGAATGGAGCCGGCATTGGGATGCACCAGGTTGAGGATAGATTTCATGGTGGTGGTTTTACCGGCGCCGTTGCGCCCGATGAAGCCCATAATGCGCCCGGGCTGCACGCTAAACGAGACATCACGCAGGTGAAAGGCGGGGTAGGTTTTTTCAAGATGACTGACAGATAAAGCGTCCATTTTGACTATTCTGCTTCCTCGGGGGGCTGGGGGAACTGCGCCGGCGCTTCGGGCGGGCGGCTGCCCAGCAAGAATTGGAAGAAATCGGGGCTGCGCTCCAGCAGCGCGGAGGCCTTGATCAGCGCGAGGCCCTGCTCGAGATCGCCAAGAACCAGCAGTTTATCGCCGACCTGGATATTAAAATCGCGGCGCGCGTCGGCCGGGATGACAATTTGGCCGCGCTCACTGACGGTGATTGCGCCATAAAAGCGTTTGCCTTCGGGGGGTACGGGCACGGGGTTACCTCGCAAGATAAGTAAGATTTACAAGATATATCTTACGGCGATTCGGGTGGTTTGTCAAGGTTGTGGGGTATAATTATTTTTGAGATTGGGTTACACCAAAATGCTGCGGGACATCATCGTTTTGTATCAACAAAGGCTGTTTAATGAAGCCCTTACCCAAATATCACATTCGACCGCTAACGCCTGACGATCAGGCCTTTCTGTGGGAGATGCTGTATCAGTCTCTGTATGTGCCAGCAGGTGGAGACCCTTTGCCGCGTCAGATTGTGCGGCAGCCCGAGATTGCGCGATATGTTGAAAACTGGGGGCGGGTGCATGACTGCGGATTCATTGCTGAGGATGAGAGCGGCAAGCCTCTGGGGGCGGCCTGGATGCGCTTATTCAAAGGCGAAGAACACGGCTACGGGTACATCAATGATGCCACTCCTGAGGTTGGGATGGCGGTGCTGCCAGAGTACCGCGGGCAAGGGATCGGCACAGAGCTGCTGATGCGCCTGCTGGCTGCCGCCGAAGGGCAGTATGCGTATGTCTCCCTCAGCGTGGGGAGCGGAAACCCGGCGGCGCATCTCTATGAACGGCTGGGGTTTGAGGTGGTGAAAGCGATGGGCGATTCGGTGATTATGAGAAAGAAGATGAACCCTGCTTCAGCCCACAAAAGCCGCTGGGAGATTGCAGAAGTTGTTTTTGGGATTCCGTTTCTGATCAGTCTGGGTGTGCATGCGGTGGCGCCCCTTTCGGTGCCGCCGGGGGGTTGGCGGCTGGGTATCATCATCAGCGGGGTTGTTTTGATCATTGCAGCGATTGGCGTTGTGAGGCTGGCTCGCCGGGAGCTGCGGAAATACAATCAGCCCACAGACCCGGGACAGCCAACCAGCCGGTTGGTGAATACGGGGGTGTTTCGGTATTCGAGAAATCCGCTTTACCTGGCGAGTGTGATGCTGTTTCTGGGGCTGGGGTTGGCGCTCAACCGGTTGTGGGCGGTGGCGGCGCTGGTGCTTTCAATTGTGATCTGTATTCAGGTTCTGATCCGCCCGGAGGAGCGCTATCTGGCGGCGAAATTTGGTGAGGACTACCAGCAATATGCCGCCTCGGTTCACCGGTGGCTGGGGCGCAGGTAAACCGTAGAGACAGGAATGGTCTGACGCGCGATACGGGTTACAAATCCGGCAGCTGCCAATCGATGGATCTCAGTACCGGCCATCCCCCATCAACTATGGTTGCAGAGTCTCTATAGATAGTTAAAAGAATGACCGTAAACCCTAAAATACCATGAAATTTCGTTATTTGATAACGAAATTTCATGGTATTATACAGATATGATTAACCGCGTTTACCTCCAACAAACCCTTCACAAGAAACTTGAAGCCAATCGTGTTGTAGCCCTGGTCGGCCCAAGACAGTGTGGCAAAACCACTCTAGCAAGGGAATTCGTCCCGTCAGACTCTGTTAATTACTTTGATCTGGAAGATCCATTAAGCCTGGCCCGTCTCGATCAACCCATGACCGCTTTGCAGAATCTGTCGGGGCTGGTGGTCATTGACGAAGTTCAACGGCGTCCGGATCTTTTTCCTGTGTTGCGGGTGCTGGCAGACCGTACACCTCTACCGGTTCGTTTTTTAATCCTCGGGAGCGCCTCTCCCGAACTCTTACGCCAGTCTTCTGAAAGCCTGGCCGGGAGAATTTCAACCCTTCAAATGAGCGGATTCAGCCTGCAGGAAGTGGGCGTACAGGCACAAAGCACCCTCTGGCGGCGCGGTGGATTTCCACTTTCGTTTGTTGCGCCTGATGAATCATCCAGCCTAGAATGGCGCAAAGATTTTATACGCACGTTCCTGGAACGCGATATTCCACAGTTCGGTTTTAGCATTCCTTCCACCAGCCTTTTCCGATTCTGGAGCCTGCTGGCTCATTATCACGGACAAGTGTGGAATGCGACTGAAGCTGCCCGCACCCTAAATGTGAGTGAGAACACAACTCGCCGGTATGTGGATTTGCTCCAGGATCTTTATATGGTACGGCTGCTTCAACCATGGCACGCCAACCTGGGAAAACGGCAGGTAAAATCACCCAAGGTCTATATTCGCGATACTGGCTTGCTCCACATTCTTCTGGGTATTCACACCGAGCAAGAATTACTTTTACATCCGCGCAGCGGTGCATCATGGGAGGGGTTTGTGATTGAAGAAGTTATTAAAGCCGCTGCTCCAGATGAGGTATATTTTTGGGGAACGCACTCCGGAGCCGAATTGGATTTACTGCTGATTAAAGATGGCCGCAGAATTGGGGTAGAATGCAAACGCGTTGATGCTCCCCGCCTAACACCATCCATGCGGGCTGCCATGCAAGATTTAGAATTATCTGACCTGTTGGTCGTCTATCCGGGATCAAAACCTTACTCACTGGGTGAGAAGATCAAAGCAATACCGCTCTCCAGTCTGGCTGGAGAGTGGCTCAGCACAGGGGATGAATTGAAAGACGGATAATCGCCCCGAAAACTTAGAAGCACAAATATCTCATAAGATGCCCGGACCTACATATCCGGCAGCTGCCAGTTGATGAGGGGCAACCCGGCAGACTGGAGGGCGGCATTGGCTTTGGAGAAGTGGCGGCAGCCAAAGAAGCCACGGGAGGCCGAGAGCGGGGAAGGGTGCGGGGCTTTCAGTACGGTGTGGCGGTTGGCGTCAATCCATTCGGCTTTGCGCTGGGCGTAGCTGCCCCACAGCAGAAAGACCACCCGGCTGGTTTTAGCATTGACGGCGCGCAGCACGGCATCGGTGAAGCTCTCCCAGCCTTTGCCCTGGTGTGAGTTGGCCTGGTGGGCGCGCACGGTCAGCACGGCGTTCAACAGCAGCACACCCTGCTCAGCCCAGGGAATCAGGCAGCCGTGATTAGGAATGCGAAACTGGAGGTCGGTTTGCAGCTCTTTGTAGATATTGATCAGCGAGGGCGGCGGGGTGACGCCCGGACGCACCGAAAATGCCAGTCCGTGAGCCTGGTTCTCATCGTGGTAGGGGTCTTGCCCGATGATGACGACCCGCACCTGCTCCAGTGGCGTGTAGCGCAGGGCGCTGAAGACATCTTCGCCGGGGGGATAAATTTTATACTTACGGCGTTCTTCGCCGACAAAGCGGTAGAGCTGCTGGTAGTAAGGTTGGGTGGTTTCGCCGCTGAGGGCAGGAAGCCAGCTTTCGGGAATGGGCATGGGATGCTCCTGACGCTGACCGCGGCAGCGAGCCAGCCTGCGGCAGCCTGAGAAGGGATGATGAAGACAGTCTTATTTTACCTGCAAATGGGACTACAATAGAGCCATGAAAAAGAAACTCTGGCTGATACCGATGCTGTTTATCATTGTGGCGTGCGGGTTGTTGCCGCCAACCACCGAGGATTTGGATGAGCGCGTGAACGCAACACTGACTGCGATAGCTCAGAGCAATCCACCTGCCACCGTTACGCCGGAAGCGGCGGTGCCGACCGCAACACAGACTGCGGCGCCGGCAACGGCTGCGCCCACGCTCTCGCTGGAGCAGCTGCGCAATGGGGTCTATAACTCGGCAGACTGGGGGCAGTTCCAACTGACGGACGGGATTTATTACCGCACACCCCCAACAACCCAGGAGTCGCCTGAGGCTTACACCACCCATATGCTGGACCTGGTGCTGTTCGGCGATATTGACGGGGATGGCGTTGAAGACGCGATTGTCTTTCTGACCACACAAAGCGGAGGCACCGGGCATTTTGTGGAAATGGCAGCGGTTTTGAATCAGAATGGGACCGCCAACAACGTGTCCATGCTGTCTCTGGGCGACCGGGTTGTGGTTGAATCGGGAGGGATTCAAGCTGGCTTGATTACGCTCAACCTGCGCGTGCATGGGCCCAACGATGGACTGTGCTGCCCCAGCCAAAGCGCAACTTTCACCTATCGCCTGGATAATCAACAATTGGTACAGTTGCCCTGAACGAGCATCTGACCCCAGCCAAAATCCTTTGCATACCCGGGAGATGACAATGCCAATCGAGAATATCTTGATCCGAGACGAGCGTGAGGACGATGCTGAAGTCATCACTGCGGTAACGTCTGCCGCCTTTGAGACGATGGAGATCAGCGATCACACCGAGCAGTTTATTGTCAAGGCGCTGCGAGCAGCCGGAGCCTTGACAGTATCGCTGGTTGCAGAAGTGGATGGGGCGGTGGTGGGACACATTGCGTTTTCGCCTATTGCCATTTCAGACGGCACGCCGGATTGGTATGGGCTGGGCCCGGTATCTGTGTTGCCAAAAGATCAGCGGATGGGGATTGGCAAAGCGCTGATTTGGGAAGGACTGGCCCGCTTGAAGGGTCTGGGAGCCAAAGGCTGCTGCCTGGTAGGGCACCCGGAATATTATGGGCGGTTTGGGTTTGAGAATGTTACCGGTCTGGGCCTTGAAGGGGTGCCGCCAGAAGCCTTTTTTGCGCTTGCATTTGACGGCCCCATGCCGCAAGGCAGCGTGGCGTTCCATGAGGCGTTTGGGGCAAGGGAATAAAAGCTTTATCGGGGTGCAGACACTAGCAAAAAGGCACAAATATGAACTGGGATGTCTCTGGTCTAATCATTGAAGGAATTTGCTGTACCGGGAAGACAACCCTGATTCAGGCTTTAACCAGAAGTCCCCGCTATAATCAAAAAAGTTATCCTTCATCTGTGGTCATTTCGGAGCATCACACGCAGAGAGTTTTAGAGAGAAAACAAGCCTTAGAAGGGCTTGTCCCTGATGATCATATAGCATTATTAGAGTTTTATGTTCAGTTCTTTGAAAAGATACATGAGCGCTCAAGCCAAATGGATTGGAATGCAAGAAACCGCACGAATCATCGGATTCCTTTCTTGTTAGAGCGCTTTCATTTTACGCATGTATTTCATTATGGTTTAGATTGGGAGCTCGTCCGCTCTATTGATGAACGCCTGGCAGAAATTAACAGTAAGGTATGCGTTCTTGAAATTAACGAAGCCGATATGGAGCGAAGGATTATCCTTGAGAGAAATGAAGGGTGGCGAAAATATCTGCAAAATTTTGGTCATACGAACAGCGAGATTGTAGATTATTACCAAAAACAGCAGGCTTTGCTTCTGAGCCTGCTGCAAAAAACGAAATTACAGTGGCTAAAAATAAACATATCAGAAACAACTGTTGAAGGTGCAGTTTCACAAGTCCTCAACTTTTGGGATATTTGACCAACGTCTGGCGTAATTTCCCTGCCTCCAAATCAATTCCCGGCTGAGGCAGACTGCACAAGTGATATAATTGTCTAAACAGCAGGGACATTTCCAACCATCCAAACACAGAGAGTTTATTGATCTTCCCATTTTGCACCTCCTGGAGATGAATTGAAAATAAAGAGGGTAACGCGCTTATTAATATTTACGGTTATTTGTTTGGTGCTCGGCGGCTGCACCACACCGGCAATAACTGAAGCGCAGGTTGAAGATCTGAACGAGAATCAGTTTACCATTCAAACAAACACGCAATTGACATTTCAAACACTAAAAATCGGTGTGGAAAATATTTGGGCTGAAGATTATTCAACCCGAGACGGAGAAACAGTGAATGGATTAACTGCAGCCCTGTGGTTATTTGTAGAGGACAAAAGTGATTTAGATCAAACTGTACGCGTTCACTCCGGAATGGCTCTTGAGATTGACGCGTATATCATTAACATCGTTGAAGTCAGGGAAGACGGCATAATCTTAGAAATCATTTCTCAATAGTCTTCACTGCACAAAAAATTCCCCTATTTCAATCATTTTAAGGAGACAAAAAATGGAAAACACAAATCCCCCAGCGCCGGCCGCACCGCAATATCGAATTGATGAAAATATGGTGCGGGCAAAAATTGAAAACTATAAACATGAGCAAAATCTGGTGCTCGGCATCATCGGCGGCGCAATTGGCGGGCTGATCGGCGCGGCAGCCTGGGCTGCGATCACCTACTTCACCGAGTATCAGATCGGTTGGATTGCCATCATTGTGGGCTTTTTGGTTGGGTTTGGAGTCAGGACCCTGGGTAAAGGGTTGGACAAAATTTATGGGATTATCGGCGGCGTGATTGCGCTGGGCAGTGTTCTGCTGGGTAATTTTTTGGCGTCGATGGGCTTTTTAGCCAAAGGTCTGGAACTCAGCTTTTTGGATACTCTGCTTGGATTTAACTATCGATTGACCTTTGAACTGCTGAAAGAAACTTTTTCGGTGATAGATCTGGTATTTTATGGGCTGGCTGTCTATGCGGGTTACCGAAACAGCTTTCGCAATATAACGAAAGCGCAATTATTGGAGGGGGCGGTCACCCGCCAGGATAGCGGGCTGCCCGGGTAGACTGGGGAGGCCCAAATCCACCTGACGGGGGAGAGATGCAGCGTCATCAAAATGATCACTCGCACAAGCTAAAACTGGCCTGTGCGAGTGATTGTAATGGTTAATAAATTAGATTATAATTATAAATATATAGGATATTATTTATCTTATAAGTGATTGATTTTGGCCTACCAACAGGAGTAAGAAAATGGACGTGAAATCGAAGGTGTTTGTTGTGACCGGCGGCGGTAATGGCATCGGCCGGGAGCTGGTGATGCTGCTCTTACAAAAAGGCGCCCGGGTGGCGGCTGTGGACATCAGCGAGAAGGCTCTGCAGGAGACGGTGAACCTGGCCGGCAGCCAGAAAGATCGCCTCTCGACTCATGTGGTGAACATCACTGACCGGGCTGCGGTAGAGGCCTTGCCGGCAGCGGTTATGGCGGCGCATCAGGCGGTTGATGGATTGATCAACTGCGCCGGGATTATCCAGAAGTTTGTCAATTTCAAGGAACTGGATTATGCCGAAATTGACCGGGTGATTGACGTGAACCTGTACGGCACGCTCTTTATGACCAAGGTTTTTCTGCCTTATTTGATGACCCGACCAGAAGCCAATATTACCAATGTGTCGAGCATGGGGGGCTTTCTGCCCGTGCCGGGGCAGCTGCTGTACGGGGCATCAAAGGCAGCGGTCAAACTGTTCACCGAGGGTTTGAATTCAGAAATGGCAGGGACGAATGTGCATGTGACCATCGTCTTCCCGGGAGCGATTGCGACCAATATTGCTCAAAACTCGGGGGCGCATATTGATACAGGCAAGTCACGCCCTGAAAAGACGATGAAGACCACCCCGGCCAACGTGGCCGCAGAGGTGATTGTAAAAGGCATTGAGCGCAACAGCTATCGGGTTCTGGTGGGCAGTGATGCCAAAATGATGGATTTTCTCTCCCGGCTGGCCCCAAAACAGGCCGCCGGCTTCATCAACAAGGCTATGGGGTCGCTGTTGCAATAAGATTACAGATTCAATCTTTGCCTCCGACAATCTCTGGCTGGCCCCATTGGGAACAGCCGGGGTAAGTCGGGGGCTTTTTTTATTTGTGCAGGTATAATAAGCAGAGTATTATTTCGGCTATTTATCCTGGAGCACTGAAGCCAGAGAAATTCACTTATCAAGGAGAAAAGATGGATCAGACCTCAACTGCCGCCAATACGAGTCAAATTGCAATCGCAAAAACAATGCTTTCATTAGAGAACCAACTGAAAGGTGGCGTTAGTTGGTTTTTCTGGATTGCGGGGTTGTCCATTATTAACTCCATTATATTCTTTACGGGTGGGTCAATCACTTTTGTGGTAGGCTTGGGTGCAACTCAATTTATTGATGGCGTCGTTTCTGGCGTGGTAAACAAGGTAAGCTCTGGAACAGGTACGATCATTCGGGTCATTGGATATGGATTAGATTTCCTTTTAGCGGGCACCTTTTTCACATGTGGTATCTTGGGAAGAAAAAGATTGCGCTGGGTTGTAATTGGTGGGATGATTTTATATGGATTAGATGGCCTGTTGGCTTTAGCATTTGGAGATTGGCTGTCTACTATTTTCCACGTTCTGGCATTATTCGGTCTCTGGAAGGGACAGAAAGCCATTAAGGAGTTAGGGCTATTAGAAAAAAATCAATCCGCTGGAGATTTGGCAGCAATACAAATGATGGTCAAGGAAACGCAGCCCGTCAGTAATGGGGCTCCGCGAAAAAATCTTGTCCGTTTTTTATTGATTGTCACTGTGCCATTTCTGATTTTGTTGGGTGTTTTAATTGTGATGATTTTGCTCAATTACAAATAACGCTTATCTGATATCAACAGGTAATTCGCAGTTTTCAAAATAATCAAACTAATTTTCAGCAGAGTCATAAGACGCCATGAAAACTTTTCAGGAGCATATGATTGAATACAAAAAGCTGCTGCAGCAGGGGGCGGTTCAGGCAGCTTATCAGGGATTGATGGACTATATCCTGGCGTTGCGGACCTACTTCAAGAACAAATACCCCGACTTTGCCGTGCCCAGCAGCATTTACCCCGGCTATATGGATATGACTTACTTCTCGCTCAATCCAGAATCGTTCAGGCAGCGCGGCCTGAAGATTGCGATTGTCTTTCTGCATGAGGCGTTTCGGTTTGAAGTCTGGCTGGCGGGCGCCAACAAGCAGGTGCAGGCTCAATACTGGAAGCTGTTTCAGGAAAGCGGCTGGGATCAATATCGGCTTGTGCCAACCATCCAGGGCGCCGACTCCATCATTGAACATATTCTGGTAGATGACCCGGATTTCAGTGACCTGGAGCGGTTGACCGGGCAGATTGAGCGCGAAACGTTGACGTTTATTGCCGACGTTGAGCCATTTATCACTCGTCACTGAGGGGCTGGCGAAATACGGCAGGGAGAGAACAAGTATGAAATATAAATGGCTGCGGATACTCATCGGGGTACTGACGGGGTTCATTGCGCTGACCGCGATTGGCGGCGGTGGGGCACTGCTGACCGGCATGGAGGGGGAACGGTTTCCGCTGGAATGGCTGCAGGGCAGCATTTTCAAGGATTACACGGTCCCGGGGCTGCTGCTGGCAGGGGTGGTGGGGGGCAGCGCGCTGCTGACGTGCATCACAATTTTCAGAAAACTCAATGCAGGGATAGTGGCGGCGATGGTGGCAGGGTTGAGTATGATGGGGTTTATTGTCGGAGAATTCTTGATTCTAATGCAGGTTCCACCCGGCCCAACCCCCATTGAGCTGTTTTACTTTGGGCTGGGGCTGGTCATTTTTCTACTGGGTGGGCTGCTGTGGATAAAAGAGAAACAACCAGCACACCATTAAGAAAGGTCCATGGAGGAGACGATGTTGCAGAATCAAAGCCGCGTAACAGCCATTATGCTGATTGGATTGGGATATGTTCTGAAGTTTATCAGTTATAGTTTTTTGACCGCGGTGGTCCTGATCGGTTTTACAGGGCTGGTATTTATATACATTAATGTTGTAGGAACCGACATGTCGGTTTTAAAATATTTTGGGTTTCTCCTGCCGCTTGACGCCAATGGAAGTGG
>Ga0208458_1000808_pt1 | contig 29686 bp, 26 predicted proteins | sample AD_UKC085_MetaG_FD_184432 | JGI IMG/M metagenome (GOLD analysis project Ga0208458, IMG submission 184432) | Active sludge microbial communities of municipal wastewater-treating anaerobic digesters from USA - AD_UKC085_MetaG (SPAdes) (version 2) | ecosystem: Engineered > Bioreactor > Anaerobic >... | reverse complement strand
AACGAGCATTACAAGTGGTATGCGTAGCGGTATTGGAACCGGATGGCATATTGATATTTGTTTGAGCAAACAGAATATATGGAATTAAAACAGCTAATGTTAATAAAACTTTTTTCATATTTATGGATCTCATTTTATTTATTTTCTAACCTGTACTGATTGTATTTTTCCTGAATCTCTTTTCCTGATAGGAAGTAAATCAACTTATTTGTATTTCCTAAACGGTAAATAGGACCGATATTGGGATCAATTTTTATATCAAATTTCATAATATTCAAATCTTCCAGTCCTTTGTCTGTGTAGTCGAAGTACTCCATTTGGTACTTTTCTTTTGGTTTCATTTCGGGTACTTCGTTGATATATTGCATCTTTTCCTGTGGAACTTCAGCAATAGTATAGGCATTATCCAGGAAGAAATTATAGTACTGGATCACCCTGGGATTCTCTTGAAGATAGAAGTCAACTGTCTCTTGTCCAAATACTTCAACAATTCTTGGATCCGCATAGACCGTTTCTTGCCTTTGTTGTGCAAATACACCCTGCAAGAGGATTATCAAACTAAAAAAAAGGATCGTTCTTTTCATCATATTCATTTTTTTTGCAATTTATTTTTTTTTAAAAATCAGGTCCAAATTTATAGACGCAATATTACAAAAAAAGTTCCACATTTTGAGAATATATTTGAAATATTATACTATTTTCTCATCAAACTCTATAAATAAAAAGATATTCCTAATTTATGCTACTTTTTTAGTATTTTTGTCGGTTAATTTTTCAAGTTATGAAACCGATTATATCCCCTTCATTACTATCAGCTGATTTTGGCAATTTAGAACGAGATATCAGATTAATTAACCAATCGGAAGCGGACTACCTCCATTTAGACATCATGGATGGTCACTTTGTTCCCAACATCACATTTGGGATGCCGGTAATTTCAGCTATCAGAAAGATTTCCGAAAAGCCTTTGGATGTTCACCTTATGATTGAAAAACCGGAAAGATATCTTGCTGATTTTAAAAAAGCAGGTGCGGATATGCTCGCAGTACATTGGGAGGCGTCAACCCATCTTCATCGTACTGTTCATGCCATCCGCGACTTGGATATGTTGGCCGGTGTGGCATTAAACCCACATACTCCGGTAACACTTTTGGAAGATATTATTCAAGATCTGGACTTTGTATTGATCATGTCTGTTAATCCGGGATTTGGAGGACAAGAGTTTATTAAAAAAAGTTTAGATCGGATTAGAGAACTCAAAGATCTCATCATCCGGAACAACTCTGATGCTCTCATTGAGGTAGATGGGGGTGTTAATCAGGACAATTGTCTTTCTTTAGTTGAAGCGGGTGCGGATATTTTGGTAGCCGGAAACGCTATTTTTAAATCTGAAGATCCGCTTGAAGCTATTCATAACTTACGCAATTGCACCACGGAAAAATAAACTATCAATGCGCCCCTACCAGATCTCATTGTTTATCTTTGTCATCATTGCCCTCTTAGTGATCATATCGCTGGTATTTCCAGAGGGGGGTATTCAAATTTTCGGATACCGCTTTGACTTTCCTGCCCCCCAGGAAATGATTCGTAATAAAGAAAAAGAAACAATCGATCCCGAATTAATCTTACAACAACAGGAGTTGGCGCAATTGGACTCTTTACATCATGAATTTAAGGATACATTGACCTACTATGCTAAGGCGATGGTGCACCCTACCCGTTTTTATTTACCCAACGATGATTATAGCTTTTTTGACTCCTTTTTTAAGGAAGCGGAACAGGCAAGAAGTTCAAATCGCGTGATTCGGGTATTGCATTATGGCGATTCACAGATTGAGTTAGACCGGATTAGTATCAATATGAGAAACTATTTCCAATCTGTTTTTGGAGGATCGGGTCCCGGATTACTCCCTCTATACCAATCAATTCCTACTGCATCAGTATACCAAAGTTATTCAGGGGAATACACAACATACGCCTTGTATGGGGATGGCTCGAGAACCAAAAGCAGAGATTACGGATTGATGGCTAAAACTTTCCAAATCTCTTCTCCCGGCTCATTTTACGTTTCCACATCTGCTCAAGAACGAAAAACAAAACTTGCTCCCTATTCCAATATAACCCTGTTACTCACACATTTAGGTGAACAATTTAAAGCTACATTATCACAAAAAGGAAAGCCGGCTATCTCAGTTGAAACTATCTCTGAACCTGGATTTCACACCATCAACTGGAGATTAGACACTGCTCTATCACAGTTTTCAATTCAAATGAACGGGTGGGGAAATATCCACGGAGTTTTAGTTGACGGTAAAGCAGGAGTTGCAGTGGATAATATTCCGATGAGAGGAGCAAGCGGCACCTTCTTCTCTCAAATTGATGGTCAGCTAATGCAACAAACCTACAGAGAGATCAATGTCAAAATGATCGTGCTTCAATTTGGAGGGAACTCCGTACCTTCCATTTATAATGAAAAAAGTGCTGACAAATATGTTGATCAAATCTTATCCCAAATAGATTATTTTCATCGTTTGTTCCCTGATCTACCTATTCTTTTTATTGGACCATCCGATATGGGCACCCGTGTTAAAGGAGAAATGGGAACCTATCCTTACCTACCCTATCTGGTTGAACAGTTAAAGACAAGAATCCCTGCTCATGGAGCCGCTTTTTGGAACATGTATGAAGTGATGGGAGGCGAAAACTCTATGGTAGCTTGGGTGAATAAAGGATGGGCAGGAAGCGATTATGTTCACTTTACCCCGCAAGGTGCTCAAAAAATAGGAGAGATTTTAGTTCAATCCTTTGAAACAATGTACCAGTTTTATAAGTTGAGAGCCAATAATAGCGATGTGGACTTTGATGAACTTTTCCAAAAAGTAAAATAGAAAGGGAGATGTATGATAATAAAAAAGGCTGTTAGTACAATTATTTTAAGTTTTATCTTTTTCAACATTAGTGTTGGACAAACAGATACGACTTCAGAGAATGTTTCGGACTTTGTCTCCTACCCTTTTATCAACTTCTATGCAGACACACTAGTTACCCAATATGATTCATCATTATTAATCCATTTCTTTAACAAATGGGATCAGATTGTCAAAACAAAAGAAGGAAATCTAAACATCATTCATATAGGTGGGTCTCATGTTCAGGCCGGTACATTTCCCCATACTATCCGACAACAACTTCTACTCAAAAATCCCGATTTAATTGGTGAAAGAGGGCTTATTTTCCCGTACTCTGCTGCTCCGAAATCAAATAATCCCATTGATTATCGGGTACGCAGTATCGGTTCATTCTCTATTGTCAGAAATGTTTTTGACCCTCATGAGGTTCCTCTGGGTTTAACCGGAGTTGCAGTAATTACTCAAGATACCCTGGCTGAATTGAGAATTATTTTCACTGACTCATTGCTAAAATTTGAAACAGAAGAACTTATTTTAATGGGTTATTCGGACTCTTCCTATATTGTACCCACAATTTGGATCGACTCATTAGAATATTTCCCAACCAAAATAGATACCCTAAAAAGAAGATTCCATTACGAATCGCTACATTTTTCAGATTCATTTACAGTTCGTTTTAACTGTTTCCAAGGAGAGCGTTTTATTCTGAATGGCTTTTACCTAAAAAATCCAAAACCGGGCATCACATATCACTCCATTGGTGTGAATGGTGCCTCCGTTCCTTCTTACTTAAGATGTGAAAATTTCGAACAAGATCTGGATCTGATCTATCCCGACTTAGTCATTATGAATATTGGGGTCAACGATGCTTCCGGACCCAACTTCAATCCTGAAGAGTTCAAAAACAACTATTTGGCGCTAATTGAAAGGTTTCAAAAAATAAATCCTCAATGTGCTTTTATTTTTATTACCAACAATGACACCTACAAAAGGATAAGAAGAAAAAGAAAAGTGTATTGGAGAAACAACGAAAATGGAAAGAAAGTACAACAAGTGATGTATGAGTTAGCCTCTTTAACACAAGGAGCCGTATTTGATCAGTATCATATCATGGGGGGAGCCAAATCAATGTATCAATGGGTACAAAAAGGATTAGCGCAAAGGGATCGTGTTCATTTTACCCGTAAAGGTTATGAACTGATGGGGATGCTTTTTCTTGATGCCTTGATGGAGAGCAAAATAAGACTAGAAAATCACAATATGAACAGCTACAATGGTGAACTATGAGTTGGGATAATTTTCTTGCATTTTTAACTACACTATTCTCTTTTGACAATAAGTATCCCTTACTGTTCACCCAATTCTATTTCTGGGCATTTTTTGCTATTGTTTATGCCGGTTTTGCACTGATAGGAAATAGGATATTACTTCGTAATACCTTTCTCTTTTTCTTCAGTATGCTCTTTTACTATAAAACTTCCGGTTTGTTCTTAATCCTGCTGGTTGTTACAACCATTGTCTGTTTCTACTCTGGAAAAGCAATCGATTTAACCTCAAAACCCGGATTAAGAAAATTCTATATGATCCTGGGAGTCTTTGTCAATTTAGCTATTTTAGCCTATTTTAAGTATGCCTACTTTTTCACGGATCTCTACAACTCGCTATTTCAGACAGATTATGAAGTGATCAACTATATTGCCAAATGGAGCAATGATGTGATCCAAAAAGAGCATTTTGATTCTTCCCGAATATTGTTGCCGGTGGGAATCTCTTTTTACACCTTCCAAAGCATCAGCTATGTGCTGGATGTTTATCGAAGAAGGATGCCCCATACCCGCAACTTTTTCAACTTTGGATTTTATGTAACCTTCTTTCCACAACTGGTAGCCGGTCCCATTGTGCGTGCCAATCAGTTTATGCCTCAGGTGTATAAGAAGTTTTTCTTAACAAAAAAACAATTTGGAATAGCGGTTTTCTGGGTTTTAAACGGATTACTAAAAAAGATCATTCTCAGCGACTATATTGCAGTCAGCTTTGTTGACCGCGTATTTGATAATCCGCTGTTATTCACCTCTTTTGAAAATCTTTTTGCACTTTTCGGGTACTCACTTCAGGTATATGCCGATTTTTCAGGATATACAGATATTGCCATTGGAGTAGCTATGTTGATGGGATTCTATCTCCCTAAAAACTTTAATTCTCCTTACAAAGCAACCAATCCGGGAGAATTTTGGAAAAGATGGCACATATCTCTGTCTACCTGGCTTAAAGATTATCTATATATCCCCTTAGGAGGAAACAGAAAAGGAAAAATTAGAACCGATATCAACCTGATGATCACCATGTTATTAGGAGGACTCTGGCACGGAGCCAGTTGGAATTTTGTAATCTGGGGTGGTTTAAACGGAATCGGTATTCTCATATTCAAAAGGTGGAGAAAATGGACTCCGCTCACTAAAATGATTGCCACACTACTCCTTTTTGCTCTCTTCAGTACACTGGAACTCCTTTTCCATCAACCTATCTGGATGCTGGGAGCCGTGTGGAGCGGTATCATCTTTATCGGAACTTTAATCAGTTACATTCGCCATATCATCACGCATCAAGATCCTATCGGTTGGATGCAGCGAGTATGGGGCATTTTCCTCACTTTTATATTTATCACCTTTACCCGACTCTTTTTCCGCTCCGGATCCAATCTGGATCCCAAAGAAGCAAGTTCAACTGCCTGGAATACCGCTAAGAATATGGTTAACCAGATCGGAGGCGACTGGAATTTATCAGTAATACCCTCAATTATAAGCACTTACAAATATGTGGTTATTTTATTCATTTTAGGAATGATAGTGCACTGGTTACCGGATCGATGGAAAAGATGGTACCGCGTCAATTTTGCCCTACTCCCCATTTGGGCCATGGTAATCATTGTAGTATTGGCGGTATTTATTGTATATCAGTTTATTACTGCTGATTTACAGCCTTTTATTTATTTTCAATTTTAAAAAAAAGGGGGGAAGGAAATTCATCGCACCAGGGAAAAGGTCAGCGATTTTTTCAACAGATCCACCTCGACAACCTTCACCTTGATTTGATCCCCAAATTGGATATTTCTTCCATAATGTAGTCCAATCAAAGTGTAACTGTCCTGATCCAGATAGTAGAAGTCATCGGTAAACTCTTTCATTGGGATCAATCCTTCACATTTGGAATCTTTTAATTCAGCGAATACACCCCACTTAGCCAATCCGCTCACCACCGCATCGAAAGCTTCTCCAACCTTATCCAACATGTACTCTGCTTGCTTAAATTTGATGGAAGCCCGTTCTGCATCTACAGCTTTTTGTTCCATTTTAGAACAATGTTTACAGTACTCTTCATATTCGGCGACAGCAACAGAAGGTGCACCATCCAAATAAGCTTGGAATAAGCGATGAACCATTAAATCCGGATATCTTCTGATAGGAGAAGTGAAGTGAGAATAATATGGGAATGCCAACCCATAGTGTCCAATATTATCGGTAGAATAGACAGCACGTGCCATCATCCTCACAGAGAGCTGAGTCAGCATATTGTATTGATTTTTTTCTTTTGCAATCTGAAACATCTGATTCAAAGATTGGGTCAACTTTTTCCTGCTCCCATCCTGAAAATCAAAGCCCAGTTTCTGAACAAAACTTTTAAAATTTTCCAATTTATCATGAATCGGTTCATCGTGAATACGATAAACAAAGGTTTTGGGTTCTTTGTTTTTTGCCGTTTTCTTTCCTATTCTTTCAGCCACTCTTTTGTTCGCCAGCAGCATCAACTCTTCGATTAAAAAATTAGCTTCCTTTTGGACTTTCAACTGCACAGCTATCGGCTTACTATTTTCATCTAATACAAACCTCACCTCCTCTGTTTCGAAGTTAATCGCGTGCTGATCAAAACGTTTTTTTCTCAACTTTTGAGCTATCGCATTCACTTTTAAAATCGGTTCCGAGCCCTCCCCTTTTCCGGTTTCAATCATCTCTTGTACCTCTTCGTAGCTATATCTTGCATCGGAATGGATCACCGTTTTTCCAAACCATTCCGACTTAATTTTTGCGTTGGAATCCATTTCAAAAATAGCACTAAAGCAGAGTTTATCTTCATGGGGTCTCAGTGAGCACAGATTATTGGATAATTTCTCCGGCAACATAGGGATCGTTCTATCCACAAGATAAACAGAGGTTCCCCTTAAATAGGCTTCCTTATCGATTGCCGATCCTCTTCGTACATAGTGCGAAACATCCGCAATGTGAACACCTATCCTTACATCTCCATTTGCTTTTTCTTCAAAAGAGATGGCATCATCAAAATCCTTGGCATCCGCCGGGTCAATAGTAAAGGTATAAGCATCGCGAAAATCTCTTCTCTTCAAGATCTCCTCTTTAGAAATTGTTTCTTGAATCCGTGCACACTCCTCTTCCACCTCATGAGAAAAACTCAATGGAAAGCCAAATTGTGCCAGAATGGCATTCATTTCCACCTCATTCTCACCAGGTTTCCCCAATAAGTAAACCACTTCTGCAATCGGATTTCGTGTTCCTTCTTTCCATTCTACAATGCGGAAGACTACTTTGTCCCCCTCTTTTGCCTGATTTAACATGCGGGAAGGAATAATAATCTCTCTGCGGTAAAAATTATTATCCGGTACAACAAATGCAATCCCCTTTTGAAATTGAATCGTTCCGACAATCAGTGCAGTACTCCTCTTGATAATCTCAATAACTTGTCCTTCCGGCTTTTTGTTTTTCCTCAAAGGGAACAGCATCACTTTCACTTTATCCCTATGCAGAGCCATACCCAGGTTCTGTTCAGAGATAAAAACATCCTCTTCCTGTTCCTCATTAACCACAAATGCATTGCCACTCCGATTAAACTGGATCTCACCCACGATAACATTTCTACCTGTAGTTTCTTTCGATATATACTTAGGATTTAAGCGATACTTCCCACGTCCGGCAGATAATAAAATTTGTGCTTCCAAAAAGTGAGCAATCTGTTTTTGCACCTCAATCCTTCCCGCTTTATCAAACACCCCTACCTTAGCAGCAATCTGTTTGTAGTTTAGTTTCTCACTTCCATAAGAGCTGAGTGCTTCAATAATCCGAGTTCCCAGTGGGGTCTTTTTCTTATTTTTCATAATCAATTTTTATAATCAATGGACTTTTCCCAACATCATCAATTAAAAAAAAACTACCTCAAAAAGGTAGTTTTTTATATTTTATTTTTCTATGTCAAATAATTCAACTTCAAAAATCAACGTGGCTCCGGGTTTAATTGAAGGACCGGCACCACGATCACCATACGCTAAATCGGATGGTATATAGAAAATAAACTTGGATCCAATCGGCATCAATTGCACACCCTCTGTCCAACCTTTAATTACTTGATTTAATGGAAATGAGATGGGTTCACCTCTTTGAACTGAGGAATCAAACACTTCTCCATCTATTGTAGTTCCATGGTAATGAACTTTAACTTTATCAGTAGCAGTGGGTTTTGCACCTGTTCCCATTGTGATTACTTTATATTGAAGTCCAGATGGGGTGGTAATCACACCTTCCTTCTTTCCATTCTCAGCTAAAAAAGCTCTACCTTTTTCTTTTTCAACCTCTACTTCAGCCTGTTGTCTTTTTTGAAGTTCTTCATTCAGTTGATTGAAAATTGCCTGCATTTCATTCTGAGATAACTTATTGGCACCATTCATTCCATCTTGTACTCCCTGAAGGAAAGTATCATAGATTAATTCGATACCGGTAGTTTTAAAGTTTTCACCTATGTTCGCTCCTAAAGCGTAACTAACTTTTTGTTCTTGAGTCATTTCTTGTGATTTTACGGTCAAACTTAACATCATACCTAGTACGAGTAAGCCTATTCCAATTATTCTTTTCATATTTTTAAGTAATTCAGTTAAAATTCAATCTGCAAAGATATATAATAATCCAATATCATGAGTAACTTTTTTTCACTTTAATTGCATTTTTAAAACTTTGTAACTACTTCTTATTTCATATTTTTCATTTTTGTACTATTTTCTCTCTTTTAACGTTATATTAAATTATACTGCAAACTTGCAAATAACAGTAAAACTTTAAACTATGGATATTAAATTAAGCGAACTTCCACTACGTCAAGACGGTTCTATTTATCACTTAGCCATTCATCCCGAACAGTTGGCAGATATTGTCCTGTTGGTTGGAGATCCCGGTCGGGTACCTTTGGTTTCCCAACGATTTGATATGATTGACACCAAAAGGTCTAACAGAGAGATCGTTACACATACCGGATGGGTTGGAAATACACGAATTACGGTACTATCTACCGGTATGGGAACTGATAATATTGACATTGTGATGACTGAGCTGGATGCTTTAGCCAATGTTGATTTTGAGACCCGAACTCTCAAAAAGGAGCATCGTACCTTGAAAATCATCAGAATGGGAACTTGCGGTATTCTTCAACCTGATATTCCAATCAACTCTTTGATTGCCAGTCAGTACGGGTTTGGATTTGATGGTTTGTTGCAGTTTTATCAACATGATTCCTCTATCTATGATGATTTAGTGGATTCTTTTATTGAAAAAACAAATTGGGGGGGACGCCTACCTCACCCTTATTGCATACCTGCCGCACCCGCTTTGTTATCTCAAGTCGCTTTTGACATGGTGAAAGGAATCACAGCCAGTGCCCCCGGGTTCTATGGTCCACAAGGAAGAGAAATACGTACTCCTCTGGCGTTTCCGGAACTGAATAAAAAAATCGAACAGTTTAGATATAAAGATCTAAGATTCACAAACTTAGAGATGGAATGTTCCGCTATTTACGGATTGGGACACCTCTTAAAACATGAAACATTAACTGTTTGTGTAGGTATTGCCAATCGGGTTACAAATGAGTTTACTGCTAATTATCAAATCTATATGGATCATTTGATTGATACCGTTATTGAACGAATTACCAAATAAATATGATCGATTTACAATCTATTAATGCTATTATTTTTGATCTGGGGAATGTTATCTATGACATTCGTTATGAAAACATTAGCGATCAATTCCGGGAGTTCGGTGTAGCTGATTTTGAAAAATCGTACTCTCTGGCGGGACAAACCGAAGAGATAGACCTGTTTGAAGAGGGGAAAATCTCTCCTGCCCGATTCAGGAACTATATCCGCTCCCTAACTGATGTCCCCTTGACTGATGAGCAGATTGATCGGGGATGGAATGCGATCATGATTGACATACCGGAGTGTCGTATTGAGATGCTAAAGCGTTTACAACAGCAGTACCGTGTCTTTCTGTTCAGCAATACCAACCAGATTAATTGTGAGTATTTTACGGAGTATGTCATTAACAAATACGGATACAACATTTTCAATCATCATTTTGAAAAGGCGTACTATTCTCACACATTGCAAATAAAAAAGCCCAAACCGGAAGCTTTTCTGCGGATCATTGAGGAAAACCACCTCGATCCCGCCAAAACACTCTTCATTGACGACATTGAACGCCATCTCAAAGGCGCACAATCGGTTGGATTATGGACGTACCACCATGCTGCGGGGGATATTTGTGATCTTTTTTGAAGGCGGAAGGCGGAAGGCGGAGGGCGGAATGAATTCAATTACGAATTACGGGATACTCGGGGCGCGACTTTAAGTCGCACCCCGAGTTAGCACCGAGTTTTTTCCATCTTTACAACAACCCCGAAGGAGTAACATGGTTGTAAATTAGAATTAGAGATAGAACTAGGATCGATCGTAATTCGTAATTGATCACGCATGTCCAAAAAGGTCAAACGTTCCAGAGTGGGGGAATGGAATGATTGAAAAGGAGTTTCTGTTCTGCCCCCCATTTATTTAAAATACCAAATAAGAAATAAGAAGTAAGAAGTAGAAATAGGAAAGAGGTGAGAAACAATTCCGCCTTTCGATTTCCGCCTTCCGCCTTTTTTAGCTCCATTTCTTGATTTTCGAACCGATGGTTACGAAGAAAAGCATAAATATATACGCGACAAGGAGGATCGAGTAAGCATCTTGATATCCTTGTTTATCAGCTAAAGCAGCATAAACCCACGAAATAATTCCACCTCCGGCAATTGCCATGATCAGAAATGCGGATCCCAATTTGGTATGTCTTCCCAATCCCTGAATAGAAAGCGGCCAGATAACCGGCCATAAAATAGCATGTGTAAAGCTCAATAAAATCACTGAAATGATGGATACATAAGGATTTGAGCTCAACCAAGCCATCAACAAGAGAATGATTGCCAAAATGAGATTAATGATTCCCAATGCACGTTGTGACAACACACGGGGAACCAAAACAATACTCAACAGATAACCTACTACCAATGCAATCAGTGCGTAGATTGGGAAATGCCTGGAGATCTCCATAGGGATTCCCAACTCATCTCCATAGGGTATAAGATAGGTAACTGCTACTACTTCCACACCTACGTAAAAGAAAAGGGCTAAAATCCCCAACCATAAGTAGGGGTATGCAAAAATGGACTTATCTGAATTGTCTTCTTCTGAAACATTGGCTTCATCACCAACTTCCGGTAATTTTGCCGCTTTAACAAAGAGCATCAAGGCAATCAGAACTACCGTCATGATGATATAAGGGACAATCACACTTCTGGACAGCTGAACCAATAATTGTTCTTTTAAAACCGGATCAACGGTTGTTTTAATCTGTGCCAACAACTCATTACTGCCTGAAAACACCACAGAAGAAAGAATCAAAATCCCGATCATTCCGGCTACTTTATTAGCTACTCCCATGATACTTTGGCGTCTCGCCGCAGTTTCGATCGGTCCTAAGATGGTTACATAAGGATTAGCCGCAGTTTGTAGCAGTGCTAAACCGGTACCTTGAATAAAAATTCCTATCAAAAAGAGGGGATAGTGTCTCTCCATAGCAGCAGGAACAAAGAGAATAGAACCTACAGCCATGATCACTAACCCCAATGCCATTCCATTAGAAAACCCTGTCTTTTTAAGGATATATGAAGAAGGAATAGCCATCACAAAATAGGAGATATAGAGGGACAAGTTGACCCAGGAGGCTTGTGTTTTATTCAACTCGCAAGCGGTTTGTAAAAATGGGATCAAAACACTGTTGAGCCAGGTTACAAACCCGAACACAAAGAAGAGTGATCCGATAATGAAAATGCTGAAATTTACGTTATTTTTTTTCATTGTAAAATATATTTAGTCATCACCAAAATAATCTTTTAAATAGTCGATCTGTCTCCTGTCTCTTTTTGTCGGTCTTCCCAATCCGTGAGATCTGATTTCGAAGCTGGTTCTCAATGCTTTCACTCTTTCATACTCCTCCTGAGGGGTTAAATCTGTGCAATATTCAGGAACCAACTTCGCTCCTACTCTATTTTTGGGAGCATTGACAACCTGAATCGTTTTGTTCAACTGATCTAACTTTACGTTATAAATTTCCCCTATCTTCACCGATTTGGAAGGTTTTAGATTTTGACCATCCATTTTGACTTTCCCGGCATTGCATGCTTCAGTTGCCATAGAACGGGTTTTAAAAATCCTCACCATCCAGAGCCACTTGTCAATTCTGATTTCTAAATTTATCATTCCAATTTCTTCCAATAAAGAGTTCTGCCCAACAACGGAACCCCGACGTAACCTCGTACTCTCAAGGTTTTATCATCATGAAACTTAAGTTTACACCTATAGGATCTGCCATCCTCCGGATTATAAACCTCACCTCCAACCCACTCTTTCGTTTGAGGATTATAAGTGAACCCTCGCAATATCACAGCTTGATCTGCGCGTTGATTTCTTAGTTTCGGATCCGGATTATAGCGATCCAACTTAGGAGTTCCATCTTTATGATTCGGTTCATTAAACCAGATCACCCTTCCTTCATACTCCCCTTTGGCAGTTCTATAGACTCTCACCTTGGTTGCCAAATGTGAGTTGGGTTTCGGAACCCAATAGACCCCTAAAAGTTGATCTCCACTCTGTTTACTTTGTGCTACACTCGAAAAAGGTAAGCAAAAAAGCAAGAGAATCACAAGGGAGATCATTCGTTTCATATCTAAACTATTTTTTTATTTCTGATTCATCATTTTGAGTTTAAATTGAATCTCTTCCACCTCTTTCTTAGCTTGTTCAATCTTCTTTTCAAACTCAGCTTTCAACAAATCTGCATTTTTAGAGTTTGCAAAAAATCCCAAATTATTCTCCCACAGTGCAATATCCTCTTTCAATTGTTGCAGCTTATTATATAGATAACGTTTTTCTTTATCCAGAATTCTATCAGCATTGGGATTATCCAATATATCTTTGATTTTAGATTTATATAAGTCTTTTCTCAACTCATCCCCGGATACTTTCAATTCCGCAAAACGTTTATTCACCGCAGCTCTAAACGCTTCGAAAACGCGATCTTTCTCCTTTCTTGGTACAAATCCGATCTCTAAAAACTCACGCTGCATTTTTTTCATTGCTTCCATGTTTTCACCCTTATTATCGGTGAATTCATATTCAAGAATATTTTTAATGATCTCCTCTTTTTTAGCTAGGTTTTCGGCTTCAATTGCTTTAGCATTGGTAAAATAGTGAGATTTAGCTTCAAAAAACTGGTCGCAAGCAGCTCTGAATCGTTTCCAAATCATCTCTGAACTTTTTTTCGTAGATGGACCAATCTCTTTCCACTCTTTTTGCAATGCAATAATATCATCCGTTGCCTGTTTCCAGTCGGTACGTGTTGCAATAGCCTCAGCTCTGATTGCCAAATTCACTTTTAAGTTATGATTTTGAGTATAAGTTTCTTTAATTTGAGTGAAGAAACTCTTTTTGGATTCAAAGAAATAATCCAACGATTTTTTAAATCTTTCCCAAATCTCATCATTTAATTTTGCAGGAGCTTGACCCAATGACTTCCAAACTTTAAGGACCTCTGTTAATTGATCACTTAAAGTATTATATTCTCTTGCATTTTGAGGTAATTCTTTGACCAACTCTTCAACTTGTTCACACAACACCAATTTGGCATTATAATTATTTTGTTGCTCTGTGTACAATTTGTCATAATACTCCCTTCTTCTTTGGTTAACCTGATCAGAAGCATTTTTAAACCTTTCCCAAATCTCCTCTTTTTTCTCTTCCGGAACCGGTCCTATCTCTTTCCAGTCATTATGATACTGTTGTAACAATTTGAATGACTTATTGATAGAATCTTCAAGAAGAAGCGATTCAGCAGCTTCACATAACTTCACTTTTTGTTCTAGATTTTTTCTCAAGTCCAAGGATCTTAATTCCTTATTCATTCTTAGAATATCAAAGAACTTTTCAACGTAGAAGTGATAGTTTTGCCATAAATTAGCTGTTTCGTTCTGTGGAACCGGACCAATCGATCTCCACTCATCCTGAAACTGTTTGAATTGATCATTTAAAACTTTTAAATTGGTTTCAGTTTCAACTAAATTCTTCAAACCCTCAATGATTTTATTTTTAGCTTCAAGATTTTGTTGTCTTTCAAGTTCCAGTTTTTCAAGAAATTTAACTCTATTTTTCTTATAGTTTGAAAAAGCTTTGTTAAAAGTCTTTTCTAATTCGGTAGTTTCATATTCAAACTCATCGCTTTCACCACCTTGTTCAATAAACTGGTCAAATTGGTTCTTTTTATCTATTTTTATTTGTTCAAGAATCAACGTTTTGAGCACGGAGAATTGATTCTTGATCTGATTGTAATTTTCATTTTGCGCAACAGTGTCAATCTCTTGAACCAGTTGTTCAAAAGTGTACTCACTGTATTGTCTTTGCCATTCTTCGACAGTAATTTGAGCTGTTTCAACATCCTCTTCCTCTTCCTCTTCTTCATCCTCTTCTGATTTGGCAGATTCTGTTTCCTCAATCTCAGACATAATATCTGAAGCGGAAGCAGATTCCTTTGAAGGTTGAACCTGAGCTACAGGTTCTGCAATTGGAGTAACTTCTTCGATTTGAGTAGCTTCAACAACCGGAGTTGCTTCTTCTACGAGTTCTGCAACAGGTTCAACTGCCGGTTCTTCCGGCTGTTCTTCTGATTGTTCAATTGATTCTTCAATTGGCTGCTCAGCAGGTTGTTCAACTGATAGTTCTACCGGCTCTTCAACTGGTTGTTCCACAGGTTGTTCTGTTTGTTTTTCAATTGATTCCTCAATGGGTTGCTCAACCGGCTCTTCAACCGGTTGCTCTACCGTTTGTTCAACCGTTGTTTCAACCTCATCATGAGGTTCATTTGCATCAACAACTTCTTCTGAAGGGATCTCAGTTTGACTGGCATTGTTTTGGTCTTCCATAGAAGCACCGTTGTTCACCTCTGGAGTTTGATTGTTTTCATTTTCCGGGTGGAGAAGATCTTTAGATTCCATAATTAATTACGTAAGTAAATAAATATTTAATTTGTTTATTAAAAAAGTCCGCAAAGATAATAAAAATAATGAAAATAGTAGAATTAACTATTTTTTCAATTTAATTGATAATCAATTGCTGTTTATAACGTTCAATAGTCTCTTTCAATCCAAAATAGAGTGCATCTGAAATCAGTGCATGACCAATAGAAACCTCTAACAAATGAGGAATATTTGAAGCAAAATAGTGCAAGTTCTCCAAGGAAAGGTCATGCCCTGCATTAATTCCCAATCCGCAACGATGAGCTTCTACAGCTGTTTCAATAAAAGGTTGGATCGCTTTTTCCCTATTTTTTAGGTAATTTGAAGCATAACTTTCGGTATACATCTCGATTCGGTCTGTTCCTGTTTCTTTCGCAGGAGCGATATATTTTGGATCCGGATTCACAAAAATGGAGGTTCTAATCCCTTTCTGGTGAAAACGTGCAATCACCTCCCTTAAAAAATCCTGATAAGTTATCGTATCCCAGCCGTTATTGGATGTTATTGCTTCCGGTGGATCAGGAACCAAGGTAACTTGCTCAGGAACCACCTCCAAAACCAAATTAATAAAATTCTCTGAGGGATACCCTTCAATATTAAACTCGGTTGTCACTACTTTTTTCAGATCCCTCACATCCTGATAGCGAATATGTCTTTCATCGGGACGCGGATGAACTGTGATTCCCTCTGCTCCAAATTTTTCACAATCGATGGCCACCTGAATCAGATCAGGAATATTTCCACCTCTTGCATTACGAATTGTAGCTACTTTGTTGATATTGACACTTAATTTAGGATTACGCATGGTTATTTTTCTTTTATATAAATTTTATACAATTATTAATTAATAATTTATTAATTTTCTATATTTTTCTTCTCTTTATCAATCATTTCATAGAGATCCTGCTCAGATAAAATTGGAATACCCAAAGAGTTTGCTTTTTTCTCTTTCTCCGGTCCCATCTTTTCTCCTGCAACCACATACAGTGTACTTTTTGAAATGGAAGAGACAATCTTGCCTCCATACTGCTCAATCAGCTTTTTAATATCATCTCTGGGAACTGAAAAGACACCACTCACCACGATAGATCCTTGTTGGAACAGATCTATCTGAACACCCTGATCCTCATCCCGGACTTCAAATTGCAATCCGGCCTTTTGCAGTCGCAATACTGTTTCCAAATTCTGCGCCTGATTGAAGTAGTCGATCACGGATTGGGCTACTTTTTCACCCACATCGCTCACCTGTGTCAACTCTTCGAATGTGGCATTAGCGAGTTGATCTATTGAACGAAATGCCGTTGCCAATTTCCTGGCTGTTACCTCTCCGACAAATCTAATTCCCAAAGCAAAAAGCACTCTTTCAAAGGGAACTTGCTTAGATTGTTCAACACTACTCAGAATATTCTGCACCGTTTTATCCTGAAAACTGATCACTCTTTCGGTTTGAGATTCCTCATCTGTAATCACTTTTTCCAGTCCAATCAGTTGGTCATACTGCAAATCATAAAAGTCTGCGATGGAATGAACTAATTGGTTTGAAAAGAGCATTTCCACCTTCCCTTCGCCTAAAGAGTCAAGGTTCATCGCCTTTTTTGAGATAAAATGCTCCAGTCTCCCCTTAATTTGGGGTGGACAACCCAACTCGTTGGGACAGTAGATTTGAGTTTCTCCGGGATTCTGAACGAGGAGAGTATTGCACTCGGGGCAGCGAGTAATAAATTGAATTTTCTTGGAGCTAGGATTTCTCTTTTCGAGCTCAACAGCTACTATCTTAGGGATGATCTCCCCCCCTTTTTCTACATATACATAATCACCATCATGCAAATCCAATGCTTCAATCATATCCGCATTGTGAAGTGTAGCTCTTTTGACAATCGTACCGCTAATGGGAACCGGGGCAAGATTCGCGACAGGCGTTACCGCACCCGTTCTACCAATCTGAAAATCAACACTAAGCAACGGAGTCAGTACTCTTTCCGCCTTAAACTTATAGGATATCGCCCAACGTGGAAATTTCGAAGTAGTTCCCAACGCTGTTTGCTGTGCAAAACTGTTCACTTTAATCACCACACCATCAATATCGAAAGGCAAGTGCTCCCTTTCCTTATCCCAATATTGAATAAATGCAAAAACCTCATCGATTGTGCTGACTTTCTCAACCACTTCAGGTGTTTTAAAGCCCCACTCTTTCAACTTTTGGATTGCATCATCGTGATTTATAATTGGGAGTTGCTCTCCCAACAAAAGATAGAGACGAGAATCCAACCCTCTTCTCGCTACCTCGTTGGAATCCAGCAACTTCAAACTTCCGGAAGCGGCATTTCGCGGATTGGCAAAAGTGGGATACCCCAACTCCTCCCTTTCATCATTCAAAATAGCAAACTGCTTGTGAGTCAATATAATTTCGCCTCTTACTTCAAAATCTTGCGGATAATCACCCCTTAATTTCAATGGAATAGAGCGGATTGTCTTGACATTAACCGTCACATCATCCCCCACGACACCATCCCCACGTGTTACACCTTTAACTAAAACGCCATTTTTATAAATTAGGTTAATCGCGACCCCATCATATTTTAATTCACAAACATACTCCACCGGTTCTGTGAGCAATTTATGTATGCGTTGATCAAATTCATACAATTCCTCTTTGGAGTAAGTGTTTCCCAATGAGAGCATCGGATACTGATGTGTCCAGGTTTCAAATTGTTGGGTTACTCCCCCACCCACACGTTGCGATGGAGAATCAGCAGTTTGATATTCAGGGTATTGCTCCTCAAGACGTATCAATTCCAGTAATAACTGATCAAAGTCATAATCGGAAATAGTAGGATTGTCCAACACATAATAGTTGTAATTATGTTGGTTAATCTTCTCTTTTAACTCCTCTATTTTAACTTGAATCGGATCCATTTTTAGAACAAAAAGCCCAATTTAAATCCCACAAAATGGTACAACGCCAAAGCAGAACGATTGGTTGCCAGCTGTGAAATATCAGGTTGATCATCTTCCACTACACTATAAAAAATGTGAGATTGTTGGAGTTTATAGTTAACAGAAAAGAGTAATGAAAACTTGGAGGTCATTTTCATTTTCAAACCTAAACCCGATTCCCCATACAGTCCGGTTTGAGCTGCATGAATCACCCGTGTCATCGGTTCAGGCTTTTGATTGACATACCACTTAAAGGAGTATCCGGCATTCAAATTCCAAAAGGGTGCCCAATCGTATTTGATAAAATTCACTGTTAGATGGGTATAAAGCGGGATAAATCCTGTTTTGGCGTACATATCATAACCGGCACCAATTCCCAGTATAATGTATGGATTAAACTGATATGCCAACACTTGATGAATCGAGATGACAGCAATATTATTTTTTACAGTACGTCCTTCAAACCGGATATCATTCACTCCTTTTGCAAAGCCAAGAGATGAAAGATAGACAAATTTCCCCTCCTCTTTTTTGAAAACTCCTTGTGCTTGAACATGATAGAAACTTAAAAAAAGTATCACTATTACGAAAAATCGGATCCAATATTCTCTTTTCATATTGATTTATTTTATGGTTCATCTATTAATAATTGGGCAGTCTGACGTGCAGCATCAGTTACTTTTTCAGCACTTATCAATGTCGCAATTTCCTCCACTCTTTCCAGATTATTCAATGGTTTGATATGGGTATAAGTTTGGTCCCCTTCATTTTTTTTATATACAAAATAGTGCAGATTTGCCTTCGCTGCAATCTGAGGTAGGTGAGTTATCACCAACAATTGTCTCTCCTGAGCAATTTTCGTCATCAATCGTGCTACTTTCCCCGCAATATCACCTGATACACCGGTATCAATTTCGTCAAAAATGACAGTGGGTAAATAGTTTGTTGAAGTAATTACATATTTAATTGCCAGCATCAACCTGGAAATTTCTCCTCCCGATGCAATCTTTTCCACTTCCAGAGCCGGTCCACCCCGATTTGCAGAAAACAAAAACTGAACCTGATCGCTGCCTAAGAGCCCCAATTGGGAACTATTATTTACCAGTACCTTAAAAGTAGCCTCTTCCATGCCCAGGAGTTGGATATTATTTTTTATTTCCTTTTCAACCAGGGGGGAGGCAGCCTTTCGCTTTTCGGACAACTGTTTGGCACTGCTCTCCAATAATCCCTTTATATTCAACAACTCCTTTTGCTTAGCTGCAACCTGTGACTCCATATCCACAAACTGTAACACCCAACCTTGCAGCTCAGCTTGACGCTCCATCAACTCCCTCTCGCTGTTTACTTTATGCTTGAGCTGCAATCTATTCAGCAGATCAAGACGCTCATTCAGTTGCGCTAACAGTTCCGGATTCACCTCAACCTCTTGCCCTAAAGCAGTAATCTCACTTTCCAAATCTTTAAGTTCAATATGAACCGATTCCACCCGACTCCACAACTCTTGATAGCGAGGATCAATCTCAACAATATGACTCAACTCCGATTTCAAGTCACGAAGCATTGACAAAATAGAGAATTGATCTCGTTCTAACAATTGAGTCGAGCGGTATAATCTTTCTTTAATTGTCTCGGCATGCGTCAATCTTTTTATTTGTTGCTCCAACTCCTCCTGTTCTCCTTCACGCAGATTGGCAGTTTCCAACTCTTGCAATAAAAAAGTGTGATAATCATGCTCCTGTGCCGCTTTTTCCTGCTCCTCAATCAATCGAGATAAAAGGGATGTAACTTGCTGATGTTGTTTATATTGCGCTTGATACTGCTCCAATAAAGCACCATTTTGTGCATAATCATCTAGGATGCGAATTCTAAAATCATGATTAGCGAGTAACAAATGTTGATGTTGTGAGTGAATATCAACCAAATGTTCTGCCAACTCTTTCAATAGTGCCAAAGATACCGGAGTATCATTGATAAAAGCTCGGGATTTTCCGGATATGCTGATTTCCCGTCTTAAAATGGTATGGTCTGCATAATCCAGTTCATTCTCCTCAAAAAAAGAGTTTAAATCCAATTTATGAATATCAAATACGCCTTCAACAATACATTTATGAGTTCTATCGTACAGTACGGAATTATCGACTCTATTCCCAAGAATCAGGGAGAGAGCACCGATCAAAATCGATTTACCCGCTCCTGTTTCTCCGGTGATAACGGTAAAACCATTATCAAAAGTCATATTAAGCGACTTAATAATGGCGTAATTTTCTATCTGTAACGAGAATAACATGACTACTTTGGACCTGATGATTGTGTAATTGCATCATATCTGGAAGCATTGGCAGGATCCAACTGTTTCATAATTGCAACCACTTGTGTTTTCTCTCCTGCTGTCCCCTCCTTAAAAATCTCAATAATCTCCAGTGCCTTAGTTTGAACTATAATTTGCATCATAAAGAGCCCTGATCTTTGCTGATTAACCTGCTGTAGAAGTCGCAAACTTTCCATAATTTCAGCTCTACCTGCATCCGGTGATTCGGACATCACATCCAGGCCCAAACGATGATATTGGTAGAAAAAATCATGGAATTTAGAATAGGAAGTATTGGTCAAGTTCTCCATCAGCCAATAGCGATTGGCTTGACCCGATTCAAAGGGTTTCCAACCCGGTTCCACTCCGGTTTGACATAAATTGACTATATTTTGTGCTTTGTCAAAGTATGGAGAACCTCCACCCATTGCAAAAGTATCAAACTCTACACCTAAAAAGAAATTCAAATAAAAGGCAATCAAAGATGTCAATTGATTTGTATTGTTATTCTCAACATACTCGAGAGGTTCGCCGTCAATATAAGTAAACTGAACATTTTTGTCCTGAAAGTTAAGCAGAGATGTTTTATAATTGGTTTTATACACAGGTCTTTGCAATTGGAGCATCACGGTGGCATTAAGTTTATCTCCCGCCTGACTCTCCAACGTGATTACAATCGCACACTCAATCCGCTCATTCATTTTCAGATTATACTGACACCATTTTCTTTCATGTACAAACTTGTACAACTCTTGTTGAAGATCTCTGTACCGTTCATAATTAGATCCTGCAATTTTTTGTGAATTGATAGAAACCTGACACTGAAAATCCTGCGCTAAAAGAGCAGTTGTGAAAGTAACAGAAAGTAAAAGTAAAACGAATCTCTTGATCATGACAGTATTATTTAGTTGATTTTTAACGAATTAACTACTGTTCGAACGATCTCTCCGGCAATCTCCCTTTTGGACAACAGTTCCGTTTCAATAATTTGATGCTCTTTTGATATCATCACTACTTTATTCGTTGGTTTGTTAAATCCTGCCTGAGGATGGTTCATAGAATTAAGAACGATCCAATCACATTTTTTATTTTGCAATTTTTTTTGTGCATTCTCAATCTCATTTTCAGTTTCCAAAGCAAAACCGACAACACACTGATCTTCCCTTTTAGTTTGCCCCAACTCCCACAAAATATCTTTTGTTTTGCGCAATAGTAATTGAAACTCTTGTTGTTCTTTTTTAATTTTCTGATCTGCCACAATAACCGGGGTATAATCTGCAACGGCGGCAGCCATGATGATCAGTTTTGCAGACTGAGACCTTGCCATCACTGCTTCGTACATCTGCTGTGCAGAGACTACATTAACCCGTTCTATTGAAAGATGCTTTACAGTCAATTGGGTCGGTCCGGTAACCAGTGTTACCTGCGCTCCCATCTCGGCCAAAACCTGAGCCAACTCAAATCCCATTAAACCGGAGGAGTGATTTCCAATAAAACGCACCGGATCAATTGATTCATAGGTTGGACCAGCCGTAACTAATGCCTGGACTCCCTGTAACAAAAGTTCTTGTTTCAGATGCTGATCCACTACTTTAAAAATCTGATCCGGCTCCTCTAATCTACCCCTTCCTTCATAGCCACAAGCTAAAAATCCACCTTGAGGCTCAATAATATGAACTCCTCTTTTTTGTAAAGTAACCAGATTATCCTGAACTGCAGGGTGTGCAAACATATTGCAATTCATGGCAGGAGCCACAAAAACAGGAGATTTCACCGCTAAAAGTAGGGTTGAAAGCGGATCATCTGCAATCCCATGAGCATATTTACCTATGATATTCGCAGATGCCGGCGCAATCACAACGGCATCCGCCCAATCGGCAATCGCGATATGATCCACATTCCTTTTAGGAGTGGGTCCAAACATTTCGTGATACAAAGAGTTTTGTGATAATGTTTCTATAGAGAGAGGAGTTACAAATTCCAAAGCATTCTTCGTAGCTACTACTCTCACTTCATATTCTGCCTGCTTAAATAAACGAATCAGGGAAAGCGCTTTGTAAGCTGCGATCCCCCCTGTAATTCCAATAACAATATGTTTTTTATTTGGCAAAGCCATAATTAGTTTTCCGGATCTTTGTAGAAAATTTTATCATTCTCAAATTCGTGAATAGCCAATATTGTTGGTTTTGGCAGATGTTCATAGAAACGAGCCAGTTCAATCTGTTCCTTGTTTTCAAACACCTCATCAATAATATCTTCGCGTTTTTCAAACTCTTTAACTCGCTCTTTAAACTCCTCATTCATATCTGAAGCGATCTGATTTGCTCTTTTTGATAGAATTGCAATGGTTTTGTAAATGTTATTGTTTTCTCTATCAAAAACCCTTAGGTCACGGGTGATCGCCAATGGGTTAATTCTTGCCTTGTGGTACTCGTTTGATTTCATCTATTTTTATTTAGAATTAATTTTATTTATTTCTGTTAATGCTTGATCATAAATTCGTTTTGCTTCTTGCAGACTCACAAAATCAGGAAATTGTGCAACTAAAGCATCATACGCTTCAGCACATTCAATAAAACGCTCTTTTTGCTTTCTTTCAACACTTTTAGATGCATACTCATAATTATTTCTTACTAACAAAAAGAGTGCTTCAGGTGCATAGGTTGAGTAAGAATACTCTTTCATAAAGTCTTGAACCATCAATTGAGCAGCCCTGTAATGCCCGGTATTGTAATACAACTTCACTGCTTCAAACTGTTTCTGGGCCAACTTATTCCGCAACTCATCCAACATGGTGTTGCAATCTTCAATGTAAGGACTGTTAGGATATTGTTTGATAAAATCCTTAATTTCATCAATAGCGTAATATGTATCCGTTTGATCTACTTCATAAGAGGGGGAGATACTGTATAGCGCCTTAACACAATTCAATGCAGCCAACTCTGTCCTTCCGGTACCCGGATATCTTCTGGTATAATCTTTGAAATGATAAGCCGCCAGGTGATAATCCTTATTCTTAAAATAGCTGTCTGCAAAAAGGAACAAGATCGAATCTCCTTGACGTGTTCCTACAGCAAGAGGATAAAGCTGCTCGAACAGTTGTACTGCAGACAAATAAGCGCCTTTTTCGTAATATCTCAATGCCCTTTGATAACTCTCATGAAATGTTTCAAATGAGACCTTATGAGATCTAAATCTTCCTCTTCTGGGTTTTTTGGTCTCCTGTTTTTTAACAGAATCCTGAGGTATCCCCAATTCATAATTGGAAATAGGAAGAACTTCCATTGAAAAATTGGAAGCTTTTAGTTCAAAACCTGCCAAACACAACATTAGCAAAGTAATGAATATCAAACACTTAACCAAAAATACCCTATTTTTAATCATCCTGCAAATATATATAATTTTTAGCATACAAAGAAGAGAAAAATCTACTCTAATTTTGGCAATTCTCTCATAAACAAGATTTTTACCATTCCTGCTTCATCACCTCTTGAATAAACAGGATAAGGTAATTTTGGTTCTAAAATCACTTCAATGGTTTCTTCATCTACCTCAACATAGCTTTTAACTGCCCAATGAGCCGCATGAATTTTTGGTGTTACAGGCATAAAATTGTAGATATCAGCCCAACTTTTAACAACCTCAGCATCATCGGTAATGGTGATTTTATCCCCTTTTCTGGTGTAAATTACAGTTTGATTCCCCTCAAATAAAAAGTAAGCAATCGCCTCCTGTTTTAATTTAATGGGTTGTGAGCGATTATAAAAAATTAAGTGTGTACTTTTTTCATAGGAGCGATCAAAGAGGATCACTTTTCTCAACTTCCCATTTTGATCAAAATACTCCCACTCTCCTATTTTTAGGTCATCTTTATAGCTACCCCTGATAGAAACCACCCCACCAACAAAATAGCTAATAGACTCTCCGAAGCGTTTTCCCATGATAAAATGTTCCACAGTACACGGATTACCATCGGTGTAAAACGTTTTTACAACCCCATTCAGTAATTCATTTTTGTAGTTAATCTCTTCTAATAAAATTCCGGTTTGAGCCGAGAAGGTCTTCCAAACTCCATTTTTCTTCCCTTTTGCGTAGGTTTCCACACTGATCAAATTCCCATTTTCACTCCAATAGTTCCACTCGCCATCTTTGAGCTGATCTAAAAATCTGCCTTCCGAAGCTTTCTGCCCATTGGTGTGAAAAATCGTTGTTTTTACTTCATGAACACCTTGTATAAAGTGGGATATACTTTTTAAACTGCCATTAGGATGGTAATATTTAAATTCTCCGATGGGGACATCATCCTTAAATCGCCCTTCGTAGAGTAAAACTCCTTTTTCATACTTTTTCCATTCACCCTGTTTTTTTCCTTGACCGTCAATTCGGTTAGGTGCTTGCGGTTGCGCCATTAGCACAACGGAAAAGAAAGCCATGACCAGAATTAAAGTTCCCTTTTTCATAAATTATGATCTTTAAATTCTTATTTTTTACTGTATTGCATATTCAATTATAGCACCACCCACCAATTGTTCACCCTCATAGAAAACAGCAGATTGCCCGGGAGTAGCCGCAGAAATAGGAACATCAAATTCGCAAAAATATTGTGTCCCTTCCTGATAAATTTGAGCCATAGCTCCTTTGTCTTTATATCTTATTCTCACCAAAGCCCGATACGAGTCCGGTAATTGGTCATATTTTTGAATATTGATATTACTCAACGCTATTTTTTTGGATAACAACTCCTCTTTTTCTCCCAAAATAACTCTGTTGTTCTCCGCATCAATATGTGTAACATAAACGGGATGCCCCACTGCTACTTGCAATCCTTTTCTTTGACCAATGGTGTAAAAAGGGTAACCTCTATGTTTCCCCAACCATTTTCCTTTGGAATCACAAATCACCCCCCCTCTTAGTTTTTCACACCGATCCTGACAATGTAGAAAAAGGAAAGAGCGATAATCACCATCCGGGATAAAGCAGATGTCATAACTCTCGCCTTGTGAAGTAGAAAACTCAATTCCCGACTCCTGAGCCATCTGTTTGACTTCATTTTTATTGTAACCTCCCAGGGGAAAGAGTGTTCTCCTCAACTGTTCTTGAGTCAATTGCCACAAAACATAAGATTGATCTTTGACCTGATCCTTGCCCTGAACAAGATAAAAACGTCCCTTTTCCTCTACCTTTTTGACATAATGCCCAGTGGCAACATACTCACAATCAAACTGATCCGCATAATGAACAAAGGTTCCCCACTTCATGGTCGGATTACATTGCACGCAAGGATTGGGCGTTCTTCCTGCCATGTACTCTGCCATAAAAGGAGTAATCACAGCATCATAAAACTGCTCCTGAATATCCGCCACATGATGTTCTATTCCCAAACGTTGAGCCAACGCTTGCGCATCAAAAATATATTGCTCATCGGAAACAATGCCCTTCTTACCAAAGTAGGTTTTCTCATAACTCCACACTTTGAGCGTCAATCCGATCACCTCATACCCCTCATTTTGGAGCAAAACAGCAGCCAGGGAGCTATCCACTCCTCCACTCATAGCCAGTAAAACCCGTTTTTTCATGCTGTTTCGTTTTTAGGGGAACCGGTCATTCGCTCTTCTACCCGTTTTTTTACCTCTTCCATCAACCACATCGGAGTGGATGTAGCACCGCAAATCCCGATAGATGTAGTGGAATCGAATGGAATTTCTTCCACTTGATCAATTTTGAAAATAAAGTGAGAGCGTGGATTGGCCGTGAGGCAAGTTTGATACAGGTAAAGTCCATTGGAACTTTTCTCTCCTGATACAAACAGAATCATATCATACGCTTTAGCAAACGTCTTGATCTGTTCCGCCCGATTGGAAACTCGTCTGCAAATGGTATCTTGATAATGAAAATCGGTTTCCCTACCCTCTTTTTTGTAAATTTCAGTTAGTTTCTCAATGATCTGAGTGTATTTTTCTAAATTTTGGGTAGTTTGTGCGTACAAATAAGCGGGTCGGGAAGTGTCAATCTGTTGCAAATCCTCGACGGAGGTAATCACAATCGCCTCATTGTCGGTTTGTCCTTGTAGTCCTACCACTTCTGCGTGACCCGGCTTGCCGAATATCAAAATCTGACTCTCTCTTTCTGCCAGATATTGCTCTTTTATTTTCTTTTGGAGATTTAACACAACCGGACAGGTTGCATCAATCAACTGAATTCGATTTTTTTTAGCAATCTCATAAGTCTCGGGAGGTTCGCCATGCGCTCGGATCAGCACGTGCGTGTCATGCAGCTCTTTCAGTTGCTCATGTCGGATCACCTTCAACCCTAATTTGGAAAGTCGCTCCACTTCCACCTCGTTGTGAACAATATCGCCAAGGCAATAGAGAAAAGGATGTGTTTGGAGCCACTTTTCAGCAGTTTGCACAGCGTCCATCACTCCAAAACAGAATCCGGAATGGGTATCGATTTCCACTTTCATTCTACCAATCTTCAGGGAAAAGGGAATCTATAAACTCGTAGCGGTTAAAGACCTGAATCTGATCTATTTTCTCTCCCACTCCAATATATTTCACAGGTACCTGGAATTGATCGGAGATTCCGATTACCACACCCCCTTTAGCTGTTCCGTCCAATTTAGTGATTGCCAGAGCCGTAACATCCGTAGCAGCCATAAACTGTCTGCACTGTTCGATTGCATTTTGACCGGTTGAACCGTCCAAAATCAGCAGAATCTCATGCGGTGCATCAGGAATCAGTTTTCCCACTACATTTTTAATCTTCGACAACTCTTTCATCAACGGCGCTTTGTTGTGCAATCTGCCGGCAGTATCAATAATCACCACATCCGCTTTTTTGGCTATGGCGGAAGCCACTGTATCATAAGCTACTGAACCGGGATCGGAACCCATCTTTTGCGTGATGATAGGTACCCCTGCGCGTTCTGCCCAAATCTCCAATTGATCTACTGCGGCAGCTCTAAAAGTATCGGCAGCACCCAGCATAACGCTGTATCCTTTATCTTTGAACTTCTTAGCCAGCTTCCCGATAGTTGTAGTTTTACCCACGCCATTCACACCGACCACCATCATTACGTAGGGCATATCAGATTCAGGAAGTTGAAAATCTTCCAACTCTTCCTGCTTATTATCCAGAAGCAGTGCCACAATCTCCTCTTTGAGGATTTTATTCAACTGATTGGCACCTAAGTATTTATCTTTTTGAACTCTGCCTTCTATTCTTTCAATGATTTTCAATGTTGTTTCCACACCCACATCAGAGGCAATCAACACCTCTTCCAGGTCATCCAGCAACTCATCATCCACTTTGGATCGTCCTACAACAGTCCGAGCCAACTTCTGAAAGAAGTTTTCCTTAGATTTTTCCAGAACTTTATTCAGTTCCTCTTTTTTATCTTTTGAAAAAAACGAAAATAATCCCATTGTAATAAAATTTGGCAAAGGTACAAATTTTTATGGAGATTTATGAGGTGAAATCCACTCACCTATCTGGCTCCAAAAATGGCACTTCCGATGCGCACCATCGTGCTTCCCTCTTCAATGGCAATCGGGTAATCGCCGCTCATTCCCATGGAGATCTCTTTAAAATTCGGATCATCCGGGAAAAATTCGGCTTTCAACTTAGTAAATATTTGGAAAAGAGATTGGAACTCCTTACGAGTCAGGGAGGTATCGTCAGTAAAGGTACCCATTCCCATAACTCCACAAAGTTGAATCTGTGTCATCTCTTTAAACTCGGGAGAGCGCAACATTTCAACTGCTTCTTCAACCGTAAATCCGGACTTGGACTCCTCCTGAGCGATATGAAACTGCAACAAACAAGGAATAATTCGCTCATTTCTGAGTGCCTGTCTTTGGATCATTTTCAGCAAATTAAAAGAGTCCACACTCTCAATCATAGTAACAAACGGAGCAATATATTTCACTTTATTGGTTTGCAATTTCCCGATAAAATGCCATTCAACATCCTGAGGCAGCTGTTCATATTTTTGCTGCATTTCCTGCGCTCTATTCTCCCCAAACTTTCTATGTCCTTCATTATAAAGAGTTTGAATCTGCTCTGCCGGTTTCGTTTTAGAGACCACAATCAGCTTCACATCAGCACCCAACTCTTTTTTAATTTGATGATATTGTTCTATGTTAACCATATGCGCGTTATAATTTAATATACAAAAATATAGAAAAATTACGAATTACGAATTACGTTTTTACAAGGTAGAAGGTAGAAGGTAGAAGGTAGATTTTTTTAGAATATAATACATTGAAAGGATTGATTATCAGGTTGATAAATTATCACCCCACTTGCTTGGATTCCGCCTTCCGACTTTCGACTTTTTTGAGATTCGTAATTTTTTCCGAAATCCTAAAATTGCCTTCTTCAGGGTTTCAAATTTCAAAATTGCAGTTCGATTCCTCCTTTAAACCACCTTCCCGGGGCTTCGATGTGAGGGTAATCGAAATATTTTTGATTCAAAAGATTTGCAATTTCGACAAAGAGTTGCACTTTTGAGAATTGATAATATCCTTTCAGATGAATCAAAAAATAGGGGGGATAAGATTGGAGTTGCGAGGATTCCGGATCCAAAAATTCTCCATTTCTTTTGTTGTAGGTCATAAGCCATTGAGCGGAAAAGTTGTAAATCACCCGATGGTGCAGTTTAAATACCAACTGATGTTTCAGATAATCTGTGAGATAGAGCGATTGCAGTGACGCATCATGATAAGTGGGATCGATGTAAGTGTAGTGCAACGAGAGAGATTGCAGGAACTTTCCCTCAGGACGGTACTGAAACGCCACGGTCACCCCTTTGATCAACACATTTCGGATATTTTGATTCCGCCACACCTCCTCATCATACCGTTTCACCCAATCGATCAATTGAAAACCGTAGCGGGAAAAGAGCACTACCTCTCCACTGAAAGGATCTTTGCGGATTTTATACGCCAATTCCCCATTAATCGCCTGTTCCGGTTTCAGGTCCGGGTTCCCCTGCTGGGTTGGTCCGTGATAATAAAGGTCTGTAAAAGTAGGCAAGCGATACGCATGATGCAACGATAAACGGATTCCTCCCCATTTCCCTACCCCATGGCGCTCC
>Ga0208458_1000805_pt1 | contig 29774 bp, 23 predicted proteins | sample AD_UKC085_MetaG_FD_184432 | JGI IMG/M metagenome (GOLD analysis project Ga0208458, IMG submission 184432) | Active sludge microbial communities of municipal wastewater-treating anaerobic digesters from USA - AD_UKC085_MetaG (SPAdes) (version 2) | ecosystem: Engineered > Bioreactor > Anaerobic >... | reverse complement strand
CGCTGACGACGCGCGTACCCCGACCACGATGAACCGTGGACAGGGAATCTCCCCGATGGGAAAGCTGTACGAACCGCCGTCAGAGTGTTTCAGTAACCTCTATACTCTCCTTGGCACGCGTCAGAAGGTCCTCCAACATCTCTTGATACTTCCTGAGACTGTCCAGCCAGCGAGCAAGGCACCTGCGGCCGCGATCCGTGAGTCGGTACACCCTCTTGGAAGGTCCCGCTTCGGAATCGCTCTTTGTCGAAGACAGAAGTTCCTCGCTCTCCATCCGCTTGAGCAGCCGGTAGAGCCCGGTAAAGTCCGGCGGCTGGTCTCGAAAGAACCTGAGCTTCTGCAGCTCCTGCTCGACCGCGTAGCCGTGCAGGCCTTGCGCGTGATCGCACAGGATGGTCAGAACCGCCGGACGGAGCATGCGATCCAGCGACTTGCCGGAACAAATGCACTTGCCAAGTTGTGGTCGGCTATTCGACATGCTCCAATAGTGGCCGCGTTTACCGACGCCGTCAAGAACAAACTGGTTTTTTTCCGGAACGCCCTGCTGATCTTTGGCGGCGCATTGCACGATTGGTCCCGTAGATCGTATCAGGCCAGTTGGCTTACAGGTCCTTGTAGAATTGCAGGGCTTGTTCGGCGGCGTGGCGGGCCGCCTGGCGGTCTTCTTCGAGGGCGAAGTTCGGGTTGGTGCCGAGCCAGTGGAGGGTGCCTTCGACGTACTTCCGGAGGTAGGCAATCGACGCGGGCTCGCGGACTTTGCGGCCATCCTTGAGGAAATAGATCGGGCTGGTGTGGGCAAACACGGACAGCCCCCTCGGCAGTATGCGATTGGGCAGGTCCGGATGGTCGATCACGCGGGCGGCCAGCCAGGCGCTGTCCGTCAGCTCGACGGTGGCCTCGACCTCCAGCGAATAGATCCCGTCAGCAGGCGGATCGCGGTGGATCAGCGGAACCGTCGTGTGGCCGACCTTGCGTCCGTTCATGACGACATCGACGGTGTTGATCGGCAGGATGGAACGAGCCGTGACGCGGGCCTTGATCGTCCTGCTGCCCCGGAATTCGACCACGTCGCCGGGCGTGTTGCCGTCGCCGACAAACTCGAGCATCGGGCCGTTGGTGACGAAGCCGCGTCCGGCCTTGACCGCCGCAAGCCAGGAATCGTAGTTCCGCGCCCCGGTCACGCGGGCGTACGTCCGGTTGCTGCCCAGCGGAATCTCCTCACCCATCTTGTCCGTTCCGGCCGCGATCGGCAGGCGGAATCCAACATTGAGAAACTGGTAGTACAAGTCCATGCTCCGCATGATTGGAAACTCGGCCTGCGAGAAGCCCGAATCCTCCCAGGGACCCCAGTGGTTCGGGAACTGCGTCGGGTCATTCCAGGTGAGCAGCTCGACACCGTCGACCAGATTCAGCGCCAGCGCCACAGGCAGTTCGGCACCGGGCAGAGAGCAGATGTGCGGCCAGAGGATCGTGCCGTCCTGTGCGCGTGTCGCCCGCAAGGCTCGCATCAGGTCCCATTGCGGCAGGCGCTTCCAGTATTCGAGCGAGCCGCCGGCGTGCGGGTAGCCGGGAACCAGAGATTTCAGGCCCAGCAGCGCCAGATGGCCCATCTGCCATTCCTGAATCTCCTGGCTCACGTAGATCTCGCAGCCCGGTGTGGAGTTCTCGTCGAGCTTGCCCGTGAAACACTTGTTCGTCGCAATCGGAGACTCCTCGTCCGGCAGGTACAGAAGAGTCAGCGTGTTCAGGTCCTCGGCCCGCATCTGCGGATGGGCAACCTTGGGGACAGGCAGATGCGCATGGATGTCGCCATTGACATAGCCTCTGGCGCCCATGTCGATCCAGCGGCGAAGGCGAAAGGTCTTCTCGACCTTCTTCGATCCCCCACCGGCGATCTTGGCCGACAACGGCAGGGTTTCGAGACCTCTGCGAATCTCGATCGAGACGCCGTCTTCCGGGATCGTCAAAGCGAACGAACCATCCACATAACACCAGCGCTTGCCCAGGTACTCGACGTGCTCGTGCCGGCCGGCAATCTCCACGAACTTGCCGTGCACGTCCGTGACGGCGACGCGCGCCGCCAGGGGCTGACCGCTCGCGTCATCGACGATGCGCGCCTCCAGGCGGGCCGCCGCACCCGCCGACAACGGCAGGCCCATCCACACAAAGGATGCACAGAGCATCCGCAGGAACATCCTCGGCCTCCCACTGTCTCGATGATTCTCATGATGTTGCATGGTCATGGTCCGCTTCTCCTCGCCCGATCTTTCTGCATGGCCGCCGCACACCGGCGTTTCAGACGACACGCAGGCCATTATACCAAGCCGCCTCGCACGCTCAAGCTCATCCACGTAACAAACTGTGATCGCCCCACTTCCCAGCTACGGGCGAATGATGATTCGCCCCTGCAATGCCGGGCGCAGGCCGCCTTCCCACTTCCCACTTCGATTAAAACCCTCAAACTGCCTCTGGAAAGTCCGAAGACAAAAATCTGACATTTCTCCCAAAAAACGCTTGCAGGAAATTCCTGCATCGAAGAAAATAGAAGGTGGATAGCGAAGGGAATTGCTTCCGTGCGTGACAGCCGTCGGACTCCCAACAAAGGCGGCAGGCCGCAAAGGCGTGATGTGGTCGAACGACCAAATGATGGCTCCGACCCAGCGCCGCAGCGAGCCTGCTGTCCCGCCAACCACTCGCAGGGGTGGGTCGGAGCCTGACGAGGCGCGCATGCAACAACTGGGATCCCGTACAATGAGTTCTTCCGCCCCCGGCGGATGCGGCGCAGAGCGTCTGCGCCCCCAATGAGGAAGCGACGCAGGATTCGTCGCACAGCGCGAGAGGACTGCGCATGGATACGGAGATACAGTTATGGAAGACATCCAACGAACAACCCCCGCCCACACGCCCCGGCGCGCCGGGGCCGATCGCGTCGAGACCCTGGAGAAGCGCGGTCCGCTGGAGCGCCTCTTCGAAAGCTGGCTGCTGGACGTGCAGATCCTGACCGGTCGGATGTCGCTCGGCACGATCAGCGTCGGAGCGTATCTGGCCGCGTTGCAGATCGCCCAGGAGCGCCTCGCGTACTACGCGCCGGGCGGCGAACTCGAGCGCGATGTCACGCGCCTCGCCGCGGTGCTCGCGGGCCTCGATCCGTCCCCGGGGGCGGACGCGGAGAAACAAGATTTTTGTGCTCCAGAATCCGCTTCTGGCACGGGATTTGCGATTTCGAATTCGAAGCGAATGCGAAAGATCAGGAAGTAAATCGAAAGCGAAATCCCGAGTTCGAAAGGGAATGGAAACTACTCTTTCTTCGAACTCGGTGGTCCGCCTGCGGCGGACTCGCGTTTCGGAGAAAAAACATGAATTTTTCGATTTCGCTTCGAACTCGCTCGCTGCTACGATACGGCGTGAGCACGAACGGTTCTTTCAGGAGGTCGAAGATGGCATCCAAACCGAGCGTTCTGCAATCCGGCGTGGTGTTCGGCCTGCTCTGGCTGGCCGCATGTCCCATGGGCACGGAGGCGGGCGACGCGACGCAGAACGCTGCCCTGCCTGACGGAACGGTGGTCAAGCGGGTTCTCGATCAGCGCAGCGGCGGGGAGAACCTGCTCCAGCCGGACGCGTGGCGCCCCTGGGGCGAAGGCTTCCAGCGAGATGGCGATATCTTCGTTTGCGACAACGGCGCCGATTCGCAGGTCCAGCGGGGCGCTTCGCAAACGGTGGTGCTCGATCAGGCCCAGCCCGAGCCGCTCGTCGCAACCGCCTGGAGCAAGGCCGAGAGCGTGGGCGGCAGCCGGAACAGCGACTACTCCCTGTACCTGGACCTGACCTACCAGGACGGCACGCCTCTGTGGGGCCAGGTGGCCACCTTCCGCACAGGCTCGCACGACTGGCAGAAGGCCCAGGTAACCGTCTTCCCGGACAAGCCCGTCAGGACGGTGGCGTTCCACATGCTCCTGCGGGGACACACGGGCCGCGCGATGTTCCGCGATCCGGAGCTGCGCGTGGTTCGAGCGCCGGCCGGGACGTGCCTGTTCGACGCAGTCGCGGTGACGCTCGAACACTCGCCCGGGGAGGGCTTCCAGGTTCGAGACGTGGCGGCGGGTTCGAACTTTGTTGCCATCGATGCTGCGGCACTCGATCTGAAGCTCGAATGCCAGACGACGCAGGCCGATGGCGCGACGTTCTTCGACGTCACCCTTTGCGACACCAGCGGGAAGGACCGGGCCGTAACGCTCGTCTATGCGGTCCGCGCCGCCGCTACCCGCTGGTTTCAGAATCCACGTCAGACGATCGAGGTCGAGCCGGACCGCGAATATCTCGAAGCAAGTCGCTTCTCTGCAGGGTCGAACGGCCGGGTCTCCTGCTATCCGTTTGCGGCAGTGGCCAACGCCGGAGAGGCGGTCGCGCTCGGCATCGACATGAGCCGTCCGGCGTTCTTCCGAGCCGGCTACAACAGCGACAGCGAAGAGCTGTTCCTGGCCTGCGATGTCGGCTTGGCGCCCGAGAAGCCTTCGGCACAGGTGCGATTCTGCAAATTCCATTTCGATCCCACGTGGGGATTTCGAGGTGCCCTGGATCGGTATTACGCGTTGTTTCCCGAGGCCTTTGAACGTCGCATCGCCGAGCAGGGACTCTGGATGCCTTTTGCCAAAATCAGCGAGGTGAAGGGCTGGCAGGACTTCGGCTTTCGATTCAAGGAAGGCACCGACGAGACCGCCTGGGACGATGCGCATGGGATTATCACGTTCCGGTACACCGAGCCGATGACGTGGTGGATGCGGATGCCCAGGGAGATGGCCCGCACGCCGGAAGCGGCGCTGGCCTACGCGCAGCAACTGGCCGAGGACAAACGCGATCCACAGGCCCGGGCGCTGCTGACCAGCGGCTACCATGACGAGATGGGCCAGTTCCCCGCCCGGCTGCTGGATACACCCTGGTGCGACGGCGCCGTCTGGAGCATCAATTCGATGCCGAACATCGCGGGCGAAGTCACCGACTTCAAGAATAAGTGGAACCAGAAACTCCGTGACAGCCTCTACGGCCCGCAACGCAAGGCCGATCTGGACGGCGAGTACATCGACTCGTCGGAAGGGTACGTCACCGATGAGCTGGATTTTCGGCGCGACCACTTCGCCGCCTCCGAGACGGCCCTGACGTTCTCACTCGACAGTCATGCGCCCGCCATCTTCCGCGGTTTGATCGCATTCGAGTATATTCGCGCGATCGCCGAAGATGTCCACGCGATGGACAAGCTCATGATGGCCAACTCCACGCCGGACCGTCTCTGCTGGCTGGCCCCGCTGCTGGATGTGCTCGGCACCGAGACCGACTGGAATCCGAGCGGGAACTGGCGGCCCATGTCGGACGACGACTTGCTCTACCGACGCGCGTTGTGCAAGGGCAAGCCCTTCTGCTTCCTGATGAACACCCGCTTCGAGGAATTCTCGCATGAACTCGTCGAGAAATACATGAAGCGATGCCTCGCGTACGGCATGTTCCCCGGCTTCTTCAGCCACAATGCCTCGCAGGGCCACTACTTCACCCGGCCGGAACTCTACGAACGCGATCGCGACCTGTTCCGAAAGTACGTCCCGCTGTGCAGGCAGGTCGCCGAGGCCGGATGGGAACCGGTCACAGGAGCGAGAGCTGACAGCGAAAGCATCTACGTCGAGCGATTCGGCGAGCGGTACCTCACCGTCTTCAACAGCAACGACCGGCCCTGCGTCGCGAGGATCACCCTCGATGGAGAATCGCCTGCTGCCAGTCAGGAACTGGTCCGCGACCGAACCATCACCTGGCAGAACCAGCAGACCGAAATCCCCCTCGGCCCCGAAGACGTCGCCGTCATTCAGATCCGCTGATCCAGCGTGAGGCGTTTGCAGGGGCGAATGATTATTCGCCCCTACGATGCCGGCCGCAGGCCGGGTTTCGAATTTCGGATTCGGCATGGTTCGTACGACGCTTGACAGAAGTCGTCATGCGGCGTAAACTCCTGGTTTTCATACTTTTGCAGCTATCGAGGAGCCTAAAGGGTGTCAGAGCCAGTGGTAACACGTTTTGCCCCGTCGCCGACGGGCTATCTGCACGTCGGAGGGGGCCGGACCGCGCTGTTCAACTGGCTTTGGGCCCGGCGGACGGGCGGGCGGTTCATCCTGCGGATCGAGGACACCGACCAGAAGCGAAACACCCCGACCGCCGCGCGGCAGGTGATGACCGACCTGCGCTGGCTGGGAATCGAGTGGGACGAGGGGCCGGACGTGGGCGGGCCGAACGGGCCCTACTGCCAGTCGGAACGCCGAGACCTCTACGACAAGTACGTCAGACAGCTCCTCGACGCGGGCAAGGCCTATTACTGCTTCGAGACCTCCGAAGACCTCGATGCGATGCGGCAGGAGGCCGAGGCCCAGAAGACGGGGTTCGTCTTCCGCCGGCCCGCGCAGTCGCCATCGGAGGAAGACGCGAGAAAGGCCCGGGCCGAAGGCCGGCCGGTGACCGTACGGTTCGCGATCCCCCAGGATGGTCCCATCGTGGTCGACGACCTCGTTCGCGGCCGGATCAGCTTCAACCCGGCCGAGCTGGCCGATTTCATTATCCTCAAGAGCGACGGCTTTCCCACCTATAACTTCGCCTGCGTGGTGGACGACCGCCTCATGGAGGTGACGCACGTCCTTCGCGGCCAGGAGCACCTGATGAACACACCGGGCCAGCAGGCCCTCTGGCAGGCGATGTTCCCCGACGCGCCGCTGCCGAAGTACGCTCACATGTCCGTGACCGTCAGCGACAGCGGGGGCAAGCTCTCCAAACGCGAGCGGCCCAAGGCCCTCCGCGCTGCGATCCAGGCCCTGTCGGACCCCGACACAGCCAAGTTGGCTGAGGCAGGCGGAATCAGCGAAGGCGACGTGCAAGCGTTTCTGTCCGGCGAGACCACGCCGGATATGCCCGCGATCGACGCTATCGCCAAACACTTCGGCGTGCATCTTCCCGAGATCAACATCGTCGACTTCTTCAAGAGCGGCTACCTGCCCGAGACGCTGGTCAACTTCCTGGCGCTGCTGGGCTGGAACCCGGGCGACCAGCGGGAAGTCATGACCGTTCAGGAGCTGATCGAGTCGTTCGATCTGACTCGACTGACCAAGAGCAACAGCCTGTTCGACCGTCAGAAGCTCGTGGCATTCAACACCGAGCATCTTCGTATGCTGCCTCCTGAGAAGGTTCTCAAGCACCTGCGCGCCTATCTGACCGAGGTCCGGTCGCCCCTGCTCGGGGCCGACGACGAGACGCTGTTGCGGATCATCCGCCTGTGCGAAGGCGCGCGGACGCTCGAAGACATCGACAACAAGAGCCGGTTCCTCTTCGTCGACGACGACAAGATCGAGTTCGACGAAGCCGCCGTCAAGAAGGTCTTGCTCAAGGGCGGCGCGCTGGACATACTGCAAATCGTGCGGGACCGGCTGGCAACGATGGACGAGTACACTGAGCAAGCCCTCGAAGAGATGTTGCGCGGGCTGGCCGCGGACAAGCAGGTCGGCCTGGGCAAGGTGGCCCAGCCGCTGCGCGTCGCGCTGTGTGGAACCACGATCAGCCTGCCGATCTTCGATTCGGTCAATCTGCTCGGCAAAGAGCGAACGCTCAAGCGGATCGATCTGACGCTAACCCGTTTCGGGAGCCAAGGGGGTGGTCACAGTGAATAAGCTCCCCTTGCCGCGTTTGGATGTGAATCCAGCCATGCGAGAGCGATTACTGCCGCATTGCCGGCTGGAGCCAGGCCAAGTCTGGGAAGATCCGGAGGGCAAGCACCGAGTCGGTTGTTTGGACGCCGCGCAGGTTCCTCATGTGGCAGTGTTGATGGAACAGTCCAAGGCGACGCTGGCGATTCACGATCCGCCGTACAATCTCGTGGCCTTCGAAGAACGTTCCGTCGAGGAATACGTCACATGGTGCAGACAATGGATCGATAATACAGCGAAATCTCTCGGTGAAGACGCATCGCTCTATATCTGGTTGGGCGCCGACCAGACCTGTGATTTCCAGCCTCTTCCCGATTTCATACTCATGATGCGCCAGATCAAGGAGTTTCAAGCTCGATCTTTCATCACGGTGAGGAACCAGCGGGGATACGGCACACAGAAGAACTGGATGGCCGTCCGCCAGGAACTGCTATACTACACGAGGGGAAACCCTTTCTTTGAGGTCCAGTACACGGATATTCCCAAGATTCTGCGGGGATACTACAAGGAAGTGGGCGGGACACTGACCGAAAACTTGCAGAGAAGTCGTTCGCAGAACATCCGCCCCGGTAACGTGTGGGTGGATATACAACAGGTATTCTATCGGATGGAGGAGAACGTCTCGGGATGCTACGCGCAGAAACCTCTCAAGGCAATTGACAGGATCATCTGCGCCGGATCAAGGACACAGGACCTTGTGATCGACTTCTTTTCACACTCCGGCACAACGCTCCTTTCGGCCGAACGATTGGGACGCAGGTGCTTCACTATGGACATCGATCCGGTCTTCTGTGAGATCACGATAAGACGCCTGGAGCGTTACAGAGAACGGGGACTTCTGGGATGGCAGGGAGGCCACCCGTTCGAAGGAATTCTCGGTATTGACGAAGCTCTTGGCCAAATACCCCGGAGCCAGCAATTGGAGGCGGCGCAAGGAACCTTGTTCTAACACGTGCAACCATGGAAACGCTGAGACAGCAACTCGATGGGCTCGTCGCCCAGTTGGAAAATGAGACCCAGCTCAGGGAAAGACTTGCGAATCTTGTCTCGGTCTATCCGTTCAACGAGTTTGAGTATATCATAGCCACACTTCTGGGTCTGCACCGACTGACTCTCGATGAGTATCATGAGTTGCGCGACGCGTACATCGCAAGGAATATGTACCTGTACATCTTCGAGATCAGCGCGCCAAGAACGTTTGGAGAGGCTTGGGCACAAGGCCATCTGAAAGAGCTGGTGCCTGAATTGGAGAAACCGACCAAGAAACTCGATCCAGACTATTCAGGGCAGTACGACTTCCACCTCGACAGCAGAATCCGCATAGAGGTGAAGGCTTCGCGTGCGGTGGATTTCGAGAGCGAAGAGGCGCTGTATGTGAAGGCGCTGTCATCCGATTCAGAGAGACCGTTCGATATGAACTTTCAGCAGACGAAACCCTCTTGTTGCGATGTCTTCGTCTGGATTGGAGTCTGGCGTGACAAGATCCGATACTGGATCCTCACGTCTGACGAAGTTGCAGGCAGCAAGTACTTCTCGGACAGGCAACACAGAGGGAACGTTGGAGAGGGACAATTGCACTTGACGCGAGAGAATGTCGGAGAGTTTGCATCGTATGAGGTCGAGGCGCGTCATCTCCTACAGGCTATCAGAGACGCATACACGCGGCAAGTAAGGAAAAGAGGAGCTTGAGAGGACGCGATTTGGACAACCAAACACACACTTTGCTTGTTACAGGCTCGATCGGAATCGATACCGTCAAGACGCCGCACGGGGTCAGCGAGCAATGTCTGGGCGGTTCGTCCATTTACTTCAGCATGGCCGCCAGCTTCTTCGCGCCCGTGCGGTTCGTGGGCGTGGTGGGCGACGATTGCCCGTTCGACCTCGCGGAGATCTTCAGGGGCCGCAACGTGGACCTGCGGGGCCTGGAGGTCCGACCCGGCAGCAAGACCTTCGTCTGGCATGGAACCTACCAGGAGAACATGAACGATCGAACGACGGACTACGTCGAGCTCAACGTCCTCCAGGAGGCGCCGCCGAGACTGCCGAAAGTCTTCAAGGACAGCCGGTTCGTCTTCCTGGCCAACACGGCGCCGGCGCTTCAGCTTGAGTTGCTCGAACAGATCACCCAGCCCGCGTTCGTGGCGGCCGATACGATGAACCTCTGGATCGAGGGACATCTCGCCGATCTCAAGAAGCTACTGAAGCGAATCGATTGCCTGATCATCAACGACGACGAGGCCAGGCTGCTTTCCGGCCGCTCCAATCTCGTCCAGGCCGCCGACGACGTGCTGGCGATGGGAATGAAGGTGGTGATCGTCAAGAAAGGCGAGTCGGGTTCGCTGATGTGCGGCGCCGACGGCCGCAAGTTCCTGCTGCCTGCGTATCCGGCCACCGAGGTCATAGACCCGACGGGCGCCGGAGACAGCTTTGCCGGCGGCTTTCTGGGTTGCGTCGCTCAGCAGGGCCGGGCGGATTTCGACACCCTGAAACTGGCGCTGGCGTACGGGACCGTGGTCGCTTCGTTCACGATCGCGGATTTCTCCTTGAATGGACTGAGCGGGACCGTCCGCAAGGACATCGACGCCAGGCTCGAAGAGTTGCGGCGATTCACCAGTTTTTGAGAGAACGGAAGACGCACGATGCGGTGTTTCATTGCGATCGAGATTGACGAAGACATTCGAGCCGCCCTCGGCGACCTCCAGCAAGATCTCATGGCGAACGCGAACATCCGCAAGGGCGACGTCAAATGGGTCGGCCCCGAGGCGATGCACCTGACGCTCAAGTTCCTGGGCGAGGTGCGGGATCGCGAGGTTGTCAACGTCTGCGAAGCCGTCAAGGTGGTGACAGCCTGTCATGCGGCATTCGATTTTTCCGTCAACGAGGTCGGATGCTTCGGCGGCCGCAGCGCCCGCGTGCTCTGGGTCGGGGCGGGCCTGGAGTGCCCCGAACTGCTGGGACTCCAGCAGGACCTCGAGGACGAGCTGGCTTTGGCCGGCTGGCCCAAAGAGGCCCGCAAGTTCTCGGGGCACCTGACCCTGTGTCGCATTCGCAACACCAAGGCCGGCTTCGAGATGGCCAGGATGGCCGAGCAATACAAGGATTTCGATCTCGGCACGATGCGCTGTGACTCGGTATGCGTGTTTGAGAGTCAACTGAAGCCCGAAGGGCCGATTTATACGTGTCTGGGCCGTTACGAACTGCAGTAGCAGCCCGAAAACAAGAGGCGAGACAATTCGTGGAGATCAACCCAATGGCAAAAGCAAAGAAGGCAACACCGGTCGAGGGCGCCAGCGGCAAGGACGCTGCTCTGCACCGCGTGATCGCACAGATCGAGAAGCAATACGGTCAAGGCTCCATCATGCAGATGGACGAGCACTCCTACGCGAAGATCGAAGGCATCGGCACGGGTTCGCTGTCGTTGGATATCGCTCTGGGCGGCGCCGGGATCCCGCGAGGCCGAATCACCGAACTGTTCGGGCCGGAATCCTCCGGCAAGACCACGCTGGCGCTGCACGCCATCGCCGAAGCCCAGAAGCTCGGCGGGATCGCAGCGTTCATCGATGCCGAACACGCTCTGGATACCACCTGGGCCAAGCGGCTCGGTGTCGACGTCAGCAGCCTGCTGGTCAGCCAGCCCGACACGGGCGAGCAGGCCCTCGATATCGCCCAGATGCTGATCGCCTCGAATTCGGTGGACATCATCGTCGTCGACTCGGTGGCGGCGCTGACGCCCAAGGCGGAGATCGAAGGCGAGATGGGCGATGCCCACGTCGGCCTTCAGGCCCGCCTGATGAGCCAGGCGATGCGAAAGCTCACCGCCATCATCAACAAGAGCCGGACGGCCCTGGTTTTCATCAACCAGATCCGTATGAAGATCGGCGTCATGTTCGGGAACCCCGAAACCACCCCGGGCGGAAAGGCCCTGAAATTCTACAGTTCCGTCCGCATCGATCTGCGGCGGATCACCACACTCAAAGACGCCAAGGGCGCCATCGGCTCGCGCGTCCGCGCTCGAATCGTCAAGAACAAGATCGCCCCGCCCTTCCGCGAGACCGAGTTCGACATCATGTTCGACAGCGGCATCAGCTACGAGGGCGACCTGATCGATCTGGCCCTCGCGTCGGATGTCGTGCAGCGAAGCGGCGCCTGGCTCAACTACGGCGATCTTCGCCTCGGGCAGGGACGAGAAAACGCCAAGACGTACCTGGCGGAGAATCCCGATCTCCGCAACGAGATCAAGGACAAGGTCCTGGCGAGCAAGGGCCTGACTGACTTGGTGAAGGAGAAGACGAAGGACAAGGAGTCAGAGGAATAGGCGATGGGAATCCTGCACCGACTGTCGATGAGAATCCTTCTCTGGACGCTCCTGCTGATTTGCACGGCTGCAGCATTGCCCGCATGCGCCGGCGAAGAAACCGGGCCGCGCTGGTGGAAGGGCAATCTGCACACCCACACCTTCTGGAGCGACGGCAACGACTTCCCTGAGATGGTGGTCCAGTGGTACAAGGACCATGGGTATCACTTCCTGGCGTTATCCGACCACAATGTGCTGTCGCAGGGTCAGCGATGGATCGCGGTGACCGACGCCCGGCGGGCGGCGTTCGACAAATACCTTGCCCGGTTCGGCGACGGCTGGGTCGAGACCCGGCAGAACGACAAAGGCGAAACCGAAGTCCGGCTCAAACCACTCACGGAATACCGCTGTCTCTTTGAAGAATCCGGGCGATTTCTGCTGATCCAGTCCGAGGAGATCAGCGACAAGGCGCATCTGAACGGTATCGATCTGATCGAGGTGATCCCGCCCCAGGGAGGCGCGACGATGGCCGAGCTGCTCCAGAACAACATCGACGCCGTCCATGCCCAGCAGGCCAAGACCGGCCAGGCCATGCTGGTCCACGTGAACCATCCTAACTTCCAGTGGGCCCTGACAGCCGAAGACATGATTGGACTGCAGGGATTTCGGTTCTTCGAGGTCTATAATGCGCACGGCTATGTGAACAACGAAGGCGATGCGCAGCGGGCCAGCACCGAACGGATGTGGGACATCCTGCTGGCAAGGCGTTTGGCCGAGTTGGGATCGGACATCGTGTACGGCGTGGCTACCGACGATGCCCACAACTATCACAAGTTCGACACCCGCGCCGCCAACCCGGGCCAGGCATGGATCGTCGTCCGAGCAGCGAAGTTGACGCCGGAATCGATCATGGACGCCATGAACGCCGGCGATTTCTACTGCTCGACCGGCGTGACACTGAAGGACGTTGCGTTCGACGGCACTACCCTGACCGTGGCCGTGGATCCGGAGCCCGGGGTCCACTACACCACGCAGTTCATCGGCACGCGGCGCGGTTACGACCCGGCAAGCCAGGCGGTGACCGACGCCGAGGGCAAGGAGATACGAACGACGCGCCGCTACAGCAAGGACATCGGTGCGGTACTGGCCGAAGTCGAGGGCGTTCTCGCCCGATACCAGTTCCAGGGCGACGAGATCTACGTCCGCGCCAAGGTGATCTCTTCGCATAAGAATGATAAATCCCATGTGCCCGACGAATGTGAATCCGCCTGGGTGCAGCCGGTCGTTGTCAGACCGTAACAGACCGTGTCGTCGAATAAGGATGACTTGCCGTTCGCCACGGACGGAATTGTTGGAAAGAACCTGACCTGAGGTGCAAACACAGTGTTAACCGCCCGCGAAATCCGAAAGAGCTTCATCGAATTCTTCCTTGGAAAAGGCCACACGTTCGTTCCCAGTTCGCCGCTTGTGCCGCACGGCGATGAGACGCTGCTGTTCACGAACGCCGGGATGAACCAGTTCAAAGACATCTTCGTGGGCCTGACGTCGCCGCAGTGGCCGCGGGCGGTCAACAGCCAGAAGTGCCTGCGCGTCAGCGGCAAGCACAACGACCTCGAAGAAGTCGGCAAAGACACCCGCCATCACACGTTCTTCGAAATGCTCGGCAACTGGTCGTTCGGGGATTACTTCAAGGCCGAAGCGATCGACTGGGCGTGGGAGCTGCTCACCAAGGTCTGGCAGATCAATCCGGATCGGTTGTGGGCATCGGTTTTCGCGGGCGACGAGAAAGACGGCCTGCCCAAGGACGAAGAAGCCTTACAGCTCTGGACGAAGGTCACACCGATCCGGCCGGAGCGCGTGCTGGGGTTCGGCAAGAAGGACAACTTCTGGGAGATGGGCGACACCGGTCCGTGCGGCCCTTGCACCGAGATTCATATCGACCTCGGTCCCGAAGCGTGTGACATGAAGGACGTCGCGGGCCACCGGTGCGGCGTCAACGGCGACTGCGCCCGCTTCATCGAGCTGTGGAATCTGGTCTTCATCCAGTACAACCGCCAGCCTTCCGGCCGTCTGGTGCCGCTGTCGGCACACGGCGTGGACACCGGCGCCGGCCTCGAACGCATCGTCTCGGTGCTCCAGAACAAGGCAGGCAACTACGATACCGACCTGTTCATGCCGATCATTCAGCGCACGAGCGAGCTGAGCGGCCACACCTATACATCCAAGCTCGGCAACAAGACCGACAACGCCTTCCGCGTGATCGCGGACCACGTTCGCACGCTCGTGTTCGCTATCACGGACGGCGCGACGCCCTCCAACGACGGGCGGGGCTACGTCATTCGGCGCATCCTGCGGCGGGCGTCACGATTCGGGCGGGAGCTCGACATGCGCGAGCCCTTCCTGCACAAGCTGATCCCCGTCGTGATCGACGTGCTGGGCGAGGCCTTCCCCGAGATTCGAGATCGAGCTGCACACGTCGCGACAGTCGTGGAAGCGGAGGAGGCCAGCTTCGGTCGAACGCTCGACCGTGGGCTGGAGATCTTCCGCAGCGCCGCCAAGCGGGCCGCCGCAACCTCCGGCAAGACCATCCCTGGCGACGACGCCTTCCAGCTCTACGACACCTATGGCTTCCCGCTCGACCTGACGCAACTGATGGCCCAGGAGCGAGGCCTGGCGGTGGACACGGGTCGCTTCGCCCAGTTGATGGATGAGCAGCGGGAGCGCGCCCGGGCCGCCAAGAAGAGCGACGCCCTGCTGGCCAATCTGACGGACAACGAACTGCCGACCACCGAGGACGTGCAGAAGTATCGCACGGATCGTTGCGACAGCGCACTCCTTGGCTGGATCGATCCGGAAGGCTTCAAGAGGCAGGGCCAGGTGCCTCGTGATGTCGAGGTGGGTCTCGTTCTCGACAAGACGTGTTTCTACGCCGAGTCGGGCGGCCAGGTCGGCGATTGCGGCGTGATCGTCGCCGACGGCAGCGAGTTCGTCGTCGAGACCACGATGCGCATCGCCAACTGCGTTGTTCATCGGGGCACGTTGACCAAGGGCGCGCTCAGCGCGGGCCAGGCCGTCACCGCGATCGTCAACAAGGACCGCAACGCGATCAAGAAGAATCACACCGCCACCCACCTGCTCCAGTGGGCGTTGCAGCAGGTGCTCGGCAAATCGGTGTCCCAACAGGGCAGTTACGTGGGACCCGATTACCTTCGCTTCGACTTCACATATCCCAAGGCGCCGACGAAGGACGAGCTGGCCAGGGTCGAGACGCTGGTCCGCGAGAAGATCGCATCCGATCTGCCCGTGACCTGGACGGTGATGGCCAAGGACCAGGCGCAGAAGCTCGGCGCGATGGCTCTGTTCGGCGAGAAATACGGCGAGGAGGTCCGGGTCGTGGCCGTCGGCGCCGGCAGCGAGAACGAGCTCGACAGGGCGTTCAGCCGGGAATTCTGCGGCGGGACCCACGTAGACCAGCTCGGCTCGATCGGCGGTTTCAAGATCCTCAAAGAGGAGAGCATCTCCGCCGGCGTTCGCCGCATCACCGCAATGACCGGCGCCGCCCTCATGGCCCATCTCGAACAGGCCGGCGAGGTCATCGACCGCCTGACCGCCCTGCTTCAGATCCCCGCCGACAAGCTCGCCGACCGCGTCGCGCAGCTCATGGAAGACAACAGGAAGCTCGCCAGGGAGATCAAGAACGCCTCCAGGACCGCCGGACCCGACACCATGGCCGAGGCCCGCGATCTGCTCGACGCCTGCGAAAAAGCCGGAGATTCCTCGATTATCGTCGGCCGCCTCGCGTCTACTTCCATAGAGCGGGCCCGTGAGGCCGTGGACATGCTCAAGAAGAAGGCGGTTTCGGCCGCTATCGTGCTGGGCTTCGAGGAGGACGGCAAGGCGACGCTGCTGGCCGGCGTGACGGACGATCTGGTCAAAAAAGGTCTCAAAGCCGGCGACGTCATCAAGGAGATCGCCCCGATCGTCGGTGGCGGTGGCGGCGGCCGACCCCAGATGGCCCAGGCCGGCGGCAAAGACCCCGCCAAGCTCGACGAGGCCCTTGCCCGCGCCAAGGCGCTGATTGGGGCAAAGCTCAGCACATAGGACCTCTTGGGTGGATGCGATATGCGGGACCGACCGTCGTCCGCCCATCAGACCTCGAGGGTCTTATGCTGGAGTTTCGCTGTCCGAATTGTTCGCAATGGCTTGTCGTCCGGGAAGATCGGGCCGGTCGCATGAGCCGATGCCCCCGGTGCAAGGCCGAGATTGCGATCCCGCAGGCGTCGGCCCCTGAGCCGGTCGTCGAAACGGCAGGAGACGAACTGACGCTTATCACACCGGCCAAGCCGCTGGACAAGGCGATGCTGGATCTGCCCGACGAGCAGGAACTGCGGGACCGGATTGCGGAGCACAGGCACGAGGAGGAGCGACTCCTGACGTCGCTCGGCATCCAGCGCAAGCCTCCGCACACGGGGCAGCGCCGTTTCGCCTGGCCGATCGACATCCTGCTGTACCCCACCAGCGCATCGGGCCTGATCGTAATGGCGGTGCTCATCGGCGCGCCGCTGGCGTTGGCCCTCATCCAATCGTTCCTCCCCATGGTCGGGCGCATCGGTTTCGTGTTCTTCCTCGCCTCCGTCATCCTCGGCCTTTACGCCGCCTGGTACCTGGCCGAGTGTGTCTACGACAGCGCCCTGGGCGGCACGCGGGCCCCGGAATTCGTCGGAGTCGGACTCGGGGACATGTGGTCGCGCGTGGTGTACCTGCTGGCGGTCTACTTCCTCTACCTGCTGCCGACGATTCTCTGCGCCATGCTCGCCCAGCGAGCCGACGCGATCTTCTGGGGCCTCGCAGCGTACAGCCTGGTGTTCTTCCCGATCGGCCTGCTGGCGATGGTCGTCAACGACTCGATCAGCGCGCTGAATCCGGTCTTCCTGGTGGTTTCGATCTTCCGCGCGTTCTTTCCGTACGTCGGCCTGTTGCTGGTCCTTGTCATTTTGGGCGCGCTCTACTGGTTCGCATCTCAGATCGGTCTGGACGATGGATCGCGGCCGTTCTGGCTGGAGGCCGTCGGCCTGGTGGCGTCGATGTATGGTACCTTCGTACTGGCCCACGTGCTGGGCCGCTTCTACTGGCGCAACGCCGACCGTCTTGACTGGGGACTCTGAGGACGACGTTTGCAGAGAATGACGCCGGAGGAAGAGAAGACATGGTGACATTTCGCTGCCCGAACTGCGGTCAGAAGATCCGAGTGCCGGACGAGCAGGCCGGCAGGACCGGACGCTGTCCACGCTGCAAGGCCAGGATCCAAGTCCCGCCGGCGCCCGAGCCGGCGGCGCCTGAGGCCGTCGTCCCCAAGAAGCCGACTCTGAATGACCTTCTCGATCTACCCGCTCCGACTCAGGCGCCTCTGCCCCGCAGCCAAGCCGATGAGGTCGTGACGTCGGAGGCCGAGCAGGGTCAGAGTGTCCCCCTCCCGGCCGACCCTCTGGCCGAGGTGATTGAGGAGCCGCGGTTGCCCTGGTTCCTCGACGCCCTGGCCTATCCGGTCAGCAGTTCCGGGGCCGTGAACATCGGAGTGTTCGTGATCGCGCCGCAGATCGTGGCGTTCGCGGGCAACTGCTTGGCCAGGTTCATCGGGCCGGCTCTTCCCGGGGGCGGCGCCGCGTATCTGACGCGACTGCTGACATTGCCGTTCTACATCGTCTTTGCGTGCTATGTGTGCTACTACATTGCGCACTGTGTGATCGATAGTTCCAGGGGCCACCGGCGCGCCTCGGATATCCAGATGACGCGCGCATTGAGCTTCGGTGACCTTCTGTCACAAACCATCCTCTTGATCGCCTGTGTCGCCATCTCGTGCTGGCCAGTGGCTGTCTACTACGTCCTGACCGAGCGGACCGACGCATGGTATTGGCTACTCGGGGCCGTCGGCGTCTTCTTTCTGCCCATGTCGTTTCTGGGCGGGGTGGTCTTCGATTCCTTCGAAGCGCTGAACCCCCTGCTGATCCTCCAGTCGATATGGCGAACCCTCCTGCCCTATGGCGCCCTGGTCCTGTTCTTCCTGGCCATCGCCGCTCTGGCCACGGCGGTCATACCTCGCTTGCCGATCTGGGCGTTTCTCCGCCTGGCGGTGCAGATCTACCTGCTCCTGGTCCTGGCCAACGGTCTCGGTCGGTTCTACTGGCGCTATCGCGACCGGCTGGATTGGGGCATATAGGCGCTACAACTACAGGCGAATCTGGACGCTGCGGGCGTGAGCGTCGAGGCCTTCGACCTGGGCGAGGCGAATGATGTCGTCGGCGCAGGCGGCCAGCCGCTCGGGGCTGTATTCGATCAGGCTGATGGACTTGAGGAAGTCGTTGCTGGTCAGGGCGCTGGAGAATTTGGCCCGCGTGCCGGTGGGCAGGGTGTGGCTCGGCCCGGCCCAATAGTCGCCGACGGCGACCGGCGTATGGGGACCGATGAAGATCGCTCCGGCGTTGGCGATCCGGTCCGCAATCTCCCGGCTGCGGGAGCCGCACTGGATCTCCAGGTGCTCGGAAGCGAACTCATTGGCCAGGTCCACAGCCGCATCCATATCCGCCACCACGATGACGCGGCTGAATCGCTTCAGCGAGGCCCTGGCTTCATCCGCTCGGGGAAGCTGCGCGAGCTGCGAGGCGAGCTGCGCGACGATGGCTCGGGCCAGCAATTCGGAATCGGTCGCCACGACGGCGCTGCTGTCGGCGGCGTGCTCGGCCTGGCTGAGCATGTCGGCCGCGACCCAGGCGGGATCGGCCTGGTCGTTGGCGATGATGAACACCTCGCTCGGTCCGGCGATCGAGTCGATTCCCACGTAGTCGCCTGCGACGTTCTTCTTGGCGGCCTGAACCCAGGAGTTGCCCGGTCCGACGATGATGTCCACCTTGCGAATGCTCTGTGTCCCGCAGGCCAGGGCGCCGACCGCCTGTACCCCTCCGATGCGATAGACCTCTTCGACGCCCAACTCGTGACAGACCCCGAGGATGACCGGATGGATGTTACCCTCGTGACGCGGCGGCGAAACCACCGCGATCTCCCGGACGCCCGCCACCTGGGCGGGGACCACAGTCATGATGACCGTCGAAGGCAGAGGCGCTGAGGCGCCGGGAACGCAGACGCCGGCCCGGCGGATCGGGGTGTATCGGATGCCCGTTCCGTCCGAGAAAGCGGAGCTATGGCCGAGGAAGATCTTCGCCTGATACGCGCGGACGTTCTCGATGGCCTTCCGCAGCGCCGCCAACAGCGCCGTGTCCATCGAGGCATGGGCGGCAGCCAGCGCATCGGGGCCGACGCGAAACTCGTCGGGCCGCAAAGTGACTCGGTCGAACTTCTCGGTGTAGGCGGCAACCGCCTCATCGCCCCGCTCGCGGATATCGCGAAGAACCTCGACGACCGTTCGATTCTGCTCGCTGTTCTCGCTCGCCGACCGCGCAGCGCCGAGCATGTCGAGTCGCAGCTTCGCGAGTCTCGCCCTGGCCTGCGGGTCCGACGTCAGGATCAGCAGATCTTGCAGCCCGTCGCTCATCAGAATCTACCCACCGAAGTTGCCGTAGTTGTACACGCGGATGGCCCGTTGCAGCAGCAGATACTTCCGGCCCTGGTATTCGGTGACCAGCCCGGCGACGTTGAACCGGATGGGCTGGGGGAACGCCGCGAGCCGTCGTTCGGCCTGCTCCAGGGCGCTGCACGGCAGCAGCGTGTAGCGGGTCTCGGAGACGCCCCGGCCCAGGCCGTCCGGGACGAACACCGGGTGGCCCTCGGTAAACTCGATGAAACCGACTCGATCCACAAGCACGCGCGTTCTCGCCCGGCGCCCGGTTTCGGCCGGGGGTCCCGGCGCGCCGGGATCGGTCTCTCTGCGCTGAGGCCCGCGCGCCTGTCGCCGGGTCCGTATCCGATCGAGCACCTCCTCCGGAATCTCCAGCGGACCGCCCGGCCCGACGCCGGGATCCGACACCGTCTCAAGACGTTCTTCAGGTTCCTCCTGCGGCTCGTCGGCGCCCTTCAACTTGCTCAACGGCAGATAATAGCTGGGAAACAGGTAGTTCATCCCGCGGTACCGCGTCACCAGGGCGCTGAGCCGGTAGCGAGGCAGGAGACGGTCGTTGGCGTCGGCGACCATGCTGTCCAGGATTACAGAGGGCAGCACCTGGAGTTGCGAGCCGGCCGGCAGCGCCCCGCCGACACCGTTGACGTCCCGAACGAACTGAAACAGCCAGAGATCGTTGCTGTCGCTGCGAGCCAGCGTGCCATCGGTCGCCTGAAGGACCGTGCCGTCGGGCACCAGCGGAGCGGTCGAGGTCTCGGCCGCATTCGCCGAAATCGCGGCCAGCAGGACCACGCTAAAAACCATCCTTGAGACATTCATCCGTTTCGTCCTCATCTTCATATCCTCGGGCTAATCGCCGAGGACCTTTCTGATACAATCGATCGCATCGGCCGGCCCGGCGGCGAAACTCACCTGTTCGGCGCTGCGCGGATCGTCACGGCAGACCAGGTCGACCAAAGGCCTCCAGAAATCCCCCAACAGCACGATCGGCTTCTGCCGGTCAAAGAACTTCTTGTTCCTCAGCTCCCAGACCTTCGCCAGCTCCAGCAGCGTCCCGGTCCCACCCGGCAGAACGACGTAGCCCGTGCCGAGGCGGACCAGCGTGTCGAGCCGCTCGTCCAACGAGACCGTCGTCACCTGCTCGCTGACGAACTCGTTGGCGACGCTGTTCTTGAACGCCGAGCAGGTCACGCCAATCACCGTTCCGCCGGCCTCGCGGGCGCCTTTGGCCGTCGCCAGCATGGTACCACCATACCCCCCGTTGGCAACCGCAAAACCCGCCTGCGCCAGCGCCCGGCCCAACTGCTCGGCCATGGCAAACACCGGCTGGCCCGCGCGGGCCCGCGCCGTGCCGAAGACGCTGATCGTTCGCTCACGCATGGGCCTTTTCTCGCGTGTAGCTCAGCAGGCCGGCGGTCAGAAGGACCTCGCGGTCACGGCTCGACAGCTCCAGATTGCCGACGAACTGGAAGCCATCGCTCGGGCGGGCGACCCTGACCGTCTGGGCATTCCTGACCGCGCCGATCAGATCGTCGATGACCAGCGCATCGCCTGCTTCGAGCCTGTCGTAATCGGCCGGATCGGCGAACCGGATCGGAACGATGCAGAAGTTGATCAGGTTGGCGCGGTGGATTCGTTCGATCGTCTTGGCGATGACCGCGCGGACGCCCAGGTACATCGGGCAAAGCGCCGCGTGCTCGCGTGACGAGCCTTGCCCATAGCTCTCGCCGGCGACGATGATGCCGGCAATGCCCTTGCTCTTGAGCGCCAGCGCCCGCTCGGCAAACGTCGGAGAGCCCGGCTCGTTGAAGCAGTTGAACACCACCTTCGCGTACTCGGGCACGTTCGACCGCAACTTGAGGAACGTTCCGGCCGGCATGATGTGGTCGGTCGTGATCTTGTCGCCGCACTTGAGCAAGACCTGACCGTCGAGCTTCTTCTGAAGCGCCGGCGGCGCCTCGGGCACGACGATCGTGCGGCCCCGCAACACCTGGGCCTTCGTCGCCTGTGCCTCGTCCAAAGGCGGCTCGATCATGCTGTCGTCGATGTGGAACTCGGCGGGCATCTCAATCGTCGGAAACGCAATGCCCCTTCGTTCGGACAGGTCGCGCGGATCGGTGATCTCGCCGGTCAGGGCCGCCGCAACGGCGGTCTCCGGACTGACCAGGTAAGCCCGGTCGCCCTTGGTCCCCGTCCGCCCGGCGAAGTTCCGATTGAACGTCCGCAGGCTCACCACGTCGTCGGCGGGGGAAAAGCCCTGGCCGATGCACGGCCCGCAGCCCGATTCGAGAATCCGCGCCCCGGCGGCGATCAGGTCGGCCAGCGCCCCGTTGCGGGCCAGCATATTCAGCACTTCCCGGCTGCCCGGCGAAATGCCAAGCTCGACCATCGGGTGGACGCGACGGCCCTTGAGGACCTGGGCGACCATCATCAGATCGGTGTAGCTGGAATTCGTGCAACTGCCGATCGCGACCTGGCCGACCTTGGTCCCGGCGATTTCGCGAACCGTTTTGACATTGTCCGGCGACGAGGGACAGGCCGCCAACGGTTCGAGTTGCGACAGGTCGATCTCGATGACCCGGTCGTACTCGGCGTCCGCATCGGCCTGCAAGGGCAGATAGTCCTTCTGGCGCTTCTGGGCAACCAGAAAGGCCCGTGTCTGCTCGTCGCTGCCGAACAGGCTGGTCGTGACGCCCAGCTCGGCGCCCATGTTCGTGACTGTCGCTCTCTGCGGGACGCTCAACGTCCGGACGCCGGGACCGAAGTATTCGACCGCCCAGCCCACGTTGCCCTTCGTGCTCAAGATGCTCAGCAGCTTGAGGATCACGTCCTTGGCCGCGACCCAGTCGCTCAATCCGCCGGTCAGTTTGACGCCCAGCACCTTCGGACAGGTCAGGTAGAACGGCCCGCCTGCCATCGCCACCGCCACGTCGAGTCCGCCGGCCCCGATCGCGACCATGCCGATTCCGCCGCCGGTTGGGGTGTGCGAGTCGCTGCCCAGCAGCGTCGCGCCGGGCTTGCCGAACCGCTCCAGGTGTACCTGATGGCAAATCCCATTGCCGGCGCGGGAATGGTAGACGCCGCTCTTGGCCGCGACGGTCTGGAGATACAGATGGTCGTTGTGGTTTTCGGGCCCGAACCCGGCCATATTGTGGTCGACGTAGCTGACCGAAAGGTCCGTCCGCACACGCGGAACGCCCATCGACTCGAACAGCAGAAAAGCCGTCGTGCCGGTGGCGTCCTGGGTCAGCGTCTGGTCGATGCGAATCCCGATCTCCTGGCCTGGCGCCATTCGGCCCGCGACCAGATGGGCTTCCAGTATCTTGTGAATCAGCGTCTTGCCCATGGTCCGTCACTCCTGAAGAATCCCAAGCCGCCAGTCTACCAGAAGGCGAACGAGAATTCAAACCCGGCCCCGCGCCTTTTCACATCGTCAGAGGGGAACAAAAGCTACAAAAGCCACATCAAATTTGGTAAAATAGGTGGTTTGGGAGGTTTTGGGATGCTCCTTGACCCAAATGACAAATGGCACCTGAGAGCCCTGGAAGAACGTTATGTCGAAGGGGTTGGGGTAGTCAATCGGCCGGGCGGGAGTTTCCGACCCGACGCGGCATGTTGGGCGATTCTGGCGCTTCGGGCGGCCGGTGGCGACGCCCGCGTGGTCGAGAACGCAAGACGGCTCCTCGCGGATACGCAGACCCAGGACGGACGGGTACCCGTCTCGGCGGAGCAGCCGGACGCCTACTGGCCCACCGCCCTGGCCGTGCTGGCATGGCATGGCGCACCGCAATACCAGGAGTCTCAGGCCAGAGCCCTTCAGTTCCTGCTCGAATGCGCTGAGGTGAAAACCCCGGACCCCTCGGAGGCGCTGCCGGGGCACGACGTAACGATCAAGGGCTGGGCGTGGATCGCCGGGACGCACCCTTGGGTCGAGCCGACCGCGTACGTCATCCTGGCGCTCCGGGCCTGCGGACGAATGACTCACTGGCGCGCACAGGGCGGGGTCCACCTGCTCCTGGACCGGCAACTCCCTTCCGGCGGCTGGAACTACGGCAACACCTTCACGTTCGGAACGGAGTCGCGACCCACGGCGGAGACTACCGGCATAGGCCTGCAGGCCCTTGCGGGACTGACGCCGAAAGACTCCGTGAAAAACAGCATTGCGTACATGCAGTCGGAAGTGGCGTTGTTGCACGCGCCGATATCTCTGGCCTGGGCGATTCTCGCCCTTCATGCCTGGCAGGAAACCGTCGACCGGCCGCAGGAACGCATCCTCCAGGCCCTTGCCCGACAGAAGAAATTCGGGCCGCATAACACGGTTTCCTTGAGTCTGCTCACACTCGCGTGGCATTGCAGGACGGGCCTGGTCGATTTCTTCGAGCGTGCTGACTGGCAGGGTGAGAAATGAGCGATCCGCATCCGGACAATCCGTCGTCGCGAAGGATCACGAGGCGAGCGCTGCTCGTCGACGCCCTGGCCGCCACGGGCATCGGCGTCGCCGGCGCGCTGGCCGTCGATCGGTTCCGCCACCGTCGCAGGAGGGCCGCGGTCTTCATCGGCAAAGCCCCCTCCTATAGCATGGACCTCGCCTCCATCATCGAGGCTGGATTGGGCCAACTCGGTATCGGCTCCGGCGAAGTTCGCGGCAAGAGGATCCTGCTCAAGCCAAACTTCGTGGAAACCGTCCGCGGCGCGCTTCACATCTGCACGCAGCCGGAGGTCGTTTTCGCAGCGGTCGAGGCGTTCCGCAAGCTGGGAGCGGCCGAGGTCCTTATCGGCGAAGGGTCCGGCCACTGCCCGGACGCGATGCGGATCATCGACGAGGTCCGCCTGGCCGAATCGCTCGTCGAACAGAAGCTGCGGTTCGTCGATCTCAACAACGATGATCTGATCGTGCGACCGAACGCCGGTGGCCGAACGAGCCTGCGCGCCCTCGCGCTGCCGGCCACCGTGGACCAGGTCGACTGGATCGTCTCGATGCCCAAGATGAAGACGCATCACTGGGTCGGCGCGACCCTTTCGATGAAGAACCTGTTCGGCATGATGCCCGGCATCGTGTACGGGTGGCCCAAGAACGTCCTGCACTGGGCGGGGATCGAGGGGTGCGTTCTGGATATCAATCAGACGGTGCAGCCGCACTTGGCCATCATCGATGGCATCGTCGGCATGGAGGGCGATGGCCCGATCATGGGCACGCCGAAACCGACCGGAGTGATCGTGATGGGCACGAATCTGCCCGCAGTCGATGCCACGGCGGCGCGAATCATGGGGATCGACCCGACGAAGGTCGCCTATCTGCGAAACGCCCACGGCCGGCTCGGGACCATCGCCCTCGATGAGATCGTGCAGCGAGGCGAAACGATCGCGTCGGTCCAGACCGACTACCAGCTCGTGGACTTCATCCCGGCCCATCGGGGCCTGCGTCCGGCTCGTGGATCCCGAGCGATTCCTGCGCCAGGGTTGTCCTCCTGAACAGGTTGCTGTTCTCGTCTTCGTCAGCGATCTGGAGCACTTGAGTAGCCCAGTCGGCCCCAGGTGGCGCGTTGGAGTCGCTGGAGGTCTTGGAGTCCATCTTCGGTCTGTACCATGTAGCCGTAGTCGCGCCTGCCGTCCGGCAATTCCACCTCGCTGAGGACGGCATCGTCGATGATGTCATGGAAAAGGTCGCCGCGCGGAAAGAGTCTGCGAGGGATGGCGATGGTCTCGCGTCCCTTCCACTTCCAGCACTCGGCGTGGCCGTCGGCGAAGGAAAGCGTCGTCCCGGACGCATGGCGAAGGGGCGGCGGGTAAGCGGTATGCCACAAGGGAAGAAGGTAATCCACATGAAAATCGGATATGATGGATTGCCCCAGGTCGATGAAGACCGCGCGTTTGGCCGGGCCGGGATGGGTAATTTCCTCCAGACGCGACAGGTGCAGGACCGTCTTCCCGACGCGCTTGCCCGTGCGGTTCAGGGTCCCCCAATCGCGAGTGTCGCCCACGACGGTTCCCTGCATCTCCGTGCCGTTGGCGCCGGAGACGATGCCGTAGGTGGCCAGATGACCCGGCATGCCATTGGGGCAGCGATAGAAGTCCACGTCGTTGATGTAAGGCCAGAGGGAACCCTTGTCGGGGTGCTCTGCCAAAGCGGTACGATTCGTCTCCAGGAAGGCCCGGCCCAACCAGCCGCGCACGGTGCCGAGTCTTTCCGCCTCTCTATACGTGTGGACATGGGCGACGCTGCCGTCAACGAGGCAGCCGTCGTGCTCGTGGGCATAGGTCAACCAGGCGAGTGTGAGCTGGCGGTGGTTGCTCAGGCACACGGCCCTTCGGGCCTGCTCACGGGCGGCGCCCAACGCCGGGATCAGCAACGCCAGCAGCAGCGCGATCACCGCGATGACGACGAGCAGCTCGATCAGCGTGAAACCCTGCCGCTTCATTTCCGTCCCCTTCACCTGACTGAGATCACCAATTATACCGGATCGTGGCAGGCGCCACCACCGGCAAAGGCCGCTTGGGGTGCATGACCGTTCTTGCGATCAGGCTCGCTCCGACCCTTTCTGCCGGGCATCCATTCATGGCTGGCGAGGAGAAACTCGAAATCCGAAGCACGAAACTCGAAACAAATTCAAAGCACGAAATCCGAATGCTCCAAAGCCGCCCCGGTTTGCATGGGCAGGGCCGACTTGCACGCGATGGCCTCCGTGCTTCGAGCTTGGATTTTCGGTCATTCGAGCTTGTTTCGAAATCCGGACTTCGTTATTCGTGCTTCTGTCGTATGACCAAGCGAGCAGCGCAGGAACAGTCATGCACCCGGGCGGCCCCGCGCTCCGCATCGCGGGGCCGCTTCGACGTGCCGGGACGGCGCCCTCAAGCCCCTTTCTGTCTCTCTCAGCGCCACTTGTCGGGATCGTGCAGGAGCAGCGAGTCCCTCCGGTTGGCCGGCTCGATCCCCGTGCGTCCGCTGATGGTCGGCTGGAGGCCTCGGGTGGCCCCTTTGCCGACGGTGGAGTCGGAAATCGTGTAGATGTTGTCTTCCTCCAGCGAGCAGTACGCCCGCTTGGCAAAATCGACGTGGCTGTCGAGGAACAGTACGTTCTGGCCGTCGCTCTGGTGGGCAATGGCGTTTCCCTTGATCGCCGCGTCCGAGCCGCCGTTGTACGGCGGAATGTCCGGCACGAACTCCGTGAACACGCCGGGCTCGACAGCCGGGCTCTTGATCCACGGGTTGCGGTCGGCCGCGACCGCCAGACCGGGCTCGCTCGACGTGGTCAGGTGATACTTGCCGAACGGATCGTGATAGGAGTAGCTGCAATGATCCCACGGCGTCTTTCCGAAATCCCAGGCGTCGATCAACTCGAACCCGACCGGGACATTCTGCTCGTCGGCCAGGGTGAACTCGGTGGTCCCGGTGTCGCCCTTGCAGACGAACGACTTCGGAGTCACTTCGGCGTACTTCACCAGCAGGTAGAAGCACGAGGTGATGCTCCCTTTTCCGGCCGCCGTGCCACCCATCCCGTAGGCCCCATACCGATCGCCGGCCGCCCAGTTGGGCAGCGGCCCCCACTCGCCGTCCTTGCCGCCGGAACGCGGCAACTCGTTGTCGTAGTCGTTGGCGTAGATCATCATAGCCTTGCCGACGCCGGCCAGGTTCGTCCCGCAGGTCAGCCGGAACGCCAACTGCCGGACCCTCGACAAGGCAGGCATGAGAATGCCCATCAACAGAGCGATGATCGCAATCACGACCAACAGCTCGACTAAGGTGAAACCTTTCCGTTTCATTGTCGTCCCCTTTCACTTCGTCGAGATCGGCGGGTCAGACCGTCTTGTGGCGACCCTATCGACAGGAATGAATCCGCCTTCGCGCCGGCCCATGCAGCCGGTGCGAGGATTGTGCGGGCGCGCAGACGCCCTGCGGCACAGGACGCAGACCATGGGCACCCGCCGATCCCGTTGGTTGACGCGGTTGGTCCCTGGTTCGCCGTTCTGCGCCGATCCGGAGCCGTCCCATCAGGAAGGACGACTCTCGATGCCCGACAACAGCGCAACCCGATCTCGAAGGGAAGCTCTCTTGCACGCAGCAGAACCACGCGGCGGGATTCGAGGGGATATGGAATGAATGATGACCACCGGATATCCTCGTCCGCCCACCCTGCCGGAAATGCCCATCGTGCAAAGGAGATCTTCACGACGATCCTCAGGCGTCGCCGTCATCGGCACATTCAGATGACTTCTCAAAGAGCACGTTGCGAGGTCGAAGGCGACCCCGTGCCACAACTGCACGAGGTCGCCCTCAGAAGAAAAGGTATACCCTCACGCGAAAGCGCTGCGGAACCCTATGGCTTGGGCAACCTTCCCGGCGTCATCTTGTCCGGATCGTGAACCAGCAGGCTGTCCTTGCGATTCATCGGCGTATACGTGGGCGAATAGGCCGGCATCACGCCCTTGGCATCGCCCTTGACGTTGTTCGCCGACTTCGTGTAGATGTTGTCGTCTTCGAGCGAGCAGAACGCCCGTTTGGCGAACTCGACGTGGCTGTCCAGGAACAGCACGTTCTGGCCGTCGCCCTGGTGCGAGATCGCGTTGCCTTTCAGCGCCGTCTCGGTGCTTCCGTTGTACGGAGTGACATCGGGGTTGAACAGCGAGAAGTCGCCTTCCTCGGCCGCCGGGCTCTTGAGCCACGGGTTGCGGTCGGCCGCCACCGCCAATCCCGGCTCGCTCGATGTCGTCAGAGCGTACTGCCCGAACGGCAGATGGTACGAATAGCTGCAATTGTCCCAGGGCGTGGCGCCGAAGTCCCAGGCATCGATCATCTCGAAGCCGGTCGTGACGTTCGTCTCGTCGGACAGTTGCCACTCGGTGGTCCCGGTGTCGCCCTTGCAGACGAACGACTTCGGGGTCACTTCGGCGTACTTGACGAGCAGATAGAAGCACGACGTGATCGTGGCCTTGCCGCCACTGCCATCCGACTGCTGGACGCCATAGGCGTTGTAGCGATCGGCAGCGTTCCAGACGACCGGGCCGTTCCACTGGGAGAGCCGGCCGCCGGCCCGGGGCAGCTCGTCCTCATAATCGTTGGCGTAGATCAGCATGGCCTTGCCGATCCCCGCCAGGTTCGTCCCGCAGGTCAGCCGGAAGGCCAACTGCCGGACCCTTGCCAGTGCGGGCATCAGAATGCCCATCAACAGAGCGATGATCGCAATCACGACCAACAGCTCAACCAGGGTGAAACCTTTGCGCTTCATGTTCGTTCTCCTTTCCGAGACGTCCGATCGGCGGGCCGGCCGTTTGCAGCAAGTCGCTGTATCTTCATAGATAAATGCGGTTGGAACGCCGGCGCACGGGCCGGCACGGGCAGCAAGGGCGCACGAAGGGCCCTCGGCTGCCGGACTCGGGGAATTCTTGCCCGCCAATCTTCCGAGTTTAGGGTGTACGGCCGATGGCCGAGTCCAAGAGAGAGCCACTATACGCAGAAGATCGACACATCAAGTGGGACGCGCGCAACGGACCTTGGGCGCACAATGCACCCGATAAGGAAGACAAATGAACCCTGGATGGGCCGAAGAGCACCAGATGCAGGACGAGGTGAATGGAATGATGGCCAGGATGCCGGAATCAAGTCCCGCACCGGAAAGCACAGTCAGACCCTGGGGTTTCCCGGTTCGCGCAGCGCAACATCAGCAAGGGCAGAACCGTCCGGCCAGGTGAGTCCTCTGTCGCGACAGGAATAAAATGACGGGATGAAATCCAGAGTGATACGGAATAGATGATGACTAAGGATATGATGATATGTCTGTCGAGCCCGTCGCGCAAACCGCGCGATCCCGCGATCCAGGTTTCTCACAGCAGCTTTCCAGCACTGCCACTGCTCAGTTTGATATCCGGACACATTGTCAAAGAGCAACCCGCAAGAAAGAAGGCGGCCCCGAAGAGCCCGGGGCCGCCATCGAATTCAGACTACGAACTCACATGCAGACCCCGGACTAACGGCCTCGGGTCGTCGTGGCGAACTTGTCCGGGTCATGAACCAGGACGCTGTCCTTGCGGTTCATCGGAGCAAAGGTGGTCGAGTAGGCCGGCATCGTGCCTTTGGCATCGCCCTTGACGTTGTTCGCCGACTTCGTGAAGATGTTGTCGTCTTCGAGCGAGCAGAACGCCCGTTTGGCGAACTCGACGTGGCTGTCCAGGAACAGCACGTTCTGGC